>ENA-OQJH01000228-OQJH01000228.1-human-gut-metagenome-genome-assembly--contig:-NODE-228-length-33528-cov-1.482920_pt1 | contig 33528 bp, 49 predicted proteins | sample MGYA00242597_ERZ504763 | MGnify/ENA primary metagenome ERZ504763 (study PRJEB26092, sample SAMD00036359) | human gut metagenome | host: Homo sapiens | study: EMG produced TPA metagenomics assembly of...
ATATGCATTACCACAGTGGTGGCAGCTCTTCATGTAGTGATCCTGGTGTTGTCAAAGACCTGGGAAGCGCCTGATCTTTTTATCAGCTATGTGATCATGCTGTTTATTGCTACAGGAAACTGGCTGTATCTGATCGCGGCAGGTGTTCTTGGAAAAGGTGCTACATCCATTGCATATACACTTTTTGACCATGTAAGACGAAGATTTACAGCATGGAAAATCCATGGCAGATATTGATAATACAGGATATCAGATCACCCAGTCCCTGTTTGCTATTGGAACAGGTGGCTGGTTTGGCATGGGACTGTGCCAGGGAATGCCAAACAGGATCCCGGTAGTGGAAAAGGATTTTATTTTTGCTGCTATCTCCGAAGAAATGGGAGCAATCTTTGCTATCTGCGTCCTTCTGATCTGTCTGGGCTGTTTTATCCAGTTTATGATGATCGCAACCCAGATGCAGGCCATGTTTTACAAGATCATTGCAGTGGGTCTTGGAATGGAATATGTGGTACAGGTCTTTCTCACAGTGGGAGGTGTGACTAAATTTATCCCATCTACAGGTGTGACACTTCCGTTTGTAAGTTACGGAGGAAGTTCCATTGTGACTACATTCCTGTTATTCAGTATTATCCAGGGGCTTTATATCATCAAGCGGAATGATGAAGAAGAGATGGAAGAAATGGAGGCGCAGGAAGAATGAAAGAACTGAAAAAAGTACGCGAAGAGAAACCTGTCTCCAGAAAGAAAAATAACGGCTGAAAAGAAGGAACAGACAGCAAAGAAGAGTACAAAAAAAAATACAGGTAAAGAGATAAAGAAAGAAAACAAAAAAGATACAGAAAAAGGTACCTGGAAGTCAGTGACAAAAGAGCGGTATATGATCCCAATGGGAAAGTGCTGGTGATCACTTATGCATGTGTGGTCCTGTTTTTAGCACTGGCTGTATACATGGGATATTTTCTGCAGATGAAAAGCGAAGATGTGATCAACAATCCTTACAATGCCAGACTGGACAGCTTTTCAGACCGCATTGTAAGAGGCAGTATCCTGGCATCAGATGGAACGGTGCTGGCAGAGACTACCACTGATGATGCGGGAAATGAAACAAGGGTTTACAATTATGGAGGTGTGTTTGACCATGCGGTAGGCTATTCCTCTAAAGGAAAAACTGGCATTGAAGCTATGGCAAACTTCTATCTTTTAAGTTCTCATGTCAATCTGGTAGAGCAGGCGGGAAATGAGCTGGCAGGTGCGAAAAATCTGGGAGACAGCGTGGTTACCACTCTGGATATGGAACTGCAGCAGGCAGCGTATGCAGCTTTAGGAGACAGGAGAGGAGCGGTGATCGCCATGGAACCGGATACAGGAAAGATCCTGGCAATGGTTTCCAAGCCGGGTTACGATCCAAATACCCTTCTTCAGGACTGGGCGTCTCTTACTGACAGTTCCAATAACCAGGGGCAGCTGGTAAACCGTGCAACTGCCGGACTATATCCTCCTGGATCGACCTTTAAGATCGTGACGGCTCTTGAGTATATGAGGGAGCATCCTGACGATTACAAGGATTTTCATTTTGACTGTAATGGCGTTTATCATAATGGAGACTACTCCATTAAATGTTTCCACAGTGAAGCCCATGGAAGCCAGGATTTTATGAAGCTTTTGCCAATTCCTGTAACGGGGCATTTTCCAGCCTGGGTCTGACCATGGATCTGGACCGGTTCCATGCTACGGCGGAGGAATTGCTATTTAATAATCCGTTGCCATTATCCGGCTACTCCTATAAGGAAAGTTCTTTTAATATGAAAGGAGGCGCCGGAACCTGGGAAGTTTTACAGACTTCCATTGGCCAGGGAACTACACTGATCACGCCTCTTCACAATGCGCTGATCACTGCGGCTGTTGCAAATGGTGGAACCCTGATGAAACCATATTTGCTGGACCGAGTAGTCAGTGCCGGCGGGGAAGAAGTGAAAAAATTCCTTCCGACTTCAGGGGGAACTCTTATGACAGCCACAGAGGCAGCAAATCTGACAGAGCTGATGCGTGATGTAGTGGTGGAAGGAACGGGTTCTTCTGTGCGCACCGATGCCTATACAGTGGCTGCAAAAACGGGAACTGCGGAGTTTGAAACAGGAAAAGAGACACATGCATGGTTTACCGGTTTTGCTCCGGCTGAGTCACCAAAGATCGTTGTTACGGTCCTGGTAGAAGAGTCCGGAAGCGGTGGAAAAATCGCAGGACCTATTGCAAGACAGTTGTTTGATATATATATGGGGAGATAATCTTTAAAAAGAATAACGTTTTCTATGGAAAACAGGCAGATTTCGTGTTATAATCTGCCTGTTTTGTTTTGAATTCTACTAAAAGACGAACTATTTATTAGAAAAACTTATCAATATTTATTAGCACAAACATACGAAGGGGGAAAAACAGGTGTTCCGAGCAGATGATTATGTTAAGGTAAGCGATCTGGCAGAGGCATATGAGCTTTGTCAGAAGCGAAGCAGTCTGGTAGTAGGCGGAATGGTATGGATGAAAATGACTCATATTACCAAGCGTACTATTGTAGATTTGTCCGGGCTTGGACTGGATGCAATCGAAGAAAAAGAAGGAGAGTTTTCTATTGGCTGTATGTGCAGTTTACGCCAGTTAGAGACCCATGAGGGGCTGAACCGGTATTTTGATGATATTTTCAGGGAATGTACCAGAAATATCGTTGGCGTGCAGATGAGAAACTGCGCTACGGTAGGAGGCAGTATTTTTGCCCGTTTCGGATTTTCCGATATACTGACCTGCCTGCTGGCACTGGATGCTTATGTGGAGCTGTATCATGAGGGAACCATTCCTCTTTCTGAATTTGCAGCCAGACCTGTAAGAAGGGATCAGAAGGATATCCTGGTTCGTATTATTATAAAGAAAGACGGAAGAAAGGCTGCTTATACCAGTCAGCGCAATTCCCGTACCGATTTTCCGGTGATCGCCTGTTGTGTTTCCAACCTTGGAAACAAATGGTTTGTGTCCGTTGGGGCAAGACCTGCAAAAGCAAAGGCAGTGATCATTACGGAGGATGATTTTGATACCTTAAAAGAGATGGCAAAGGAAGCGGCAGAAGCATTTACTTATGGCGATAATACACGCGCCAGCGGTGCTTACAGAAAGACTCTGGCAACTGTTTACACCCGCCGTCTTATGGAGCAGATCAAAGGAAGGAGCGTGGGCATAGTATGAGACTTTCATTTCGCTTAAATGGAAAACAGGTAGAGACAGATGTAAGACCGGATATGCTGTTATTGGATCTGGTACGTGATCTGGGTTGCTACAGCGTAAAAAGAGGCTGTGAGACAGCAAACTGCGGCCTTTGTACTGTATGGCTGGACGGAAAGCCGGTTCTGTCATGTTCTACACTTGCGATCCGGGCAGATGGCCGCCATGTGACTACACTGGAAGGTCTGCAGAAAGAGGCAGAAGAATTTGGTATGTTTTTAGCAAGAGAAGGCGGAGAGCAGTGCGGTTTCTGCAATCCAGGATTTATTATGAACGTTCTTGCTATGGAAAAAGAGTTAAAAGATCCAGATGAAGAGGATATTAAGGAATATCTTTCCGGAATTTATGCCGCTGCAGCGGATATATGTCCCAGCTGCGTGCTGTAAAAAAATATCTGGATATGAAGCAGAGCGGAAAGGAGGCATAAGGAAATGGCATATACACAGATCAATCCTGCTACAGGAAAGAAATTCCGTCTGATCGGCGCTCCTGTTGTAAAGAAAGACGCAAAGGCACTGGTAACAGGTAAGCCGGTGTATACTGATGACCTGGCATTAAAGGACTGCCTGATCGTAAAAGTGCTTAGAAGCCCACATGCCCATGCACTGATCAAGAGATCGACTGCAAGGTAGCTTCCAGAGTACCAGGGATCGAATGTACCTTACATGGAAGGATGTTCCGCAGAAGCGTTTTACCATGCCGGACAGACGTATCCTGAGCCAAGTCCTTATGACCGTCTGATCCTGGACCAGAGAGTCCGTTTTGTAGGTGATGCAGTGGCGATCATTGCAGGTGAGACAGAAGCTGCAGTAGACCATGCAATGCGTCTTATTAAAGTGAAATATCAGGTGTTAGAGCCTGTTTTAGATATGCATGACTCCAAGGACGGCAAGATCCTTGTACATCCGGAGGACAGCTGGAAAGCCCTGTGTAATGTAGGCGCTGATAATAAGAGAAACTTATGTGCCAGTGGCGGAGAGACTCATGGGGATCTGGAGGCGGCATTTGCAGGCTGCAGCCACATTGTGGAAAAAACATACCACACCAAGGCGAACCAGCAGGCTATGATGGAGACTTTCCGTGCCTTTACTTATATGGATGTATACGGACGTTTAAATGTAGTAGACTCCACCCAGGTTACATTCCATGTGCGCCGTATTCTGGCTCATGCACTGGATGTGCCAAAGTCAAAGATCCGCGTGATCAAGCCAAGAATCGGTGGCGGTTTTGGCGCAAAGCAGACTGTTGTAGCAGAGGTTTATCCGGCTATCGTTACCATGAAGACGGGAAAACCGGCTAAGATCATTACAGCCGTTATGAGTCCCAGATCGCCTCTTCTCCACGTCACGAAATGGAAGTAAAGGTAAAGATCGGCTGCGATGACAACGGTATTTTACAGGCAATGGATGTGTATACATTGTCCAATACAGGTGCATTTGGTGAACATGGACCGACCACTGTAGGTCTTTCCGGCCATAAGTCCATTCCTATGTACGGCACACCAAAAGCATTCCGCTTTGCTTATGATGTCGTTTATACCAATCGCATGTCTGCAGGCGCTTACCGTGGATATGGCGCAACGCAGGGTATTTTTGCTGTAGAGTCTGCTATGGATGAGCTGGCAGCCAGATGGGAATGAACCCGATCGAGCTTAGAAAGAAAAATATGGTCCGCCAGGGACAGGTGATGCCTGCTTACTACGGCGAGACTGCCAATAGCTGTGCCCTTGACCGCTGCGTGGACAAGGTTATGGAGATGATCGGCTGGGATGAAAAATATCCGAGAAAAGATATGGGAAATGGAAAGGTAAGAGCAGTTGGTCTTGCAATGGCTATGCAGGGCTCCGCAATTTCCGGTGTAGACGTGGGAAGCGTTACCATTAAGGTAATGATGACGGCTTTTACAGCATGACCATTGGTGCGGCTGATATGGTACCGGCTGTGATACCACACTGGCCAGGTAGCAGCAGAGTGTCTGGACTGTGAGCTGGATGATATCGTAGTTTACGGTGTTGATACGGATATTTCACCATATGACTCCGGTTCCTATGCTTCCAGTACTGCATATTTAACAGGTATGGCAGTAGTAAAGACCTGTGAGTCACTGAAAAAGAAGATATTAAAGAAGGCGGCAGAATATCTGAATTGCTCTGAGGATGAACTGGAGTTTGCAGGAAGACAGTGCGCAGATTAAATGCCCCTGAAGGCGAACCGGCAGAGATCACATTAAAGGACATTGGAAACAGAGCCATGTGCTTTAATGAAGAAGCCCTCCAGGCTACAGAATCCCATTCTTCACCTGTTTCTCCGCCACCATTTATGGCAGGCGCTGCAGAAGTGGAGATCGACAAGGAAACCGGTCATATTGAGCTGCTTCAGTTTGCAGCAGCTGTAGACTGTGGAACCCCATTAAACGAGAACCTGGCAAGAGTACAGACAGAAGGTGGCCTGGCACAGGGAATCGGTATGGCAATGTACGAGGATGTAACCTATTCCGACCATGGCCGTGTCCATGAAAATTCCTTCATGCAGTACAAAGTACCAAGCCGTCTGGATATTGGAAAAGTCCAGGTAGAATTTGAATGCAGCTACGAGCCAACCGGCCCATTTGGCGCAAAATCCATCGGTGAGATCGTTATCAACACCCCATCTCCGGCTATTGCAAATGCAGTGTATAATGCAGTAGGCGTAAGGATCAGGGAACTGCCTATTACAGATGAGAAGATCTTTATTGGGATCATGGGTGGCCGATGAGCGCAGGGAAGAACAAGCGACGCCGAAGGCGGCATTTGTTTTTCACAAGCCATTAATGAAGATCCCGCCTGCGTAAGCAGGCAGTAGAGCACGTTAGTGCGGAGACCTGAGTGGACGGCTCGTGAGAGCAATAATAAAACCAGCCTTGCAGATAACGCATGAGTGCACAAAGAATGCATAAATGCGGTCTGTGAGGCTATTTTTATGCAGGGGGAAAATTGTGGTGGATTTTTGGATCCCGCTATGATATACTATGGTTACATTTCTTAATCATAAAGAATAATATTTCAAAACTATGTAATGTTTAATGCGTTGCATATCTGTATTCAGGCAGCTTCAGCTAAAAATCATGGATCAAAAGCAAAAATTTAAAAGAAGTGGAAATGGTCTCAGGAAATTCTGTTTAAAAACAGCCACGGGGGTGGGGGATATTGAAATTTATAACTGGATTTTGTATAATAAATATTAGAAACTGCCCCTTTGCCTTGCAACAGCAAGAAAGGGGAGAATAAATGGGGACAAAGGACATAGAAACAGCGATATTTTTCGATGACGACAGGCGGTATGCGGATCTGTTAAATGGATATATCTTTGATGGAAAGCAGGTTATAATGGAAAAACAGCTTTATAGCCAGGATACAAGAGAAACAGGAAAATCACAAAAAGACAGTTGGGGTGTACAAAAAAGGAAAAAGATACAGCGTTTCCGTGATGGAGTAAAGAGAGTTGCGTTTGGTACATCATTTACGATCATTGCCCTGGAACACCAGGATAAGATCCACAGGGGAATGCCGGTGCGAGTGATGGTAGAAGATGCTTTGTCTTATGACCGGCAGATGAAAAAGCTGCAGAAACAAAACCGGGAGAAAGGTGTTTTAAACAAAAAAGATTATATCAGCAGTCTGACAGACACAGACGTTTTAACACCAGTTGTAACCATTGTGATCTATTATGGTGAAGAGCCGTGGAACAACAGCAAAGATATTTATGATATTTTAGCCCACAAAGATCTTCCGGAAGAGATAAAAACATTTATCAACCACTATCCGATCCATGTTTTAGATGTCCGCAGATTTACAAACGAGGAATGTTTTCAAACAGATGTGAGAGAGGTATTTGGATTTATCCGCCGTTCATTAGACAAAGAAGCAGTAAAACAATATCTGAAAGAAAGAGAAGAGCAGTTTACAAACATAGATGAAGATGCCTACGACCTGATCGCAGCCATGACAGACACCAAACAGCTGCAGATGGTCAAAGATAAGTATCGTAGTGAAGAAGGAGGAATCAATATGTGCAAAGGACTTCTTGATTGGGTGGAAGAGAGCAAAATAGAGGGAAAATCTGCCGGTGAACTGACCATCTTAAAATTAATCACCGCCATGCAACTAGATGGCCGCACCAGCGATATCACCCGTCTGTCATCAGAACCAGAGTTTTTAGAAGGAATGAAAAAGCATTATCACATCCAATAATAAAACCATTATAAGCATCTAGCGACTCAGATTTCCTTCTTGCATATAACCCTCAAACGTTGTATACTAAAACCAGTTATTCAGATTCACACCAAAACCGGGAGGAATTGCAATGATTGAGGCAACGAGCTGCGGCGGTGTGGTTATATTTCGAGGGAAGATCCTGGTCCTGTATAAGAATTACAAGAACAAATATGAGGGCTGGTCCTGCCTAAGGGAACAGTAGAAGCTGGCGAAGAATATAAAGAAACGGCTCTTAGGGAAGTAAAAGAAGAGACCGGAGTAAGCGCTTCTATCATCAAGTACATTGGAAAGAGCCAGTACACCTTTAATACGCCCCAGGATGTGGTAGAAAAAGATGTACACTGGTATCTGATGATGGCTGACAGCTACTACAGTAAACCACAGCGGGAAGAATACTTCTGGATTCCGGGTATTACAAATTTTACGAAGCATATCATCTGCTGAAGTTTTCCAATGAAAAGCAGATCCTTGAAAAGGCTTATAATGAATATCTGGACCTTAAAAGAAGTAATCTTTGGGGAAGCAAGAAGTATTTTTAAAAACAGAATAAGAAGAAAATAAAAACTGCTGTATACGGGAGTGATAAAACTGTATACAGCAGTTTTTGGTATATAATGTTATTCCACCAATTCCCCATTAATAAACACATACTTCACCACTCCTGAAATTTCCATAGGAGAGCCTTTGCAGATCACAAGGTCGGCGTCTTTTCCGGTTTCCAGGGAACCTACCCGGTCAGCAACACCGATGTGTTCGGCGGCATTGATGGTGATGGCCCGCAGGGCATCGTAGGGATCCATACCGGCTTTCATGGCCATGCCGGCATAGAGGGGCAGGTTGTGCAGCGGGGTAACAGGTGCATCGGAAATAATGGAAACATGGCAGCCAGCTTTTGCCAGGATGCCTGGAGTGGTCCAGCTTTTATTTAGCAGTTCTACTTTGGTGGCATGTCCGAAGGTTGGACCTACAGCTAATGGCAGATTCTCTTTTACTAGTTCTTCCACGATCAGGTGACCTTCTGTTACATGTTCCAGAGTCAGTTTTGTGTGAAATTCCTTTGCTATGCGGATGGCAGTAAAAATATCATTTGCCTGATGGGCATGGGCTTTTAAAGGAAGTTCTCCTTTTAAAACAGGAATCAGGGATTCTGATTTTTGATCAAAAGCAGGCAGCTTGGAGACGTCATCACCGGCGGCCTCTTTTTTTGCCATGTATAATGCAGCTTTCTGCAGTGCTTCCCGGATCAAAGCTGCATTGGTCATACGGGTGGACATGCGGCTGGTCATATAGCGTCGTTTTGGATTTTCACCAAAAGCACATTTCATGGCAATAGGGTATTTAAGGATCATATTATCAATACGTTTTCCCATGGGTTTCACAGCTGCGAAAGTGCCTCCAATGGCATCAGAACTTCCTGGACCTGTGGCAAAGCAGGTGATCCCGGCTTTGGCAGCCATTTCAAAGCAGGGATCCATAGGATTGATGCCGTCAATAGCCCGCAGTTGTGGCACTACTGGGTCATTCCATTCGTTGGTATCTTGTCCTGGTACGCCGTTGCCGTAGCCATCAAGACCTGTATGGCAGTGTGCCTCAACAAAACCAGGATAAATATTAAGTCCGGCAGCTTCGATCAACTGTTCATAATCATCATCAATGTGACTGGCGATCTTTAAGATCTTTCCGCCGCCTATAAGGATATCTCCTGTGAATGGCTGCGGATCAACTGCTGTGTGGATCGTTCCGTTTTTTATGCATATCATGTAAGTCTACCTCCTTAAGATTCGATATAAAGTCATTATAACTCGGATGTACATGAATTACAGTAAAAGAAGTGTGAGAGAGAAAAGCACGCAGCAATTCGGTATCAGCGGGGAAAAATACTTTTGATCTCAATCTCTTTTCTATGATACAGGTTATCTGTGGGGCGCATTCTATAACTTACAGTTATTAAATGTATCAATAACCACCATTTCCATTATAGTACATTCTATGGTATACTACATATCAGTTCAAAACATAAAAAACACAGAAAAACAAAACCCAGACAAGGCGGTTTTAAGAAAGGAATACATATATCATGGCAAAAGGAACCATTTTTAAATTTCATAATGACCTTGATACAGATCAGATCATCGCATCACAGTATCTGCTTTTACCGAACTTAGAAGAGATGAAAGAGCATGCTTTTGAGTCTTTAGACCAGGATTTCCCTAAAAAAGTAAAACCGGGAGATTTCGTTGTAGGCGGCGAAAACTTTGGCTGTGGTTCTTCCAGAGAGCAGGCACCAGGTGTTTTAAAGGCATTAGGCGTACAGGCTATTGTTGCAAAGTCATTTGCAAGAATTTTCTACAGAAACGCTATCAACATCGGACTTCCTGTTATTGTCTGTAAGGAGCTGCCGGATGAGGTAAAGACCGGCGATACCATGGAACTTTCCATGTCAGATGGAACTGCCCAGGCAAATGGCAAGACCTATTCCTGCACCAAGCTGCCGGAATATATGCAGAATATTTTAAACCAGGGCGGACTGATCGCCTCATTAAACCGTGAGGAGGAATAGGAAAATGGGAATGACGATCGCAGAAAAGATCATAGCGGCAGCAGCCGGCGTAGAAAGCGTAAAACCGGGAGATATCCATACTGTAACATTAGACCGTTTAATGAGTAATGACGGTACCACACATCTGACTGTGGACATGTACCGGAATAAATTAAAAAATCCACATATTGCTGATGCAAAAAAAGTGGTATTCATCGTAGACCACAACGTACCTTCTGACTGCCCGAAAACAGCAGCATCCCAGAAGAAGATGCGTGATTTTTGCAAAAGAAAATAACATTGATTTCTGGGAAGGAAAAGGCGTCTGCCATCAGGTAATGATAGAAAATTATGTATGTTCCGGTGAGCTGATCTTCGGGGCAGACAGTCATACCTGTTCTTATGGCGCTTTAGGTGCTTTTGGTACAGGCGTTGGATGTACGGATTTTCTTTATGGAATGGTAACTGGAAAATCTGGGTATTGGTTCCTGAAACTGTAAAGTTTAACCTGGTAGGAAAACTGCCGGAAGGTGTTTATGCAAGAGACCTGATCTTAACAATCATCGGTGAGATCGGTGCAAACGGATGTAATTATCAGGTAATGGAGTTTACCGGAGAAGGCGCAAAATCCTTAAGCATCAGTGAGCGTATGGTACTTTGCAATATGGCAGTTGAGGCCGGTGCAAAGACAGGTATTTTTGAGGCTGATGAAAAGGCATTAGAATATCTGGAAGCACATGCAGAAAGCCGAAAGCTGTATACAAGAGTGATCCGGATGCAGTGTATGCGAGAGAATATACCTTTGACTTATCCAAGGTACGTCCTGTGGCTGCAAAACCGGATTTTGTGGATAATGTAGTTCCTGCAGAAGAAGTTCGTGGAATTAAGATCGACGAAGCATTCTTAGGTTCCTGCAACAATGGACGTATTGAAGATTTAAGAGTGGGTGCTTCTATTATCAAGGGCAAGAAAGTAGCAGAAAAGGTACGTTTTCTGGTAGTTCCGGCCAGCCAGACTGTTTACCGCCAGGCATTAAAAGAAGGCCTGATCGATATCTTCATGGAAGCAGGCGCTATTGTCATGAATCCGAACTGCAGTGTATGCTGGGGAAGCTGTCAGGCGTGATCGGTGAAAATGAAGTCCTGATCAGTACAGGCACCAGAAACTTCAAGGGCCGTGCAGGACATCCAAGCTCTAAGGTATATTTAGGTTCTGCAGCTACGGTTACCGCTTCTGCCATTGCAGGAGAGATCGCTCTGGCTGAGGATGTGATGTAATGCGTGGTTCGTGAGTTTACGAAATAAATCAAAGATATGAGGATATAGAAAAATGGATAAATGATAGGAAAGGTATGGGTTTTAGGAGATGATATTGATACGGATATCATTATCCCAACAGAGTACCTTGCATTAAAAACCATAGATGATATGAAACAGTACGGATTTTCTCCACTGCGCCCGGAACTGGCAGCGCAGATCAAACCGGGAGATATTATTGTTGCAGGAAAGAACTTTGCTGTGGCTCCTCCAGAGAGCAGGCGCCGGAGATCATTAAGGCACTGGGAGTTCAGTGCGTGATCGCAAAATCCTTTGCAAGGATCTTCTTCCGCAACTCCATCAACAATGGTCTGCTTCTGATCGAGCAGCCAACTCTCTATGATGACATCAAAGAGGGAGATACCATCTCTGTTGTAATGAACGAACATGTGGATTACAATGGAAAAACATACCCAATCGCCTCTCTTCCAGAGAACCTGATGAGCATTATCCGCGCAGGAGGTCTGGTAAAGGCTATGCGCAAACTGAATGGTCTGGATTAAGAAAGAGAAGTGAGGTGTGTAAGAAATGGGAAAGACAGTAATTGAAAAGATCATAGAGCATAATACCGGCAAAGAAGTAAAGCCGGGAGATATTGTGACTGTAAATGTGGACCGTGTCATGATCCATGATATATTTATCCCTTTTGTAGCGGAAAAATTCAAGGAAATGGGCTTTGAGAAGCTTTGGGACCCGGATAAAGTGGTCCTGATCTACGACCACCTGGTACCTGCAAGCCAGTTAGATGATACCAGACATTTTCATACAGGTGATGCCTTTGCTGAAAAATACGGCATGACCCATGTACACAGAAGCGATGGTATCTGCCACCAGCTGATGACAGAAGCAGGTTATGTAAAGCCAGGTAATATTGCATTTGGTACAGACAGCCATACAACTACCTACGGCTGTGTAGGCGCATTCTCTTCCGGTATCGGCTATACAGAAATGGCAAGTATCTTAGGAACCGGAACCATGTGGATCAAGGTGCCGGAGACCATTAAAGTTGTGATCAATGGCAAGCTGCCTGAAAATGTAATGTCAAAGGATGTTATTTTACGTCTGATAGGAGATCTGGGTGCGGATGGCGCTACTTACAAGGCACTGGAATTTTCTGGAAGCGCAGTAGAGAACATGACAGTTGCCAGCCGTATGACCATTTCCAACATGGCCATTGAAGCAGGTGCTAAATGTGCGCTGTTTACACCAGATGAAAAGACAGCAGAATATTGTGATATTACCTTAAATGATTACCAGAAGAGTCTGGCAGGAGATGCAGACGCTAACTACTGCAAGGTAATGGAATACAAGGCAGAGGATTTTGTACCGGTTATGGCATGTCCATCCCAGGTAGACAAGATCCGCAACGTAAGCGAACTGGAAGGAACAGAGATCGACCAGGTATTTATCGGTTCCTGCACCAACGCCGTTTAGAGGACCTGGCAGCAGCTGCAGAGGTTTTAAAGGGCAAGAAGGTAGCAGATTTTGTAAACTGATCGTAACACCTGCCAGCCGCAAGATCTACAGACAGGCAGATGAAATGGGTATCCTGGATACACTGGCAGAGGCAGGAGCTATCATCACCCATCCGGGCTGTGGACTGTGCTGCGGCAGAACCGGCGGCATCTTAACAGATGGTGAAAGAGTAGTTGCAACTAACAACCGCAACTTCTTGGGCCGTATGGGAACTTCAAAGGTACAGATCTATCTGGCTTCCCCAAGGACTGCGGCCAGCTGTGCAGTTGCGGGCAAGATCGTAAGTCCTCAGTAATAATTTAAAAGTACAGATAATAAAAGGCATATTTCATTCTCTGAATTGATTTTGAGAGAAGAAAATATGTCTTTTTATTTTGTATATTCAAATGTCAGGTAACAGTATACATATGGTACAATTTCAGCTGTTTAATATCTTCTTTGGATACTTTCAGCTGATTTTCCAATTCTTTGTTTTCACATAATCTGTTTTTTGAGAGTAGAAGTTTTCGTGCAATAGGCATGATCGGTCTTGTAGACAGGCCTGTAAATAAAGCCCATTTGGTTTCTGCGTTTAATGTAGGAGCCAGTATTTGTATATAGCAGTTTCCATTTCCACATCTCGATTTTGCAGAGTGATATTTGTAACTGCATCAAAATGTTCCATGTAGCCTTTATAAGTATTTTCACAGTTCTGGTAATGATCATAATCTTCAAAGTTCATATACATCATGACCTTCGTAAGGCCATTTTCTTCCGGATGGAGTTCAAAAAGGCGTCGCCCGATCCGGTTGATCCTTCCATCGTAAACATAACCATACAAGTTTTTAACATTTCTGAAAAAAGCGGGGCATTCTTTTAAAGTGGAAGAGGATGTGGCAGTATTGGGAAAATACAGAAGGGTTTCAATATGCACCTGCAGTGCGTCGGCAATGGCATACAGAGTGTCTATATCCACGGCTATTTCACCTGATTCATATTTTGATATAGCGGACTGGCTTTTGCCAATAGCCTGAGCCAGCTGTTGGTGGGTTATTTTCCGCATTTTACGTGTACGGCGGATATTCTGTCCGATTTCTTTGCTTATTTCTGACATATGGTTTCCTTTTTTTATTCCCTAAAATAATATTTTTTAACGATTTAGGATCGAGGACACAAAGGATGTGCAGTTTTTCAGCTTTTATTGTCCGAAATTAATCGTGTCATGGAAAGAAAATGTTGAAATTATTATCCACAGGAATATTTTGCTTTTTTGACGGGGACTTTTCCTATTGCTATAATTTTAAACAAGACGGGGAAATAAGTCAATAAAAGTCTATAACTGCAGGCGCCGCAGATATATATAATAAGGTATTCAAGGAGAGATGTAATTATGAATTACACAAAGGAATATTTTGATTTTGATCTGGATCGTAAAAATACCCGGAGTATGAAATGGGATGACTGCAATTCAAAATTCGGCGTAGATGAATCTAACAGCGATGATCCAATGTGGATCGCAGATATGGAATTTCAGATCCCCAAAGAAAGTGAATCGACGCAGTAATAGACCGCGCCAGTCTTGGATGTTATGGTTATACAACAAAACCAGACTGTTTTTATGAAGGATCATTAACTGGGTAGATCGCCGTTATCACTGGAAGATAAAAAAAGAATGGATCATTTTTACTCCAGGTGTGATTCCGGGATACACCATTACGATCCAGAATTTTACAAAGCCCGGGGACGGCATTATCGTACAGACACCGGTTTATTATCCATTTATGGATGGTGTTGTTAATAATGGGCGTAAGCTGGTTTATAATCCTCTGATAGAAAAAGAGGGAGACTGGTTCATGGATTTTGAAGATCTGGAAAGAAAAGTAAAAGATCCGGATAATAAACTTCTGATCTTATCTAATCCTCATAATCTTGTAGGACGTGCATGGACAGCAGAAGAATTAACAAGACTGGGAGATCTCTGTGCAGAAAACGGTGTCCTGCTGATCTCTGATGAGATCCATGCAGATCTTATGATGAAGGGAGTTAAACATACATCTGTTGGTACCCTTTCAGAAAAATAAAAAATAATACCATTGTCCATTATGCTCCAAGCAAAACTTTTAATTTGGCCGGTCTTCAGACTGCTATGCGGTTATTCCAAATAATGAGTTGCGCGAAAAATACATAAAAGGCTTAAATGCAAACCGTATTTTTAATATGAATTGGTTTGGTTCGGCAGCTCTGGAAGCAGCTTATGATAAAAGCGGCAATTATGTGGATGCGCTATGCGACTATGTAAATGACAACATGGATTATATGGTTCGGTATGTTCAGGAAAGACTGCCTATGCTTCACATGAAAAATCTGAGGCAACTTATATGGTATGGGTAGATTTTCGCGGAACTGGGATGAGTACAGAAGAAATTGAATCATTTATTGACCAGAAAGCACATATTGGAGTAGATAAAGGATCCTGGTTTGGGCCGGGCGGAGAAGGTTATCTGCGGTTTAATCTGGCATGCCCAAGGAAGATCCTTGATAGTGCTCTTTATCAGCTGGAAACTGCATTAAAACAGATTTGACTGGTGCTTATAAATTTCTTAGTAACTTATAAAATATATAGAAAATTGTAGAAAATAAACGTCTTTTCTATAATGAAACAAAGAAAAAAGCATGGTTAGTAGGAGGTGATACAGGTGGAACTGGCAGGTGTATTGATCGCGGTACTGCTGCTGATTTTTTTGATCTATAAAAGACTGAGCTTGATCCCGGCAACACTGATCTGTGTGGCGGTACTGGCATTAACCAATGGCTTTTCTTATATGGATCTGTTTATAAATCATTACGGCGTTTCACTTGCCGGATTTGTGGGAAATATTTTCTGGTGTTTGTTACAAATGCTTTGTTTGGAAAAGTAATGGAAGAAACGCTGTTAGCATCTGTATTTTCAAAAATGATCGGAAAACTTTTTGGAGATAAAAATGCTGTTTTTGGGGCAATGTTAGCAACTGCGATCCTTTCTTATGGAGGCGTCAGTGTATTTGTTATTGTATTTACCGTATATCCCATTTTTCTTGCAACATTTCGCAAGGCAGATCTTCCGGGAAAATATATTCCAGCCTGCATTATGAGCAGCTCCTGTACATTTGCCCTTTCGCTGCTTCCTGGAGGAGCCCAGTTAAACAATATTATTCCTGTACAGTATTTGGGCACAACACCGGCTGCAGCTGCCGGGATCGGTCTGCTCTGCTCTGCTGCGGCTATGGCATTTATATTCGTATATTTTTCTTGGGAATTTAAAAAGCAAGGCAAAGAGGGGAGCATTTTGAAATAAATCCGTCTATTAAAGAACGGATCACAAAGTTTGAAATGGATGCCGGGATTCCGGGACCATTATCAGTCCTGCCTCTTGTAATGATAATTTTACTGATCAATATTGCGCAATTAGATCTTTCTTATGCAGTGCTGGCAGGAACTGGTGTGGCTCTTTTTATTGGCTGGAAAAATATTCCGGATAAACTGCGTATTATCAATGAAAGCGCAAAATTAGTAGGACCTGCTGTTATTACAACAGCTGTATCTGTTGGATTTGGCGGTGCAGTTCTTGCATGTAATGGAGCGGAGACTGTGTTAGAAGCAATATCAGCTTTGCCTGTACCGCCTAATCTTTCCTTTAGTATTGCTGCATCTTTCGCAGGAGCAATGACTGGAAATGGCGGAGGCGGAATGGATGTGGCCATGAACCTGCTTTCCGGACAATATCGTGGCAGCTGGGCTTGAGCCGGAGCTGATCCACCGCCTGGGAGCGGTAGCAACTGCCGGGTTCAGCTGTCTGCCCCACAACGGAATGCAGATCACGATCATGGATACATGCGGATATACAGCCGGACAATGTTATAAATATATTTTTATTTCAACGGTACTTTGTTCCGCCGGGTGTCTGCTGTTAGCAAATATAATAAGCTGTTTACTGTAATAAAAATACATAGATGAAGGAGACTGGGAATGAAAATTACAAAAATCGATCTTTTATATTGCGATCCGGTAGAAGGGGGCTGGAGACCATCTTTATGCCGTATATACACAGACGAGGGAATTTATGGAGATGGAGAAGTGGCATTATCTTATGGAGGCGCTTCACAGGCTGCATTTGCCATGTTAAAAGACATGGCAAACCGGCTGATTGGAATGAATCCTTTGGATCATGAAGTAATCTGGCAGAAACTGTATCAGGGGTGTTTCTGGAGTTACAATGGAGGTCCTATTGTATTTGGCGGTATCAGTGCCTTTGATATTGCCTTGTGGGATATTAAAGGAAAGGTGTATGGACAGCCGCTGTACCGTCTTTTAGGTGGAAAACACAGAGATACCCTGAAAGCTTATGCAAGCCAGCTGCAAAATGGCTGGGGTGTTGGAAGAAAAACAGCAAGAACACCAGCAGATTACGCGCGTCAGGCAGAAATTGCAGTAGAAAAGGGATTTAAAGCAGTAAAATACAATTTCCTTACTTTTAGAGAAGATGAAGGAAGATATCCAAGAACAGAGCAGACAGCTTATCTGGATCCAGAATATTTGGATTTGGCAGAAGCGAGGATCGCAGCTGTAAGAGAAGCGGTAGGTTCTAAGGTAGATATTATTTTGGCAAACCATTGTTATACAGATGCCCAGTCAGCAGTCCAGTTTGGAAATATGGCAAAGAAATATGGCATTCTCTATTATGAGGAGCCGGTAGTCCCTCACGAGGATACACTTGATTATGTGCATCAGCAGACGGGAATTCCAGTAGCCAGCGGTGAGCGGATTTACAGCAGATGGCAGTTTAAGAAAATGTTGAATAAACAAGCCATTCAGGTGATCCAGCCGGATCTTGGAAACAGCGGTGGTGTTACAGAGGTGAAAAAAATCTGTGATATGTCCTATGTATATGAAGCCGGTGTCCAGATCCATGTATGTGGAACACCGATCGTAACAGCTGCTTCTTTACATATGGAAGCAGCACTTCCTAATTTTGTAATCCATGAATATAACGTAAATACAGAAATGCCGCAGATGACCTCACTTGCGCTGCATCATTACGAACCGGTAAATGGATCTTTTACAGTACCGGAACTTCCGGGAATCGGAAATGAGATCGCACCAGAAGCATTTAAGCGCAGCCAGGTAGTTACGATCGAATAAAAGAATATTTTCCGGGGGCTGCTGTGGCAGCCCTTTTTATATTGACAGTAACTATGAAAATTAATAGTGACTAATAAAATAATCGCTAACTTGTAATAGAGGAGAAATGCATGTAAACTTGAGTACATGAAGGAATCCGGGAGGATATCGTATACACAGGAGGAACACACATCATGGAAATTACTTTTTTAGGCGTGGTATTTGCGGTTATTATAGTTCTTTTAGCCATAGGCAGACCGCTGTATCAGGCGATTGCAGGCGGAATGGTCGTAACAGCAGTGCTGTTTCATATTCCGGTAACAATAATTGGAACTAAGATAGTCAGTGTTATTACAAACTGGTCATCTTTATCTGTGTTATTATCTCTGTATCTCATTACGTTTTTGCAGAAGATCCTGGAGTCACGCAGTCAGATCCGTCTGGCACAACAGGATCTGAATGGCATTTTTCATAACCGCCGTATCAATACAGCAGGAGCAGCTTTTTTCATTGGACTTCTGCCATCTGCGGCTTCCATGATCCTTTGTGCAGATATTGTAAAGGATGCGACAGAGGGATATTTAGATCCAAAAGAGCAGGCTTTTACAGCCAGCTGGTTCAGGCACATACCGGAAAGTGTGCTGCCTACTTATACAGCAGTACTTCTTATGTCAAATCTTTCTGGAGTGGAAATATCAGAATTTATTGTATATATGATCGTACCAGTCATTGCACTGGCAGGACTGGGATATGCGGTTTATCTGCACCGCATCCCCAATGATACCGGCACACCGGCAAGCACCAACCGACTGGCAGACTTTGCCCATTTGATCCAGCATTTGTGGTCACTGCTTCTTATCCTTATATTGATATTAGTTTTTCATTTTCAGGTTGTAACGTCTGTTCTTGTATCCATTGCACTTTGTATTATCATTTATCGGGTAACACTGGATGAAATCAGGAAATTTATTTTCGCTGCTTTTGAAAAGAAGATGTTGGGAAATACCTTTCTTGTATTATGTCTGAAAGAACTGATCGCTCATACAGGTGTGTTATTGCTGCTGCCGGATGCTATGGCAAAACTGCCTCTGCCTACCTATCTGATTTTTGGTCTGCTATTTTTTACAGCAACTGTCATCAGTGGTTCTACAGGTGCCATTGCTATGGGAACACCGCTGGCTTTTGCAGCTATTCCGGGAGGCGCCCCTTAATGGCATACCTTATGTGCATGGCCCATGCAGCCAGCCAGATCTCACCTACCCATGTATGTCTGGTGGTGGCAGCGACTATTTTCATGTGACGTTAGGAGATATTGTAAAGAAAACACTGCCTGTTTCTATTGCCTTCTGCGTATTAATGACGCTATATTATAATGTGATAAAGCTGTAAAAAAAGATCCGGTAAGAGCAGGGAGAGGGGAAAAACATATGTATAAGAGAAAAATAGAAAAAGATATCCGCTGTCCGTTAGAATATGGTCTGGAAGTATTTGGAGGAAAATGGAATTCCCGCATTATCTGTGTACTGGCAGCGAAGGAAGTACTGCGTTACAGTGAACTTCGCCGGGAAATGGGAAACATTACAGATGCGAGTCCTGGCAGCTGCATTAAAAGAACTGATCACAAATGGCATTGTAAAGCGCCAGTCCTATGACGAGATTCCACCAAGAGTGGAATACAGTCTTACAGAAAAAGGAAATTCCGTGATCCCTATTTTGCAGAGCATCTGCGTTGGGCCGGAGTATTCTATAAAGAGGATAGTGAAAATGAAATGATCCAGTGTAAGAGGTGTGATTACAGATAAGTTTTGTTTTATTTCTGGTTCTAATGTTAAGTTTAACGTTGCACTTGAGCCTCAAAGTTTTATACTGAAGTACAAGAAGTATATCTATCATATAAATCATAACAGAGAGGAACCAGACACATGAACATCACAGGAAAAGGTATGAAATTCAGATGGCTGAACAATGCAGGCTTTGAAATGGAGTTATCCAGCGGAAAACATCTTTTAGTAGATCCATGGTTAGACGAGGCACAGGTTTATCCTATCAGCATTAATGAGATTGAACGGGCGGATTATGTTCTTCTCACCCATACACATGATGACCATTCAGACAGTATCGGACGGATCCAGAAGCGCTTCCCACAGGCAGCTATTTTTGTGGGGGATCTGTCTGCGGAAGCATTGTGTAAGGAATATGACCTGAATGTAGAACGTCTGTTCCGTATCCGTGGCGGGGAAGAATATGAATTTGATGATGTGAAGATCGAAGTGATCTCTGCCAGACATACAGAGTCCAAAGGCGGAAATTACTGGGATAGAGGTTACTGCATTCAGAAGGACGGAAGCAGAAGAGAAACTATGTGGTATGGTTCCCTGGAAATGTACAACTTCCGCATTACCGATGTTAATGGATACAGAGCCGTTGTCTGGGGTGGAATGACCACAGAGGAGCAGATCCACCGCATGGAAAATACAGTGGAAATGAGATCGCATTTATGCATGTCAGCCCAAAACAGGATCACCAGATGTTTGCAAGACTGGTGCAGGCTATTAATCCCAAGGCAGTTATTCCACATCACTATGATATCTGGGAACCTTGTTTGCAGCAAAGCCAGAGTTATTAGCAGATATGAAACTTCCGGCAGATAAAGTCAATGCAGAAGGTGTTCTGGATGTGATCCGCCAGAATATCAAAGAAAACTGTCCGGATGTGGCATTCTTTATCCCGGAGCATCATAAATGGTATCAGTTTGGCTATGATCATGGAAGCATAAGGAAAATCTGGCAGACAGGATCTGGAAAATCGTGGTATACTTATAAATATGTCCCGAATATGCGGGGGAAAAGAAGGAGTATAACATGAGTACATTTTGGATTCTGTTAGAACAGATGGAACTATTTGTAATTTACATTCTGGCAGGTGTGATACTGGTAAAAAGCAGGTTGTTTAACAGGGAGACCTTACAGCCTATATCAAAATTTGTCTTAAGAATGGGACTTCCATTGCTGATCTTTACGAATATTATTAATGGGGTAGAGAGAAATGTTCTGTTGAGTTCCGGTTCTGTTCTGATGTCAGCATTTCTGTTTTATGTTGCCATGTTTTTTATCAGTATGGGGATCGCACGGATATTTCACGTAAAAGGAAAAACGGCGCAGATCTATCAGACCATGAGCATGTTTGGAAATATCGGATTTATGGGGATCCCCATTATCACCAGTATTTATCCGGAAAACGGCATTTTGTACGTGTCGGTATTTTCCATTGTTGACCAGCTGTTTTTATGGACCTGGGAGTAAAACTGACAGCTCCGGAAGGAGAAGGAAAATTTGATCTGAAGAAACTGGTCAATCCGGCATCCATTGGAATTATAGTGGCGCTCTTTATGATCCTTACAGGGCTTAAATGCTACATTGTTAAATACAGGACTTCAAAAGATCGGTTCTACAGCAACGCCTCTTGCAATGATCTATCTGGGCGGAATCTTTGCCTGTGTTCCTATGAAAAACGGGCTGCGCAGGGGCGAACTGTACGGGATCGTATTTGCAAAAATGCTGCTTGTCCCTATGATCATGTATGGTATGATGGGAGCTTTTGGAATAGCAGGGGATGTAAGACTGACGATCGCACTGATCGCAGGAATGCCTGTTATGGCATCTATAGCGATGATGGTAACGCCCTCTGACAGTGAATATGCCATGGGAGGGATCTTTATCACCACGATCTGTTCTCTGGTCACACTGCCGCTTGAATGTCTGATCTTACAATAAGTTTTCACAATATAATTACGTTACAAAACGAATAAAATATTGAAAAATCCTCTTTGTTTTTGTAAAATATAGTTATACTATACGTGTAGAGCAATACACTACAAACAGATACAGAGAGGAGACCGATTATGAAAGAGCTGGAAACCGTCGTACAGGATGAAAAAAATAAATGGATCTTAATTACGGGGATTTTGCAGGTACTGGCCTGTGTGATCATGAATAAATTTGACATTTCCAATCCCAATATTATTCTGTTTGTGATCCTGTCCGCGGTTCTGGTACAGTTTGGATACGGAGCCGGTATGCTCTGTGGGTTTATCACATACATCTATTCTATGTATTTCTTTTCAACGGACCACAGTTTTTTCTATTTTGATGCTTCCAATCGTGATAAGATAATGGTAGTCATTTTTGGGATCATTGCCAATATCCTGATCGTTGGCAGTTTAAAAGCACGGATGGAGAAGTCCAATAAAGAGAGGATCCATCAGTGGAAGTAGCTACTACTTTAAACAAGTGTGCGGTGGAATTATCTGCGGACCGTGATATCCATACAGCCATCTATAATCTTTTAGGGATCATCAACCAGTATTTCCAGGCAGACAGAAGTTATATTTTTGATATTGATCATGAAAAACAGATCGTGATCAATACATACGAATATACAGCAGAAGGCGTGACCCGTCAGATCGACAATCTCCAGTCGGTTCCTCTCAGTGTAATTGCAGTGTGGATGGATAAGTTTGAAAATGGTCAGGTTTATTATATTGCAGATGCAGAACAGGAAAAGGGATATCCCACCTACGAAATGTTAGTGGAACAGAATATCAAGCGCCTTTTAACGGTTCCTTTAAAGAAAAACGGTAAAGTCACAGGTTTTATTGGTGTGGACAATCCAAAGGTTCATTTTGATGATGCGACCTTATTATTATCTCTCCAGTATTTTATTGTAAACAGCCAGTCTTCCCAGAGACAGCAGGAACGTTTGCAGTTTTTAAGTTTTCGTGATATGCTTACAGGGCTCTATAACCGCAATAAGTACATGAAAGTACTGGAAACTTTTGAAAAATATCCTGTATGCGACACAGGTGTTGCTTATATTGACTTAAATGGTTTAAAACAGATCAATGATAATCTGGGCCATGAAGCAGGGGACCGGCTGTTCTGTGATGCTGCAAAAGAAATCTTAAGAACATTTCCGGAAAATTCCTACCGCATTGGAGGAGATGAATTTGTGATCATTCTTCCAGAGTCAGGAAAGGCAGAATTTGAGGAACAGATGGAGCAGGTACAGGAAGATTTAAAGCAGGCACATATCAGTTATTCCATGGGACTGATGGAAAAAGAAGGCATGCTTGAGTCTATGTTAAAAGCGGCAGAACAGAGGATGTATGCAGAAAAAAATGCTTATTATAAGTTAAGAGGAAGAGACAGAAGATGTCCGGAGCGGAGCGTATGATCGGAAAATCAGCCACAAAGGCAGGTGCATGAAAGACTCCGAGAGGACATAAACAGAAAACAGAGGAAAAATAATACATGACAGACTACAGAAAATATACAGATTACATCATAGAACAGGCAGAAAAATTATTGTCCATTGACAGTCCTTCCGGCTATTGCCGCCAGGTAACAGATTATCTGTTAGAGGAATTAGATCGTCTGGGGATCCAGGCGAAACGCACCGTAAAGGTGGTGTTGTAGCTTCTTTTGGCGGAAAGAACAAAGAAGATGGTATTCTGTTGGAGGCACATTGCGATACACTGGGAGGCATGGTAGCGGAAATTAAGGCAAATGGCCGTCTCCGTCTTACCAATATCGGAGGTATGAAACCGGCTAATGCAGAGGCGGAAAATGTGCGTATCATAACAAAGGCAGACGGTATTTATGAAGGTGTATGCCAGTTAGTGAATGCGTCCGTTCATGTAAACGGAGATTATGAAAAACTGAACGAAACTGGGATACAGTAGAGGTTCTTATAGACGAGCCGGTAAGCTCTAAAGAAGATGCTTTAAAACTGGGGATTATGCCAGGAGATTATGTGTGCTTTGAACCAAGGACAAGAGTTACATCCTCCGGTATATAAAAAGCCGTTTTCTGGATGATAAACTTTCAGCTGCCATTTTACTTGCATATGGAAAATATTTAAAAGACGAGAAGATAGAGCCGCAGCGTGCTGTTTATGCTCATTTTACCATTTATGAGGAAGTGGGACATGGAGGCAGTGCTTCTGTGCCGGATGGCGTGACAGAAGCCTGGTCTGTGGATATGGCTGTGTAGGAGAAGGCCTGATGTGTACAGAGCGGGAAGTTTCTATCTGCGCAAAAGACAGCGGCGGACCTTATAATTATGAGATCGTAAGCCGTCTGGTCCAGCTGGCAAAGGAGAATAACATTGGCTTTGCAGTGGACGTATATCCTCATTATGGTTCAGATGTGGAAACTACACTTCGCGCAGGAAATGATATCCGCCATGCTCTCATTGGTCCTGGTGTGTATGCTTCCCATGGCTATGAACGAAGCCACAGAGATGGGGCAGAAAACACCTTCCGCCTGATCCAGGCTTATATTGGCTGATAAAAAAGGATAGTTTGGAGCCCTGTCTCCATATATTTATGATGATGATAAATATATGGGAGGCAGGGATTTTTTATGGAAAAATGGATGGTCGTACTGGTTGCAGCCGGTTTTCTGATCCCCTATGGGACGGTACTGGCAGTAACGGGAAATATACACGGGCAGAATATGTAAGGCAGCAGGAAAAAGAAGCTGCGGGAAAATACAGGATCCTTCTGGACCGGGAGGAAAATGGCGGTTACCTGTCGTTGGAAGAATACCTGCCATCGGTACTGGCAGCTCAGATCTCGCCGGACAGTGAAATGGAAGCGCTCAAAGCCCAGGCAGTGATCGCAAGGACTTATATCCGCAGGCAGATGGGAGAAGAAAAAGAAATTCGGAATTAAGTCTGGATCTGGACCGGAAACCGAGGGAAGAGCTGAAAAAAATATGGGGAAAAACGGAATTTCCGGAAAAATACAGCCGTCTGGAAGAGGCAGTGATCCAGACCAATAGAATTGTGATGACATATGATGGGAGATGATCGCTCCTCTTTTTTGCGCCGTCACCGCCGGTTCTACCAGGGATGGGGATGAGGGATATCCGTATCTGAAGTCAGTTTCCTGTCCCGATGATGAAAAAGCAGCGGATTTTATCAGTTTGTATCTTTATCTGCCAAACAGGCGGCAGCAGCCCTGAATGAAATCCCGGGAAAAGAAGGGGAAGTGAGACAGGTCCGCCCGGAAGCATTTCCAGGGAAAGTGCAGACTGTAAAACGAGATACAGCCGGGTATGTACAGGAGATCCAGATTGATGAATGTTCCTTTACTGGAGAGGAAGCAGCCGGTGCATTTGGACTTTCCTCCTCCTGCTTTTTTACAGAACCCCAGGAAAACGGGATCGGCATTACAGTAAAAGGAAAGGGACATGGCTATGGACTGAGCCAGAATGAAGCAGAGGCAAAAGCAGAAGATGGCTGGGATTTTAAAGAAATACTGGAATATTTTTACAGCGGTATTGCATTTTTCACTGAATAAAGCACACTGAATGGTAAGAATACTACCGAGGTGATAAAAGGTGAAAGATAAAGTAAATCAGATGTTCAAAGATAAGCTTTTTCTGGTGATGATGGTGATCGGCCTGCTTACGGCGGTAGCAGCAGTAGGTGTACTTACGGTCAGCAACACAGATGAAAAGGGACAGAGCTTATCTGGAAGTGCCGGGAGGAGAAATTATCGCACAGGACGGTGTTCCTGAAACTGCACAGAAGGAAGAAAAGGCAGAAGAAAAAAATTTCTGAGATCGAAGCGTCAAAGGTACCACAGGAAAGTTACGCACAAAAAGAAGAGAAAAATCCAAACACCAAGGATGATCTTGCAGCAGAAGCAGGTGCAGGAAAACAGGCAGCCAAAGCCCTGGTATTAAATTTTTCAGATACCAGTGTCCTTACCTGGCCGGTGCGGGGGAATGTGATCCTGGATTACAGTATGGACCAGACGATTTATTTCCCCACTCTGGACCAGTTTAAATGCAATCCGGGCATTGTGATCCAGGCAGAGGTCAGTGATCCGGTGGCAGCCCCCGCAAATGCAAAGGTGCTGGAAGTAGGTTCCAATGAAGAGATCGGCAACTTTGTTGTGCTGGATCTGGGAAATGAGTACACTGCTACCTGTGGGCAGCTAAAGGAAATTTCCGCTGTTCCAGGTGAGTATCTGGAAGCAGGGCAGATCTTAGGATACGTGGCAGAACCTACAAAATATTATTCCGTAGAAGGTGTGAATGTATTTTTTGAATTAAAACATCAGGAAAAACACTGGATCCACTGGATCAGATGGAGTAAAGATCAGATAAAAGAGATCAGATCAACAATTTAAGAAAAATGTTAGAAATTATTCACTGAAGCTTCAGAGCCTTAAGGTATAATCCTTTTAGAATAATAACAAAAGGAGCATCGAGATGAACATTTTATTTTCCTGACTCCTAAAAGCGAAGTAGCTATATTAGTGAGGAAGATACCTTAAGACAGGCTTTGGAAAAGATGGAGTACCACAAATATTCTGCCATCCCCATTATCAGCAGAACAGGCCGCTATATCGGAACTCTGACAGAAGGAGATCTGCTTTGGGGCATCAAAAATCAGTACCATCTGGATCTGAAAGGTGCGGAGAAGATCCCCATTACAGCCATCAAGCGCAGACTGGACAACCGTCCGGTAAAGGCAGACGCAGATATGGAAGACCTGATCGGAAAAGCGTTAAACCAGAATTTTGTGCCTGTATTAGATGACCAGAAATGTTTTATCGGTATTATTACACGAAAAGACATTATCCAGTACTTTTATAAAAAAAGCCAGCAGCCGGAGGAAAAGTGGCCTAAACGCCAGAAAGAAGAAAAGTCAGAAACAGTTGTTGGATAAAATGCATAAAAGAAAAAAGACAAAAATCGAAACTTTGTGCACACTTTTGAGGATCCTATGCTATTATAATAGGCGTAACCCCCCAATACATTATATAGTTTTTGCTACACCCCATAAGAAACGAAATACCTTCTCCTGAGAAAGACCGGTTCCCCGACCGGTCTTTTTTCGTGTCTTGAAATACCAAAGAAACACAGGAAAATGAGGACGTTATGAAAGTTCAAAAAATCCCCGCCGGTCAAAGACGGGGAAAATATTTATTATTCTTCGTTTAAGTTTTTACAGCGATACAGAATATCAGCATTCCCACACAGGAAATAATATTCATTGCCATACCCATTTTCAGTCCCGCAATGTTGGAGACAATACCAATGATCCATGGCATCAGGATGCCGCCAAAGCTGGCAGCCGGGAGTAAAACACCGATGCTGGCTACGCTGGTCATCTTTCCGGCACAGGCAACGGCAGTTGGTTCATGCCGGCCATGGAAAAGGCAAAGGCGAAAAGCAGGAGAATAGCAGCTACCTGGTTGTTTGCATCATCAGTCCAATGTAAAATACGGTACAGCCAATGCCCATTTTGATCATGGCTGTGTATGGATTTTTAAGAGGGAATACAAAGGCAATCAGAAGTCTTCCGATCAGTGTGGCAGTCCACATAACAGTCACGGTGTAGGCGCTTAAAGTACCGGATAAAATGCCGCTTCCCTTAAAGTAAGTTACCAGCCAGCCGTTTACGCTGGTCTCTGCTGCGTTCTGGCAGAAGATAAGTCCTGTAAGGAGCCAGAAACGTTTGCCTTTTTAAAATCCCCAGTCTTGTTTTTTCTTTTTTTCCAGCTGTTTTCTTTTCAAATGGTGTCAGATGGAAATGATCCACATGATAAGTCCTAAAAAGCCTAAAGTAAACATGGGAACTACAGGTCCGATCAGTCCGGCCCCGGCAATTACAAAGGGGCAGATCAGAGCTCCTAAGGCATAACAGGAATGCATGATGTTCATGCCTTTTGCACGGTTTTCAGAATGGTTGCTTACCAGGATGGTACACATATTGATAACGCTTCCCTTGGCAAAGCCGATCAGAAGGAAAGAAAGCACCAGAATGCTCATCCAGCCGGAAATCCCTAGCCACAGATATCCCAGTTCATAACCTGCGCTTAGTGTAATAATAGTGGCTTTAAGTCCGATCTTTGCAGGAAGGACTCCGGTGGCAAAACCTGCCATCAGATTTCCAATACTCATAATAGACAAAAGTGTGCCGGTTACATTGTAGTCAAATCCATAACGTTCCTGCAGCAGGCTTACTATAATACCGCTGCTGATGGAGCAGATGCCGCTTAGAAAAAAAGTGATGAAGCCGGACATCTGCAGTCGTTTGTCAAGAGAATTCATAAAAGGGGGGGCCTCCTGTTTTTTCAAGTCTATGACATTGTATCATTTGTCAATAGCAACGTCAATGAGAGGACAGTATTTAAAAAAATCAACAAAAATTAGACAAATACAAAAAAACATCTTGACTTTCTGCTTTTGGAGTATTAATTTATAAAACAAATAAAAAACAGCTATGAAAGAGACTCTTGTCTGAGAAATGTAACAGGAAGGGGGCGTCACCGACTGAGAGCGCCGCCGCGCAGGACTGGATAAAGGGAACACTCTGGAGCTGGTATATCGAAGCGGTTTTACCAGAAGGGGATGCAACCGGCTGGAAGGACTGATAGTAGGTATATCCGTGGCATACGTTACATGCGAAAAAGAGGAGAAGTCTTAAGAGCATCCTGAAGGTTTCTCAATGCGGGTGGTACCGCGGGAAAGAAGATCCCGTCCCGGAATACAGTAAATGTGTTCCGGGGCGTTTTTTATACAAAAAATCTCCGGAACCGTAAGATGTACTTTCAAAGTACACCGTTGGGAAGGAGAAATAAATATGATGGAATTTGTAGAAGGCGTCAAAGCAAAAGAAACACTTGGAATTGCACAGATCTTAGAAGGTTCCTATGAAGGAAAAAGATCCGTATGAATGGTGCTGTACACAATGTCCGTGACATGGGTGAAGTTGCCTTTGTGATCCTGCGAAAAGCAGAAGGACTGGTACAGTGCGTATACGAAGAAGGCGTCACAAATTTTGATATCCACGACCTGAAAGAAGAATCCGCAGTGGAAGTCCTTGGTACTGTTAAGGCAGAAGAAAGAGCTCCTCATGGTTTGAGATCCGCTTAGAAGAGATCAAAGTATTATCCCAGCCTGCAGAGCCAATGCCAATCCCTATCAGCAAATGGAAAATGAACACATCCCTGGAAACAAAGCTGGCCCTGCGCCCGGTATCTTTAAGAAACGTAAGAGAACGTGCTAAATTTAAGATTCAGGAAGGCATTGTAAGAGGCTTCAGGGATTATTTATTTACCCAGGGCTTTACAGAGATCCACACACCAAAGATCGTAGCAAGAGGCGCTGAAGGCGGATCCAACGTATTCAAATTAAACTATTTCAACAAAAAAGCAGAATTAGGACAGAGCCCACAGTTTTACAAACAGACCATGGTAGGCGTTTACGACCGTGTATTTGAGGCAGCTCCTGTGTTTCGTGCAGAAAAGCACAACACCACCCGTCATTTAAACGAATATACCAGCCTGGATTTTGAAATGGGCTATATCGATGGTTTTGAAGATATTATGGCAATGGAGACCGGATTTTTACAGTACACCATGGCACTTCTGGAAAAAGAGTACAAAAAAGAGTTGGATATGTTAGGTGTCACTCTTCCGGATGTAAGCAAGATCCCGGCAGTCCGTTTTGATAAGGCAAAAGAGCTGGTATCTGAAAAGTACAACAGACGGATCAGAAACCCATATGACTTAGAGCCGGAAGAAGAACTTCTCATTGGCCGTTACTTTAAAGAAGAATACGGCAGTGATTTCGTATTTGTTACCCATTACCCATCAAAGAAACGTCCGTTTTATGCTATGGATGACCCGGCAGATCCGAAATATACCCTAAGTTTTGACCTGTTATTTAAGGGACTGGAAGTAACCACCGGCGGACAGCGTATTCACGATTACGGCGAGATCCTTAAAAAGATGGAAAAAACGTGGAATGGACCCGGAGGACATTGCTTCCTATCTGATGATCTTTAAATACGGAATGCCGCCACATGGTGGACTGGGAATCGGCTTAGAGAGACTGACCATGCGTCTTTTAGATGAGCAGAACGTAAGAGAGACAGCGCTCTTCCCAAGAGATGTAACAAGACTGGAACCATAGATCATAAGAAAAACTTATAAAAAATTCCAAAAACTTCTTATATATAGTTGCATTTATATAGAAGAAACAGGTTCAGAAAGGAAACGAAACCATGGCAAATGTGATCAGTGACGAGACCATAGAGTATGTAGGCATTCTGGCAAAGCTGGAGCTTTCACCAGAAGAAAAAGAAGAAGCAAAAAAAGATATGGGAAGAATGCTTGACTATATTGATAAATTAAATGAACTGGATACAACTGGCGTAGAGCTATGTCCCATGTATTTCCTGTAAATAATGTATTCCGTAAAGATGTAGTGACCAACGGGGATGACAGAGACGAGATACTTGCTAATGCACCTGCAAAGAAAGACGGAGCTTTCATGGTGCCTAAGACAGTAGAATAGGAGGCGGCCAGATGAGTATATTAGATTTAACAGCCCTGGAACTGGGAAAGAAGATAAAGGCCGGAGAGATCACTTCTCCACAGGCCACAGAAGCAGTGATCAAGCAGATCAAGGCAGTGGAAGAACAGGTTCATTCTTATGTGACTTTAGACGAAGAAGGAGCCATGAAGCGTGCAAAAGAGGTTCAGGCCCAGATCGAGGCAGGAACACTGACAGGTCCACTGGCAGGTGTACCGGCTGCTATTAAGGATAACATGTGTACTAAGGGCATGCGCACTACCTGCAGCTCAAAGATCCTTGAAAATTTTGTGCCAACTTATACAGCAGAGGCTGTTTTAAACCTGGAAAAAGCAGGAGCCGTTATTCTTGGAAAGACAAACATGGATGAATTTGCTATGGGAAGTACCACAGAGACTTCCGCTTATGGCGTGACCCGCAATCCATGGAATACAGAACATGTACCTGGAGGCTCTTCAGGCGGCTCCTGTGCAGCTGTAGCAGCTAATGAGTGCTTTTATGCCTTAGGTTCTGATACAGGCGGTTCTATCCGTCAGCCAAGTTCCTTCTGCGGCGTTACCGGCATTAAACCCACCTACGGAACTGTATCCCGTTACGGCCTCATCGCCTATGGTTCTTCCCTGGACCAGATCGGACCGGTTGCAAAGGACGTTTCCGACTGTGCAGCTATTCTGGAAGCGATTTCTTCCCATGATTTAAAAGACAGCACTTCCATGGCCCGTACAGACTGTGACTTTACCTCTGCATTAAAGGATGATGTAAAGGGAATGAAGATCGGTATCCCGTCAAGCTATTTTGGTGAAGGACTGGATGAGGAAGTAAAGGCAGCGATCTTAAAGGCAGCAGATAATTTTAAAAGAAAAAGGCGCTGTTGTAGAGACATTTGACTTAGGTTTAGTAGATTATGCTATTCCTGCTTATTACGTCATTGCTTCTGCAGAAGCAAGCTCCAACCTTTCACGTTTTGATGGTGTAAAATATGGCTACCGTACCAAAGAATACGAAGGTCTTCACAACATGTACAAGAAAACACGTTCTGAAGGTTTCGGACCGGAAGTAAAACGCCGTATCATGCTTGGCTCTTTCGTATTAAGCTCCGGTTATTATGACGCTTATTATTTAAAGGCCCTGCGTACCAAGGCCCTGATCAAGAAAGAATTTGATAAGGCTTTTGCAAAATATGACCTGATCCTGGCTCCTGCATCTCCTGATACAGCTCCATTGCTTGGTTCTTCCTTAAGTGACCCGTTAAAGATGTATCTGGGTGATATTTACACCATTTCTGTCAACCTGGCAGGTCTTCCTGGAATGACCGTTCCATGTGGTCTGGACTCCAAGGGACTTCCTATTGGAATGCAGCTGATCGGTGACTGCTTCAAGGAAAAGGATATAATCCGCGCAGGTTACGCATTTGAGTGTACCAGAAAATACGAAATGCCTGAACTGGCAAAGGTATCTGATTAAGGAGGAGTAAGCCATGAGTAAACAGTATGAGACCGTCATTGGTCTGGAAGTCCATGTAGAACTGGCAACAAAGACAAAAATATTCTGCGGCTGCTCTACCGCTTTCGGAGGAGCGCCAAATACCCATACATGCCCGGTGTGTACCGGTATGCCCGGTTCTCTGCCTGTATTAAATAAACAGGTTGTAGAATATGCCATGGCAGTAGGTCTGGCTGCAAACTGCCAGATCAACCAGTACTGCAAATTTGACCGTAAAAACTATTTTTATCCTGATAACCCACAGAACTACCAGATCTCACAGCTGTACCTGCCTATCTGCCACGATGGCTGGGTAGAGATCGAAACTGAGTCTGGTGTAAAGAAAAAGATCGGTATCCATGAGATCCATATGGAAGAGGATGCCGGCAAGCTGGTCCATGACGAGTGGGAAGACTGCTCTTTAGTTGACTACAACCGAAGCGGTGTTCCGCTGATCGAGATCGTTTCTGAGCCGGATATGAGAAGCGCAGAGGAAGTAATCGCATATCTGGAAAAGCTTCGTCTGATCATCCAGTATCTGGGAGCTTCTGACTGCAAACTTCAAGAAGGTTCCATGCGAGCTGATGTAAACTTATCCGTCCGTGAAGTGGGCGCACCGGAATTCGGCACTAGAACGGAGATGAAGAACATTAACTCCTTTAAGCTATTGCACATGCCATTGAAGGAGAAACAAGACGCCAGATCGAGCTGATCGAAGATGGCAAGAAGGTCATCCAGGAAACAAGACGTTGGGATGACAACAAGGAAAGTTCCAAGGCTATGCGTTCCAAGGAAGATGCATCACGGATTACCGTTACTTCCCGGATCGACCTGACACCCGTTGTGATCAGTGATGAGTGGATCGCCCGGATCAAGGCGGCACAGCCAGAGCTTCGTACCGAGAAAATGGCCCGTTATATCAGCGAATTCGACCTGCCTCAGTATGATGCGGAGATCCTTACAAACTCCAAGCATATGGCAGATGTATTTGAGGAGACCGTAAAGCTTTGCGGAAAGCCAAAGATGCAATCTAACTGGCTGATGGTAGAAGCCATGCGTTTACTGAAGGAACATGAAATGGATCCGGATGATATGGGCTTTTCACCTGCAAACCTGGCAAAGCTGATCCAGATGGTAGCAGCAGGCGAGATCAACCGTACAGTAGCAAAGACCGTATTTGAAGAGATCTTTGAGCACAATGTAGATCCTGCCGTTTATGTAGAAGAAAAGGGCTTGAAGGTAGTAAATGATGAAAGCGCCTTAAAGACCACCATTGAAGCATTCTGGCGGCAAATCCGCAGTCTGTGGCCGATTATAAGGGCGGAAAAGAAAAAGCCATGGGCTTTTTGGTAGGACAGACTATGAAGGCTATGAAGGGCAAGGCAGACCCTGGAATGGTAAATAAACTGTTGAAGGAACTGCTGGCAAAGTAAAAGAGATTTATACAGTTAAATTCCCCGGTTTACCGGGGAATTTGTCAGGTTATAAGTAAAAATATGTATAGTTTCATCTAACCATAAGTCAAAGTTTTAGCTTCATAAGGAAATTTTGTGTTGACGGAATAAATACTTTGGTGTATATTTTATAGCAATGAAAGAAATGTGTTTATAGCACTGCATATGTCTGCCTTAAGAACACATATAGAGGAGGAAATTATGAAGCC
>ENA-OQJH01000229-OQJH01000229.1-human-gut-metagenome-genome-assembly--contig:-NODE-229-length-33303-cov-20.102212_pt1 | contig 33303 bp, 37 predicted proteins | sample MGYA00242597_ERZ504763 | MGnify/ENA primary metagenome ERZ504763 (study PRJEB26092, sample SAMD00036359) | human gut metagenome | host: Homo sapiens | study: EMG produced TPA metagenomics assembly of...
CCTTTCTTGGATGTAGGTTTATAGTTTTTAGTCAACTCTATTATACCATATCCGGTGAGGAGTTATTTGTTTATAGGTAACAAAAAATGCCGTATTTATGCGGCTTGTGGCGTTTCGCAAACGCCTAAGAACTACGAATGTAACAGAGGAGGTATTCCGATCCTCTGTTACCTGCGATAAAATTAATTTCAGGAGACAGTTACTATGAAACGTGTATTATTAAAATTAAGCGGTGAAGCCCTTGCCGGTGAAAAGAAGACCGGATTTGACGAGGCGACTGTTATTGAAGTTGCAAAGCAGATCAGGACAATTGCTGAGGAAGGACTGGAAATCGGCATCGTGATCGGCGGAGGTAATTTCTGGAGAGGACGCACCAGTGAGACTATCGACAGGAATAAGGCTGATCAGATTGGTATGCTTGCAACAGTTATGAACTGTATTTATGTATCTGATATCTGCAGATACCTTGGATTAAAGACAGAAATCTTTACACCATTTGTATGCGGTGCATTTACAAGCCTTTACTCTAAGGATGCAGTGGAAGCAAGCTTTGCACAGGGCAAGATCGTATTCTTTGCAGGCGGTACAGGACATCCTTACTTCTCCACAGATACAGCCACTGTACTTCGCGCAGTAGAGATCGAAGCAGAAGCAATCCTTCTTGCAAAAGCTGTTGACGGAATTTATGACAGTGATCCGAAGACAAACCCGAATGCAGTAAAATATGATGAAATTTCCATTGAAGAAGTAGTTGCAAAGAAACTGGCAGCTATGGATCTGACAGCATCGATCATGTGTATGGAACAGAAGATGCCGATGCTGGTATTTGCACTGGATGAAAAAGACAGCATCATCAATGCAGTACATGGCAAATTTGTCGGAACTAAGGTTACTGTATAAGTAAGGCTTATAAGTCAGTTTACAGAGAAAGTGTAATATAAAAACTATAAAAAGAGGGAGACGAACCTAATGGATGAGAGAATTCAGAAATATGAAGAGAAAATGAAAAAGACACTGGCAAGCCTTGAGAGCGAACTGGTTACAATTCGTGCAGGACGTGCGAACCGCATATCCTTGACAAACTCGCCGTAGATTATTACGGAGCTCCGACACCTCTTCAGCAGGTGGCAAATATCACTGTCCCGGAAGCTCGTATGATCCAGATCCAGCCATGGGAAAGCAGCCTGATCAAAGGAATTGAGAAAGCAATCCTTACCTCTGACCTTGGATTAAATCCAAGCAACGATGGTAAAGTAATCCGCCTTGTATTCCCGGAACTTACAGAGGAACGCCGTAAGGAACTGGTTAAAGATGTCAAGAAAAAAGGCGAAGCAGCCAAAGTAGCAGTCCGCAACATTCGTCGTGATGCAAATGATGCATTTAAGAAACTTGCAAAACAGGATGTATCTGAGGATGAGATCAAAGAACTTGAGGAGAAAATCCAGAAGAGCACAGATAAATATATCAAAGAAGTTGATGCGGCAGTGGATGCAAAGAGCAAAGAAATCATGACCGTATAAGGGAAACGAAAAGGAGAGCTCCATGAATGCGGGCTCTCTTTTTATCTGAATGAGATAATGGACCGGAAACTGTGGTTCATTATGATGAGACAGTAAGGTTAAAGGAATAACAGGATAAGAAAAGGAAACAAGAGTATGAATGTACCAAATCATATTGCCATTATTCTGGATGGTAATGGACGCTGGGCGAAGGCAAAGGGAATGCCCAGAAGTTACGGACATGTGAAGGGCTGTGCAAATCTGGAAACAGTCTGTGACTATATGAAGGAGCTGGGAGTTAAATATGTGACTGTATATGCTTTTTCCACAGAGAACTGGAAACGTTCCAAAGATGAGGTGGACGGTCTGATGAAACTGTTCCGAAGTTATCTGAAAAAATGTATTAAACTGGCAGATAAGAACAAAATGCGTGTCCGGGTGATCGGAGAGGTTTCGGCATTTGATCAGGATATTCAGGAAAGTATTGCACGTCTGGAACAATATTCTCAGAAATATGATGAAATCTATTTCCAAATCGCATTGAACTACGGCAGCAGAGATGAGATCATAAGAGGTATCCGCAAACTTGCTCAGGATGCTGCAGATGGAAAAGTAAAGCCGGAAGAAATTGATGAGCACGTTTTTGACAATTACCTGGATACGGCAGGAATCCCTGATCCGGATCTGATGATCCGCACAAGCGGTGAATTGAGACTTTCCAATTTTCTGTTATGGCAGATGGCTTATACAGAATTTTATTTCACAGATGTGGCATGGCCGGATTTTAATAAAGCAGAGCTGATTAAGGCTATTGAGAAATATAATCAGAGAGACAGAAGATACGGCGGAGTTAAGGAGGAGTAAAGAATGTTTAAGACAAGACTCTTAAGCGGAATCCTGCTTGTGATTATTGCGCTTGCCACTATTATCAGCGGTGATTATGTGCTGTTTTTCACACTTCTTGCGGTTTCTCTCATTGGAATGAGAGAATTGTACAGAGCAATGAAGGTGCAGGATGAGAAGATAAATCTGCTGGCAGTAGCAGGCTATTTAGGCGCAGTATTATATTATCTGGCAGTACTGCTTGATTTTGAGAGGTATGGAGTGCTGGCAATCATTTTCGGACTTGTGCTGCTCATGTTTGTATACGTGTTCACTTATCCAACCTATGAGGCAGGGCAGGTAATGCCTGCACTGTTTGGTATTGTGTATGTGGCAGTTATGTTGTCGTTTATTTATCTTACCAGAGAGCTTCCCGGTGGAAAGTTCCACGTATGGCTGATCTTTCTGTGCTCATGGGGATGTGATACCTGCGCATATTGTGTGGGAATGCTGATCGGTAAACATAAAATGGCACCTGTCCTCAGCCCTAAGAAATCTGTGGAGGGAGCTGTGGGTGGTGTGGCAGGAGCTGCACTTCTTGGTGTGATCTATGCAGCAGCCACTCAGGGACCGATGCTGGAATATGCTGTGATCTGTGCAATCGGAGCGCTGATTTCCATGGTAGGCGATCTGGCTGCATCTGCGATCAAGAGAAATCAGGGGATTAAAGATTATGGAAAATTAATTCCGGGACATGGAGGAATCCTTGACAGATTTGACAGTGTGATCTTCACAGCACCGGTTATTTATTTCCTCTCTCTTGTGATGATTGAGATCTAGAGCGTGTCTGAAAAATCATTCCCGCAATCTGCATGCCCCACTTTACGGGATATTTCACCCGAATTCAGTTGCCGTAGCCCGCTACGCGCCCTCATCCGGGCAAAATATCCCACAAATTGTGACGCACATCTTGCAGAAAGCCTTTTTCAGACGCGCTCTAACGGAGCATATATTCTTCTGATATACATGTTTACAGTATTTTCTGATATGAGAACTGTCAGGTCAGAAGTAATTTTATAAAATTGTTGTATAAGTATTGAAATGAGGTACAATATGAAAAAAGTAGCAGTCTTAGGTTCTACAGGTTCGATCGGAACACAGACACTGGATGTGGTACGTGCAAATGATGACCTGGAAGTAGTTGGTCTTGCAGCAGGCAGCAATGTAGAAATGCTGGAGAAGCAGATACGTGAATTTCATCCCAGACTTGTTGCAGTCTGGAAAGAAGAGGCAGCCAGAGATCTGGCAGTACGTGTGCAGGATCTGGATGTAAAAATCGTAAGCCAGATGGGTGGTCTTATCGAACTTGCCAGAATGGAGGAATCAGACATTCTGGTGACCGCTATCGTAGGAATGATAGGAATCAGACCAACTATGGAAGCAATCCTTGCAGGTAAGGATATTGCTCTGGCAAATAAGGAAACACTGGTAACAGCCGGACATTTGATCATGCCGCTGGCAAAGCAGTTCGGTGTGCAGATCCTGCCTGTAGACAGCGAGCACAGTGCTATTTTCCAGGCACTTCATGGAGAGAAAAGAGAGCAGATACATAAACTGCTCATCACTGCATCCGGCGGTCCTTCCGCGGAAAGAAAACAGCAGATCTGGAGAAGGTGACTCTGGAGGATACGCTGAAGCATCCGAACTGGGTAATGGGACAGAAGATTACAGTGGATTCTGCAACTCTGGTAAATAAAGGTCTGGAAGTTATGGAAGCCAGATGGCTTTTTGATGTAGATCTGGATCATATTCAGGTTGTGGTTCAGCCGCAGAGTATTATCCACTCTATGGTGGAATTCGAGGACGGTGCAGTGATGGCACAGCTTGGAACACCGGATATGAGACTTCCGATACAGTATGCATTATGCTACCCGGACAGAAGATTTTTAAAAGGCGACAGACTGGATTTTCATATGTTGAAGCAGATCACCTTTGAGGAGCCGGACAGGAAAACTTTTAAAGGTCTTCCAATGGCGGTGGAAGCGGCAAGGGCAGGCGGCAGTATGCCAACCGTTTTTAATGCTGCAAATGAGCTGGCAGTCCGCAAATTCCTTCAGAAAAAATCAGCTTTCTGGATATTTACGAGATTATCGGGCAGTCTATGAGCAGACATACAGCAGTAAAGGATCCGGACCTGGATCAGATTCTGGAGATTGAGAAAGAAACTTATCGTTGGATTGAAAGCAGGTGTAGATTGAAAATTATTATTGCAATTGTCATATTCAGTGCAATCATTCTCTTTCATGAGCTGGGACATTTTCTTTTTGCAAAGCTGAATAAGATCGTGGTCACAGAATTCTCTTTGGGAATGGGACCAAGACTTTACAGTTTTGAGAAAGGAGATACCAGATATTCACTGAAACTTCTTCCTATCGGTGGCTCCTGTGCCATGCTGGGGGAGGATACGGACATAGAGAATGAACCGGGAACTTTTAACAGTGCGTCTGTGTGGGGCAGGATTTCTGTAGTTGCCGCAGGACCGGTATTTAACTTTATCATGGCATTTGTATTGTCTGTGATCATTGTAGGTGCTGTAGGATATGAACCATCCAGAGTTCTTTCCGTAAAGGAAGGTTCTGCGGCTGAGGCGGCAGGACTGAAAGAGGGAGATATTATTACCGGTTATCAGGGATATCACATTGATCTGGGAAAAGATCTCTATGTATATTCCTATCTGAACCAGCTGAAAGAGGGAGATACCATTAACCTGACTGTTAAGCGTGATGGAAAGAAGATGGACATTTCCTATAAGTCGGATACAAATGTGAGATACCTTCTGGGCTGCAATTTCAACGGGGATGATACTTCTGCCATGACAGTGGAATCTGTAATGGATGGAATGCCGTTGCAGGAAGCAGGGATTCAGCAGGGAGATGTGATCACATCCATTAATGGAGTGAAGATTACAAATGCAGCAGATTACCAGAAATATATTCAGGAGAATCCGCTGACAGAAAAGTCTGTAAAGATTACCTATTCCAGGGACGGACAGGAATATGATATTACGGTTACACCAAAAGAATACCGTACGGCAGAATCAGGATTTACCTACAATATGTATTCTGAAAAGCAAAAGGCTGAATATAGTCAAATATGGTGCCGTAGAAGTAAAATATATGGTACGTACAACGATTCTCAGCCTGAAAGAGCTGGTCAGCGGAAAGCTTGGAATGAAAGATCTGAGTGGTCCGGTCGGAATTGTGGATGCAATCGGAACTACGTATGAGGAAAGCAAAAGCGAAGGAACCATGATCCTGTGGATGAATATGCTTAATCTGGCAGTTCTGCTCTCTGCAAACCTTGGAGTTATGAACCTCCTTCCGTTTCCGGCACTGGACGGTGGACGGCTGGTATTCCTTGTCATAGAGGCAATCCGCAGAAAACCGATTAACAGACAGGTGGAGGGCGGCATCCATTTCGCAGGGCTGATGCTGTTGATGGCGCTGATGGTATTTGTTATGTACAATGATATTGTCAAACTGATCTGAGATAAATGATAGACAGAATATTTTTATAGATAGTTAGCTCGGGCAGAGCGTGAAAAAAGTGAATAATGTAAAAATATTTGCAAAAAAGACAGATTTTTAAAAAAAGAGAAATCTGTCTTTTTGTAGAATTGTTATAGTTGACGGATGAACGTAGCCAAAATTCATTCCAGATTGCCTGCGGCAATGGAATTTTGGCTTGTATGTCTCGGGATAGTAGTGTGTGAACAGTAACGTCGGATTCTTTTATAATAAAGGTAAAGAATTTTTGACATTGCGAAAAATTATAGTTTGTTATATACTGATTTTTTGGCAGTATTGAGAATGTGACATCTGTCTGAGTTTGTCTGGAGGAGAGAAAAAAGTTATGCCTATTGGAATAATTATCAATGCATTATCCATAGTTATCGGCGGAATCCTGGGTGCTTTTGTGGGGCACAAATTAAGTCCAAAATTCAAAGAGGATATTACTCTTGTATTCGGGGTATGCTCTATGGGAATGGGAATCAGCACCATCGGTCTGATGGAAAATATGCCGGCGGTTATTTTTTCTGTTGTGATCGGTACGGGAATCGGACTTGCGATTCATCTTGGAGAAAGGATCAATGCCGGTGCCGGTGTTATGCAGCGTGTGATCGGCAAATTTATCAAGAATTCAAATTCAGAGCTTTCTGAGGATGAGTTTATGAATACACTGGTGACGATTATTGTATTATTCTGTGCAAGCGGAACAGGAATCTATGGCTCTATCGTATCCGGAATGAGCGGGGATCATTCAGTGCTGATCTCCAAATCTATTCTGGATTTATTTACAGCAGCTATTTTTGCCTGCAGCCTGGGAATGGTAGTGTGTATGATCGCCATTCCGCAGGTGATCATTTTCCTGATCCTGTTCTTTGCAGCAACGGCGATTTTCCCGCTGACTACACCGGGCATGATCAATGACTTTAAAGCCTGTGGCGGTTTCCTGATGCTTGCAACCGGTTTTCGTATGGTAAAACTGAAGAACTTTCCGACTGCGGACATGATACCGGCGATGGTGCTGATCATGCCTATGTCATGGCTCTGGGTGACTTATATATTGCCGTTAGTATCATAAGTTAAGCTGGCAGATTTTCATTTCTGAGTTCAGAAACGGAGATCTGCTTCTTTTTAGGTCAATTACAATCAAAATTATAGATGACTGTAATGGCGCTTATAAAAAACTAACCAATAGTTAATAGAAAATTTCTTCCTGATATTGTATTGTAAATATATAATAAATCTGAAAAAAATATCAGGTGTATCAAAAGTATTTCCTGATATTTGCCTGAAACTATAATGGCACATCAAGAGAGGAGGAGATTTTTATGAGTATGAAAAATCGATTTGCAGGAAAATGTAGAAGTTATCTGGTATTTTTTCTTCTGGCGGCAGTTGCAGCACTTTTATTTTTCCCAAGGGTAGCATCGGCTGCTGCCAAGCCAACTGCCAAACAGCTTAAAGTAACCTACAGAGGATTCGAATATGACAATGATACAGCAAAGTTATATCTGAAGCTGAGTCTGAAAAATACTTCGAGTTACACGATTACAAAAGTGAAGATGGGATATGAGATACCTATTATGGAGGATGGAACCATAACCCAGACCTTCAGTGTAACGATCAATCCCGGAAAGACAGTGAATAAGACGGTTTATATTGGAAAAATGACTCAGCAGCCATATAAAGCGCCGAAGGTAAAATGCTTATCGTTCTGGTATAAGTCAGCAACACTTAAGCTAAACCAGCTCAAAGTCAGCTACAAGGGATATGAGTACAATCCGAACACAGGAGAGCTGTATATAACTGCCCGTATGCAGAACACTTCCAGTTATACGATTACAAAGGTAACGATGTATTTTGAGATACCACTGGATGAAACTGCAACACCGACCAAAACCTACAATGTAAATATTCCGGCCGGAAAGACAAAAAATTACAGGTTCAAAATCGGAAGGATGGCAGATGCTCCGGATGGAAAGGTACTGGTGAAATGTAAGAAATTCTGGTATAAGAAATAACAAATGAAATTGTGATATCAGACAGGCAGCCATTGTGAGATACTCTAAACAGTACCACAATGGCTGCTGTTTTGTTATGCTTAGGAAATTACGTCGGAATTGTTATAATTAGGTATATTTTAGCATAAATAATTCCTGTCTGAAATAAAAATTGCTGTTATTATTTCTGGCTTAGTCGGGCTCGAAGTGGCAGTAACTCCTGCTTTACGTTACAAATGTTTCATGTTATCATTATCTAAAATCAGGGAAGTTGTTTTTCGGGGAATTTTTTAACCGAATGCGGATTGTGAATATCCGTTTGATTTGCAAAATCTGGTAATGAAGGAGGATGAAAAATATGCGGAACAGAAAGAAACTGCCAATTGGAATAGATAGTTTTGAAAAAATAATCCGGCATAATTTTTACTATGTGGATAAAACAGAAATGATAACAGAACTTCTTCATAACTGGGGAGAAGTGAATCTGTTTACACGTCCTCGCCGTTTTGGAAAATCTCTGAATATGAATATGCTGCAGTCATTTCTGGAAATCGGATGTGATAAATCGCTGTTTAATGGACTGAAGGTATCCCGTGAAAAAGAACTGTGTGAAGAATATATGGGAAAGTTTCCGGTAATTTCGCTTACATTGAAGAATGTGAAGGGATTAAATTTTGAGTCAGCCCGGAAATCGCTGAAGAATACTCTGGGAATGGAGGCGTGGAGACTTAGTGCTCTGGCAGAGAGCAGCCGCCTTACAGAGGAAGAAAAAAACTCTTATAAAGCATTGACTGTCGTTGATGATCATGGTGATTTCAAAATGTCTGATGCCACAATGGAGAAGGCGCTGCTTATATTAACTGTATTACTGGAGAAACATTATGGAAAAAAAGCGGTTCTTTTGATTGATGAGTATGATGTGCCATTAGATAAAGCGTTCCAGTATGGATATTATGACGAGATGGTATCTTTGATCAGAAACATGTTTGGAAATGTTTTGAAGACAAATTCGAGCCTGTTTTTTGCAGTACTTACGGGATGCCTGAGAATTGCGAAGGAAAGCATTTTTACAGGATTAAACAATTTTAATGTTTTTTCGATTACGAGTGTACAGTTTGATGAGTTCTTTGGATTTACAGATGCTGAGGTCACAGAAATGCTGAAATATTTTGGGCTTTCTGACTACCATGAAACAATCAGGGAATGGTATGATGGTTATCAGTTTGGAAAGAAAGCAGTGTATTGTCCCTGGGACGTGATCAGTTATTGCAGAAATTTATGTGCAGATCCTGATGCGATACCAGAAGATTTCTGGTCTAATACCAGCAGCAACAGCATTGTGAGTCGTTTTATAGATAAAGCGAATAAACAGACGAGAGATGAAATCGAAAACCTGATTTCGGGAGAAACGGTTATAAAAGAAATAAAACAGGAACTGACATATAATGAACTGGATAAATCCATTGAGAATCTTTGGAGTATACTTTTTACAACAGGGTATTTAACACAACGTGAAAGAATAGACAGCAGAAAGTTACGTCTGGCAATTCCTAACAGAGAAATTAAAGAATTGTTTGAACTTCAGATCAGGGAATGGTTTCAGGAAAAGTCATCTGAGGATGTAAAGAAGCTTGATAAATTATGCATGGCATTTCCAGATGGAGATGCAGAAACGATAGAAGATTTGTTTAACGACTATTTATGGAATACAATCAGTATTTGGGATACGGCAGTTAAGGGAAGAAAAGAAAATTTTTATCATGGAGTTTTGCTGGGGCTGCTAAGTCATATGGAGAACTGGGCTGTCTGGTCGAATATAGAATCTGGTGAAGGTTATTGTGATATTTTACTGGAAGTTCCGGAGAATCGTGTCGGAGTGGTGATCGAGATGAAATATGCTCAGGAAGACAGAATGGAGGCAGCTTGTACAGAAGCTCTGAAACAGATTGAACAACGTCAGTATGCTGCAAGGTTAAAGAGTGACGGGATGAAGAATATTGTAAATTATGGCATTGCCTGTTATCGGAAACATTGTAAAGTAAAGATTGGGAAAGAAAATTCTTAATCTAAGAAGATATCTTAATAAGAAAACAGCTCTGCTGTTCTGAAATTACAGCTCCTCTCAGTGATTATTATTTGTGATACTGAGGAGAGCTTTTTATATCATAGAAGATTATTCTGCAATGTTTCTGTGATGTAACAGTCTTTTGGACAGGATTCTTTCTTACGTATTCCTTGTTGGAATAATCCATGTGAAAAGAAGAATTGCGAAGGAAATAGGAAACGAACGGGTATAATTTGTGCAAATTGTTGGAAAATATTTTAAACATACTTTAATATGAACGGAAAAGTCAGGAAAGGAAGAAAAATGAGAAAGAGACTTATCATCGGTATGAGAGGGGCTTCCGGAGCGCCCCTTACAATAGAACTGCTGAAACAACTGCAGCAGTATAAAGAAATAATAGAGACACATCTGATCGTGACAAAAGGTGCGGAAATGACGCTGGAACAGGAGACAGATTATACATTGGAACAGCTATATGCTCTTGCGGACGAGGTACATGATAACTATAACATCGGTGCAGGTCCGGCGAGTGGAAGCTACCGTACGATGGGAATAATCGTGATTCCATGCAGTATGAAAACTCTGGCGGGAATCGTAAGCGGGTACAGTGATAATCTCGTTTTACGGGCAGCAGATATAACTTTGAAAGAACGCCGGAAGAAGATATCATTACCAGAAAATGGGCTGAGCAGATATGGGAACTTGTCAAACAACCGGTGTCTGTGCTGGCAGGAGTACATTATGATAATCTGGAAAAGGAACAGTTGATGGAAGTAATCCGGATATTAGATCAACTGCTCGAAAACTTAGAACAAGAACTGCGATTGCGGAATACAAAATGTAGTCAAAATGTATAAGAGAAACATAGACATAGAAATACAATGGTGCTATAATTTTTTCAGATAACGAAATCAGGAGTTTATGTCGGTATGTCGGACTGGAAAAAGCCTGTGAAAAAGCAATGAACCAGATTCGGGAGCTGCGTTATGATGAACGGCTTCGTAATGAAGACAGAAATGATATTCTGGCATATGGAATTGCTTTTTGTAAGAAGAAATGCAAGGTAGTTGTCGAAAATTTATAAGGAATGAAGTAATCTTAAAAAGATGATATCTGAAAAGGGAAAGGGATAGGTGATATATTCTTGCGCATCAGTTCTTTGCAGGCTGATGCGCATATTTTGTCTGCTTTGCTACAGTTCTAACGCAGCTCAGCAATCCTGCTGACTGCCACGTAGATCTCCTGGATTTTATACCAGGTTGGATAGTCTACGATTCCTGTCTGGTCCAGACCGAAAATGCCTGGAAAATCCTGACGGAATTTTGGGTCTCAGGTCCGTAAATTCCATCTGCGGTGACAACAGGGACAGCTGGATAAGCTTCTGCGATTGTGTTTAACTGTTCCTGAATCTGTCTTACCTTATTTCCGGATGCACCGATATCCAGATCATATCCCGGCCAGGAGGAGGGAATCCCGGAGATTGCTTCCGCCACATTGATATACATATCATTTCCGTAAAAAGTCCGTAGGATTTCAATGGCAGAGTATCCCTGATCGCCCAGTGCCTTGCTTCCCCATTGTGTCATCCATCCTCTGTTTCGACATTGTACCTGTTTGCCGTCACAGTACTGAGTAAGGATTGGCTGACGTACATTTGGTCTGGAAAGATAATTCTCAAACAGTTCATCTACAATGCGGTCAATGCTGGCAAAGATATTCCTGCCATAGATCCATTTGTGATCATAGGCAGTGGAGGAAGTGATCGTAAAGTTATAACCTTTGTTCCGGTACCATTCCGTATAAACCCTGTTCAGAGTAAAAGACATGATAGCCAGAACATTTGCCCGGATGGTATCGTCGGGCCAGGTGGCATAGATTTCGCTGCTGGCTACATTTTTGATGTAATCTTTGTAGCGTACATAATAATTGCCTGCAGCGGAATCGTTGACAGGCCCGTCGTGTACCACTATATATTCAGGGACAACGACCTTGCTTAATACGATTTCGCCGTTTTCGTTTATTGGTTTTATCTCGGCTTCTTCGATTTTGGGAGGATATTCATAGAACAACGTATGCGGAGGAATTACAATTCTCTGGAAAGTTTCGCCGGATTCCATGACATTCAGCGTTGTTGGCTGTCTGGATAAAGTATCTGCTAATACCTGGCTTCCTGCGATTTCTTTGGGTTCAAAGCCTTCTGCTTCGATCTGAATGGTATATTCTGAGTAGGGCTGTTGTTCAACCGGTTCCATACTGTATTCCAGAGGTGGAGTCTTAAGTTCAATGACAGGAGTGCGTCCAGAGGAATCTGTTGCCACTTCTTCAATGGTACTGTCGGGTGCTCCTGTGTAGGAGATTCTGACGCGTGCGTTTTCTATGGGACGATTGTTCAGCCGGTCTGATACGGTAACCTGATATTGTCCTGTATCTATATTTTCCTGCTGCATCTGCATATGATAAAAAGCCATACAAGCTCCTGTAGATAATGCTTTCCTGATAAATTATGCAGGGGACCGGAAAATGTTTACCTGAGAAAAGAATTATTGTAGAAAAAGAATAAAAAATAAGGCACCATGACTTCTCATAGTTCCTCATTCTTTAAATGCGGAAGATGGGACTTGAACCCACACGAGCGCAATGCTCACAAGATCCTTAGTCTTGCTCGTCTGCCAGTTCCGACACTTCCGCATATCGCATTTCTCTGGGATTCTTTTGCTCTCCCTTGCGACAAGTGATACTATATCAAATGTAAAAGCTAATGTCAACACCTTTTTGAAAAAAATATAAAAAAATTTCAATTTTTGAAAAAAAAGAGGAATTTGAAATTTTATGTAGAATATAATTAATAAGAGGTATTTTGTCAGCTTGTGGAGGTATCGCTTATGAATATCAGAGAAAGCATGGAACAGCGTGAACAAAAGATGCTCAGTCCTTATGCTGCTTTGAGTCTTTGTTCCAGAGGCAGAGAGCGGCAGGAGGAAGAATGCGATGTACGGACTGTCTATCAGAGAGACAGGGACAGGATCCTTCATAGTAAAGCTTTTCGCAGGATGAAGGATAAGACACAGGTTTTTGTGGCACCCCAGGGTGACCATTACAGGACCAGACTGACACATACTCTTGAGGTATCACAGATTGCCAGAACAATAGCGAAGGCACTGAGACTGAATGAAGATCTTGTAGAAGCGATCGCACTTGGGCATGACCTGGGGCATACACCTTTTGGACATGCAGGCGAGAGGGCTCTTGATGCAGTGAATCCGGATGCTTTGCCCACTATAAACAGAGCGTCAGGGTTGCACAGGTACTGGAGAAGAACGGCGAAGGGTTGAATCTCACATGGGAGGTCCGGGATGGTATCCTGAATCACAGAACCAGTGGGAATCCGTCTACTCTCGAAGGACAGGTAGTAAGACTTTCAGACAAGATCGCCTATATTCATCATGATATGGATGATGCACAGCGGGCGGGGATTATTTCTGAGGATGATATTCCGGTCACGCTTCGGATGCTGCTCGGTTATACAACCAGAGAGCGGCTCAATACATTTGTTCATGATGTGATAGAGAACAGTCTTGAGCAAGATACCATAAAGATGTCAGCAGAGATCTACGAGGCAATGATGGATCTGCGGGCTCTCATGTTTCAGAATGTATATGAGAATCCGGCAGCCCATAAGGAAGAGGAAAAGGTAGTGAAGATGCTGACGGAGTTATATGAATATTATGTCGAACACCCGGAAGCAATGTCAACAGAATACAGGGAGCTGATCGTGCGTGGAGAGAAGAAGGAACAGGCAGTATGTGACTATCTCTCAGGAATGACAGACCAGTATTCTATAAGGAAATTCCGGGAGATTTACATACCAAAAGCATGGGAAGTCTATTAATCGATCAAGAAGGAGGACGAAGCATGCGTTATTCAGACGATATCATTGAAGAAGTCAGGATGAAGAATGATATTGTAGATGTTGTATCCCAGTATGTGAAGCTGAACAAAAGAGGAAGTACCTATTTTGGACTTTGTCCGTTTCATAATGAGAAAACTCCCTCTTTTTCGGTAACACCGGCGAAGCAGATGTATTACTGCTTCGGATGCGGAGCAGGCGGGAATGTATTTAATTTTGTGATGGAATATGAGAATTATACCTTTGGGGAGGCACTGAAGCATCTGGCAGACAGGGCAGGGGTGCAGCTTCCGAAGATTGAATATTCCGGAGAAGCAAAGAAGAAAGCAGAACGTCGGGCTGCCCTTCTGGAGATCAATAAGCTTGCAGCAGGATATTTCTATTATCAGCTGCGTCGTGAGAGTGGCAGACAGGCACATGAATATCTGACAGGCAGAGGACTCAGTGAGGAGACGATCAGGAAGTTTGGCCTGGGATATTCGGATAAGTACAGTGACGATCTGTACAAATATCTGAAGTCAAAGAATTACAGTGACGAACTGCTACGGGATTCCGGCCTGTTCAATGTGGATGAACGCAGGGGAATGTATGACAAGTTCTGGAACAGGGTTATTTTCCCAATCATGGATGTGAATAACCGCGTGATCGGATTTGGAGGCAGAGTGATGGGTGACGGAAAGCCGAAGTACCTGAACTCGCCGGAGACTACGATCTTTGATAAAAGCCGGAATCTGTACGGGCTGAATGTTGCAAGAACCACGAGAAAAAATTATCTGATTCTGTGTGAAGGATATATGGATGTGATATCCATGCATCAGGCAGGGTTTACCAATGCGGTGGCATCGCTGGGAACGGCACTTACTTCCGGACATGCAAGTCTGCTGAAGCGTTACACTCAGGAAGTATTGCTTCTGTATGACAGTGATGATGCAGGCGTGAGGGCTGCCCTTCGTGCCATTCCGATCCTGAGGGAAGCCGGTGTTTCTTCGAGGGTGGTAAATCTTAAGCCGCATAAAGATCCGGATGAATTTATCAAGGCACTTGGAGCGGAAGAGTTTGAGAAACGTCTGGAGCAGGCTATGGACAGCTTTATGTTCCGCATACATATGGCAGAGCGGGAATTTCCAATGGAGGAGCCCCAGGGACAGAACCGTTTCTTTGAGCGGTGTGCACAGATGCTTCTGGAACTTTCCGATGAACTGGAGAGAAATCTTTATATAGAAGCAATCGTAAAGGATTACAGAAACAGTGGGATCAGTGTGGAGAATCTGAAAAAGAGAGTCGGAGCTCTTGCAATGAAGGGAACTCCGGCAGAGCAGAGGATTCAGCCTAAACCTGTGGGAGCAGGTCAGCAAAAGAAGAAGGAGAGTGCAGCAGAGAAAGCACAGAAGCTGATGCTTACCTGGCTGGTAACTTATCCGGGCATATTTGATACAGTGGAAAAATATATCCAGCCTTCAGATTTCGTGGTTCCTCTGTACAGGCAGGTGGCAGAGATGCTTTACCAGCAGCACAGGGATGGCGATGTGAATCCTGCAAGGCTGATGAATGCTTTCATTGACAGTGAAGAGCAGAGAGAGGTTTCATCCCTTTTTAATGCAACGATCCATCTGGAGACTCCGGAGGAACAGAACCGGGCTTTTTCGGATGCTGTGATCAGGATTAAGGATGAGAGTCTGAAAGAGAGAAACAGAACCTGGGATCCCACAGATATACAGGGACTGCAGGAACTTGTAAAAGCAAAGAAAGAACTGGAAGAGCTTGGAAGAAAGCGGCAGCAGCTGCATATTTCTTTTGAATAAGGATAAAATATAAACACTATATGGAGGTATAGAGCACATATGGAAATGAATATGGGTAAATTCAGTGAAAAACTGGTAGAACTTCTGGAGCTTGCCAAAAAGAAAAAGAATGTACTGGAATACCAGGAAATCAATGACTTCTTTAAGGACCAGCCACTGGGAGTTGAACAGATGGAGAAAGTATTTGACTTTCTGGAAGCCAGTGGAGTGGATGTGCTTAGGATTACAGACAGTAATGCAGATGATATGATCCTGGATGATGACGATGCAGACATTGATAAGCTGGATGAAGAAGAGATTGAGCTTGACAAGATCGATCTTTCTGTTCCTGAAGGTGTAAGCATCGAGGATCCGGTACGTATGTATCTGAAGGAAATTGGTAAGGTTCCGCTTCTTTCAGCAGAAGAGGAAATCGAACTTGCAAAGAGAATGGAGAATGGGGATGAGGCTGCCAAGAAACGTCTGGCAGAAGCAAACCTTCGTCTTGTTGTCAGCATTGCAAAGAGATATGTGGGACGTGGAATGCTTTTCCTTGACCTGATCCAGGAAGGTAACTTAGGTCTGATCAAAGCGGTTGAGAAATTTGATTACCGCAAGGGTTATAAATTCAGTACCTATGCTACATGGTGGATCCGTCAGGCAATCACCAGAGCAATCGCAGACCAGGCACGTACCATCCGTATTCCGGTGCATATGGTTGAGACTATTAACAAACTGATCCGCGTTTCCCGTCAGTTACTGCAGGAGCTTGGACGTGAACCTACGCCGGAAGAAATTGCAAAAGAGATGGATATGTCTGTAGAGCGTGTACGTGAGATCCTTAAGATCTCCCAGGAGCCTGTATCTCTGGAGACACCTATCGGTGAGGAAGAGGACAGCCACCTTGGAGACTTTATCCAGGATGACAATGTACCTGTACCTGCAGATGCAGCAGCATTTACTTTGCTGAAAGAGCAGCTGGTAGAGGTTCTGAGCACATTGACAGACAGAGAGCAGAAAGTATTGCGCCTGCGTTTTGGCCTGGACGATGGACGTGCCAGAACTCTGGAGGAAGTTGGTAAGGAATTTAATGTAACAAGAGAACGTATCCGTCAGATTGAGGCAAAGGCTCTCCGCAAGCTTCGTCATCCGAGCCGCAGCCGTAAACTGAAGGATTATCTGGACTAAGGAGCCTGTTATGCAGCTTTCATTACGTTTGTCTGCAATAGCAGGCCTGGTGACCAGGGGAAACAGACTTGTGGATGTGGGATGCGATCATGGATACCTGCCGGTTTCGCTTTATCTGGATGGAAAGATTCCGGGTGCGATTGCCATGGATGTAAGAAAAGGCCCGTTGTCCAGAGCGCAGGAACATATTTCTCAGTATGGACTGGACGCATACATAGAAACCCGGCTTTCAGACGGACTTGAGGCTTTGAAACCGGGAGAGGGCGACACTCTTGTGATCGCAGGAATGGGCGGCCCTCTCATGGAGAGGATTCTTACTGACGGGGCAGAGGTCAGGGAGAGCTTTCGGGAAATGATCCTGCAGCCTCAGTCAGATATCCCCCATTTTCGCAGATTTGTCAGAAAAATCGGCTGGCAGATCACAGAGGAGGAGATGGTTCTGGAGGATGGCAAGTTTTATCCTATGATGAAGGTAATTCATGGAGAAAAGATGCATATTTCAGAAGATACTCCTTATACTTTAGATGAGTGGTTTGGAGGAATGCTTCTGGAAAGAAAGCATCCTGTTCTGCGGGAGTATCTGGAAAGAGAGCTTCGCATCCGCAATGAGATTCTTGACAGATTAAAGAATGCGCCAATGCAGAGAAGCGTGCGGGCGAGATAGAGGAGGAAAAGCAGGCAGTTATTGCTGCTTTAGAGGAATATGAAGGCATATGAACTGACCTCCTGGCTGGAGAAGAAGTACCGTCAGATGCAGCAGAGGACTGGGATAACGTAGGACTTCTCGCAGGAGATGATACAAATGAGATCAGCCACGTGTTTCTGGCTCTGGATCTGACAGAGGAAACACTGGCTGAGGCCATAGAGGATGGGGCAGATATGATCATTACCCATCATCCCATGATCTTTTCCGGAATTAAGAAGATCAATAATCACAGCTTTACAGGAAGAAAGATCCTTACGCTGATACAGAAAGGAATTGTTTATTATGCGATGCATACCAATTATGATGTGCTGGGTATGGCAGATCTGAGTGCAGACTATACGAAGATGCATGATACCACAGTCCTTTCCGTAACTGAAGAGAGAGAGGGAGAAGTACAGGGTTTTGGCAGAGTTGGGAAACTTCCCCGGGAAATGACGCTGAGAGAGTATGCACAGCTTGTCAAAGAGTCTCTGAAGTTAAATGATGTAAAGGTTTATGGGAATCTGGACAGCATGGTAAAATGTGCTGCTGTATGTACAGGATCAGGCAAGAGCATGATCAAGGATGTCATTAAGGCCGGTGCGGATGTGTATGTGACCGGTGATATCGACCACCATACAGGAATTGATACGGTTGCGCAGGGACTGGCGCTGATCGACGCCGGACACTATGGAACAGAATATATTTTTATGGATGCAATGAAAAAAGAACTGACACAGGCATTTCCGGAACTGAAAATCTCCTGTGCAGAGGTAAAGAGCCCGTACACGATTCTGTGATACGGGTTCTTACCATATAATAATGAAATTATAAATGAAAATTGGCTGATCTGCCTGTTGGCGGCGGAGCTGATAACTGTATTTACTTGTCGGTATAGCAGAAATGGAGGCAGGATTTATGGGACAGAAAATGTATAACGTTACGATACAGGGAATAACAAAACAATATCCTGAGAAGATTCCTTACAGTGAGATTGTAAAGGAATACGAAGGAAGTACGGATGCACCTGTAATGCTGGTGATCGTAAATGGCAGGCTGAGAGAACTGCATAAGCATCTCAAGGCAGACTGTGAGATTGAATTTGTGACATCCAAAGATCCGATCGGACACAAAACTTATTGCAGAAGTGCAAGTCTGATTCTTCTGAAAGCAATTTATGATGTGGCAGGGCAGGAAAATATAGACAGTGTAATGATCCATTATTCTGTAGGCAGCGGCTATTATTTTACAATGAAAGGACCTATGGCGCTGGATCAGGAATTTATTGATAAGGTAAAGGCGCAGATGCACAGGATCGTGGACGAGAATCTTCCCATTGTAAAGCGAAGCGTAAGCACTAGTGAGGCAGTTGCACTTTTTCATAAGCATCATATGTATGACAAAGAGAAGCTGTTTAATTACCGCAGAAGCTCTGCGGTGAATCTTTACAGTATTGGAAGTTTTGAGGATTATTTCTACGGTTTTATGGCGAACCATACGGGATATATTAAGACGTTTGATCTGTTTTTGTATGAGGGTGGTTTCGTACTGCAGCTTCCGACTCAGAATGAACCGGACCGGATACCTGAATTTAAACCGAGGGAGAAGATTTTTCGTGTGCAGAAGGAATCTCAGGAATGGGGAGATAAACTGGATATTGCGACAGTTGGTGATCTGAATGAAAAGGTTACCAGAGGCGGTATCCAGGATATTTTGCTGATCCAGGAAGCTATGCAGGAGGCAAAGATTTCGGAAATCGCATCTGAGATTGCCGCAGCCGGAAACAAGAAGTTTGTTATGATCGCAGGTCCGTCTTCTTCCGGAAAGACTACGTTTTCACACAGGCTGTCTATTCAGCTGGCTGCCCATGGAATGAAACCGCATCCGATCGCAGTGGATAATTATTTCATTGACAGGCACCTGACTCCTGTAGATGAGTTTGGGGAAAAGAATTTTGAGTGTCTGGAAGCGATTGATGTGGAGCAGTTTAATAAAGATATGCTTGAGCTTTTGGAAGGAAAAAGGGTAGAGATGCCGGTTTTCAATTTCAAAACAGGAACCAGAGAATATAAAGGTGATTTTCTGCAGCTGGATAAAGACGATATTCTGGTGATCGAGGGAATTCATGGATTGAATGACAGGCTCAGCTATGCGCTGCCAAAGGAGAGCAAATTTAAGATTTATCTCAGCGCTCTGACTCAGCTGAATATTGATGAACATAACAGGATTCCTACTACGGATGGCCGTCTGATTCGCAGAATTGTAAGAGATGCCCGCACCAGAGGGACTTCCGCAAAAGAGACAATTGCAAGATGGCCGTCTGTGCGCAGAGGTGAAGAACAGAATATCTTTCCGTTCCAGGAGGATGCAGATGTAATGTTTAATTCTGCGCTGATCTATGAACTGGCATGTCTGAAAGTATATGCGGAACCGCTTTTGTTTGGGATTGCCAAGGACGAACCAGAGTATACAGAGGCGAAGAGGCTGCTGAAGTTCTTTGAATATTTTGTTCCGGTGCCAAGCGAGGCAGTACCGAATAATTCGATTTTAAGAGAATTTATCGGTGGAAGCTGCTTTAATGTGTAAAATACTAGTACAGCGTTTCGTAAATAACTATACCAATCGCGTAGGATGCGGATTCGAGTGTGCTGGTATAAAAACGCAGGCGTAGCGGGCTACGCTGAGGCTTTTAGACCTGTGCAATCGGATTCGCAGACAAGTGAGTGGTATAGTTATTTCGAAAACGATGTACTAGAATGAAAGTTACTGTTCACACGCCACTATCCCGCGAGGTGTTTGGCATGAATATGCCAAAATCCCGAGACATACAAGCAAAATTCCATTGCCGCAGGCAATTTGAAATGAATTTTGGCAACGTTACTGAGAACGGAGTGAACAGTAATGAATGAAATTTCTTTACAAGTGCAAAAAACGTGCTAGAATAGCACTTGCGCAACCAGGCCAGGTAATCGCGGCTGAACAGACGAAAGGGTTCAGACGAGGAAAGTCCGGGCTTCGCAGGGCAGGATGCCGGATAACGTCCGGTGGAGGTGACTCCCAGACCAGTGCAACAGAAATAAACCGCCTCACTTGCTGAGGTAAGGGTGGAAAGGCAGTGTAAGAGACTACCGCCGTCCTGGTAACAGGCCGGGCACATGTAAACTCCATTCGAAGCAAGACCGAATAGAAAGCGATACGGCTGCCCGTCGTGCTTTCAGGTGGGTCGCTTGAGCCTTATGGCAACGTAAGGCCTAGACAGATGATTACCCAATGACATAACCCGGCTTATCGGTCTGATTGCGTACAAAAAACAGAACGGATTTCTTCCGTTCTGTTTTTGATATTTGTTTTATTATTTATTGCGTTTACCTGTATATTTCTCTTCGCAGTATTTACATCTGTAAACTTCTTTCTCTTTATCTGCAAGAACAAAGATCTGGTCGAGTCCCTGTTCAATGGAAGTGATGCAGCGTGGATTCTTGCATTTGATCACGTTGACAACCTGATTCGGAAGTTTCAGTTCTTTTTTGGCAACGATCTTCTCGTCCTTGATTACGTTTACAGTAATGTTATGATCGATAAAGCGAGAATGTCAAGATCAAGATTCTCAACCGGGCATTCAACCTTGATGATATCTTTCTTACCCATTTTGTTGCTGCGCGCGTTCTTGATGATGGCAACGGTGCAGTCAAGTTTATCAAGCTTCAGATCATGATAGATAGTCATGGCCTTGCCTGCTTTGATATGGTCTAATACATAACCTTCGCGAAGTGCTCCAACATTTAACATGGTAATTTTACCTCCAGTAATGTGAGAATCAGGGCCATACGTACATATACACCGTACTGTGCCTGTTTGAAATAAGCTGCTCTCGGGTCTGCATCCACCTCTGTTGAGATTTCATTTACACGTGGAAGCGGATGAAGAATGTACATGTCTTTTTTTGCAAGTTCCATTTTCTGTTTGTCCAGAATGTAGAAATCCTTCATGCGGACATAGTCTTCTTCGTTGAAGAAACGTTCTTTCTGTACACGTGTCATGTAGAGGATATCAAGATCCGGTAAGGCATCTTCCAGTCTCTCTACTTCCTGAAATTCGATATTGTTCTTTTTCAGAACATCCTCGCGGATATAGCTTGGGATGCGAAGCTCTTCCGGTGAGATCAGAATGAATTTTACATTTGTGTAACGTACAAGTGCTTCGATCAGGGAGTGAACTGTACGTCCGAATTTCAGGTCGCCGCACAGACCAATGGTCAGATTGTCCAGACGTCCTTTCAGGGAACGGATGGTAAGTAAGTCGGTTAATGTCTGGGTAGGATGTTGATGACCACCGTCGCCGGCGTGATAACAGGAATAGAAGAAGCCATAGAAGCTACTAACGGAGCACCTTCTTTCGGGTGGCGCATAGCACAGATGTCAGCGTAACAGGATACAACGCGGATTGTATCGGCAACACTTTCACCCTTTGAAGCGGAACTGGAATCAGCTGATGAAAAACCAAGAACTTTACCGCCAAGGTTCATCATAGCAGCTTCAAAGCTGAGACGGGTACGGGTGCTTGGCTCATAGAATAAAGTTGCCAGTCTTTTATCATGCAGACATGTGCGTATTTATCAGGGTGTTTCTCAATATCGCTGGCCAGGTCAAGAAGAGTATTTAACTCATCAACAGACAGATCCAGCGGACTCATTAAGTGTCTCATTTCATACCTCCATATTTTACTGGTTCAGGAATTTTTATTTAATCCTTCATAACATCATATAATAATCAGGTGCTTTTTTCAAGAGAGTTTTCCAAGTATTTTCTCAAAAAAAGTCCGGCTCCGAACCAGAGGGGAGCGTAGTCCGGTCTTATCAGTCCCCGGTAATTCAGAGGAGTGTTGCTGTAGTCCCAGGGACACATATGAAAACAGCGCAAAAGAGCACCGCTGATAAATTCCACGAAGAAAAATCCGACAGTATAAATGCAGCCGCGGACAAAAAGCGGGACAGCAGAAGTTTACCGGAGAGCGGGCGGATGATGGCACCGCATCCGTAAATGGGAAACATTAAAAGGGAAGTTTTTCCTGTCATGGTAAGTTCTCCTGAAAGGATGGAATGCAGTCCGGTCCAGAGGATTTCCATGCACCAGCCCGTCAGACCGCAGAGAATGAAAGCTTTTTTCATAGGTAACGCTCCTGTATAAATTTCTATGATTCTAGTATTGCCTGCCTTGAAAAAACATACACGTAGGATATAATGAGAACACGTTATTACACTATAGCAATGAGGTGCCTTATGCGCAAAAGGAACGTGTGGAGGGGATCTCATGGAAATAAGAGGAGTTTATTATGAATTATCAGGAAAGCCGGGAGTACATAGACAAAATCACCCGGGAAATTCCCAGTGTCCTGGGACTGGAGCATATGCGTGAGCTGATGAAACGTCTTGGAAATCCACAGGATGATCTGAAATATGTGCATGTAGCCGGTACCAATGGCAAGGGTTCTGTCATTGCTTTTTTGTATTCTGCTTTATCAGGTGCGAGATATCGCATTGGAAGATATGTTTCGCCTACCCTGTATTCTTACAGAGGCAGGATGGAAGTTTCGGGAAGCAGGATCAGCAGAGAGGACTTTGCTGCTTATATTACACAGGTGTCTGATGTTATTGCTGCTATGACAAAGGATGGTTATCCCCATCCCACTGCATTTGAAATAGAGACTGCGGTGGCATTTCTGTTCTTTAAAAAAGAGAATTGTGATCTCGTTTTGCTGGAAGTGGGAATGGGCGGAAATCTGGACGCCACAAATATTATTAAGAATACGCTGCTGGCAGTGCTGGTATCGATCAGTATGGATCATATGTCTTTTCTTGGAAATACTCTGGCACAGATCGCAGAGAAGAAAGCGGGATCATCAAAGACGGCTGCAGAGTGGTGACTGCCAGACAGAAGCCGGAAGCAATGCAGGTGATCGAGAGGATCAGCAGAGAACATGGTACAAAATGTACCATAGCAGATGCTTCTGAGGCAGAGGTGCTAAAGGAAAGCTGCCTTGGACAGACAATCCGGTACAGGGGTGAAGAGTATGAGATTCCGCTGGCTGGTGTTTATCAGAAGGAAAATGCAGTAGTTGCGCTGAATGCTTTAAAAGTATTGGATGAGCTGGGCTTTCCCACTGCTGCGGAGCAGAAAAAAGAAGGGCTTCGCACAGTAAACTGGAACGGACGGTTTACAGTTATCTGTAAAAAACCGCTGTTTGTGGTAGACGGGCTCATAATCCTGCTGCTGCGGATATGATGGCAGCTTCAATAGAGCATTATTTTAAGGGAAAACGGATCATCTATATTATGGGAGTGTTTGCAGATAAGGATTACAGAAGTGTGATTCAGAAAACTGCGCACTTTGCAGACCGGATACTTACGATCCAGACTCCGGATAATATAAGGCGTTGCCTGCCGGAGAGCTGGCGAAGACTGTCAGTGAATACAATCCCAATGTACAGGCAATGGATACGATTAAAGATGCAGTGGAGGAGCTTTTTCACTTGCCGGGGAACAGGATGTGATCATTGCCTTTGGTTCTCTTTCCTTTATCGGAGAGATGACTGATATTGTAGAGAATTTGTGAAAGTAAAAAGGTATAACATAAATGATAGATTTACAGGAATGCAGAAATGAAATAGATAAGATCGACAGCGATATCATACGTCTTTTTGAACAGAGAATGAAGGTGTGTGAGGATGTTGCAGAATATAAGATACGTACAGGAAAGAAGGTTCTGGATCCGGAAAGAGAGAGACAGAAGCTGGAGGTCCTGAGAGGTAAGGCGCATGGAGAATTTAATCAGCTTGGTGCGCAGGAGCTTTTTCAGCAGATCATGCGATCAGCCGTAAGAGACAGTATCAGCTTCTCACAGAGCATGGAATCGAGGACGATGAGAAACTGGAAATGGTAGATGCACTTCCGCTGAAAGATGTAAGAGTTGTCTTTCAGGGTGTGGAAGGTGCATACAGCTATGCTGCAATGAGGGAATATTTCCAGGACGATATTGAGAGTTTTCATGTAAAAACCTGGCGCGATGCAATGGAAGCAGTTGTGGAGGGAAGAGCAGACTATGCGGTACTTCCCATTGAGAATACAACTGCCGGTATTGTTGCTGATATTTATGATCTTCTTACAGAGTATGAGCTTAGCATTGTAGGAGAACAGATCATCCGTCCGGAGCATGTACTTCTGGGACTGCCGGATGCTGAACTGGAGGATATCAGACAGGTATGTTCTCATCCTCAGGCACTTTCCCAGTGTGGAAAATATCTGGAATCTCATCCGGACTGGAAGAAGAAAGAGATGGAAAATACTGCCGGTTCTGCCAAGAAGATAAAAGAAGACAATGACAAGACGCAGGCAGCTATTGCCAGCAGACAGGCAGGAGAGCTTTACGGACTGAAGATCCTGGCTGAGAATATCTGCTATAACGGACAGAATGCCACACGTTTTGTGATCGTGAGTAAGAAACCGATCTATGTGAAGGATGCACATAAGATCAGTATTTTCTTTGAACTGCATCATGAGAGCGGAACTCTTTACAATATGTTGTCTCACATTATTTATAATGGACTGAATATGACGAAGATTGAATCCCGCCCGATCACAGGGAAGAACTGGCAGTACCGTTTTTTTGTTGATTTCGAGGGAAATTTAAAGGACAGTGCAGTGAAGAATGCCCTGAGAGGAATTGAGGCAGAAGCTGACAGAATGAGAATTTTGGGAAATTATTAAAAATCATTTCCATAATGCCAGAGCGTGTTTGAAAAATCATTTCCACAATCTGCACGTCCCACTTTGCGGCATATTTTGCGTAAAGCATTTTTCAAACACACTCTGGTACATCGTTTTCGAAATAATTATACCACTCACAGCAGAACAATAAGATAAAACAACAAGGTAAGAAGGAAGTAATAAAAATGGCTAGATTAAATGAATGCATCTTATACCGTAACTTTGAACATGGAGAAATCCTTGATAAAATGGCAGAACTGATGAATGCCTGGGAACAGAAAGCACCTGATCTGAAAGAAAAGGAAGGGCTGTTCTTTGAGTGTGCCAACGGACTGGTGGAAACTGCCGGCGCTTATGGATTTCCGGAAATTTATGGCACTGTTATCTGACATTTCTTCTGGTAAATAATGAAAATGCATTCAGTACAGCCTGTGAGATCAGAGGGGCTGTCAACGGAAGTATTAATGAACTGGCACTGAATGATTTCGGTGTGTTTAAAGAACTGTATGATTTTGACCTGACTGTACTGGATGAGGCATTTGGAATTTCCTGCTGTAAGGTTCTCGGTGATTATACCAACACCGGAAGTAACAGCAAGATGTTTAATTCCCGTATCAGAGACCGTATCTGTGATCTGAGCAAAACGCTGGCAGCAGCGGAGTCCACAGAGGAATTCATGAAGGATATGGTACAGTTTTATAAGGATTTTGGTGTGGGTAAGCTGGGATTACATAAGGCTTTTCGTGTAGGCCATGATGAGAATGATAATGTGGAGATCCAGCCGATCACAAGGATCGCTCATGTGAAACTGGAAGACCTGGTCGGATATGAAATCCCGAAGCAGAAACTGATCGAGAATACAGAAGCTTTCGTAAGAGGCAGAAAGGCAAACAACTGTCTGCTTTTTGGTGATGCGGGTACAGGTAAATCCTCAAGTATCAAGGGAATCCTGAACCGTTATTATGATGAGGGACTTCGTATTATCGAGGTGTATAAGCATCAGTTTCAGGATCTGAATGATGTGATCGCCCAGATCAAGAACAGAAACTATAAATTCATTATCTATATGGATGATCTGTCATTCGAGGAATTTGAAATCGAATATAAATATCTGAAGGCAGTGATCGAGGGGGGTCTGGAGAAGAAGCCGGACAATATCCTGATCTATGCAACAAGTAACAGAAGACATCTGGTAAGAGAGAAATCCAGTGATAAGCTGGAGATCATGGATGATGACGATCTGCATTCCTCCGATACAGTGCAGGAGAAGCTTTCACTGGTTTATCGTTTTGGTGTCCGTATTTACTATGGCGCACCGAGCAAAAAAGAATTCCAGACAATTGTGAAAGCTCTCGCAGAGAGAAACGGAATTACCATGCCGGAGGACGAGCTGCTTCTGGAAGCAAATAAGTGGGAGCTTTCCCATGGAGGACTTACAGGACGAACTGCACAGCAGTTTATCGACCATCTGCTGGGTGTGGAGAAGGAATAAAAAAGCAAATAGATGAATGGTAAAGGGGGAACGCATATGGCAGTCATGACATTTGCAGCCATTGACATCGGATCTTATGAAGTCAGCATGAAGATCTTTGAGATGTCAAAAAGAATTGGTTTTCGTGAACTGAATGATGTCAGATACAGTCTGGAAATCGGAAAGGGTGTCTATTCTGACGGAAAGATCGATTCAGAAATGCTGAATGTTTTATGTGAGGTGCTGAACGACTTTAAGAGGCTGATGCAGGACTTTGGGGTGGAAGAGTATCGTGCCTGCGGCACCAGTGCATTCAGAGAACTTGTGAATCCGCTGCTGATCATTGAACAGATCTATCAGCGTACAGGAATGAAAATTGAAATATTAAGCAGTGCAGAACAGCATTTCCTTGGATACAAATCAATTGCTGCCATTGAAAAGGGCTTCAAAAAGATGATCCAGAAAGGCACCGCAATCCTGGATGTGGGTGGCGGCAGCCTTCAGGTTTCACTCTTTGACAAAGATGCGCTGGTCACTACCCAGGGACTTAAAATGGGAAGCTTAAGAATCCGCCAGCGTCTGCAGGAACTGGAGAAAACAACCATTCATTATGATAAGCTGGTTGAGGAATTTATCCGAAATGACCTGATGAGCTTTCAACGTCTGTATCTGAAGGACAAGGACATCCGGAATGTGATCCTGATGGGAGATTTTATTACAGACATGATCTTTCAGGAGGAAATGGAAGACAGGATCATTACAAGGGAAGAATTTATGAAACGCTATGAGGATACAGTTGGAAAATCTGTTGACCTGCTGGCACAGGAGATGGAGATTGATCCGGAATATGCATCCCTTGTTGTACCGACCATGGTAGTGTGCAGAAATTTTATTGATATTTTCAATGCAGAGTCTCTCTGGGCACCAGGTGTTTCCCTGCTGGATGGAATTGCTTATGACTTTGCAGAGAAGAAGAAATTTCTCAAAAGTGTCCACAATTTTGAGAATGATATTCTGGTTACTTCGAAGAACATTGCGAAACGCTATTCCAGCAGTAAGAGCCATATCCAGGGAACTATGAATCTTTGTCTGAATATCTTTGACAGTATGAAGAAGGTTCATGGCATGGGAGCAAGAGAACGTCTGTTATTGCAGATCGCGGCACTGCTTCATGACTGTGGCAAATATATCAGTATGGAAAAGGTTTCCGAGTGTTCATATCAGATTATTATGTCTACAGATATTATTGGGCTGTCCTCTCTGGAACGCCAGATGATCGCATGTGCGGTCAGATTCAATAATTCTGCGTTTGTTTATTATGATGAACTTTACAGTATGGGAATCGCTATTGACAGAGAGAGCTATATCAAGGTGGCAAAGATGACTGCAATCCTTCGCCTGGCAAATGCCATGGACAGAAGTCATTATCAGAAAGTAAAAGGAATCAAAGCAGTGCTCAAAGACAGAGAACTGCAGATGATCGTGGATTCTGCACAGGACATTTCCCTGGAACTGGGACTGCTGAAAGATAAAGAGGCATTTTTTGAAGAAGTATTTGGCATTCGTCTGGTTCTCAGACGCAAGGGCAGAGCGTAAAGGAGGATGAACTTATGGACTTTGAAAAATTTGAAAAGAAAGAATATTTCGTGAATCGCGAGCTGAGCTGGCTCAAATTTGATGAGCGTGTTCTGAGTGAAGCAAGAGATAAAAATCTTCCTTTATTTGACAGACTGAAGTTCTTAAGCATTACCGCATCCAATCTGGATGAATTCTTTATGGTGCGTGTGGCGTCTCTTAAGGATCAGGTACATGCAGGATATCATAAAACAGACATTGCAGGAATGACAGCCAAGGAGCAGTTAAAAGAAATCAGTGTCCGTACCCATGAACTGGTTCATGTACAGTATAATACACTGAACCGTTCTCTGATCCCTGCGCTTGAGAAAGCCGGAATGCACCTGGTGGCAGCCCATGAGAATCTTACAGAAGCACAGAGTGCATTTGTAGACAGATACTTTGAGGATAATGTATATCCGGTACTTACACCGATGGCGATGGATTCTTCCAGACCGTTTCCGCTGATCAGAAACAAGACATTAAATATCGGTGCCCTGATCTCCAAGAAGGAGAAGAGTGATAAACTCAACAAAAAGGATAAAACAGGAGAACTTCTGTTTGCCACAGTGCAGGTTCCGTCGGTGCTTCCAAGGGTGGTGCAGATTCCGTCAAAGAAGGATGGAGATACCACAGTGATCCTGCTGGAAGAGATTATTGAAAGAAATATTGACAAACTTTTCCTGAGTTATGATGTGATATGTGCCCATCCTTACCGTATTATGCGTAATGCGGATCTTACCATCGATGAAGATGAGGCAGAGGATCTGCTGGTGGAGATCCAGCGTCAGTTAAAGAAACGTCAGTGGGGTGAGGTTATCCGTCTGGAAGTAGAGGATAAGATAGATGAACGCCTGTTGAAGATCCTGAAGACGGAATTTGACATCAAAGAGGCAGACATTTTTGAGATAAACGGACCTCTGGATCTTACCATGTTGATGAAAGTATATGGTGCAGATGGTTTTGACGCTTACAAGACACCGAGATATCAGCGGCACCTGTACCGGAATTTCAGAATGAGAAGGATATTTTTCAGGTGATACGTGAGGGCGATGTATTCCTGCATCATCCTTATATGAGTTTCGATCCTGTTGTAAATTTCGTGCGTCAGTCAGCAAAAGATCCGGATGTTCTGGCTATTAAACAGACTCTGTATCGCGTCAGCGGCAATTCACCGATCATTGCTGCCCTTGCGCAGGCAGCAGAAAACGGCAAACAGGTTTCCGTACTGGTAGAGCTGAAAGCCCGTTTTGATGAAGAGAATAATATTGTATGGGCGAAGAAGCTGGAGAAAGCAGGATGTCATGTAATCTATGGGCTGGTAGGCCTTAAGACACACAGCAAGATCACACTGGTTGTACGCAGGGAAGAGACAGGAATCCGCCGTTATGTGCATCTGGCGACCGGAAACTACAATGATTCCACTGCAAAACTCTATACAGACTGCGGTATCTTTACCTGCGATGAACGTTTCGGTGAAGATGCAACAGCAGTATTTAACATGCTCTCCGGATATTCTGAACCCAAGAGCTGGAATAAGCTGATCGTAGCGCCAATCTGGATGAAAGACAGATTCTTAAGCCTGATCGAACGTGAGGCGGAGAATGCGAAGAAAGGACTTCCGGCGTTGATCCGCGCAAAGATGAATTCTCTCTGTGATCCGAAGATTATTGCCGGATTGTATTATGCATCTTCCTGCGGAGTTCAGGTGGAGCTTCTGGTAAGGGGTATCTGTTGTCTGAAAGTAGGAGTGCCGGGAATCAGTGAGAATATTCATGTCCGTTCTATTGTAGGAGAATTTCTGGAGCATAGCCGTATTTTCTATTTTGAAAACGGCGGAAATCCGGAAATTTATATGGGAAGTGCGGACTGGATGCCGCGTAACCTTGACCGCAGGGTAGAGATTGTTTTCCCTGTGGAAGATGAGAAGATTAAGAAAGAACTGGAACACGTACTTGATCTGGAATTTAAGGATAATGTAAAAGCTCATATCCTGCAGCCGGATGGAACTTATGTGAAGCCGGATAAACGAGGCAAAGCCCAGATTAACTCTCAGATGGAATTCTGTATGGAGGCAACTGAGAAGGCTGCACTTCATAAACACGAAGAAAAGAAATCCCGCGTATTCATTCCGGCAGAGCCTGCGGAGGATATAGAGGAATAAGAAACAGTCAGAAACAGAAATAAATAACTGGGAAATGCCATGGAAAGCGGTGGAGCTGCCATGGCATTTCTTCTCTGGGACAAAAAAATAAAAATTTTTTTTGTGGCAAAAACCGCATAAATACAGGGCTTTTTGAACGAAAAATTCGAGAAAAATAAAAAAATTGAAATTTTTAAAAAAGTACTTGCATTTTAGAAAAAGATGGTGTATATTAAACGAGTCGACAGCGAAGAGCAAACGACAGATAAACAAATGGCCAGTTGGTCAAGGGGTTAAGACGTCGCCCTCTCACGGCGAAAACACGGGTTCGATTCCCGTACTGGCTGCTACAAAATAGTGAGAATTTAACCAGAGCTTAGGCTCTGGTTATTTTTTTATCAGGGATTTCTCCTGACATGTTGTATGTCTTCGCAGACAAAAATGATTCACGAACCTGGAGCTTTCATCTGACAATAGAGGAGTAATACTTGGAAAGGAAGAACGATATGGTCACTGATGAAGAACTTTATGGGCAATATCTGTGCGGTGATGAGACAGGACTTGAACTGTTGATAAAAAATACGGTGACCCGCTGACCTTATATATTGATGGTTATCTGCATGATGTCCACGAAGCGGAGGATTTAATGATGGAAACCTTTTCCTGGCTGTTTATGAAAAAGCCCCGCATCCGGAATGGATGTTTTAAGGCTTACCTCTATAAAGCAGCGCGTCACATGGCATTACGCCACAAAAGCAGACGGCGGATTATCTTCAGTCTTGACAACCTGACCAGAGAAGCGGAGGCACAAACGCTGGTAGAGGAGGTCGTCCGCACAAAAGAGCGAAACCAGATCCTGCATCTCTGCATGGACGAGTTAAATCCAGATTATAGGGAGGCTCTTTATCTGACCTATTTTGAGGGCATGAGCTATCAACAGGCCGCTGAGGTTATGGGGAAAAGTGTAAAGCAGATTACAAATATGGTGTACCGGGGGAAAGAGCGTTTACGCGGATTATTGAAACGGGAGGGTATTACAAATGCTGAAAGATGAGGAACGGATTGCGGAGGTAAAACGGCGTATTGCAAAAAAGAACAACAGCAGAGACTGCGGCGCAGACGGATTATCTCTGCTGTCTGTATAGCGGCATGTTTTGCAGTAATCGTTGGGGTTTCCTTTGCCATGCCCGGTATTGTCGGACAGATCGAACCCGGTACTTCTTCAGGCTTTGAAACTGCGGCAACAATTTTGGGCGGCAGCACCGCATTGGGATATATAGTGATCGGACTGTTGGCTTTTGTTCTCGGCGCGTGCGTGACTATTCTGTGTTTTCGCATCCATCAGCTGAACAAAGAGGAGCAGACGGAGAAACAAAAGGAGGACAATGGGGATGGAGCTGATCAGTAACCTTTTTCAATTCGCTGTTACCCTGTTGGGCTTTTGTATGAGTGGTATTCGGTATCTAAAAGGTCGAAAACAGACATATTTCCTGCTGACCTGCTTTTACGGCTGCTTTGCCCTTGGCTCTCTTTACTGGACGCTGTATCTGCTTTTGTTTTCTGAAACGCCGCAGGTCTTTTATGTGTCAGAGTTCGGCTGGATAGCTAGCGTGATTTTCCTTTATCTTCTGCAATACACCCTTTCCTCTGCAGAGGAAAGAGACTTTTCGACACGGAAATCTCTGATAGCTCCTCTGATCGGCGTTCCGCTTTGTGTATTTTACTGTACTTTTGGGGATGTTCTCTCCAATCTGCTCTGGTGTGGCATGATGATCGTTGTTTCTTATCATTCTATCCGGGGTCTTGCTTATGCGCAGATACAGACGGGAACAGCGTGTAAGATGCGGTATTTCCACATTGGGGTACTGTGCTATGTGGCGGTGGAGTATGTCCTTTGGATCTCCGGCTGCCTGTGGCCGGGCTATTCCATTTCCGCTCCCTATTGCTGGCTTGATCTTCTGCTTACAGGCTGCCTGTTTGCATTGCTGCCAGCCACAGGAAAGGCGGTGCAGGTATGACATATATTGAAAACGTATTTCTTTGCATGGCCTCGCCTCTGCTGATCGCCGCTCTGTGTATGGGAAAGCGGCAGAGAAAATTCTTTCTGTTCTGCTTTGCCGGGATGGGTGTCTGTCTACTTTCCGCATACATCAACACCTTTTTCGCTGCACTTTATAAAGCGGACACCTTTGCAGCTACCACAGAGATCGCCCCGGTGGTGGAGGAAGTGATGAAACTTCTGCCATTGCTCTTTTATCTGCTGATATTTGAGCCGAAAGCGGAGCAGATCAAAAATGCTGCCGTGATCACAGCCCTTTCCTTTGCCACATTTGAGAACGTCTGCTATCTGATCCAAAACGGAGCCGGTCATTTTTCTTTTATTTTCTTCCGGGGTATTGGGACTGGAGCCATGCATGTGATCTGTGGAGCCATTGTCGGCGGTGGCCTTGCATATGTGTGGCAGAGAACATGGCTGGAGATTGCCGGAACCTGTGGTCTGCTGGGAGCAGCAATCACCTTTCACGCAATTTATAATCTTCTGATCGCCTATGGCGGTGCAGCACAGTATATTGCTTATCTGCTGCCTGTACTGATCCTGGCAGCGGGAAAACTGATCTTCCGCAGTTCGATACAATAATATAACCTGATTTTTCGCTTTTGGGAGCTGTTTCGGCAGCTCTCAATTTTTTTGAAAAAAATTTGATTTTCAGGTGAGAGTTTTTCGCTTTTTTTGTACCTATATAAGTGAAAGGACTTTTAAGACTGTTTTTGTGGAAGGAGGTTGGAAGGCATGTACGAT
>ENA-OQJH01000230-OQJH01000230.1-human-gut-metagenome-genome-assembly--contig:-NODE-230-length-33268-cov-22.725265_pt1 | contig 33268 bp, 43 predicted proteins | sample MGYA00242597_ERZ504763 | MGnify/ENA primary metagenome ERZ504763 (study PRJEB26092, sample SAMD00036359) | human gut metagenome | host: Homo sapiens | study: EMG produced TPA metagenomics assembly of...
TGCCCTAAAAGATCGGCCACCGGCTTAGAAGTAAAAGCAGCTTTCTTTTCCTTTGCAGATAAAATAGGATTTTTCTTATGCACCGTCACCTGGGCTTCTTTTTTTAATTTCAGCTCCGGCTCTTTTTCTTTTTTTACCTTAATCTCCAAAGCAGTCCCCCTCTCCGGGGTTTAATTCTTCTGCCTGATACCAGAGTGCCTGAAACAGATACCCCTGTTCCTTTTCTCTGGGTGGTGGTCCGTACTCCTTTTCCAATTCCTGAAAGGCTTCCATAAGGTTTCCGGAAATTCCTGGTAATCATCTTCCGTCAGGATATACTTTTCGCTGAACAGTACCTGCTCCAATTCCCCCGCCTCTACTAATGGTCAATGTCCTCCGGGGAAAGTGGCGGTCCCAGTCTGTCATAAGTCTTTTCTTTCAGGTAGGAAACTGGTAAAGTTCCGTCTGCTGCGGTAAAATCTTCTCTTTACTGCCATCAAAGAGCAAAAAAATAGCTTCCGCTTTTAAGAAAACGGAAACCTCAGCCTGCTCACCATATTTTAGTGCCTGCCCCTTAGAAGAAAACTCCAGCCAATCCGGAATACGGATTTCCAGCATCCAGGCTTCATACTGCAGCCCAAAAGATAATTGATATTTTGCGATAATTCCTCCTCCCTTCCACTACAAATAATCATAATAAATCTCATTGGTATCTTCATGAAAGGACAATTCATACTGTCCGGGGATACCAGGGTCTTACATCCACCAACGGAAAAAAGCATCTACATTTCCCCAAATCCTGGAATCACACTGCCTCCCTGCCTTTTTTCTAAGGTCCAGCATTTTTGCAAAAGCGTGCCGGTATGCCCGTTCATAAGTGGGAAATATCTGAAACTCCCGATACCGCTGTTTTCCCGCCATAGGGCAGCCAATACAGCCCACCCGGTAAAATCCCATTTCATAAAGCGGGTTCATGGGGATTTTTTCAGACCGGATATATTCCCAGACGTCCTGATCACTCCAGTCAATAACAGGATTGCATACATGCTTGCTCCTTGAAAAGCAGGCTTCAAAGAGCCGCCTGGTATCGTCATTGTCATTATTCAAAATGACTGCTCTTGCTTTTCCGTTTGGGACAAAGTTTTCATAAATCCCCCTGCTGTTTCTCCGCTTCCGGCTTTCTGCCCACCGGACACCTGTAAGAATAAAGCGCCCCGTTCCCCCACTCTCTTTTAAAATCTCACAACAATAACGTACCGTCCTGGTTGGCGGTATCATTTTCATGGGAATCAGGCTCCACATGCTTATCCGCTGCCCCTTATAATAAGGTTTGTTGATACTACAAGGAATCCCCGCCTGTTCTGCTTTCTGGAACTGCTCCCTTACATAATAAACCGTTTGTGGGGCATCTGCGGTAGTCAGGTTGTGCATCGGTTCAAATGGCACACCGGACCGCCGCACCAGTTCCCTGCATACTGCACTGTCTTTTCCTCCACTATCCGTCACGACCAAAGGAAGCCCATAGTGCTGCAAGGACATCTGGCTGGCAGTGCGGATACGTTCTATCGCTGTTTTTTCTAAATCCAATTCTGTTTCAGGAGGGAAGATATCTTTTACATGGCCAAAACTCCGCCTCCTTTCCTAATGTTATCTGCCGCCTCTTTTTGGCGGCTCATATCCATTTGCGACATACGCTTCTACGGTCATACCGTATGACTCTGCTTCCTGTCGTATTTCCTCCATAACCTGTTCCCTGTATGATTTGTCCGGACAGGCAGTTGCAAAATCCCGGATATCCGGCATACAAGGCAGCTCCTTCCCTGTATTTAGTGCAATCCTGCTTTCCCGGACATAAGCAAGTATGGCTTCCTGATATGCCTTTCGTGATGCGTCCCCCTGCGTCAGCAAAGGGACTTTCTTTTCTATTTCCTGTTCTTCCAGAACCGCTGTTTCCAGTTTTTCCAGGTTGCAGAAATACTGAAGGGAAGGAAGCATCTCCTCCAGTACCCATTTCATTTGCTGTTGTTCATGTTCCCATTCTTCTGTTGTCCTGGCGGTCTGTTTCATAAGCTGCTGCCCTTCTTCTGTATGGAGATAATAATCTGCAAATGCTTTTACATGATCCAGCAAATTTCCTTCCCCGTCACCAAAATCCTGGCGCCCGGTATAAGACATGACTTCCCCCTCTGAGAGAAAACAGATTTCAAAATGTGTTTTGTAATAACCTGCCATGTCTTTCTCTTCCACTGACTGCCGATCCAGCTTTCCGAACAATTCTACCGCTTGATTTAATGGCATGGCTTCTTCCAATGGAATGTCCGGGTGTTCACTGATCCGCACATACACAAAGGGTTTCAAATCCACAGGCGGAATAAGTTTTACCTGCTCCAGTGTTGTCTTTAGCTTGTCTGCCTGTTCTTTCAGCTCTGGTTTTTGCTCAAATATCTTGCTTCCCAGCCACCTGATGTATTCCTCTTTTCCGTCTTGACATAAGGCTTTCCATATAATAGCTTCCTTATGTTCTGCTTCTTTCGGATAAAAGGTATGGTAAAAATCAGGATCAAGATTTTTTCCAGTTTTATCATTTCATCTGCAAAATCAGCAGCGTCCATGCTCTTTTTTGTTAAAATCCCTTTGGTATCCACGACTTTTGTTTCTGGAAGATAAGCACTCAGTTCCCTGGCAGCCCTTAAAAGCTCAGGGTATTCCTTGAAACCATAGACTTCCCCTAAAAAATCCACATCTAACTTGCCGCCGGAAACCAGTGGAAAGTCCAATGGAATACCATCTTCCTCCTCCACATGAAGCCCAATCCCTTTTCCTGCATTCAGCCTTTCAGAAGGAATACTCTGATAATACTTTACTGCTTCTTCTGCACTTTGAATATCCTCCCTGTATTCTCCATAACGGTTAAATTCCATACATTCTGCCACATAATACGTTGCCAAACGTCCGGTGGCATTCTCGCCCATCTCACCTTTTTCCACGTAGCAATACCTCCTTTTCACGCACAAAAAAAGCACTACCGTTTTTAGCGATAATGCTCTTTGTGTTACTTCTTATTTTCTTTTCTACTGTTCTTTATCTGTAAGAAAGATACTCTGAAATGCAATAGCTTCCTGTAATATCCCGTTCTATCACACCGGTCTGCTCTAAGCATTCCATATATTTCTTTATTTCATCTTCTGAAAAGCGGGCTGCCTTATCCTCTGACCACTGTTTAAATTCAGATACAATCTGGCTGGCATCAATCCTTGAAAAAGTCTGGACTAAATAAGTTACCGTTGCAAGTCCTTCCAATTCATGATCACTTTCTATCTCATTCACATAAGCAACCGCTTTTTCGATTGCAGGCATAAGACGGTTTAATAACTTTGTTGTTTTTTCACTACAGATTACCTGGTAAGCTACTGATACGTTGATTCAGTATCTTTTAAGCCATAAAAACTCTGATACTCTCCGATATTTCTACTAACTATATCAATGGAGTGAGCATAGGGACCATATTTATACTTCTGAAACGAAAAATATGGTTCTTCCAGATACAAATTCATAAAATATGCGGCTTTTTGCAGACGAAGTTTTGTACAACGGTTCAGCCCCATTTTTATTTTCATCAGAACTAAACTGGCTGCTGTAAGTTTAGGCGCAACCGCTGCCTTCTGTACATAATTTCTCTGTGGCTCATAAATCAAAAATGTAAAATTATCAGCGATTGGTTCTAATTTCTTTTGTATCAGTTCTTTTACTGTCTGCCAATCCAAACCACCATTTCCACACCCCAGTGGTGGAATGGCTACTGATTTCACATGCAATCCCGGAAGTCGTTCTACCAAACGTCTAACGCTGTTTCTATATAACTTATTTTAGAATTTTCACGCCATTTATCTTTCGTTGGAAAGTTTACAATCGTAATACCATTCTCTACAAATGTATGGATTGTTCCAACATGCAGTGTTTTATCTTTGCAGGCTTTTATATAGGATTTATTATTTTCTGGAAATTTCAGCTTGACTGATACGCAACTCCCTTTCCCATGTAGCCCTCACAGTTGACTGTATTAACTAAACACTCTGCACCAGACTGAAACATATCTCCAGTTGTGTATTTAATCAACACAACCACCTCCTCTCGTTACTCAAACCATTGGGGCATCACCGTAATAAATGGCGGTGGAAAGATAACACCTTTCTGTTTGAGCATATCTGCTACTTTGTTTTCAGTTTCTTTCGATGAAACATAGATACACTGGAAAGCATCAACTGGAATGACCAATGGACTCAGGCATTCCGCCATCTTTATCTGTCTGGCGTCCTCGTCATTCTGCCCTACTCTGGTAAGGATATCCCAGTCAATCATTTCAAAGCCTTCGTCATAATTGTATAGCTGACACTCTTCCAATGCCAATGGGTGCTTAGGTAAAATGCGGAAATTATTGCGTCTTGCCAAAATTCTGGTAATACAAATATAAATCATTTCTTCGCCCACATGCGTTTTTTCACAGCCACATCAAAAGCTGAATATGGGTGAAAATGAAATGGAATATATCCGTCCAGTCCTAAAACTTCTCTCTTACGTATAATTTCCGGATCTGCAACATCTCCAAACGTTACTGTATTCTCCCTTAAAATCTTTCTTGGCACAAGTCCAAAGTCAATGATCGATTCCAGGTTTTTAACTCTGTTAAATGATATAGAAGTTTCCCTTCTTTCGCATCTTTTAATCCCATTGTTCTCCTCCTAGTATAACACACTTTAAACTTTAATCACAGAGCTTTTGTATGTTCCGTCAATGTGTTTGTTTCCATAAACAAATTTTCCTTTGTACCCATTATATGGTTCCAGTATTGATACGTCAATCCCATTAACGTGCCTTCTCTTTCTCACTTTTTGCATAAGGAAGAGATTGCTCTGCTGCTACTTCTTCCATTTGAAAGTATTCTGGCAGTATATTTTCTTCCCGGAAACTAAAATACCGGTTCTCAGCCACCACGATATGATCCAGCACCTCAATCCCCATAAGATTGCCTGCTTCTGCCAATCGCTTTGTCACTTCTATATCATGCCGGCTTGGTTCTGGATCACCGGAAGGGTGGTTATGTGCCAAAATGATATTGCTGGCATTAGATAAAATCGCAGATTTGAATACTTCTCTTGGGTGGACCAGTACACTATTTAGCGTTCCCATACCTACCACGTTAACGTTAATGACCTGGCTTTTTGTCCGAAGGTTCAAAATACAGAACATTTCCCGGTCACAATCTTTTAAAAAATCCTGAAAGAGTTCTGCCACATCACAGGAATTTTTTAATTTTTACTACTGTATAGAGGAGGTTCTTCCACCAGGCGTATACTTACCACATCTATTTTATGTGTCTTCTCCATGTTCTTCCTTTCCAAAACAAATCTCCAGCATAATTCCCTCCGGCAGATTTTTTAAAAGTCTTTCCAACTGTTCTAAATTCATTTCTATTTGATATGTTTCGGCCATTCTGCCACCTTTCCCATGATATACAAAAGAGTGCCTGATAAAACACTGCACTCTTTTTGTACTATCCTTTTTCTACTTTACCGACTTATAATTTTGCTGTTGCCCAATTCTTTTTCTCGTCTGTCATACCTTTTCCTTTACAGATAAAAGAAAACGTTCCTTTCAATTTACATTACTCCTGCTTTGTCTGCAACGCCTTTTCGTGAAGGTTGGTATTGAAAAGCGCATACAGCGGATTATCTTCTTTTTCCATACGGTTATCAAATGGAATACAGGTATTTCCATACTTAATGATCCCCGTACCGGAAGGAGAATTATCTACATATTTTAGCTGTGCTTCTGGAATTCCTGCTGCAGTGGATAATTCCTGACTGTCTACATTGGACTGCTTTAACAGGGCAATAAATTCACTGTTTCCCAGCATGGTCATTGCTGTATAATTCTGCAGCATATCAACTAAATTTTGGGTGATTCCAGTGCATAATCCGCCTTGTTTCCTCACTTTTTTCCAGAGGCTGAACAAAAATTTCGCACTATATTCCCGGTCAAGAACGGTATGGAACTCATCTATATAAAGCCAGGTTGCCCTTCCTTTCTTTGCGTTTTCTGCAATCCGGGCACTGATATTTTCCAACATGACCAGAGTGGAAATGGCTCCCAGCTCTTTCCCCAGATCCCTTGTACCATAAACAATGAACCTTGCCTGTACATTCACATTGGTATGGTTATTGAAAATATTTAAAGAGCCATTTACAAACAGCTCTAACGATAAGGCAATATCCTTTGCCTCTTCCTCCGGCTGCTCCAACAGTAGCTCATAAAATTCTGACATGGTAGGGATATGCTTTTCCCTTGCCTTTGCAATGTCAATATACAGCTTTCGTACACAACGGTCTATAATGGATTTATGGCGGCTGTTTAGATTATCCCCGTAACACTGTTCACACAGCCCCAGCATAAATTCCCCTTTATCCCGGATATATCCCTGGGAATCGTTTAAATCCAGCGCCCAGACGTCCATCTCCAAAGGATTGATGTAATTCTTTGTATAGGTAGACAGGTTAATGATTGCCGCCTGGTTTCCCAGGCTTCTGCAATATCAAAATATTCCAGTGTCGGGTCGATACAGATAATATCATCATCTGTTCCTAAGAACACCTGCAGCATTTCCGACTTACTGAAATAGGATTTTCCGGAGCCGGGAACACCGAATACCATTCCATTCCCATTCGCCAGTTTTTTCCGGTTTCCAATGCAAAGGTTATGAGAAACCTGGTTAATGCCATAGCAGACGCCGGATTTTTCGTTTAATTCCTGTACATTAAAGGGAAGAAGGGCTGCAATGTCCCTGGTAAGCATGGTCCGCATTGTGCTGATCTGCCGGTTTCCCACTGGAAGTATGGTATTCATAGCTTCCCTCTGCTGATAATAGTGGGTTTCAATCTGGCACATGCGTCCATTGCCGATATTTTTAATGGTTTCGGTTACACTGTCTAACTCCTTCTTGTCCTCTGCCATGATTAGGAAATTAACCCCTGTATAAAACAGGTTCTGGTCATTTTCCCGCACGTCGTCCATAAGATTTACAATCTTCTCCTTCTGGACTTTCTTGATATGGGAAATGTCACTGGAAAAGTCGTTATTTTTATTACGGACTCTCTGCTGCTTTAAAATATCATTTTCAATGCCCAGATATTTCTTCTGAAGAACCTTATTTGCCAGCTCTTTTGGTACTGGTACAATACAGATTGTAGTGATGCTATGAACCGGAAGGCTGGTAATCTCATTTAAAAAGGTATCCGATAAAGAAGACGGATATTTTTTAATGAATAATGCCCTGCATTTTTTCCGTTCCGTTTCAAAATAACCTGGGTAAAACTGCATATACCCTGGTGAAATATCATTTTTAGGATCACCGCCCTTTTTTAACGCCTGTCTGAAATCAAAGGAGAATTGTTCTTCTTCCCCTATACGGTAAAAATTGAAAAGTACCCGCAGCCGCTCTTCTGCATTTAATTCTTCAATGCAGGAACCAAGTTCTCCAAAGTTCTGTTTTAAGGTAGCTTCAAAAGTGGCAAAAAATGCTTTTGCCTGTTCGTAGGATTTCCGTTCTACACATACAGTCAGCAGTTTTTCCTGCTCAATCCCCTGCCTTCCATCTACAATGCGCTTTTCAATAATCTGGTTATAACTTCCACGCAGCCAGTTAAAACCATCTCCTTTTCCTGGAAAAGTACATGCTCCCGGAAATCCTGCATATTTTTATTCCGATTAAAAATGGTAATAAGAAAATATACATCAATGGCATTTACCGTCTTACAATACTGCTTTAAAATCCGCATCTGTTCTTCTGCACCTGCGGTTACATAGTTAATATCCAAAAAACGATATGTCTTGGAATATATCCCCTTCCCTACTTCAAAAATGCCATTTTCTGCAATTCTCCCAATCCCCATGACTTCCTGAAGATATTTCGGGGATTTTACTGCTTTATCTGCTTTTTTTAACTGGTCAAACTTATCTGAAAAAATTGACAATCTCTAATTTCCTCCTTTCAGGCAGATGGGACCACAAACACAGCAGCTTCCATCTGCCGCTACATGTCTGTGTATCCCTCTCCTGAAATGGAGAGCAGGCGCTATTTCACGCCTTGATTGAATATTCTGGTCAACGGTACATCTTATACCACACCGCTGCTGCCGCACCAAGTACAATCATCACTACCGTTACGATCCCCATACGGATTGCCTTCTTTTTCACCACGTTGACATCACCACCTTTCTTCTCTTTTTTCTGTTCCTTTTTCCTTTGCTGTACTTCCCGTTCTTCTTCCTGACGGGTTTCCATATAAATCTGTTTCAGTTCCTGCACCGATTCCGTAGAGCCATACACCAAAGGGCGGTTAAAAAAGGAAAAATAAATCATCTTCCCTGCAAACTGCCAGAATGTCAGCCCATGATAGTTATAAAACCCAGTCAGTGCCAGAGGTACAACAAAAGGGGTTGCCACATAACAGCTCAAAGTAATCCCGATTTTTTCATACAAAAGCAGGACAATCCCAGTTCCTACGCCCAATGCCAATGCCGAAAACAAAAACTGTTTTGCTGTAAGTCCTAGAACCAGGGATTCTTTATAATGCTGTAGGTCCTCACTTAATTCAATCTCCATACATAACCTCCTGTATCTGTTTTTTATCTGCTCTGTCTTCGCTCTTCCTGCATGGTTTTCTGTAATCCATGTTGATTGCAAAAGGCGGCAACCCCAGCCTGGTCAAACTTACGCAGCTCCTCCAGATGAAATTTCACCACCGCGTACTGCTCCATACCGGATTGTGCCTTCCAGGGAAGCAAAGTTCCCAGTCCATGCTCCTGAATAAATTGGATATTTTCCTTACTAAAATCACCGCTGATACAGGCAGTTCCAGGTTCCAGGCAATATCCGGGAAGGTTTACGGTCAAATCTGAAAACGGTTCCCACGCCCCATCTTCCTTACTATACAGTTCCACATAAAGGTTCTGGTTCATTGCGTAATAATCTACCCGCAATGCCAGTTCTTCGGTTCCATACGCCCATTGAAAATCTGCTGTTTTGATTTCCTTTTGAAATTCTGGATTTTTTACTTCTCCCCGTTCCTGGTATGCCTGCTCATAGGCTGCATATCCCTCCGGTCCAATTTCTTTAAAGTTTCTTCCTGAAATTCAAACAGTGGATATTCCATACAACCAGAACAGCAAATTTCTTCTTTTAACTGTCCAAGCCCGTTTTTTTGATAAATTCTACGATCTGCTCCAGATCATAGCCTGGGAGCAAAAAGGTCTGGTTCTTTTCCAGCGGAATTCCCATATCTGTGGTCAATTCAAAAAGTTTCCATATCTCTTCCTCTTTTTCCGTAAACACACAAACTTTGATGTTTTTATCAGCCGGATAAGTTGCAACTTCCAGCCAGACCTCATAGATCTCCCCATTGCCAAAATCCAGGCTGAGTTTTTCTTCCTGTTCCATTTACATATCCTCCCTTCTTACCGGCTCCTGCTCTTTGCAGACAGAAGCCTTTCTTTTCCCTTTTCAAAATATTCTTCATTAATTTCAATGCAGATTGCATTCCGTTCATTTAAAAGTGCTGCTTCCCCCAGGGAAAACGAACCTGCAAACTGATCCAGTACCCACTCCTTTTCTTCTGTTACAAATCCAAGGATCTGCTGCAAAAGTTGCACTGGTTTTTCTGCCTGATGAATACGGGAGTTTTTCCCTGGCGGTTCAATGTCAAAGACCGTTGGAAGCATTCCCCTGGCGCCTGACATATAGTGGGATATTCCTGGCTCCGCCTTATCCTTTTTCGCATCTGGGCGTAATTCCTGGCTTTTCCTTTCGTAAAAAATGCAATCTCTTCCGTATTTTTAGATTTTCTTCCCGTATTGGCAACGAAATTTCCTTTTTTCCAGGCGACTTTTGCATAATATTCAAGTCCTGCTTCTTTCGCCATTTTTTTCATCTGATAGAGGTATTCATAATTTTCCCCATTTTCTTCCGGCATGAACTCTACCAGAAAACACCCTTTTTCAACACCCGGTATTTTTCATCAAAGTCTTCCTGCGTATATTGAAAACATTCATAGGCGGCAAAATCCCGGTTTCCCCCTTTCAGGCTTTTTTTCAGATCATAAGCATGGTCTGTAATAATGGCATCTATACTGTTATCTTTTAAAAAGCTCAAATCCCTGCCATTTCCCTGAACCAGCATACAAGTTACCTCTTCTCCGTCCTGTTCTTTGGTAACCGTATAGACTCCTTTGGCTATCCTGGAAAAAAGCCCCTTTTCTATTCCCTCATAAATTCTTGCCCGGATACTGGGTTCTTTTACCTCTTTTACCTGTTCTACACAAGCCACTGCTTCTTTAAGGCTGAAGCATTCTGCGTCCTGAAAATATTCAAATAGTGTCATCTGTATCCCTTTTTCCTGCACAATCCTTTCCTCCTACAATCCCAGTGCCCTGGAAGTCAGGTTCTGCGCTCCTTTTACAGTGCCTACCGTCAGCGCAACCGTAAAGGTCATTTCCCCCAAATAAATCAGGGTTTTGGCCCAGTCCTCATAATCTCCGGTAAAGGTCGGAAGTCCGGAGGAAATAAACTGGTTACACAAAAGGATTGCCAGCGCCATTGTGACTGCCTCAAAAACGACACTGATAAAATATTTCATATAGGCTACAAAGGTATTGCTAAGCCCCCGGTTTCCAGCCAGGGTACTGCTGGCAATCGCCCCAAAAGGTACAATTACCATAATTTTCAAAAAGCGGAAATAAACATTGTACAGCAGGAAGAAACCACAGATAATAACGATTAAAGACAGGAAAACAGCAAGTATCAGGAACACGATACTGGTTCCAAATCCCAAATCTTTGATCACTTCTGCCTGCGCCGGGTCAATGGATAACTCCACACTCTGGTTTTGCCCCAAATGCCCCACCAGGTTTCCACAGGAAGTAAACAGGGCTTTCATAATGGTAATGTTATAAGATACCAGCCACTGTGCAATGGCAACCCGGATAAACATACGGAGGATTGCTTCAAACCGGATTTCTTCCCGGATATCTACCGACTCTGCACAAAACCCAATGACGAAAAAAAGGACTACCAGGCAGAGCCTATCCCAACAAAAAGGGGTTCAATCCCTTCAATGATCCCCCAGGGCCCGCCTCCTTTGAACCCGGTAGGACTGTCCTAAAAGTTCAAATACGAGGCTGACCTGGTTATTCCAAAATCCAAACACGATTTCCAAAAGTGCAAGGATCGCCTCTCCTAAATTAAACATCACTTCACCTCTCTTCTTATCTGCTTATCTCAAAAAGAAGAATGGTTTTAGCTAATTCCCAGGAAAGTAAGAACGGAGGAAATGGCTGCCATAATAAGCCCTGCAACAATTCCTTTAATGGCACTGTTCATAGAAGAACTGTCCTGCTGTTGGTAAGCCTGTGCAAATTCCATCACGTTTTTTGCCAGGATAATCACACCCACCGCACCGATAATACTGATCACCAGTGTCTTTAAATTCATAAGCGGCTGTGTTACGTCACTTACCCCGGAAGCATGACAGTCTGGGGGAACAGGGAAACAGTGGCAGCGCTTACTGCCAGGACTCCCAGTAGAGATTTTTTCAAGCGGTTCTGTTTCTTTCTGATAACCTCTTTGATCTTCATATCTTTTTACTCCTTTTCATGTGATTGATACCGCATTACGCAAAAAGACAGATTTTTGAAAACCTGCCCTGCGTAATGCAAAAACTACAGGTTTCCAAAAATCTGCCTTCTTTAATCCGAGGCTGTTTCTTTTGTAAATTTTTTACGGATTTCCTTCATCTTTTCAGCACTGTTTTTTGTATCTGCCATTTGAAGGATTTTATCATACGAAATTCCAGCACCAATGGCAAGCATGATTTCTCCCAACTGTTCCTCATTATAAACATGGCTTTCTAATAATTCAGAAAGTTTTTCTTCCTCTGTCTGTACCGGTTTTTCCGTTTTCTTCGGCGGCCTCACCTCCTCTACCGTTCTCTTCTTCTGGTTCTCTTTCAGCTCTTCCTCCGAAAAAATCTTCTTAGGAATAGGCTCATAAGAAAAAATTTCATCAAAAGACAGTTCCACAATCTGAACATCTTCTCCCTGTTCCTTTTTCTTCTTATAATAATCCAGGGATTCTTCACTTAAAATCTGTACCGCCTGTTTTTGGGCAGCCATTCTGTCATGGATATAAGGCGCAGCCCCGCCATCTTCTGTTTCCGAAAATCTGGAGTGTGCAAAAGTATTGTATTTCTTATCAATAATAGGATCACAACCCCTGATTAACAAAATACACTCTGAGTTATCCAGCTTTCGGGTTTCGTCCGGTGTCAAAAGCTCACGCCCCAGCACATCATAATTCCGGGAACTGCTCCCTTGCCGGCCTTTGGTTTCCCCACTGCTTTTTTTATCAATGGTTCCTTTTCCCAGGGACTCACTGATATACTTATGCGTGGACTGTTCATTCCCACCAAGATATACCAGAGAATCACAATTACCCGGTATGGTTTCCCAGGTTTTCTCAAACAAAGCCTTGATCTGGGCAAGGTTTTGGATAAAAATGGTACATGAAATATTCCTGGAACGCATGGTACTAAGGAGGCTGCAGTAGTCATCTGGCAATGGCACGTTGGCAAATTCGTCCAGCATGAAATTCACGTTAATGGGAAGTTTTCCATTATAATGGAAGTCTGCCTGGTAATACAATTCCTGGAAAATCTGGGAATAAAGCATACCAATTAAAAAGGCATAACTCTTATCCGAATCCGGCGTTACACAAAAAAGTGCAGTCTTCCGGTTTCTGTCCCCGTCAACACCAATCCCAATCTCCTCAATCTCCATTTCATCATGATCCAGAATCCGCAAAATTTGTGGGTTCTGTAACAATCCAAGCCTTGCATTTGCGGAAATGATGATACTCCTTACCGTATCTCCGGCACCCCGTACCACTTTATTATACTGGATTAAAGCAGGGTGGTTGCTTCCCTTTTTTCTCTCCAGTCTGCGGAAACGCCGGTCTAAATCAGAAGGGGAACCGTCTGCATGGACTTCTGCCTCATTCAAGAGCTGCAAAACCATACGGAAATTCCTTTTCTCCATTTCACACTCCTGCCACACATAAAGAAAAATGGCCTGCAAGTACAAAGACTCGGCTTTCTCCCAGAATGGATCACTGGGCTGTGCGTTTTTCGGAGTGGTATTATTGATCAGGTTAGTAACCAGTTTTACAATATCTGTTTCAGAGCGGATATAGCGGAATGGGTTATATCCGTTAGACTGCTCCATTTCCACCAGGTTCAGCACCCGTATCCGGTATCCATGCGCTTTCAGCATACCTCCGCAGCATCTTAAAATCTCCCCTTTGATCTGTAATGATCTGGGAAGCCCTGCTTAACTGAAGGAGATTGGGTTTCACCATGAACAAGGTTTTTCCAGCGCCGCTTCCTCCGATTACCAGGACATTTAGGTTTCTCCTGGTCTTTCTGGTATTCATGGACAGCCTGACATTCTGGGATAAGATCAGATTATTGTGTTCATCTTTATCCGCAAACTGCTTTGCCACCTTTTTCGGATCTGCAAAAACAGCGGTACCAAATTCCTGTCCCGGCATATAGTTTTTCCGGCTGGTTACATACATGACCATACCGATCACATATACAAAAATCCCCAGAATGATTGCTTTTAAGGAAGTTTCGTTCCAATAATTGGCAAACGGGGCTGCCATCACCTGATCCAGACGGTTTAAAAAATAATTGATATCCTTTCCGGGCTGATAACACACGTTCAAGAGATAACCTCCATAGCCGGAAGCTATGCCACCAATAAGATACATGCCCCAGGACTGTTTCTTCTTTTTCTGAATTGCTCCGGTTCTCTACCTCCTTTGCCCCTGTATGGTTCTTCTCCCTGCTTCCAGGTTCTGTTGTGCCTTCCTGTAATTCTGCTCCCTTCTTCTGCGTATCTTTTCCTGCTCCTGTCTGGCACGTTCCCTGTGTACCGGGTCATAGCTTTCCCTATATAAATCTTCCCCCGAAGTTTTTCTAAGAAAACGGTCCTCCAGGTCTAAAATTGCATACTCCTTCTTCTTTTCCAATCCTGCAAAAATCGTCTTATGGTCATTAATCCAGCTAATTTCCGATTTATCCAGCCAGATAAATTCATTCTTACGGTACGGAATCCTGGTTTTGATATGATGCTCTGTTTCTTCATATACCAGCTTCTGGTCTATGGTAATGGCATTCACACCTGGATTGTTCCGTTTCTCCTTTTGGATACGCCGAATGACCTGCATCTTTTCTTCTGTTTCCTGGCTGCTTCCAGTGCTGCGTCTTTTGGCTTCCTCTTCCCCAAACAACTGTTTCCACTGCTGGGAATCTACCAATTCTTCAACCTGTTCCGGTGTCCTGGTCAGTGTCACCGTACCTTCCTTCCCTTTTTCCAAAATCCCCTGTTCTTCCATGTAGCAGATAATCGGCCAGATCTGAAGCCAGGTCATATTCAGACGGGAACGGACATCACTGATCTTCTCCACCTGGTTTTTCGCCAGCTCCCGCGCAACCAGTTCACACTCCTTCGGCTCCGGCAGGGCAGGCTTTTTTACTTCTTCTACCAACTGCTCTACCTTATCCGGCTCTGCATTTTCATAGTATTCATCTAACGTCCCAATATTGGAATGTTCAATTTTTGCCATCATGGACTGAATACGGGGCGCTGCCTGGGAATGGAACAAAATTTCACTCATACCGTCCTTCTCATTTAAATCCGGCAAAATGGAATATAAAATCCCATACTTATTTGCCAGGGCTTTTACCCGCTCCAGGTCTTTTGTTTCAAAACGGAAAACCTGTAAATCGCCTCCCATTTTCAGGAGCTTTTGTACAGAAGTTTTCCCTGACAGTTTTTCCTGATCCAGAACTTTTTTAAATACCGCACAAATATCTTTTACAAACTGCCAGCCTGTATTTCCCATTTTCAGAATGATTTCTGCGCCTTCAAAGGAAACTTTAATAATCTGCGCCGCATCTTGTATTTCACTCATGCTCTCCCTCCTATCCCATTGCCCTGTCCTTTTTTACTGGAACAGCCGCCTTTATTTTTCCTTCTGTAAGCATGGCTTCCAGGTCATACTGGATATTTTCCTGTTTTAAGAGAGTCTCCAGCATGTGGTTTGCTTTTTCCTTTTCATAGGTCATATACTGAAGCTGAAAAATATAATTCTCAATCTGCAAAATATTTTCCGGAACCTGAAAAAACGGTTCAAGGTAATGATAAAGAATACGCTCTTTTTCTTCCTTTCCTGCATGAGGCGCCTGTAACTGCAAAATAATTTTTTCTACCTCTTCCATAGACTCCTTATGAAAAGCAATACGGTACAAATCCTGTTTCTGCTCCCTGGTAAGAAAGGGCTGTTCCTTTTCGGCAGTTTCCAAAAGGGAAAATGTTTTTACCACATGTTCAAGTTCTGCCATTTACACACCCGCCTTCCGTTTCCGCATCAAAAGGATAATTTCCCGCATTTTTTTCATTCTCTCTGGTGAAGGGCTGTTCTCCATCACCTGAAGAATTTCTGCATCTGCCAGCCCACTTTCTACGCACTGGCGGATTTCTTCCAACTGTTCTGCGGACAGGTTATATTCCAGAATTTTCTCCACAACACTTTTGGGTACTTTTTTCCCAAGCATGGCAATCCCAAGCAGCCGGTGCTTACTTTTTTGTAGCCCTTCCGCTGTTTGTATGCTTTTTTCTTCCAATACCACTTTTGTTTCCCTGGAAGCAGCTTCTGTTTTTTCCCTGTATTTTTCTGCTTCTTTTTTCAGATCCTGAATTTCCTGCTCTTTCTTTGCCAGCTTTTCTTTTAATTCCTGTATGTTTTTATCTTTATATTGCAGGTTCTCATACAGGTCTTTAATCTCCTGGTTTTTCTCTTCAACAACATGCTCCTTTACCAGAGAAGACAAGGCTGTAAAACGGTCATTGCTTTCCCGAAACTGCTGAATGGATTGTTCCATGATCCCCATAAGATTTTTCATATAAGAACGCATTTCTTCATCTTTCGGAACTTCTTTTTTTGCCTTTGACTCTTCCAGTTGTATCCGCATGGTCCGCATACGGCTGGCCGGCAGTTCATTTCCGGCATAGGTTTTCACCTCTTCCAGATCCAGCCCGTTTTTTAAGCCCTCTACGATTTCCCGTACCTGGAACTGGTTATAATTTCCTTCACATAAAAAGTCGATTTCCCCAATCCCTTCCATAAGCTATGATGATTGCTTTCATCACCGGGGCTTCCTGGTTACTCTTAACTACCTTCTGGATATCCGAAACAGGAAGACCAAAATCCAGCCCCATAGAAACTGCGTCCATCTGTTCTTCTTTTAAAACTTTCCGGCATTCTTCCAGATACCGTTGTCCTTCTACTGTCATTTACCCTCCTTTTCCTCTGCCCCTCGCAGACGGTTTCCTATTCTTTTCCTTCTGCTGTGCTTCCAACTTTTCTTTTTCTTCTGCTTTTTCATGCAGACGCTCTGCAATCCTTTTTTCTTTTAAGATTTTTTTCCGTTCAATCCGCAAACGCTCCTCTTTCTCAAAGAAATAAGCGTCTGTCTGTTCTGCCTCAGACAAGGAATATCCCATTTCTTTTAACTGCCCAAGAAGGTTTTGGTATGTCTGGTGGTCTTGAAAAAATTCCTGATACCCTTCCTGATAAAGTTTTGCTTCCATCTGTTTTTCCTGCAGCTTATTGAGAAGCAGAAGCATTTCCTCATAAGGAACCATTTCTTTTCGTAGCTGCTTTCTTGCCCTGCTGTTTTCCCAAAGCTGTTCCTTTGTTGCATCAGAAATAGCTTTCAACTGCGCCTTATCCTGTATGCGATAAGCTGCCAGAAAATCAAATTCCTCCTGCAATTTTTTCAATTCATGGATTGCTGCCCTGTATTTCCAGGTTTTAGAGTCTGCCATTGGTTTCCCCTGCCGGTACCTGCGAAGAAAACATTCCTTCTGGTATCTGGTCAAATGCCGCTCCCGGTATGGGATAAACACATACGTCCATTCTACCGGTATCTCCTCTCCGGTCATTTCCGGGATTGGAAGGCGTCCAAAACGCTGCCGAAGCCTTTCCTCTGTATATTCTTCCCCTAGCTGGTCAAGCCGCCTTGCCCTTCCTGCTCCGGGTTCCCGAACAGAAAGGCGCTTTCTCCCCCGCAACTCATATCCCATGCTGGAAAGATTTTCAAGAAATTCCTCATAAGAACCTGCGTCCTGTAATGCCTGGTCCACATCTCTTCTGATCCGCCTGTCCCGTTCAGAAAGAGATTTTTCTTCCTGTCCTTTTTGTTTGCGTTTTTCCTTTGCTTCTTCCAGATCCAGCACAGATAAACCATGCTCCCTGCATATCCGGTTGGTCAGAGGCTGAATGATGTTTTCCCAATCCCCGTTTTTATAATCGTATTTATATCCCGTAGTACAGCGTACTGAATTAAAAATAATGTGCCCATGAATATGGTCCGTATCATTATGGACTGCATAAACCGCTTCAAAATCCTTCCCAAGAAATTCTGTCACAAACTCTCCTACCACTTGGAAGGCTTCTTCTTCCGAAACCTCATCTTCCTCAAACGAAAGAATGAAATGGTAGCCCTGCCTTTTATCCAGCTTTCCAAAATGACGTTTGGTATCTACCATCTGGGATAATGCCTGTTCAGGAATACAGTTATGTCCACAGACATAGCGGCCATGTTCTGTTTTCTCCGGGTTCATAATATAGCGAAGACCGTTTGCCAGATGTTTTGCCGGATAGCCCGTTTTTGCCTGTTTCATGTGCAGGCACTTTGTAATTGCCATAACCTACAGCCTTTCCTGCACCTGGCTTACCAGTGTTTTTATCTGCTTCAAAAACACATACAGACGGTGTTTATCTTCCCTGGAATAAAGGGCGCTGTTATTGTTATGGGTAATCTGGTTGATGTTTACGCCAATCCGGTTGATTTCCTGGTTCATGCGTTCCAGTTCCTGACGGATTTCCGGGTAATCCCTGGGACGGTTGGTAATCAGCATACGAAGGTACTGGGAATCGGAAAGCCCCATCTTTTCTGCCTGTTTTTGTAACTCTTCCAACTCCCATGAGTACAGCCGGATTTCTTTTCTGCATTTCATTGTTTCTTTTTTCATGCTCCCCCTTTCCTTATCTTTATCACATATTTCATCTACCGATTTCTACTCCAACGCTATCTGCTGTCAACTCCTAAGACCTGCTATCGGTCACCATATAACTTCCCGGTGTCCGGACTGGCTATGCCAGTCCTCTGCAAGATACGGATTTTACCGTACAAAATCCCATCTTGTTAGGGGGCACCCCCTAATACCCCGGATAAAATAGATAGCACAACGCAGATACTGATAGCAGACCTGCGTTCCATATAGGGAAAAACCGATAGCAGTTCCAAACATCTGCTATCGGTTTTTCCACTTCCTACTTCTATTTCTGCTAACAAAACCCCAGTTCTGTTAGCAAATCTGCCAGCCTCCTGTGTCTGATGTGACAGCAGTTCTTCCATTCTGCTATCAACGCCTTTTGCACAGACTCCTTGCAGGCTGCTTCTTCTTCCGCAATTTCTCTCTTTCCAACAAGTATGGGAAGACTCTCTATGGACCATTTGCCGCTTTGGGTTTCTCTTATGAAATTATTGGTTTACCTGTTCTTCCAAACGCTCCAATGCCTTTTCAAAAGCTCCAATCCCACTGAAAAAGGAAGAAAGCCGGATATCCTCAAACAGATATGGCATGGCTTTGTATAGTTCCAGAAAAATATAGTACAGCACATCAACAACAATGGAATTTCCTGCCTGTTTGTAAAGCTGGCTGTTACTTATGCCTGCTTCTTTTGCTTTCCAAAAATCCGCATCGGAAAAGCCCATAAGCCGGAAGCATTCTAAAGGTGTCAGCCTCCGGATACGGAACAAAGACTCTAAGCGGTGTATTCCATTTGATGTCGTAAGCGTAGGGCAGAGTTCCCCATGCTCCTGTACCCTTCCCCGTTTTTCCACAGACGGATAACTAAGATTTACAACACCATTTTCCAAACATTCCTCATAACCTTTCTGTGTCTTTTGACGTACCAGAATGATATTATCTTTTTGCACAGAAGTAAGGGTATGGCAGACTTCTTTTTCTCCCAGTTCCAAAGTCTGCACAATCCGGCCTTCCCGATCATACCTGCCCCGGATTGCTCCTGGATATTTTTCTACAATCTTTGGCTGGTCATGCCCTGCTAAAACCGCACCGCTGCTTCCTAAAGGGGAATAAATAACCCCGCTTGAACCATAGCCGGTATGAATATCTCCCACTTGAAGAATTTTGGGCTGCTGTCCGCCACCACCACAGGCAGTTACCGTAGGGCAGCACCCGTCTGGCAGATAAACCCGTCCAGTCTGTTCAAACACCCCTTTGATATTTCCGGCCCGTTTTACCCGGTTTTCCCGAAAAGCCTTCAGGCTTTTTTCGTCCGGCTCAAACAAAAGCGCTTTTCTCTCTTCCATATCTTCAATCAAGCGGCGTACTTTTTCCTGGGATAAGTAGTATTTTTCCTCTACCGTATCCTCCAGAATATCCATAAGGCACTGGAAGGACTCCAGCGGTTCCGGAAACTGGAATGTTCCATTATCCATTTCCTTCTGATCAAAATCAGATATACCCGTTCCCTGTTCTGTGGTATTCCATAATGCTTTGCATTAAGAACACTCCAATAGGTGTGGTATCCGTATTCATGCAGTTCTTCTTCAAACAACCGGAATGTGGTATCCCGGAATTTTTTTCCTACAATATTTTTTACATTTTCGTAAATTCCCCATACTGGTTTGACACCCCGTATCATACGGAGCCACTCCACCAGAAGGGAAGAACGTGTTTTATCAATATCATGGGAACCACACATGCCGCAGGCGTCCCTTTTGGAATAATGTACCTGCAGAGGGTTATACTCATACCCGCAGCTTCGGCATTTCCAAACTGCGCCTGCCTGCTTGCCTGCCAGGGAAAAATCCTGACAGGGGCTTCCTCCACAGATCATGTTAAACGGTTCAATCTCCCTTTCGTCCACTTTTGTAATATCTCCCAGATTCAATGTTTCACTTGTACCATGAATCGCACAATAACTCTTTGCTGCATATTTATCAAACTCACAAAAATTCACCAAACTATATTTCATTCCTCATATTTCATGAGGTGTAGCTACACATTTTACCTAGGATTACTCACTTATTTCCTCCTGTCTCCTAAATTTTTTATAGTCTTCATGAGAAATCCACAGCTACAAACGAAATATCCATCTGGCATTACCTTACAATCATAGAATCACCCCTTCCCGTATCCAGAGTTTATCCTTCTGTCAAAAATTCTGTTGGTCTGCACCACCTCCTTTCCTAACACTCCCACTTTCGGATTGGTTATTTCTTTCTTACCGCTCTTTTTCTGATGTTTGCCAGCACCCTGGACACATACGCCTGCTTGGGTATCCCCATGCGGTATCCCTGCCGCTCATAGCTCTCTTCGATAAACGCAACCCGTACACGTCCATGCAGTTTCCTCTTTCCTATCCACTGCACTACTTTTTCCATCTCCGCTTCGCATTCGTCGATCTCCCATTTTTTGAAACATTCCTCATCATAGCTATTTTCCAAAAGAATACCCTCCTATCTTGCCTGTGCTATCTGGTATGATACTATGTTCCTGTGTCCTACCATTTTTTCTATCTTTTGTATGTTTGTCCCTTTTGTTTCAGTAAGAAGCGGCCTTTCCTTTTCTACCAGGCTGGAAAGCTCTTGGTTTTCCTTTTTATACTGCAAAAAAGCATTATAGTCTTTTCCCATAGGTGGAAGACGTACAAAAACCTCATACTCCATAAGGTATATTTTCTTGCCAATTTTTTTGCCGCTTGTCTTCCCGGCAGGTCATTATCCAAACAGAACTGTATCTTCCTGATATGAGAATAATCTTTTAAGAACTTTTCCAAAGGACCATCGGAAAGCATTCCAAGTACCAGGATATTGTTCTGATAATCTTCCCGCAGTTCCATATCGGACATAGCATCAATGGCCGCCTCATATACATAGAGCGTATCACTGTTTTGGTCTACCAGATTAACCCCATAAGTTTTGTCATTCCCCGTAACATCTCCTTTAAAGGGTTTTCCATATTTATCCAGGGTTCCCCTCTGGCTGGCAAAACGTGGGATACCTTCCGTATCTTTTCCCACAAAAACCAGGTTATGGTACGTTCCGCTCTCATACAAAATCCCCTTTTTTACCCAAAAATCAATCATCTGCTTTGACAGCTTCCGCTGTTTTATCAGATAGCCATATAACCGGCGGCTGGTTTCTGATTTTGAAGGAAGTACAAAAGGTTCTTTCGGTATGTCTTTTCTCTGTTTTGTTTCTTCTATTTTTTCAGCCTGTCTTTCCGGTTGAAATTTTTGCATGGTTTCAGTACGGATATATCCGGCAAACTCCAGCAGATATTTGACTGCCTCCACAAAATCCATGTTTCTGAAATATTCCAGAAAGTCAATGGTGCTGCCACCTACCCCCTGGCTAAACCGGCACCAGGAAGACCGGTTGAAGATCATCACAGAGTCCATACCAACTGCCTGATAGAACCTGCCTTTCCTTTTCAATGGAATCCCTATCTGCTCCGCCAAATCCACTAAATCCACTGCCTTTGCAATCTGAATTTCTTCAGCCGTAAATTTTCCCATACTGCACCTCTTCATATTTCATATCCAGATAATGTGCCATTTCCGGGTGCAGAGCTTCAAAAGCAGTCAGGTAGCGGAAACAGGAACTATACTCTCCCTGTCCGGTACAAAATTCCCGCAGGCTCTTTTTTGAATACTGGGCGGGCTGGTTACACCAACGGCTTAGATTGATATACATTCCCTTATAAACCTCCGGCGCCCGTTCCCATGCGGCATAGCGCATCAAATAAGCCAGGCACTTATACCGCATCAAAATCTCAATCCGTATGAAAACGTCCCGAATATCCTTTGCCCAAAAATCTGCTTTCCAGGTTCCTTCCCAGTCATAGCCGCACAGTACATACAGCTTAATTTTCTGGTAAGAAACTGGGATCACTTCCCGCAAAAGTTCCAATTTTCTTACAATAAGTTCCTGATCTTTGATATGGTCAAAGGCAAAAATCATACCGTTATCCAATTTTCCAGATGCCAGAAGTTCCATCTGCCTTTTCTGCATAATCCTCAGATCCAGCCCCTGCCGGAATTGAAACCGCCTGCCTGTTTCCAGGACACTGGAAAAGATTTTTTCCCACCCTGCACAGGCAAAAAAGTTATCGTCCAAAAAGCATAACTTCTTTCTGGACGGGTCATAAAATTCTTCCAATGGGCTTGCTGGTGCTGCACCGGTGCTGTTTTTGTTTACACAGAAACTGCACTTCCGAAAACACCCCCTGGTGAGGAAACCAATGGAATACTCCGTATAAAATTGGAACTCTTTCTTCTTTTTCTCTCCTTCGCTATGTTCTTTTACCATCTGGTCATACAAATGATAGTCCGGTGTATGGTGTTCAATCGCTTCTGGAAGTACCGGTGCTTTATCGTAAAAAAATCCAGTCCCTCCATAAACGGTTGTTTCCCTCGTCAAAATATGTTCCGGCACAAAGGTATCCGTAAACACTTTTGATACATAGAGCCGGTCATATTCCCCTGCCTGGCTATAATCCAAAAGAAGCTCTGTTTCAAATCCCTGCTCCTTCCAATAAGCGGAAAGTTTCATACATGCCAAGTTAGGAAACCGGTGTCTTTTCCGGTATAAAAGATCTGCATCTATAATCCCTATCCTCAACGCCTGCTCCTTTCCATACGGGTAGTTCCGGTTTTCTTCTCCCCTTTGACTGCCTCTTTTCTTTCTTCCTTTTCCTTGCATTCTGCCGGGCAATATGATTTTCCATTTGCTTCCATGATTTCTGCAAATTCACAAATATGGAACACCCTTGCCCCTACCTGTGTGTGGTATTCATCAATATAGGTACAAACCCGTTCTTCCCTTTTTCCATCTGGATATACAATCTCTATGGAGTCCCCGTCTGCTATGCTGAACAGGGTATGATAATGGCTGTCAATAAACCGTATTCTTTTTTTCTCTTCCATGCTTCTCACCTCATATTGCCAAAGAAAGGACAGCCGCAGCCGCCCTTTCCCAAGTTTAAAAACTGATTTTTATTTTCTATGCCTTTTTATGTCTTTTTCTGTAATAAAGTAGGCCTGCTACCATACCTGCACTTACACCAAGAGCCAGCAAAGGCAGGAACCAGTTTGTATCATCACCCGTTTTTGGTCCTGGTTTTACGGTACCTGGTGTTTCTGGTATTTTTTTATTCTGGATCTCTTTTACCACTTCAATGACTGGTGTTTTATCATTCTGATAGGTAAATACGATTTCCCACTCTTCTTCCGTCTTCTCATATCCCTTTAAGGTGGCAGTTTCTTTCAGCACATAGGTGATCGGTTCTTTGAAAACACCATTTTCATAAGTTCCAATTGGAAGTAGTTCTGAAACTGCTTTTCCATCTTTTCCAGTCTTCAAACGTCCTACTTCTTTTCCGGTTTCCTTTTCCAGCAGAACAAATTCTACTCCCTCTAAAGCTGCTTTACTGTCTGTATCAGTCTTTACAATAACCAGTTGTCCCATAGCACGCTCATCTTCCATCTTCACTTTCTGAATTTCTCCCGTTTCTTCTACTGTAAACTCCACGTCATTGGCCACAATATATCCGTCAACTGCCGCCTCTTCGTGCAGGGTATAAGTGCCTACCGGAAGATACTCAATCAGGTGTTCTTCTCCTGTGGTCCAGGACTCTACCACTTCCCCGTCCTGATCCAGGATCTGCAGCTTCGCCCCTTCAATCTCCTTACCATCTGTAATATCTGTTTTAGAGATAGAAACCTTTGTATGGTCGTCCTCCATTTTCACTTTTTGTACGTCCCCTGTTTCTTCCACAACAAATTTCACATCTTCTGCCCGGACATATCCCTGTTCCGTAGGCGCCTGCTCTTCATGCAGTATATATTCCCCTGGTGCCAGTGCGTAGACTACATGAGCTTCTTTTTTTGACACCCACTCTTCTACCACTTTTCCTTCCTGATCCAGGATCTGCATTTTGGCCCCTTCAATTTCCTGTCCACCGGTCAAATCTACTTTCGTAAACTCCGTAATGGTAGGCTGATTAGAAATTCTTCTGAAAAAGCGAGCAGTTCAAGGGTCTGGTCTGTATAAGACGCATCAAAGGAATACACCTCATCATTTGGCAGGTATCCCGGCTTATGCTCTACTTCCTGAATATAGTATTTTCCATGAGGAAGATCTGCCTGAAATACCAGCTTGCCCTCTTCATCTGTTGTTCCCAGTTCAATCAAGGCATCTTTTTCTACAACTACTTCCCCGGCAGCATTCTTGATATCCTCCTGCGCATACAGCCCGAATACCACTCCTTCCAGCGGTTTTCCGGTTTCTGCGTCTTTCTTCAGAAGACTAAGGGAAACTTTCTGTCGCTGATTGGTAAGTTCCATTGTTACATAATCCACTGCTACTTCCTGTCCCTTATATGCAATTTCAAATTCTTTTGCTTCCGGGTCAAGCACGCAGTTCTGACCTGCTTTTTCTTCCACTACATAGTATTTTCCGATAGGAAGATTATTCAGGACTGCCTTTCCTTCTTTATCTGTCACCATACGGGCTACCAGGGCATCTTTTTCATATTTTACAATGCGGTTTCCTGCTTCGTCTTTCTGTCCGTCCGGGGTATAAATGGTTTCCTTTGCATGAATGGCAAATTCTGCACCTTCCATATTTCCCTCTTCATAGTCAAATTCATAACCTTTCTCTTTTTCCATGACCTCTTCCCCAGTGAAGAAACTGCTTACCTGATTTACGAAACCTGCTACACCGTTTTTCATCTTTGTCAGGAACTTTTCTTCTACTTTAGAAGCACCAGAAAGTTTTTCTCCTTTTTTATGGATTGTAAGGCTTCCTACTGCTTCATCATTATACTGTTCAATGACAACAATAAATTTACCGGTTTCCTCCTCTACCTGGTGTACGGTATCAGAATCTACGGTAATAGTGATCGGCGCTTTCTTTGCCTCCTGGTATGTTCCTCCGTCTGCAACTTCATTCAGCGGAACTTCCTTCCCGTCTTTTAAGAGGCATTTTCAAATCCTACCTGTACATAATTTTCCGGTGCTTCCACTTCTTCAATCCGGTAAGTGCCACATTTTAACTGCTCCGGTGTAATCAGGTATCCCTCTTCGTTGGTCCTGAACACAGATACCACTTCTTTTTTTTGGATATCTTACGATCATTTCCACATATTTTTCTGCTTCCACATCATAAATCTTATAAGCTGCACTGTTATCCAGCACCGGCTTCTGCGTCTGGGCATCTTTTTTCACAATCTTGAAGTAATACTGCAAAGGACGGTCATCAAACACACGCCATACCTGGGGTTCCCGGCTGTCTTCCGAAATCTGTACAATAAATGGACGAATCCCTTTTAAATTTTCCGGAACCGTAGACTCAAACACCACATAGGTTCCATAAGGAAGTTCTGGACTCTTTAAATATCCTTTCTTATCCGTAAACAGCTCTGGTACCGTAATCTTTTTACCATTCTCCCAATAAGAAGCGGTTTCGTCTTTGCTGTAATCATAGGTGATAAAATCTTCCGGGGTATAATAAGAACCATTTCCCGGCTTCAAACTTCCGTCTTTTACACCAGACAGCTCACTGATGAGGAATACCTTAAATCCAGCTCCTTCTACCAGTTCTGTTTCTGTCTGCTCCCCGTCTTCTGAGATCTTGATAAGCTGAAAGGCCTGTTTCTTTACAGTTTCCTTTACAGTCACCTCCCGGTGTACAATCTGTACTTCCTGTCCCTCATACGAAACCTCTACGGGATACTCTGTTTCATCTAACAGATACCCTTCTGCCGGCTCTATTTCTTTTACGAAATAATTTCCAAGATACAGGTTTTTGAAATCTACGGTTCCTTCACTGGAAATCGTACCCTGCGCTACAAGTTCCCCTTTTTTATGGACAATCCCATCTTTCTTATTTGGGTGTTCAATATCTTCCGTAGCATATAACCCATATTTTGCCCCTACTAAGGTTGCGTCACCCTGAGAAATAAATCCCTGGGAATCCTGGTCAATCTTACTTACATGAACTTCTCCCCGTACTTCCTCATTTTTAAAATCATGGGAAAAAGTATATGTGTAGGTGCTGTCGTCTTTATATTCATAGAAGAAACGATACACCTCATCTGTCATATAATACTTATCTGGTGCCTGGATTTCCCTCACGCTGTAATGGAAATTCAAAGGAATATCTGCATGGAACACAGCCGTTCCTTCCCTGTCGGAAACAGCACGTTCCACCAGGCTTCCTTTTTCTACAAGGACCTTTCCGTCTGCTGCCGTCAGGTCTTCTTCTACATACAAGCCAAACGTCGCACCTTCCAGGGTAACATCATCATGTTTCGATTTTTTCACTACATTTACGGAAATCTCCGGTCTTGCATTGGTAAAAACGGTTTCCCCCTGGGATAGCTCTACATTCTGTCCTGCATAGGACAAGGTTAAAAACTGGGTACGTTCCTGTTCTGTTTTCCCAATCACCAGATTTTCCGGTGCTTTCTGTTCTACAACCTTATATTTTCCAAGATACAATTCTTTGGAAACAGCGCTTCCATCTTCCCCTGTTGTCAGACTTTCTACCAGATCCCCTGCTTTATGCACCTTCGTCACTTTATCCTGGCTGTAAATATCCTCTGCCGCATAAATGTTATATTCTGCCCCTGCAAAGTCCGCATTTCCATATACAAAAGTCAGGTTTCCCTCTTCTCCGGTTACTCCGGTCAGAACCTCACCTTTTTTACGGATTGTGATTTTTCCTTTCTGTTCCTCATTCGTCACTGCAACAGAAGTTGTTTTTCCTGTTTCCAGCTTCACGTTAAAAGACTCTGTATTCAGCTTATATCCTTCTGGAACAGAAATTTCTTTTAAATATACCGTATCCTGGGTTTTCGGAATTTCCACCTCAGAAGTACCGTTGCTGTCTGTGGCCGGCATCTGTACAAGAAGGTTTTTACATGCACTGTCTGAATAAATACCAAAAACAGCGCCGGACAGATTTACTTTACTGTTCTTATCTTTTTTTGTTACCTTTACCCTTGCCAGGTCCAGCCACTTCACCGTAAATTCCACAGAAGCACTTTCTTCTTCAAAAAATGCCCCATACCCAATATCCTGAGAACCAGAACCCGTAGACAATACTAAGGTCTTCCACTGAGTTCCCATTTGTCCTTTCAGCTTACCACTGTTCCATGTACCAGTTACAGTTTTGGGAGCACTGAAATAGAATGTGGTATTCCCATTGATCTTTACGGTTCCTGTCTGTTTTGTACTTCCACTGTGATAAGTCACATGCTCTGGCATTTTTAAAGTAATATAGTTTCTATGGTCACCTTTTAAAGTAAATTCTCCGGTACGCTGTTCCTTTCCACTTTCATAAGCCTTTGCTTCCTTTGGGGACAATGTGATTGCTGCTGTCGGAGGTGCTTCCAGGCTGTAAATATGCTGGATATATCCCCACACACCGCTTGCCTTAATATCTTCAAAGGTACAGCCATAAAAACCGTCCGTGCCACAATAAGAATAAGCGGCAGCTAAATGCGTAAAAATATACTTTGTCTTCCAGTCAAAAGAGGGCATATACTCCCCAGTAATGTCCCCGGGACCGCCATATCCATAATAAAGGACTTTCTGTAATTCCGGGTTGCTTTCAAATTCATTGGCTACATAATCCGAGGTCGGCGGGGAAGCCTTCATAGACTCCAGACAATATGCCACATGGCCATTTACGGTGAAATAGGAAGTAGAATAGTTCCCCACGTTAGAAGGGTATGGGATTTTCTCTCCCTGTACCAGATGTACATTGCTTCCTTTTTGCTGCTCCATTGCTGCCGGAACAACCGATAAGAACATTCCCTTATCCTCTTTTGGTGTCAGATCAATCAACTCTGCCCCTGCATCTGGCATTTCCGGTTCTTCCGTCAGTACCTCCGGTATCTCCAGGTCAGGGTCCGCCTCACCGTCCTCACCGGAGCCATCTTCGGTATGCTGGCTTACTTCTCCCTGGGGTTCCTGTGTACTGTTTTCCCTTGCTTCTACCACAATTCTTCTCATAATCTGATAGGAAGGGTTTCCGCTTAACGGATCAACACGATAAAATGCCTGGTAAGAACCTGGGGTATTGAAATCAAAAGAATTGCCGGAGTCCCCTTCTGCTTTCAGAAACGTTACCTTTACTTTTTCATCATTTTTCTGAAAACCCCTGTAATCTGTTTCCAAGTCAAAGGACTCTCCTGCTTTTATGGTAAGGTCCTCTGCATACACCAGTTCTTCTTCTGTTAGTTGCTCCTTTACCTCTTCCAACTCCGGTAATGTTTCTGAAGCAGCCTCCTCCTGTTTTACTTCCTGTATCTGTGCATGTTCCTCAGACTGTTCAGAAGCCAGTGCGGTGATCCCTGTATTGAGTAACGTAGAACAACTAAGAAGAAGTGCCAGCGTCCCAGCCAGCAGCCTTTTCTTTTTTCCTTTCATCATAGCTTTGCTCCTTTTCATTTTTTCGTCAAAAAAAGCAGGCCACACAAGCCTGCTTTCCATTTTCTATCTTCTTTTTTCTATCTTTTGTATACGGTCTGTCCCGTATCCAATGCACCTGTCAATCCCCTTTCTATTCCCTGCTTCCTGCATGGAACACTGCCAAAACAAGCTGCAGAACCAGCAGAAACAAACATATCACCAGTTTCCCTGTCAGATACAGCAGTTTCCCCACTGCAATGAAAATCCCTTTTACAACTTCCCATACACTTCTTCCTACTGCCATATCTTTTTCCTCCTTATTCTTCAAATGCCCCATAAAATTCCGCAAACCGTAAATCTTTTTCCATACAGGCTTCTTCCTTTTCCCTGTTCTCTGCTATCGTTCCACCGTCAGAAAGTTCTCCCTGAACGGCCTTTTCCAGCACACCCCGCTTCTCAAAGGCTTCTTCCTGTGCCTTTGAAACCGCTTCTTTTACGATTTTACAAAATTGTTCTTTCTGGTTTTCCAGAAGGGTATTTAATAGTTTCATCTGCTGTACTTCTTCTTCCTGCTGTAGATACTTGGCAAAATAAACGATTGCTTCTGCTATAAAATCGTCTTTTGTCTTGAAAATATCTTTGTTATACTCCTTCAGATACCGATAAGCCTGATGATGTACCGGTCTGTTTTTATACAGCCGCAGTGAAGTTGTATATACTTTTTCCGTATCCATAAGTTTTCACTTCCTATCATGCTGTCCGCATTTTCCTCTGTTTTGCCCGGATAATACTTTTCACTGCCTCTTCACAGCCCCTTGCATTGGCATGTATATCCGTTACAAACTGTACATCTTTTCCCTCATTGGCTCCAAAATGCTCCACAATGGAAGAACCACCGCCCATAAACACCATTTTGGTCAGATCCAGATTATAATGGTTTGCCTGTATGATACCATAAATTTCCTCTGCGTAGGACTTCAAACAGTTTTTTATGACGTCCTGATACTGCTTCGGGCAGTCATAGCTTCCTGTTCTCATAAATGCTTCTGTAATGTATGCCGGTACCCCTGCCCCTGTTTTGGCAATGGCTTCCTCATTGACTTTTCCGATACAGTACAAAGCTGCCTTATCCGAAATCGAATACTTCCCGTCCGGCATTCCGTCAACAAACTCTACCAGGTCGGTAGTTCCTCCACCAATATCTACTAAAAGGCAATAGCCGGGAACTGCTTCTAAAAGCGTATGGATCACCACATGCCCCTGCATAAAAACAAACACATTTTCCAAAGACACATGATAATGTACTCCTTCATAACGGAAATGCAGTTCCTTTGTCTTTAACAGATATTTCTTAAAACTTTCTTTCTGCTGCTGAAATCTTCTAGGCGGAAGGGCAGCTCCCATTTTTACGGAAGCGTCTGTCAGTCCCCGGCAGCGCATTTCCTGTGCCAGTGCTGCAAGGGTAAGAAGATAATAATTTTCATTCTCTGTCTTATCCACACACTCCTTTTCCGGTACTTTCCCTCCCACATAATAAAACTGGTTCTGGTATTCCAGAATATGTTCCAGCTGTCCGGCCTTGCCTGTAAAGGCTGGATTGCTGCTGAAAATACAGTATTTGCAGTTTTCATGTTACGGTTTCCATGATCAATTCCAATAATCATTTTAGTTTCCACGTTCTTATCCTCCTGAAAGTTATAGTTTGTATTTTATCTTGTTCTCTTTGGTTCTTGACCTGTTTCTTCTTTTCTTTATCTATCACATGAAGTTTTTCAAACAGTTCCCCCATCACAGCTTCCATTTCCTGAAACTTCATTTCATCTGGCATACACAGAAAAACAATCACTGCATCAGTCAGACGTTCCCCATTCTCTTTCCGGTAAAGTTCCGTATAGGAACCCCAACAACCGTCCTCACCCGCATAAAACTTTTTTGTCTTCTCATTTACTTTTATGAGGTATTCTTCGGTATCAACAAAAATTTTCCGAATGGATACTTTTTGTAGGTCGTATTTCATGCTGTCCATATAAACCGGAAGGTGTTCCTCTGGTGCAAAATAGACATACATTGTGCAATAGGTATCTCCCTCCGTCCCCATCTCCTGTAAGACAATCCCGGCTTCAAACATTTCCGGTGGAGCATAATCTACTACAAAATCCGAATCCTTACCCTGTGGAGATTTTTCAAAACGCCCTGAATCTCCAACCAGAAAATGTTTGGGGCACTGAATACGAAACCTTTCTTCCCTCATTCTGTATATTCCTCCATAATCTCACTAATATCTTTTTGAAATAACCGCTGAAGTCGGACAACTACATAGACATTGGGCTTTTGCTGTCCGTATTCAATCCTCTGATACGTCCGAAGACTGATACCCAAGACAGCCGCAAGTTCTATCTGTGTATATCCATGAGCTGTCCTGAATTTTCTTAATTTTGTTACTTTCTATCACGCTCCTTACGTCTGAGGGATAGCTTCCTGATAAGCAAACAGATTGGATATATAGCTGTTTGCTGTCAATGTGGCATTGTATAAAGCGGTAAGCAGCACTGCCCGGATATTATTGGCTTTCCTTGTACACTGCTTAATTGAGTCTATCACATACTCTACGGTAAACTTATCCAGCTTTTTATACATTCCCTGTACAATGCCAAGAGGTCGTTCTTCCTGATTTACCCTTATGGTCTTTGCATTGGACGTCAAAACATCTACTGCAAGCCCTACAATCTCATTGAGCAGTTTTCTGTCAAAAGGTCTGTCTATCCATATCGCATCATAATCAATCTGATCTTTGAACTGTTCTTCTGCTGCCTGATAGGATAAGATAGGATTATCTCTATACCCATTCCCTATTTCTGTTGTATTCTTTTGGGTACTTTCTGCTGTAGTCTTTGTAGTAATCTCTGTATTTGTCTGCCCGCTATCAGTCTGAGGTACCTCTTTGGGTATCCAGGGCTCTGTTTCCCTGTCGGGGTATGCTCCCTCTTTGAATGGTGACACCCTCTTCCTTTGGAAAGGGACAGCCCTCTCTTCTACAAAATGTATCTCTTCCTCTATGGCTGTATGGGAACTGATTTTCTCTGCTTTGGATTTCTCTCTTCTTTTTTCAAAGGAAACCGGATCTGCTCCTGTTTCTTCTGGATAAGTCAATTCTTTTAATCGGTCTACGATCAATTCCAGATACAAAACATTATTTACAACAATCCCATTCATGGAAATGGTTCTAAATACCCGTTTTACCACACCCAGCTTCTCTAAAAATACCACTGCATTTGTCGCTTCTTTCTTGGAAATCCCAAACTGTTCGCTGATCTGCTGGTAACTTCTCTGAAGAAAGTCTGACTTAAATTTCTTTCTTACCCCAATGACCTGTCCGGTTCCTTCATCTCTGATTTCTGTAGGCTTATACCAATACACAATATCTGCCAGTATAATAATCGCTGTCAGATTTGGCTTTCCGCTTTCTCTGATGATTGTCCGATACCACACCTGCGGAATGATATTTCCAGATATATTCAGTTTTGCATTTTCATCTACGATTTCATTTCCAGTGCTATAGATACCTCCATTCATTCGTTTATTCCTCACTTCCCTGCTTCTTTTCTTTTTCAAACAAAGCACTTATTTCTTCATCTGCTCTTTTGCCTGCCACCAGGCACGCATACCAGGAACTAAGGAAAATAGCTGTTACAACAATCATAATCACTTTTATCATCGCTCCGTCCTCCCAAGAAAAAAGGACCAAGCCAGCTAACAGAATCTTTTAACTAACCTAGTCCTTAACATATTTTTTTACAATGTATTGCAACCGAATGGTTTTTCACAAACTTGACCGCCTGTGAGAATGGATATAATTTTGACAGGACCAGTAGCAATAGGTTTCTATCTTTAAGAGCTCCTGCCTTCTCATTTCTACTATGAGAAATTCATTCCCGGTCTATGAATTTTCTACCCTTTATGGTATAATAGAAAAAAGACTAAATTGGCGTGAGCCCTTATTTTATAAGGAATCTGCTAACTTAGTCTTATTTTAACATGACCACCGCTGCCGGAGGTTCCCACAACGGCCACAAATTCGCCGTCATTTACAGAGAAGTTCACGCCGTCAAGGGCGCGGGTGATATTCGGCTCTGTACCGTAATACTTTTTCAGGTCGATAGTCTGTAAAATTCTCATACTCAAAACTCCTTTCAAGCTTTCTGCCTGTTGATAAGGCTATTGTAAAACCCAAATGTCCGCGAAATGTTACAGCGGCCAAAAAATTTCATTGAAAATCGGGGGTGAAATGTTACAACGCTCGGACATTTCCGCCGAAAAACTGCCACTGGCAGCTTTATCGGCACACTGTTGCGAAAAGACTTACGGCGGCAGCCGAGAATGACCGTCCGCCGCATTCTATTTTGTCGGCAGCATAATGGAAAATTCTGAACCCTTGCCCGGCTCCGAAACCACTTTGATATAGCCGCCTTGCCGCGTTACGATCTCGCGGGCCAGATACAGGCCAATGCCCACGCCCTGCTGTTCGTGTACTTCTTCCTCACGATAGAAGCGCCGGAAGATGGCAGCCTGATTGCTTTCGGAAATGCCCTTGCCGGTGTCGG
>ENA-OQJH01000231-OQJH01000231.1-human-gut-metagenome-genome-assembly--contig:-NODE-231-length-33180-cov-2.720358_pt1 | contig 33180 bp, 40 predicted proteins | sample MGYA00242597_ERZ504763 | MGnify/ENA primary metagenome ERZ504763 (study PRJEB26092, sample SAMD00036359) | human gut metagenome | host: Homo sapiens | study: EMG produced TPA metagenomics assembly of...
AAATGAAATAATCCCTTATCTTCAGTACCAATCCAAACAGTACCATCATTACTTCACAGAATTCACGTACCCTACGCCCAAAATTTTTTAATATCATCACGAGGGTAGAATTTTTCAAAATAAGTCCATTGACGCGGATAGTAATTGACCCCGCCAAAATAAGATCCGATCCACATTCCTCCCTCATTATCACGGCATATAGAATAAATAGCATTATCGGCTAAAGCATAAGAATCATTCCCGTTTGAAACAGTGAGATGAGCTATTTCACCTTTTTCCAAATCATAAATATATAGCCCCGACTCCGTACCTACCCATAATTCCTTATCCGATTTAAAGCCTAAATCACGCACATAATAATTCAACAAACGCCTTACCCGCCCTGTTGTCAGATTAATTTCAGTCAAACCATTAGAAGAACCGATATACCAACAATTATGGGGACCCATAATCCAAGTATTAATGATATCATCTTTAAAAGGCTCTTTTCCTTCAGAATCCTGAAAGGGAAACAATGTCTTAAAATTATCTTTTGTATAATATAGGTTGTCGTCATATAAACTGACCCAACATAGTTTTTCCTCAAACCAAAAACGCGTAACATTGGCCAATTGGTTCTTACGCTTATCTCTATGCAGACAATTAATTAACCGATCTTGCACACGATCAAAATGAAACAATCCTTGATAATCCACGGAAATCCATATATCACTATCTTCATCACTTTCAATACGAGTCACAGCACGACTAATCATATCACCTGTGTCACTAACTCTATCAAATACTGTAAAGTCTTCTAATAAAGGATTATACACATAAACGCCTGCATCTGTTCCAACCCAAATATTTCCTTCTTTATCCTCATGAAGTGCAGTGATAAAATTATTTCCTAAAGCAGAATTCTCTTTTTTGAAAATACGAAAACTCAGGCCATCAAAACGATTCAAACCATCTTTTGTTCCAAACCACATGAAACCTTGTTTATCTTGCAAAATAGCGTTCACCGTGTTTTGCGAGAGTCCGTCTTGAATATCCAATGTTTTGAAATAATATCGGATATTACTTTGAGAGTAAAGAGTAAATGCATATAAAAAAAGAAGTCCTATTATGAATATTCTTTTCATAGTATATCAATTTAGTTTAGAGAGTACAAAATTAAAGATTAAATTCTCCATATCAATAATTATCCGGAAAAAGTCCCAAAAGAACCAGTGTTTGCCCTCACCGCTTCTTTCAGGACTCTTCCTCTCTGAATCTTATTTATCCCAAATGTTATATTCCACAATTCCTTCTACCTTAACATACATTATTTATGTACCGAAAACTTGTAAATACAATGACTTTGATATTTTTCTCCTGGTCTCACTACTGCCGTAGGCAGTCTGCCTTATTAGGTGTATCGGGATATTTTTGCGTTTCCAAGCACACAGAGGCCCGAAAATTATATATTGTATTTTTTTACCCGTCAATGTCCCATCTAGAAAATTACCACAATAAACCTGAATACCCGGCTCGTCAGTATAAACATTGAGTACAATCCCCGTAACAGGTGACTCCAATGTGGCACAAACTTGATGAATATCCCCCTTAGTATTCAATACCCAATTATGATCAATGCCATTCCCATATCTTAATTGTTCAAAATCTTGATTAATACGAGTTCCAATGACAGCAGGAAGTCTGAAATCCATAGGAGTACCCTCAACCGGAACAATTTCTCCAGTCGTCATAAAAGTACTGTCAACAGGAGTATAATAATCCGCGTTCAAAGTCAATAAATAATCAGAATTATCTTTTGACGGATCTCCATCTAAATTAAAATAAGAATGATTAGTCATGTTTACAACAGTCGGTTTATCCGTTTCTGCTTCATACTGAATATCAATAGCATTATCGTCCGTCAATTTCATTATAACAGTACAATTCAAATTTCCAGGAAAACCCTCTTCACCATTTTTAGACAAGTAAGTCAGTTTCACCTCTCTGTCACTCACTTGAATACCTCTATAAATACGATATTGAAATCCTTGAGGACCTCCATGCAAACAATGTCCGTAATTGTTTCGAGGCAATTGGTATACTATCCCATCCAATGAAAAACGTCCCTGATTTATACGGTTGGCATAACGCCTATACTTGCTCCAAAATCCGACGGATATTTGATATAGTCCTGTATGGAATCAAAACCCAATACTACATCCCTCATTATTCCATCTTTATCAGGAACCATAACAGAAACAATACGACCGCCATAGTTAGTGATACAAACTTCCATCTTATTTTTATTCTTCAATACAAACAGATCAGTTTTCTCACCATTTATCTCCGTTTGAAAACGACTTTTACTTAAACCGGATTCAGTCAAGACCTCATCATTTTTATAAGAAGTACATGCAGTCATAAGGACTGCACATTCCCAAAAGAACAGCTTATTCATATTCCTTACTTTAATGATTTACAGATACGTGCGTTGGCTTCTCTCACTCGTTTTTCATCTACTTTAATCACCTTACGATCATAAGTCATCAGTCCGTTCACTTCCACCTCCACATCCGTAGTCTGAGTATAAACAGCCGCCGAGAATCCCCTGGTTATCAGGTCATAAAGCATATCTGTATATTTTATATACTCATCAGTTACTTCTTTGGAAGAATTAAACTGTATATATCCCCAGTTACGATCCGGTTCCCAGATATGATTTTTCACTACCCAACCGATACCACCGTACTCTCCCAAAACATTCGCTCGCTGGGCATCATACAGATACATTTCGGGAGCAGGATAATTATGCAAGTCAAGCATATCGCCACAAGTATAATGGTTACCTCCACTTGCAGGATTTACCAGACGGGTCGGATCATATTCTTTAGTCCATTCTGCAATTTCCGGAGTCTTGAATTGCCCCCATGCCTCATTGAACGGAACCCATGTTCCGATACATGGATAAGAATACAAGCAATCCATAATTTCTTTCCATTCTTTACGGTAACAAGCCTCAGAAACCGCCGAACGCTTTTTTCCGTACCTTCAAAATATTTGCGGTTCTGCCACTCCGGATTACGATCACCGCTAGGCATATCCTGCCACACAATAATTCCCAATTGATCACAATGAGTATACCAACGGGCCGGTTCCACTTTAATATGTTTACGTATCATATTGAATCCTAAGTCTTTAGTCTTTTGTATATCATATACTAAAGCCTCATCAGTGGGAGCGGTATACAATCCATCAGGCCACCATCCCTGATCCAATGGTCCGAACTGGAACAAAGGTTGGTTATTCAGTTCTAAACGTACAATTCCATTAGCATCACGTTTCGTAGAGTATTTGCGCATAGCTGCATAACTGTTCACCTGATCCAATATTTTATTATCGCTTTTCAACGTAACCTTTAAAGTATACAAAAAAGGAAAATCAGGGCTCCATAATTTAGCATCTCCCGGCATAGATATGACCACAGCTTCATCATTAATACTTTTCCCAGTGGCAACCAACTGATTGCCGTCATATACGTTTACTTCAATCAGATCGGAAGGTGCCCTCATATTCAAATGGGCTTTTACAGTCAGTAAGTGTTGATCAATATCCGGTGTGATTCGAAGTTCTTCAATATGCCTGCAGTAACCGGTTCCAGCCAAACAGTCTGCCAAATGCCAGTCACAGGAGTATACCAAATACCCTCCGGATTATTCACCTGTTTACCTCTAGGCTGATACCCTTCATCCGTAGGGTCCCAAACTTTACTACTAATCTATTATTTCCCTTACCAGACAACGCTGCAGTGATATCAAAAGAAAACGGAGTAAAACCACCAGTATGACTACCAACCTTCACATCATTTACCAAATATCTGCTTTCCAGTCCACAGCACCGAAATGAAGTAATACATTTTTATTTTTCCAAGCAACAGGCACTTCAAATGAACGGGAATACCATAATTCCTTTTTGCACCGACTCTTTGTCCCACACCTGATAAAGAAGATTCCACTGCAAAAGGTACCAAAATCTGCCCGTCAAAATGCGCCGGAACATTTCCTCCCAAATCGGTGATAGCATACTCCCACAAACCATTCAAGTTCTTCCATTCATTACGTTCCATTATAGGACGTGGATATTCAGGCAATACGGCAGAGGTATTTATTTTATTTGCCCACTGTGTTTTGATCTTGTCACCAGCCGGTTTCCACTGCGCACATACTTCCGTAGTCAAAAAGGCTAACAACAGAGATAAGATAAGAAAATTCTTCATAATAGTGTAATTTAATGTTTTTCTCAGTATGGCAAAGATAGAAGCAATATGCTTTAAAGGATAGAACAATTCTTCCAATAATTAAAATAATCCGCTCAAATCCTCCATTTCAACGGCAGAGTGATCTAATTATTCTATCTTCTATGTATAATCTTACAAGCCATTTCCATACAGAATAGACTAAAAACAAATGATACCTACTCATCACGAGCAAGTATCATCTAAATTAAAATCTAAATTCTCTACGAGAATAAGGTGGTCTCGCCTTAAATCTGAACACAAGCATCCAACGAGACCTCCTAAAAGTATTGTACGCTTACAATACTTATACGTTTTGATCCTTTTATGTCTATTTTATCAATAAATTTCTTTTCTGAATAATGGTACAAAGATAAACTTTTAACCTATCCGACAGAGAATAAGTTCTCTAAAAGGAAAACATTAGAGAAATATGGGTCATGCATTAGATTTATTTAAAAAATAAATACAATACGGAATACCACTACCTATAATAAAACAATATCATTCCTTCAAAAAGCTCCATATTTCATAAAAGAAAAAACAGTAGACTGGACATTCCCAGCCTACTGCTTTATTTGTTAAAAACACATTTCTTTATTTTGCTCCGTTTACAAACTTTTTGACGGTATTATAAAGATCATCTCCACGTAACTCCTTCGCTACAATTTACCTTCCGGATCTACTAAAATTATATGTGGGAAACCGACAATACAATATGATTCCAACACATCCTTCACATCGTCTTTCCGCAACAGAACCTGATTCCAATAGCTCTTGTCTTCTTCAATAGCCTTTTTCCAATCTTCCTCACGACGGTCTGTAGACACACCATAAATAGTAAATCCTTTATCTTTGAAAGCATTGTACGTCTTCAACAGATAAGGAGTTTCCTTACGGCACCAACTACAACCGGCAAACCAAAAATCGACTAGAACATATTTACCCTTGAAATCGTTCAAACTGACAGAATTTCCTTTCAAATCAATTCCTGTTATAGCAGGAGCAACACTGCCGGTAGCACACTTAGCAAATTTATCCAAACCTTCTTGCATTTTTACATATATACACTTTGCTTGGACACCTCATCAAAACCGCCTATGAAGTTACGTGCCTCATCAATCTCTTTAACTGTATTAAAAGTATGATTTTGGAAGCGATAGGTATAATAAAGATACAAACCGAAGTATGAGCCTTTATTTTTAGCAATTTCCTCATTTATCAGTTTACGGGTCTGTTCCGAGGCACTCTCATAATAAGGACTGGAAACCTCCCGGATACGCTCCATTTCCTCACGATCTCCTTTTTCACGAGCCGCATAGAACATATGATCCAAAGAATCGAGAACCGTACGATTACCTGCTATATATTTCGCTTCTAGCAAAGCTTCGTATTGCTCCTGCAATGCAGACCCTGTAGCATGTAAACTCAGTTGGTCATACTTATCCTTGCCTAAGGTAAGCTGCATGGATTTGGGTTCCAAAAACAAATTAGCGTATTGCTGTAAATACTCCCCACGCTCCATATTCTGCAAAGAGAAACAATAAAGACCGGCTTGTATAGAATCAGTGGGATAAGCAAACCTACCATCGGTAACAGCAATAGATTTAATCAGTTTCACACTACCATAATGCTCATTGTCTACTTGATATAAATAGATAGAATCAGCCTGGATTCCATCAAGACTACCCTCTAAAGACACAGACTTAGACTCATTGCAAGCATTTAACATGCATAAAGAAACGCCTAATAATAGATATTTTTTATAAATCATAAATTTACTATTTATTAAGAACAGAATCAATCAAAGTACCAATCTCTTCACTTGACGGACGTGGAGCGTATGCATTCACAATATTGAAATCCTTGTCAATCAAAATAAAACGAGGAATATACATGATAGCCCAACTTCTTTTAAAGCAACATCATTGGAATGATATTGAGTCAATTCTTTCTTATGTCCATCCAAGTACCTTAACCAAGGTTTCGTTGTAGTATCTGTAGAAACCGGAAGAAAAACAATATCCTTACCCGCATATTTCTTACCTAAAGCCTCAAATGCCGGAGATTCCTGAATGCAAGGACCACACCAAGTTGCCCATAAATCAATATAAATCACCTTACCCCTAAAATCTGCAAGATGCTTCACATTGCCTTCCACATCCAACATCTCAAAATCAATGGCAGGTTGTCCGGGAAGCAACTTGGAAGCTTGAACAATCTTTCCTTCAATTTCTGTCACGAAATCAGCATTCTTCACTGTTTGCAAAAATGCCTTCGCCTCATTCACAGTCTGTTCAGAAGCTTCATTTCTCAGATTATCAACTATTTTAGCACAAGCATATAATTCCGTAGTACGCGCAGGAATGGAAATATCTTTAAACCAAAGAGAAGCTAATGTAGAATCTTCCTGATAAGACAAAACATCGCGCACCACAGCTACATTCAGCATATCTTCATTCATAATCTCCTTATATAGCGGAGTTACATCCTGAGTTAATGAAACATTAAATTCATTCCATTTAGCCCGCATCTCTTCTTCATTCTTCACTCCGGCAAACATCCTTGAATAACTTGCATAACAGATATAACTATTAATAATATCCGCTTTGATCCGTGCTGTTTCCAGCTTTTTAAATGCATCAGACACATTACTTAACGTATCCAATGTATGCATACGTATAGCGGCCAAGCTGTCAACCAACGCTTTAGTGGATACAAAATCTCCACGCAAGTTACCACCGGCTTCCAGATAAGAACCTCCTTTCGGGAAAAGACGGAACTTCATGTAATTATTGACTTCGGCTCCGATTCCCGAGAATTCCGCTTCTGTATTTGTCTGAGTTACTTTGATAGTCATGTCATCTCCTGGAGTAAGATACAATGTGTTGCGGCTGATAGTATAATATGTCGGCTCTTTAAGTACAAAAGTAGTATCAAATAACCGGCAGCATCCGTTTTCAACAAAATATCCCGGCTGTCACCTAGCATAGATGCTGCTCCGTCAAATCTCATACGCACATTCTGGCTACCCATATCAAGCAACTGGCCTTTCAAATGAACCGTATTCGCCAATTCTTGCTTAGTTCCACTGTTACAGGAACCCAGCAACAGCATAATGCTGCTGTTGCCATCATAATCGTTAGTTTTTTCATTAAAATATCTTTTATCTTATGTTAGGAATCATATCAGGATTAAAACGAAGTACAGTGGGTGGAATAGGCAAAATATATTTAGGACTATTGGGTTCCAATTTGTACTCTACACCATTCACCTCATGCACAATAGTCTTTGCAAATTCAGGTTCACGATTCAAACGTTTCAAGTCAATCAAGCGGGTACAGCCAAGCATAGGCATTTCCCGTCTTCTTTCCTCCAAGACTTTTACCAATGCATCCTTGTTATCACTTGCAACCAAAGGTACATTATCAATAATACGACTATCACGCAAGGTGTTAATATATTCCATAGCTTTGTCTTTACTACCTATACGAGCTTCACACTCTGCTGCTATCAGATACATTTCCGGAGTAGACATAGCCATGTTGGCATAAATATAAGGTGCCCAAAGAGGATAATCCAAATCTATTCCACCTAAATATTTCGTAAAATACAACAGATAACGCTGATCCCTTTCCTGATCATACAAGGACGCCAATTCTTCAGAAGCATATGCAGTAGCACTAAATCCAAAAGTCCATGGAGCCAAACGAATATAAATATTTTCCGGATTCTCATCTCCATCCGGAACATCGATCCTACCAATATATTTATCACGATCCACTACTTTATACGGGAAAAGACTCATCAAAGTTGAATTATTCTGTAATGAGATCACCGCATTCTCCAAAGCTTTTTTGTAATCTCCCATATAAAGATACATACGTGCCAACATCCCGTACCCCACCGGCTTAGATGCACGATAGGCATTCAACACCGGTTTTTCCGGTAAATTAGGAGCAGCCTCATCCAGATCTGTCTTAATTTGATCATATACTTCCTGCACTGTAGCGCGCTGCAAATTTGTTTTATTGATATTTTTATCCAACATCAATGGAACGCCAGGATCTGTAGCAGCAGTCGACGGATCGTAATGATTAGCATAAGCATTAACCAAAGTCAAATACTCAAAAGCACGCCCAACCAATGCTTCAGCCCTCAATTGCTTTTTATGTTCTTCAGTATCTTGAGTAGCTCCCATTATATCATCAATAACTACGTTATAATAATAAATACGATTATAGGAGTATTCCCAAAGACCGTCACTCTCTCCTTCTCCAAAGATTTCACTATTAAACGCATATAAATGCTGGTTCGGCAACTCCAGAGAAACAAATCCTCCAGTCATATCATCTTCATAAGGCATGAAACATCATCTGTCATAAAGTTAGGATATGATTCTGAAGCTTTTAGCAATTGAGCATAATTCAATAAACGTTCATAGTCTTCACTCTTTTCCGGAATTACAATCCCTTTAGGTTGTATATCCAAATAATCATCACATGACATTATAGGTAACGCCAAACATGCACAAAGTAAAAATTTATATAATTTCATATTTATCTATTCAATCATTTAAAAATTAAGGGACAAACCAATTGTATAAGTAGTAGGATTCGGAAGAGTCAATGCTCCCCATCATACCCCGATGTAGTATACGCTTCCGGATCAATATCTCCGTTAGCAGCCCACCACCACACATTACTAATTTGACAAGTCACTGCGGCCGATTCTATAAAATATTTCCTCAACCAATTCTTTGGCAAATTGTAACTCAATGAGATATCTCTCAATTTGATATAATCTGCCTTTTTTACATGAATGTCTGCCGAATACCATGTCTGAGCATCTGTATAATAAATATTCCTATTGAAAGACGGAGCTACTCCTGGAATATTTTCATCCCCCGGTTTCCTCCAATGGTTTAAAGCCTTACGAGTAAGATTCGCACTCGGTGCACCACCCATATATCCAGCTACAACATCACGTAACACATGACCACCATAATATACAAACATAAATGAAAAATCAAAATCACGATAAGAGAAGAAATTTTTCAATGATGCCGTATACTTTGGAGTACGAGTTCCAGAATACACCATATCATCAATAGAACTTACTTTTGAAACTTTTTCTCCTTCTTTATTATACACCAACACATTCCCATTTGTCGGATTAAGTCCTGCATAACGATAACTAAAGACACTATTAATAGGGTAACCAACAGCTGCTACATTATATGCACTATAATAAAAAACCGTTTCTTTCGTACCTTCTAAATTAGTCAATTCATTTTTATTATAACTAAACATTAAATTTGTCCCCCAAGTAAAATTCTTATTTTGAATATTTACACTCTGTAATGACAATTCTACACCTCTATTAAACATCGAGCCATAATTTTGCAATAAACTTGCCCAACCTAAAGTCGGATCCGCATTACGATTTCCTAACAAGTCCGTCGTTTTCTTATAATAATAATCAATACTACCGCTTAAACGAGAATTGAATACAGAAAAATCAAGCCCCACATTGGTAGAAGCCGTTTTCTCCCAACGAAGTTGAGAATTGGGTGGATTCTTTATATACGAACCAAAATCTCCAACCCAATCATTATATCCGCTATCAACCACAGTCATATACGGTCCTGCATTTTTTAGGAACATTACCACCCACACCATAAGTCATACGCAAGTTCAAACGATTCAACCACGTGCAATCTTCCATAAAAGGCTCATTAGCTATCTGCCAACTACCACCAACGGACCACAACGGACGATACTGATATTTAGGATCAGTACCAAATAAATTAGATTGATCGATACGAATACTTCCAGTTAATGAATAACGTTCGTCAAATGTATATGAACCATTAGCATAAAAAGAAACATATCGGTCTTCTGTATGAGTCAATGCATTATATTCACCATAGACCCAATTAAACGACCCCAACAAAGCTTCAGTACCATTAATAGGAGACATAACTAACGGATTTATAGGTTTTACTCCCAAGCTATTATCATCATATCCCATATAATAATTCTGCGCACCAGTACGACGCACCAACCGACGTTCAGCACCGCCCAACGCAGATATAGCATGTTTTCCCAATATACGATTAAAGTTCACCTGAGCACGCATTGTATACGAATAAGATTCATAACGACTTTCATCCAATTGGCCACCTTTAGGGACATTCAGTGTAAGGCTTCCTGTTGCCGCATCATATTGAGCTGCATCATTTATCATATTACGCACTTTATATGACATATTACTATATAAAGTACGATTTTTATCATAAGTCCCTTCTGTCTGATATTTTAAATCAATATTAAGACCTTCTAGAATTTTAAATTTCAATCCTGCATGCAAACGATAATAATTGGAATTATTATGATAGCTTTCTTCTGCACGATTCTTTATCGGACTATATGTTTCATCCATCAAACCTATACTTTGCAAACGTTGCAATTCATAATCTGATTTAGTACGTTGAAAATCTAGTGGATTTCCCTGTAAATCCCTTAACATATAATAACTAGGATAACTACTCATCAAGCTGCTATAACTACCTGCTCCATTATCACCCTTTGAACGATAAAAGCTTCCTGTAACTCCAAAATCAGCCGATAACCAATCAAAAAAATCCACATCATCTTTTAGGCTAAATCCAATACGATCTTTACTTTGATACTTTTGATTACCATAATCACCCATATAATTAACAGTAGCCATGTATCGATTTTTATTAGATCCACCAGAAATAGCTAAATTATGCTGATGAACAATACCTACACGCGCAAATTCATCTTCTATTTGTTTACGATTATCATTTGTACGATAAGGTAACAGAGCATCTGCCAATTGACCATCTGTCAGTTGACCTCGTTCATGCTGATACAATAAGCTAACTACCGGATTTACAGCTTGACGCTTATTCAAATTCTCATAAGCCGTATGATAATAATCAAACCCCTCAATCTGCATATCTACCAGCTCGGAACTACTCATCAAATTCAAATAATCAAAATCCGGTTTTGGAGACAACTTAATACTACCATTATAACTTACTTTAGTTTTACCTTCCTGTCCACGTTTAGTTGTAATAACAATTACACCATTAGCCGCACGGGCACCATAAATAGAACTTGCAGCAGCATCCTTCAATACTGTTATATTTTGTACATCTGTAGGATTTATTGATGCTAAATCACCTTCATAAGGCATACCATCAACCACATACAATGGCTTTGTATTTCCCATATAAGTAGTAATACCACGAATAACAACATCATTACTGTTGCTTGAAGTTTTATTTATACCTGCTACCAATCCTTCAATACGTGACAACACATCCGTTTCCAGTTTACCCTTCGTACTTTTCTCTGAAATCACAGAATAAGATCCTGTTGCTCGTTCTTTGGACAAAGTCTGATAGCCAGTTACTACAACATCCGCCAGTGCAGTGGCATTAGTTTCCATTTTCACATTCACCACTTTCTTACCAGCTTGTACCTTGACTACTTTATCTGCCATTCCAACAAAAGTAAATGACACTAAATCACCAGGAGTAACCCGCAAACTATACCGACCATCTATATCGGTTACAGTACCTGACTTGTACCTCCAATCATAATGGTAGCTCCAATAATACTTCTCCGGTTTCATCCATAACCACACCTGTCATATAAAAGGGTTCATGTTTTCCGGTTGTTTTCTCAGCCTTTGAAGGTAAAATAAGAATCAAATTTCTTTTTACTTCATATCGTAATGAAGTCTGTTTACAAAAATCGTCCAAAACCGCATTCAAAGAAGTTTTGGTGTAAAATAAACTTACCCGTTTTCCTGAATCAATATTTTCTTCATCGTAAACAAAATGGATCTTTGCTTCCCTTTGCAGTTGATCCAAGGCTGTTCTGATTAAAACATTGTTCACATTGATAGTCACTTTAGTATCCGTTTGGGCAAATGCTTCACCCACCGAACAACAAAATACTATCAATGCAACAAAGCATTTCACCATGAGCCTTTGCGACAGATAGTTTCGCTCAAAAGTTTTGTACTCATAATTGTTTGTTGATTTATTATTAAAAAAAGTCAATTCTCTCCTATCATTTACTTTCTCATTCGTGCTTATCTTCAATGTAAATCGTTTCTCCTTCGCGGGTAAAATGTACATTAGACACTCTCTCAATTACTTCAATAGCAAAATTTAACTCTTCATCTCTGAAGATGATACCTGCAAATCTTTTATCTTTCAAAGATTCATTTTTAAAATAGATATCTACATTATACCACCGTGACAGTTGGGCAACAATTTCAGACAAAGACGTATTACGAAACTCATAATTTCCCTTCGCCCAGGAAGTAAATAGATAAGCAGGCACATCACGTGTCACTATATCATCATTATCCAGTTCAATAACCGCTTGTTGGTCAGGATTTAACACAACCGAAACTTTAGCTGTACTTACTTTAATACGCCCTTCTGCAAGAGTTGTATATACCTTATAATCAGGATAAGCAGATATATTAAAACTTGTACCAAGTACCTCCACCGAATGTCTGTTTGTATGAACTATAAAAGGATGTTTAGCATCTTTCGCCACTTCAAAAAAGCTTCCCCTTCTAGAAAAACTTCTCTTTTTTCTCCAACGAAAGAAGTTGGATAACGTAAAAGACTTTCAGCATTCATCCATATCCTTGTTCCATCCGATAAAATCAACTGATATTCCCCTCCTCTTGGAATAGCCAGTGTATTAATCTGAGGAGTTGAAGAAACCTCTTCCACTTTTCTATAAGTCAATAATTGATTGGCATTATTATTGATTACAGTAGAATTTACATTAGAAATAGTACCTTTTTTAACAGACAAGTCCACTTTTTCTCCATTCTCTAAAGTAAGGATAGCCTTGCGGCTGCCTGTTTCCGGAAATGAAATCACAGCAGCCACTACAGCCTCCTTGTTTTGCGTGTTATTGTGGAGAAAGAATATATGACTAATTCCTAAAATAAGAAAAAGAAGAGCCGCTGATGCCGCTACACAATATAACTGATACGGCGTTTCCTTCTTTTTTCAAGCTTGTATTGCAGGTTTTCCCATGAACGTTCATGATCATATTGACAACGAAATTCTTCTTTTCGCTGCGCTATATAATACTCAAAAGACTTTTTGTTCTTTTTTGGATTCTCTTTGTTCATCGATTACTTTCTTTTAATAAAAGAGAGCCCAAATTAATAAATGGGTGACAGGAAAAGAAGAAAAATTTAATTTTAGTAAAACAGTGAGTGTAGATTGTATTCTTTTCTTAATTGTCTCAAGGCTCTTGTCAGATGAGTTTTTAGGGTATTCACAGAAATATGGAGTTCTTCAGCCGCTTCTTTATATTTCTTATTTTCCATAATGACAGCTCTCACCACTTGTAATTCCTGATGAGGTAATTTTTTGTAGTTTTTCCAATAATAACTTATTTCGTTCCTCTTGCTCCTCTTCATCTATAGACTCTTCAGGAATACTCATATCAAGACCTGAGAGTTCCTCCATAGATAACATGTTATTTTTCTGTAAAGTATTGATTGCCGCATTCCGCACAGACAAATAAAGATAGTAACGAAGATTTTGATTTATTTTCAAGTAATATTTCTTCTCCCAAAAATAGATAAAGAAATCCTGCACAATATCTTCAGCCATCTCAAAAGAATCGGTCAGTTGCACTGCATATATACATAATTTCATGTGATAAGCATCAAATAATAAACGAAAAGCCTCCTTGGGAGATGTCCGGAACAACTCCAAGATATACTTATCCTTTTCGCTATTATCTTTTAAATTTATCACCATGATAATACACTAATAGATATAAAAACTAAAAAAAGGTTCTATAAATCATTAGATTTACAGAACCTTTCATATGTTAAAGGGTGACTAGTGGGATTCGAACCCACGACATTCAGAACCACAATCTGACGCTCTAACCGACTGAACTATAGTCACCATGTTAGGCTTTCCTTTCGAAAGCGATGCAAAGGTACTGTTTTTTTATATCCGCAAACTTTTTGAGGAAAAATTATTCAAAAAAATACTCTTTTATACCTCCATTCGATTTTCCTAATAAATTTTCAGTTCCTTTCAAGAAACGTTTCATCACATTAAGTTCCTCATTATGAATGGATTTATTAATAAAAGTAACAGGATATAATTCAAAGTTCTTTTTTTACTTAAAACAGGTCTTGAAGTCCAAACCAATGCATATTCACAATCCGCTAAACAGGTTATTCGAAAAATCCGTTGCAACTTCAATCTTACCATAGCTCCTCCATCCGTTTTTTCTTTCGACATATTTGAGATAAAATTACCTAATGAATAAACAATGACATGCCGGGCAGGAGTCCGGGGGTCTTTTACAATTTCCATAGGCTGGAGTACATGCGGATGCGAACCTATTACATGATCAACTCCTTGTTCAATCAACCAGTTAGCCAATTCACACTCCGATCGTTCAGGGAACGAACAATATTCCACTCCCCAATGCATACAGGCTATAATAACATCAGGAAGTTTTCTGCGTGCATCAAGAATATCTTTTTTATTTGTTCCAGATTAATATAATTAACCATATTCGGAGCATCAGTCTTCAAGCCATTCGTTCCATAAGTATAGTTCAACAATACAATTCTAAAACCATTTTTCTCAATCAATAACGGGTAGTTCCTATGGCGTTCTTCCGGGTTCCTATAGGTTCCAGCATGATGTATTTTCAAAGAATCCAACATCAGAATAGTACGTTCCAACCCCAACTTCCCCTTATCTAGACAATGATTGTTAGCGGTCAGCAATACATCAAATCCGGCTTCCTTTATAGCATGAAGATATTCGTCCGGAGCACTGAACGCCGGATACCCTCTATAAGGCTTTCCTCCCAATGTCACCTCTAAATTCCCTATAGCCATATCCGCCTCACTTATTTCTTTCTTCACATGACGGAAACAATCATTATAATTATACCCGTCTCCTTGCCTGGCTGCATCAATTTGAGCCTGATGTTGCATCAAATCACCGACAAACAACAAAGAGATCTGATCTTGCGCCGATAGCGACAAACCAAACCATAGCAAAAAAAGAATGAAGATCTGTTTCATCTATTCTAACATTAAAGGGTACAAGATAGGAAAAAATTCGTAAAGAACAAAGTTCTACACTAATTTACAGTTTTCATACGCTTGAATTCCGTAGGAGCAACCCCGAACTGTGCCAACAGGCTTCACTAACCTGTACCCGTTCTGAAACAGCAGTACCATCGTTTTTTTCAAGCGAATAATACAAATAAAAATTAGAAAGAGGGTCTACAAGCATTTGCAACAAATCTTTATATATCACACACATGCCTTATTGATGACAATGACCCCAACAGAAACCACGTCAGCAAGCATGCCAACCGCCAGTCCAAAAGACAAGGACATTTAAAAAAAGACCAAGACGTTTTTAAAAAAGACGGCGGCCTTTTAAAAAAAGCTCGTCATCTTTTTTAAAATGACCTGATCTTTTTTACCACAGCCGGAATCCGCCATATTCCATAAAGGTACAAATCCTCCATGCGCACTTCTTACAAGAAAGAAAGCCTAAAAATAGCCTACTTTACATCAAAACGGAATATCCTATAAAAAGTATATATATAACTGTATTCAAGCATTTTATGCAAAATTCAGCTTCACAATACAGTGAGGGCATAAGAGCATAAGTGAGAGCAATATTTTTTACCCTCACCATCTAAATCTTTTATAATAAACCTATTATACATGCAGTGAGGGCATGAGGGCATAAATGCCCCGAACTTCCCAGCGAGAAAGACCTATACATCAAGGACACTCCCGAAAATATAGTCATTCCGAAGAACAAAATAATCTTTTAAGAGCGAAAATCCTTCCTTATGATTTTACAGGTAAGTCCGAAAAGCAGGCATAACTTTGTTCATGAAAACAAGTGTGTCAAAAGCAGGTCAGCTTATCCTGTAAGCATTACCAAACTTTTGACACATTCTTTTTTATCCATCAAGCTTCGCAAAGCGCATGGCACTTACTTGTAAATGGCCTTTTTTCCTGCCAGCAATGTATTCTTCATCAATGATACAATCGTCATAGGTCCCACACCGCCCGGCACCGGAGTGATATAAGAACATTTGGGAGCTACTTCATCAAATTTCACATCCCCGGTCAGTTTGAATCCGGATTTCTTTGTAGCATCCGGCACACGGGTAGTACCTACATCAATAATGACCGCACCTTCTTTCACCATCTCAGCCTTTACAAAATTAGGCTGACCCAGTGCAGCAATGATAATGTCAGCTTCCTGACATTCTTTTACCAAATCCTTGCTGCGGCTGTGGCAAACAGTTACAGTGGCATCACCCGGATAAGCTTTCTGCATCATCAGACTTGCCATAGGCTTACCTACAATGTTACTGCGGCCCAATACCACACATTTTTTTCCTTGGGTTTCAATGTTGTAACGCTTCAGCAATTCAAGAATACCGTTAGGAGTAGCAGATACATAGCAAGGAAGACCAATGGACATACGGCCTACATTGATAGGGTGAAAACCATCCACATCTTTCCGATAGTCAATGGTTTCAATCACTTTCTGCTCGGAAATATGTTTCGGCAAAGGGAGCTGTACAATGAAACCATCCACGTCAGCATCCTCATTCAGTTCTCTGACCTTTGCCAATAATTCTTCTTCCGTCACATCCGCTTCATAGCGAATCAGACTGGATTTGAAACCACATACCTCACAAGCCTTTACCTTGGCCGCTACGTATGTTTCACTTCCTCCGTCGTGTCCGACGAGAATTGCAGCTAAATGGGGACGCTTGCCACCTTTAGCCACGATTTCGGCAACTTCCGCAGCAATTTCCTGCTTCACCAGTTCCGAAATAGCTTTCCATCAATTAGTTGCATACTATCTATTTACTTATAAATTATTCATTGAGCAACAAATGTAGTATAAATCAGCCATGCAGCATAATAAAAAAAGGAGAAAGTTTCACACTTTCTCCCTTATCTGTTTATTTAAGCATCACTTTTTAAGTTTCGGCATCATCTTACCCATCTTACTGCCGGTCACCATCTTCATCATCTTGCGAGTCTGGTCAAACTGCTTCAACAGACGGTTTACCTCCTGAATGCTGGTTCCACTACCTTTGGCTATACGTGTACGGCGCGTTCCGTTCAGAATTTCAGGATTTGTACGTTCCTGCGGAGTCATGGAATAAATAATCGCTTCAATACTCTTGAACGCATTATCATCGATATCAATATCTTTGATAGCTTTCCCCACACCCGGAATCATGGATGCAAGTTCTTTCAAATTACCCATCTTCTTAATCTGATGAATCTGGCTCAAGAAATCATTAAAGTCGAACTGATTCTTGGCAATCTTCTTCTGAAGACGCTTTGCCTCTTCCTCGTCATATTGCTCCTGCGCACGCTCTACCAAAGACACGATATCACCCATGCCGAGAATACGGTCTGCCATACGTGCAGGATGGAACTGGTCGATAGCATCCAACTTTTCGCCGGTACCCACAAACTTGATAGGCTTGTTTACCACGGTACGGATAGAAAGAGCAGCACCGCCACGGGTGTCACCATCCAACTTGGTCAGCACGACGCCGTTAAAGTCCAGACGTTCATTAAACTCACGAGCTGTATTCACCGCATCCTGACCGGTCATTGAATCGACCACAAACAAAGTTTCATCCGGATTTATCGCTTTCTTGATAGCCTCAATCTCGTTCATCATCTGCTCATCGATAGCCAGACGGCCGGCTGTATCGACAATGACCAAATCATACCCTTTCGCTTTTGCTTCATGAATAGCGTTCAATGCAATCTGCACCGGATTCTTGCTGTCCAACTCACTATATACAGGAACCTCGATTTGTTCTCCCAATACTCTTAACTGTTCGATAGCAGCGGGACGATAGACGTCACAAGCCACCAACAGCGGCTTACGGTTCTTCTTGGTTTTCAGCATACGGGCCAACTTACCGGAGAAGTAGTCTTACCGGAACCTTGCAGACCTGACATCAGGATAACTGCCGGACGACCTTCCAACACCAATTCGGCAGTTTCACCACCCATCAATGCGGTCAGTTCATCATGTACAATCTTTACCATCAACTGGCTGGGCTTCACAGCCGTAAGCACATTCTGCCCTAAAGCTTTTTCTTTCACAGTATCAGTAAAGCCTTTGGCGACCTTATAGTTCACGTCAGCATCCAACAAAGCTTTACGCACATCCTTCAACGTTTCCGCTACATTAATCTCGGTGATTTTTCCCTCACCTTTCAGAATCTTAAAAGACCGTTCCAGTCTCTCACTTAAATTATCGAACATATATCTTTAATTATAAATTACGAATTATGATTGCCTGTCATTCTTTACTAACCTTCAGAATAACAACAGGGTGCAAAAATACAAAAAACTTATGAACCTTATATCTTTTTATTCTGCCATTTTGCTTTTTTCAAATAAATAACGCTGCTAAGCAGTAACAAACTATAGTACACCACCTCTATGGAGAAACAAACCGAAACCGGTGCTTTCACTACCATGCCTATCCACAGAATGTAAAGGGTATAGAATACCAAAGTCCCCATTTCAAGTATCAGAGCAGCCTGCGTATTTCCAGTTCCCGAAATGGCATTGAAATAGACATTCGCCACCGATGCGATGACCATTGCCACAGCAATGACATACAACGAAGGCACGGATTCCACCAGCAAGGCCTGCTCATTGGTATAAACCGAAAGCATAGCATGAGGGAAAAGTACCACTATGGCCACACAGACTATCATGATGAAGAACGACATCCGTGCGATACGCCAAATCAAGCACATGACATGGGCTATCCCTCCCGCACCGATCAGATTGCTGACCAAGGAATTGGTAGTAGTAGATAGTGCCTGAACCGGAATGAGCATCACGATATAGATACTACGTACGATATTGGCAATCGCCAGCTCGCGTTGCCCCAACCGTTCTATCGCGATGAAAAAGACAAACCAAGTAGCCATGGCCAAAAAAATATTGTACCATGGTAAAACACGATATACTCAGAATCCTTCCCAATAAAGAGAAATCAATCTTCTGCCAGTGATTCAAGCCGAATTTCTTAAAATCCACCTTTGCGTAGGTATAAATCAAGAAGAAAGCCAATGAAGCGGCTTCAGCCATCACCGAAGCGATAGCTGCTCCTTTAATCCCCATCTCCGGCATTCCAAACTTACCGAAAATCAAAATATAGTCCAACAACACATTCACCAATGCCATGACCACCGCATTCATCGTCAGCACTTTAGTACGTGTAATGCCAATATACAGCGCACGGAACATCACGTTGATAAAAGCGAAGAAAAAACCAAAGATACGCCAGTTGAGGAATTCCATGGTGGCGTCAAAAATGGAATCAGATGAGATGAGCAGACGGACAACAGATGGAGCCAACAGATGAGTCAGCCGAACATGAGCACCGCCAGCCCCAGCAAGAATGTCCCTCCCTGTATCATCACAGGGCCTACATCTTTGTAACGCCCTTCACCATTACGACGGGCAATCAAAATTTGTGAACCGATACTAAAGCCAAAAGCAATAGTAAAGACACAGATATAAAACAATCCACCCATGGCGGAAGCTCCCAGTTCGACTTCCCCCACTCTACCCAGGAAAGCCGTATCCGTCACATTTATAATGTTTTGCGCTAATAATCCGAGAAAAATCGGATAACTCACGTTCCATATTTCTTTGTTAGTATACATATAAAAAATTTGTATTGCGTAAAAGGGTTACAAAGATACAACATTCTTCTCAATCCACCATGCTGAATGTGGTGAAGAATCTGTAAACAGGCAAAGAATTTATTCCTGGAAATAACCATTCCGGAACAAAAGGCATATCATGCCCAAACTATGCTGGAAACTTCCGGGAACTTCCAGCATAGTTGGCAAAAGTTTCCAGCATAGTTTGAAAAAACGACCCGAGCGTTGACAGAACATGACGGACGTTTTTTCAAAGAACCCTTAAGGGAGTTTTTCTTTGTTTCTTTCTTTGTTTTAATATAATAAGGTAGAAAATCCACGATAAGTCCACAACTTGTCCACAGCATAGGCATTAACCTACTATAAGACAAAGAATTAATTAAAAAAAGTTCGTCCACAAGTAATCCACAAGGCACTCAACAGCTAAAAAACACTCAGAAAATCATGGGTCAAAAGCCTTCTGAAATAAACGAAGAAAATTAAATAGTTTCTACTGAAACAGTTGATTTTTTCAATAGATTATGCAAATAATTGCACAAAAGGTTTGTCCGCGTGTTATTTTATCCTACCTTTGCGCCCGCAAACAAAAAAATTAAGTAATAAATGAAGAAACTATTATTAATTAGCGCAGCGACGCTAATCGTTTCAAATTCAACTTTCGCAGGAGGTATTTTAACCAATACAAATCAACATGCAGCTTTTCTCCGTATGCTATCCGTGGTGCTACTACAGAAATAGATGGTGCTTTGTCTAATCCTGCCGGACTGGCTTTCTTACCCAAAGACGGATTCCATGTAGGATTGAGCATTCAAAGTGCTTATCAGACTAGAAATATTGATGCCAGTTTTATGACATACAACGGGGTTAGCGCCACAGGTCCTACCGTTTCAGACAAGCCTTTCGAAAAATATTATGAAGGAACGGCAGCCGCACCGGTTATTCCCAGTTTATTTGCAGCCTATAAAAAAGACAAATGGACTATTTCAGGTTTCTTCGCTATTACCGCCGGAGGTGGAAAAGCATCTTTCGATGACGGATTGCCTATGTTTGAATCTGCGGCCATGGCCGGTATTTTTCAGAATAGTGTGAAAGCACATCAGGCAAACCCACAAAGTCCGATAATCGTTCCCGGCATGTATGATATCACAAGCGCCATGGATGGTAAACAATATATTTACTCTTTACAGTTGGGATTATCCTATAAAGCTACCGAATGGCTTTCTGTATTCGGTGGAGGACGTATGAACTATTTTACAGGCGGTTATAAAGGATTCTTGAATGCCATTGTGAAAGGAACAGATACCAACCTGTTGCCACTCGCTCTGAACTGTGACCAAACAGGTTGGGGACTCACTCCTGTAATCGGTGCAGATGTTAAATTGGGCAAACTGAATATCGGTGCTAAATATGAGTTCAAGACCAATCTGAATATCGAAAACAATACAAAGAACTTACAATATCCACCCAGTGCCAAAGATATGGTAGCCCCCTACGAACACGGTGTGAATACTCCCAATGACATCCCAGCCATGCTCTCCATTGCAGCCGCCTACGAATTCCTTCCGGTACTTCGTGCTTCTGTAGAATATCATTTCTATGATGATAAAAACGCAGGTATGGCAAACGGTAAACAAAAATATCTGACTAAAGGAACCAATGAATACTTGGCAGGTATCGAGTTTGATGTAACCAAGCAACTGACCCTCAGCTGTGGTGGACAGATCACTGACTACGGACTATCAGATAACTATCAATCAGATACTAGTTTCTCTTGTGATTCTTACTCTTTGGGAGTCGGAGCCAAAATAAAAATGAACAAGCATCTCAATCTGAATGTCGGCTATATGTGGACTAATTATGAGGATTATACCAAGAAGTCAACCAACTATAACGGAACCGGATTACCCGGAACAAATGTATACAGCCGTACTAACAAAGTATTCGGTTTAAGTGCAGATTATAGTTTCTAATCCCTGTATATGAAATTAAAAAGAAGGCCATACCCAAACAACTGAGGTATGGCTTTTTTTACAAAAAACTCCAAAGAAACTGATAATCTTTCAGCCGCACCCGCAACTGTTTCAACGACCGGGTGATATGAAATTCCACAGTCTTTACAGAAATATCCAGTCGCAAAGCAATTTCCTTGTTCGGTAAATTTTCATCCGGCTCAAAATAAACACCTCCCTGCTTGTAGGAGGCAGTTCACTAATAGCTTCCTGCACCAAAGCCTGTATCTCATCACAAAACAATTTATCGGGATCACAAGCCTCCAAAGTCGAGATACGCAAAGCCAGCTCTTTCTGCCGTATATCTCCTATATGCTGCTCGGCACGCATACGTACCTCCAAGTGTTGCAAATGATTCAGTGAACGATTTTTTATGGCTGTCAACAACAATGCGGAAATATTCGTATCCTCCCGCAATTCATTCCGGTGCTCCCACACATTGGTAAACGCCCCCATTACAATATCCTCAGCCTCTTCCTTGTCCCTGACGTACGAGTAAGCAAACTGAATAAACTGTTGCTGACGTTTACTAAACACCTCCGTCAGTTCTGACATAAAAATATTCCCCGTTTCTTTCATCTAACTAATTTTCTGTATCCGTTTCTAAATCTTGATATAGATGCCTTTTTATATAATATATGAACAATGCTCCAACAGAATATAATATAGATCAAAGCATAGACTAATGAGCCGGGATAATCCCCCAATGCCGGAGCCAGCATCTTTTCATAAATAAAGGCACTCACGCCCGTAGCACCCAATGCGATTCCCATTGTTTCCGCAAACACATAAATAAACAAAGGATTCACTCCGAATGACCGGAAAAAAGCACACCAGTTCTGATATCCTTTCATATCAATAATCCAAATGAGCAGAGCCAAAAAACTGGACGCCAATCCACAAGTTATTATAACAAAAGTAGGCGACCACACTTTTTTATTAATAGGGCAGCCATAACTTAACAGAAAGCCGGCAAATGTAAGTATAGTTCCTATCAGAAACAACCGCTGTATCTTTTCGGCATTATCTTTAGCGGAAAGCAACAACTTTCCACAATAAAATCCTACCATCACATGGCACACCGCAGGAACAGTACTCAGCAGCCCTTCCGGATCAAACGCCATTCCGCCCTCATGGTACATATGGGATGTGCCCAATGCCCATGCGTCAAAACGAGCCACAACATTGGTTTCCGACTGATTGAAGCCGTCTCCCGTAGCCAATAAAAGAAAATAAGCGGCCAAAGTCACCAAAATGATAGCAGGAAAATATTTATGCTTCACCGTTATAGCAACCAGACTGGTCACACCGTATCCTATAGCGAGCCGTTGCATGACTCCCAGATAGCGCCATTCTTCAAAATTCAGATGATGTGTAAAAACAGACTTAGCTAAAAGATTCAACAATAGACCGATACAAAAAATAATGACTGTACGCTTCATTATTTTACGCAACGTGGCATGTGAATAAGTAAAATTATATTTCCGCAAAGAAATATAAGTCGAGATTCCCATAATGAACATAAAAAAAGGGAAAACGAGATCGGTGGGGGTCAATCCGTTAAAGGCGGCATGCTCCAGCGGAGCATACACATACCCCCACGAACCGGGGTTATTCACAAGAATCATGCCTGCAATGGTGATGCCTCTCAAGATGTCAAGAGCGAGCAATCGTTTGGGGGTATTTGCTGTCATGTGTGTCAGATTAATAAATTGGTTAACTCGGACAAAGATAACATTCTATTAGCAATAAAGAAACAAATCTGTGAAAAATATTTTTATATTGTAAACATATTAATCTCTCTGAAAAACATGTTTATTCCGTTTTTATTGCTATTTTTGTCCGCAAAGAATTTCTATACCCCCTTTATTTAAAAACTTAGCACAGATATATTATGAAAAAAAAAGAGTCTGCTAGTATTTTTCGTTGGGCTATTAACGTGTGGATGCCAAATGAAAGAAGTAATCAATGAGTACAATGTAGTTCCGCTGCCTGTTACTATGAATGAGCAGCCGGGACGTTTTTATCTGAACAGCGATGTTCCTGTCGTTGTGAACGCCTCACAAGAAGTGAAAAATATCGCTTCCAGTCTATCAACTACCGTATTGGATGTAGCCGGTATCAAATTGAAACCGGGTGGTGAATTACATGAAAATGTACCCACCATTGTTTTTGACAGCATTCCGGGTATGGAGAAAGAAGCCTACAAATTATCAGTCACCCCCCAACAGATAAAGATTACAGCATCAACACCTAACGGATTTTATTACGGACTGCAAACTCTGTATCAACTGTTGCCGGTAGCTATTTATAGCAAGGAAAGAGCACGCAATGCCGAATGGAGCGTACCTTGCGTCGAGATAGAAGATACTCCGACGTTCCGATATCGCGGAGCAATGCTGGATGTATGCCGTCATTTTGCATCGATAGATTACATCAAAAATTCATTGATGTATTGGCCGTACATAAAATGAATACCTTCCACTGGCATCTTACGGATGACCAAGGCTGGAGAATCGAAATCAAAAAGTACCCCAAACTGACCGAAATCGGTTCCCAACGTTCAGAAACCATGGTGGATTATTTCTATACCCACTACCCGTTTAAATATGACGGCAAACCTCATGGAGGTTACTATACACAAGAAGAAATTAAAGAAGTGGTAGCATACGCCCAAAGCAAATATATCACCGTCATTCCGGAAATAGAGCTACCGGGACATGCCTTGGCAGCCATTGCCTCTTACCCCGAATTATCCTGTACTCCGGACAGCACCTACGAAGTTTGCAAACTGTGGGGTGTGTTTGACCAGGTATTCTGCCCTACCGACACTTTCTTTCAATTTATGGAAGGAGTCATGGACGAAGTGGTGGAATTATTCCCAAGTTCTTATATACATATAGGTGGTGACGAATGCCCCAAATACGCATGGGAACATTGTTCCCATTGCCAAAAACTGATACGAGACCTAGGGCTTAAAGATGATGTCACTCCTAATCCCGTAGACGGCAGAAAGCATACCAAAGAAGAGAAATTACAAAGCTATATCGTAAACCGTGCGGAAAAATACCTGAACAGCAAAGGACGCAACATCATCGGTTGGGATGAAATTCTGGAAGGCGGGCTTGCTCCCAACGCCACAGTAATGTCATGGCGTGGTGTGGAAGGCGGAATGACCGCAGCCAAAGCCGGGCATGATGCCATCATGACTCCCAATCCTTACGCTTATCTTGATCATTATCAAGAAGAACCGGAAATAGCCCCTGTCACTATCGGTGGGTATAACACATTGAAGAAAACATACAGTTACAATCCTGTACCGGCTGATGCAGACAGTCTGGTAAAACAACACATCATAGGCGTACAAGCTAATTGCTGGGCTGAATATATGCCAACCGAGGACAATCGTGACTATCAAATCTTCCCACGTTTAATCGCCATAGCCGAGACCGGATGGACTCCGATGAAGGAGAAGAATTTCACTTCATTCTGCAGCCGCATGGTAGAAGATTTCAAACGTCTGGAAATAATGGGGGTAAAACCGTGCCTCAACTTCTTTGATGTAAACATTAATACCCGTTCCACTAAAGAAGGAGTACTGAATGTAGAACTGGAAACATTCTATCCGGGAGCACAAATCTATTATACAATCCACGGTGAGGAACCGTCTGTAAATGCCAGCTTATATAGCCATCCATTCCCATTGGAAGGTACTTACGACTTGAAAGCCGCCGCCTTTGTTGACGGTAAGCAGATTGGTAAAGTTACCCATAAACAACTTTACAAGAATTTAATCAGTGGAAAGAAATATGAAATCACTCCGGAACCCAAAGGAATGAAGGGGATATTTTAGGAGAAAATGACATATTAGGGGCCGATACGGTGACTTTAGGACTAACCAACGGAAAACGTGGGAACAATGCCTCTTCCACTCCATGGGTAGGTATCCGCCCGGACAATAATGATAAAGTGACCTTCGTGGCAGACTTTGATAAAGCTACAATCAGTAAAATCAGATTTGGTACGCTTTATAATGCAGCCGGCAATATATTACCGGTAAGCAAAGCTGTGGTGTATGTTTCCGCCTCAGGCAATAAATTCGAGAAAGTGGCCGAAAAGGAATTTACCTATGACATCAAAGAAAACACCTTCAAAGGATTCGATGAAGAAATAGAGTTCCCGGCACAAGAAGCTGTAAAGGTGAAAATAGAATTTACAAGCGGAGGCAAAATACGTAATGGCATTGATTGCTATAGTCCGCATGATAAGAGCGAAGTGCCCAGTACAATGGCATTGGATGAAATAGAAATCTATTAATTCCACGAAAGAAGTAAAGTAAACAACTGTCCGGAAGCTATCTTTTGCTTTCGGACAGTTTCTTTTGTGCAATTCAATGCAGGCTGTTCCATCCAAGCGCGATATGACACTTTTATGAGGAACCACACAGCCTTTTTCAAATAAATTATGTAATTTTGCCGAATGTTTATAACAACCCTTTAAATCATGAGAAAATATTCATTCTTATTCACACTTTTACTGCTATCGGCAAGCAGTTTTGCCCAAAACAAAGATTTCAGTTATAAGTTTTACGGACAAGTTCGCACCGATCTTTATTACAATAGCCGTGCCAACGAAGAAACTGTGGACGGACTTTTCTATATGTATCCCAAAGACAAAATATATGATACAGACGGAAAAGACCTGAATGCAACAGCCAATGGAAGCTTCTATACCTTGTACACTCGTCTGGGGGTCGACGTTCAAGGCCCTAAACTGGGCAGGGCAAAAACCTCGGCTAAAGTGGAAATGGACTTCGCGGTTCAGGAACCACTTTCTCTACCGTTCGCCTGCGCCATGCATATTTGAACTTAGACTGGGGAAAACCGTCCTTGCTGTTGGGTCAAACCTGGCATCCGCTGTATGGTGACGTCGCTCCGCAAATCCTGAATCTGAATATGGGAGCTCCTTTCCAACCGTTCAGCCGTGCTCCGCAAATACGTTTCCGCTACAAGACAGGTGATATACAGTTGACAGGTGCAGCGATCTGGCAATCTCAATATCTGTCACAAGGCCCTGATGGCAAGAGCCAGAAATACATCAAAGAAAGCTGTATCCCGGAAGTCTATATCGGTGCAGATTACAAAGGTAACAACTGGTTGGTAGGTGCAGGTATTGAAATGGTTTCATTAAAACCCCGTACTCAGTCTGTGGTAGAGGATAAAGTGTATAAAGTAGATGAACGTATCACTTCTCTGTCTTATGAAGTTCACATGAAATATACTTCACCTGTATGGTATATAGCTGCCAAAAGCATATTAGGTTCCAATCTTACACAGGTTTCTATGTTGGGAGGCTATGGCATAAAATCAATAGACCAACGAACAGGTGAACAAGAATATTCCCCCAACCGCAACTCCAGTTCCTGGTTGAACATTGTGTATGGCAAAAAATGGAAACCGGCTGTTTTCTTTGGTTACATGAAAAATTTAGGCACCAGCGATGAGGTTACCAAAATGTATGGCACAGGTACAAATGTAGATCAATTGATCAGTGCCAGTGCCGAACTGACTTATAATGTTCCTCATTGGAAAATCGGTGTGGAATATAATTTCAGTTCTGCATGGTACGGTTCACTAGATAAGTCAGATGGAACAATCATTGATACCCATTCTGTTTCAAACAACAGACTGGTAGCCACCGTATTGTTTATGTTCTAAGATATAGAATTCACTACAAAAAACAAAATACTAAAAAAGGCAACTCGAAACCGGGTTGCCTTTCTTTTATATAGAGAAGTATCAATTATTCACCTTTGATCGCTGCAACACCCGGAAGAACTTTTCCTTCGATCGCTTCCAACAAAGCACCACCACCGGTAGAGATGTAAGATACTTGGTCAGCCATACCGAACTTGTTGATACAAGCTACAGAATCACCACCACCAATCAATGAGAACGCACCGTTCTTAGTTGCTTTAGCGATAGCTTCGGCGATTGCACGTGAACCGGCAGTAAAGTTATCAAACTCAAATACACCGGCAGGACCGTTCCAAAGAATAGTCTTAGCATCTTCAATAGCTGCTGCAAATGCTTTCTGAGTTTCGGGACCTGCATCCAAGCCTTCCCATCCGTCAGGAATATTATTTGCAGGAACAACCTGAGTATTAGCATCATTAGAGAATGCATCAGCAGCTACACAGTCTGTACCTAATACCAAATTCACACCTTTAGCCTTAGCCTTAGCGATGATATCAAGAGCCAATTCCAATTTATCATCTTCTACGATAGAATTACCAATTTTACCACCCTGAGCTTTAGCAAAAGTATAAGTCATACCACCGCAAAGGATCAAGTTATCCACTTTATCCATCAGGTTTTCAATGATACCAATCTTGGTAGATACCTTAGAACCACCCATAATAGCAGTGAACGGACGTTTGATATCTTTCAGGATATTATCAACAGCTTGAACTTCTTTTTCCATCAAATAGCCCAACATCTTGTTGTCTGCATCGAAATAGTCGGCGATAACAGCTGTAGAAGCATGTTTACGGTGAGCAGTACCGAATGCGTCATTGATATAGCAGTCAGCATAAGAAGCCAAAGTCTTGGCAAATTCTTTCTGAGAAGCCTTCATTGCCTTCTTGGCATCTTCGTATGCAGGATCTTCTTTGTCAATGCCAACAGGCTTTCCTTCTTCTTCAGGATAGAAACGCAAGTTTTCCAACAACAGGACTTCACCCGGTTTCAAAGCAGCTGCAGCATCACCGGCTTTTGCGCAATCAGGAGCAAATTGAACAGGTACACCTAATTTTTCAGAAACAGCATCGACAATCTGACTCAATGAATATTTAGCATTTACCTTACCTTTGGGTTTACCCATGTGTGACATGATAATCAAGCTGCCACCATCAGCCAACACTTTTTCAGTGTAGGAAGAGCACCGCGGATACGAGTATCATCAGTAATTTTACCATTTTCGTCCAAAGGTACATTGAAGTCCACGCGGACAATTGCCTTTTTACCGGCAAAGTTGAATTTGTCAATTGTCATCATAATCTCTTATTTTTGTTTATAGTGTATAAATACAATCTCGCTTATTTTGGGTGTTGCAAAGTTACTAATATTTTTTATTAGCAGTGTGTCAGGGCGGTAATAATTTTATCTGAAATGAAAAAAGAGGGTAAAAAACCACTTTTTTAGAGAAAATCGAAAAAAAAAATCATTTTTCCGCTAGGGTTGTTTCCCACTATCCTGTTCTATATACAAAATGCGGAAAGAATGAAGACAGAATTGCTACATAAATATTTCAGAGGAGAAACCACGGAAAAAGAGGAAAGCCAAATTGTGGAATGGACGGAAAGCAGTGCCGAGAACAAGGAACGCTTTTTGAAAGAACGAATGTTGTTTGATATCACCCTTTTTTTCCGATGATTCGAAGATACAGCGGAAGCCGAAAGGACAATCTGTATCTGTATCCGCTGATTGCCATTGCCGCCATGTTGGCTATTGTTTTTGTCATGGATTTGCCACATATGCACAAACCCAAGCAGCAATTGTCACAAACCATCCGTATTCCGGCGGGGCAACGTGCGCAGATGGACCTCCCCGATGGTTCGGTAGTATGGTTGAACTCCCAAACTACATTGACTTATGATGAAGATTTCGGTAAAAAAGACCGTAAAGTCACATTAGACGGAGAAGCCTATTTCGAGGTGGCACACAATAAGGAAATTCCTTTTTATGTGCAGACAGAAAACATAAAGGTACAAGTCACCGGAACAAAATTCGATGTATGTTCTTATAAAGGTTCAAACAGCTTTATAGCCAGACTGATAGAAGGTTCCATCAATTGCTTACCAACAGTGCAAAAGAAGAAAAAACAATTACCAGACTGACGAAAGGAAAGTATTTCTCGATGGAAAACGGCAAATATAGAACGGGCGAAATGAGCAGCAACAATGCTTTAGCATGGATGCAAGGCATTTATTATTTCGATGATGTTCCGTTTAAAGAATTACTGGACAAGATTGCTCTATATTATAATTATAAGATAACAGTGAAGAATCCTAAAATCTTAGAGAACTACCGTTGTACCGGTAAATTCAAAGATTTGGATGGCATAGAGCATATACTAAAAGTTATACAAAAAGACCATCCGTTCAAATACGATATTGATAACGAACATAACAAGATAACTATAGAATAAAATCACAATAGAAGTTTAACCTTAAAAATTAACCATTATGATTACATAAGAACCTTTGAAAAAAGAATCGGAAAGTACCCCCATACTCCCCGATTCGACAGCTAACAATTGACCTTAATCAAATTTATTAACTTAACACATTACAAAGATATGAGAAAAATTTCTTTGGAAGGGTATTTATGCCCAAAAAGTTTAGGCTTTAAACAAATATTACGAACTATGAAGATTACCTTATTTCTTCTTTTGGCTACTACATTCAGCGCATTTAGCGTAAATGTACACTCTCAAAATGCAAAAGTTAGTTTTGATACCCACACCATGAAGGTAGCTCAATTAATCTCGACCATTGAAACACAGACCAATTATCTGTTTGTCTATAATAAAAAGAATGTGGACCTTAACCGCAAAGTAACTGTTAAAGCCCGTAACAAAGCCGTATCCGAAATTCTGGATGAAGTTTTTGCCGGAACAGGAATCTCTTATGTAATGGAAGGAAAGAATATTGTTCTGACTAAAGAAAGCAACATAGCCCGTGAAGAAGTGAAGCAGCAGAATACAATCACTGTAAAAGGTGTTGTAACGGATATGCAGGGTGAAGCCATTATCGGTGCAAACATACTTCAACAAGGTACTACTAACGGTACTATTACAGATATTGACGGCAACTTTACCCTGGAAGTTCCCACTGATGCACAACTAGCCGTTTCCTACATCGGATATAAAAAAGTCATTATTCCCGTAAACGGAAAAACCAACTTACCATCAAGATGGAAGACGACGCCCTGAAATTGGAAACTGTTGTAGTAACCGCTATGGGTATTAAAAGAAAGAAGCTTCTTTGACTTATTCTACACAGCAATTGAATGGTGACGAGCTGAATAAGGTAAAGGATGCGAATATGATTAATTCACTAGCCGGTAAATCCGCCGGTGTACAGATTACAAAGAGTTCATCCGGTCTTGGAGGTTCGGCAAAAGTATCTATCCGTGGTGCGCGTTCAGCATTCGCCAGTGGTAACAACCAACCGTTGTATGTCATTGATGGTGTTCCCATGCTGAATATCACAACAGAATCAACAGCCACCGTTATGGGAGGTGAAAATGACGGTGTCAACCATGACTCTGGTGACGGTATTTCCAATCTGAACCCTGACGACATTGAAAGTATGAGCATATTGAAAGGTGCATCCGCAGCAGCTCTTTACGGCTCACAAGCAGCTAATGGTGTCATTTTAATTACAACAAAATCCGGAAAAGCCGGTATGTCAAGAATTACATTTTCTTCCAACCTGACAGTAGACCATGCTATCAGCCTGCCCCAATTCCAAAACAATTATGGACAAACTGCCGATGGTACAGCAGCTGGGGTAGTAAAGGGAACCTGACAGACTATGACAATGTGGACAATTGGTTCGGAAACGGGATCACTGCTATCAACTCTTTAACTTTCCAAACAGGCAATGACAAGATGCAAACCTACTTCTCTTATGCTAATACCCGAGGTACAGGTATCGTTGACTCAAACAAACTTCAAAAGCATAATATCACTTTCCGTGAAACAGCCAGTTTTTCAACGATCGCTTGAAATTGGATGGAAATGCCAGTTTGATGACACAGACTATCCGGAACACTCCTGCCGGAGGCGGTTATTATCTGAATCCGCTAGTTGGTCTGTATTCTTTCCCCCGTGGCGCCGATTTGGCTCCGTATGCTGAAAATTTTGAAGTATTCGACACGGATCGTAATATGAATTTACAGAATTGGTACACAAAGAATGAAGACGGCTCATTCAGTGAATGGGATCAGAATCCGTACTGGATTAAAAACCGTGTGACCAACAAGAGTAAACGTTATCGCGCATTGGCTTCTATCAGTGCAAATTTAAAAGCTACTGATTGGTTAAGTTTCCAGGCACGTGGCAATGTAGACTACGTAAGTGATAAATTTGACAACAAGATGTATGCTTCAACAGCTGCAAATATTGCCGGCAAGAATGATGAGACAGGGCTTCCCAACGGACGTTATGTATGGTCGGATGAACAAAATTTCCAAGTATATGGTGACTTCATGGCCATGTTTAACAAAACATTGGGTGACTTTTCTATCAACGCAGCATTGGGAACCAGCATCAATGTGAGCAAAGCCAATTCTTTGATGATTGACTCCAAAACAGCTTCTTTATATCGCCCTAATGTATTTACCGTTTCCAATATCATCTTCTCTTCAAAGGGATTTATCAACCAGACGATTGATGCGAAACGTACTATACAATCCTTGTTCGGCACAGCGCAAGTAGGTTGGAAAGATGCTCTTTATCTGGATGTTACAGCACGTAATGACTGGTCTTCCACTTTAGCGAATACAGAAAGTATGAAAAATGGATTCTTTTATCCGTCAGTAGGTTTGACTTGGATTATGAGCAACAGTGTCAAACTGCCGGAATGGATCAATTTCTCAAAATTCCGTGGTTCATTCGCACAGGTTGGTAATGACCTTCCTATCGGAATTACAAACTTAGCGGATATTATTCAATGTGGTGGAAGTATCCAGACCAATGACATTGAGCAACGTGGTGATTTGAAACCGGAAATCAGTACTTCCATTGAATTCGGTACAGAATGGAAATTCTTCAATAATCGCTTCGGTATTGACTTTACATGGTATCGTACTGATACAAAAAATCAGTTGCTGAAAGTAGCCAATCCGGCAGGTTCACTTATGCATTCCGTTATATCAATGCAGGTAAAATTCGCAATACCGGTATTGAATTAACCGTAGAGGGTACTCCTTTAATGAATGAAAATTTCCGTTGGAAACTGCTGTAAATATGTCCATGAACAGAAATAAGGTTGTTTCCATTATACACAAGGATTATAATC
>ENA-OQJH01000232-OQJH01000232.1-human-gut-metagenome-genome-assembly--contig:-NODE-232-length-33158-cov-7.443825_pt1 | contig 33158 bp, 46 predicted proteins | sample MGYA00242597_ERZ504763 | MGnify/ENA primary metagenome ERZ504763 (study PRJEB26092, sample SAMD00036359) | human gut metagenome | host: Homo sapiens | study: EMG produced TPA metagenomics assembly of...
CGCTGCCCTGACCAGCCTGCTGGAGCTTTCCGGCAGCTGTGGGGAGACGCTGGCAAAGGCAGAGAGTGCCTGCCGCAACGACCGGATGCGCGCCGCCGCCGCTGAGCTGCGGGCACTGGCCAAAACGCTGGAGCTCCGGCGGGGCGGTCCGCCTTGACCTGAGCCTTGCCGGTGAGATGGAATACTACAACGGGCTGGTCTTTCAGGGCTATCTGCAGGGCCTGCCGCGGCCCCTGCTCAAGGGCGGCCGCTACGACCTGCTGATGCAGAAATTCACCCCCGGGCCGGGGCCATCGGCTTTGCGGTCTATCTGACGAGCTGGACCGCCTGAGCGCCCCCACCCCGCCGGTACAGAGGAACAGCACGGGCCGGGTCATGCTGAATGTGGCCCTGCCCAAGGGCCGTCTGGGCGACAGGATGTATGACCTGCTGGCCCGCATCGGCTACGGCTGCACCGAGGACTATAACGCCACCCGAAAGCTGGTGGTGGAGAACCCTGCAGCGGGCATCCGCTACTTCCTTGTCAAGCCCAGCGATGTGGCCATCTACGTTGAGCACGGCGCGGCAGATGTGGGCATCGTGGGCAAGGATATCCTCACCGAAGCCTCTGCCGATGTCTACGAGCTGCTGGATACCGGCCTTGGCAGGTGCCGGATGTGCGTGGCTGCCCCGGCGGATTACAAGGATGACCCCAGCCGCCCGGTGCGGGTGGCGACCAAATTCGTCAACATTGCAAAGAGCTACTATGCGTCCATCGGGCGGGATATCGATATCATCAAGCTGAACGGCTCCATTGAGCTGGCCCCCATTCTGGGCCTTTCCGATGTCATTGTGGATATCGTGGAGACCGGTACCACTGCGGGAGAACGGCCTGCGGGTGGTCACCGAGTTCATGCCCATTTCGGCCCGGTTCATTGCCAATAAGGCCAGCTACCAGTCAAGCACAACGAGATGGATGCCATGCTGGAAGCGCTGCGCAAGACCTTGCAGGAGGAAACAAAATGATCAAGCTGTATAATTTTGATGAGCTCAGGCCCGAGGAGATCCTGAACCGAGACATCGCGCGGAGAAAAACGTGGAGGATGTGGTGGACGGCATCATTGCCGAGGTCCGCGCCCGGGGCGATGAGGCGCTGAAGGAGTACGCGCTGAAATTTGACGGGGCAAAGATCGACGACCTGCAGGTGACGCAGGCGGAGATCGACGAGGCCTTTGCCAATATGGACCCCTATTTCCTTGAGACCCTGCGGGAGGCTGCCGCCAACATTGAGAGCTTCCACCGCCAGCAGGTGCACAAGAACTTTGTGATCAACGAGAAGCCCGGCATCGTGCTGGGCCAGAAATATACCCCCATTGAAAAGGCGGGCGTATATGTGCCCGGCGGCACGGCGGCTATCCCTCCACCGTGCTGATGGATGTCATCCCGGCCAAGGTCGCGGGCGTGTCGGAGATCGTGATGACCACCCCCGCCGGAAAGGACGGCAGAGTGAATCCGGTCATCCTGCTGCCGCCGCCACCGCCGGTGAGACCAAGATCTTCAAGACCGGCGGTGCACAGGCCGTGGCCGCGCTGGCCTACGGCACCCAGAGCATCCCGCGGTGGACAAGATCGTCGGCCCCGGCAACATCTACGTTGCCACCGCCAAGCGGAAGGTGTTCGGCAAGGTGGGCATTGATATGATCGCCGGCCCCAGCGAGATCCTGGTGCTGGCCGACGGCGGCTGCAACCCCGCCTGGGTGGCGGCAGACCTGCTGAGCCAGGCCGAGCACGACAAGCTGGCCAGCCCTGTTCTTGTCACCGACAGTCCGGCGCTGGCCAGGGCCGTGCAGGCAGAGCTGGAGGTGCAGATCCCCCAGCTGCCCCGTGCCGCCATTGCCCGCGCCAGTGTGGACGACAACGGAAAGATCATCGTCTGCACCGACCTGCACAAGGCCATTGAGGCCTGCAACATCATTGCGCCGGAACATCTGGAGGTCTGCGTGGAGGACCCCTTCGGCGTGCTGAACGAGATCAAAAACGCGGGCAGCATCTTCCTGGGCCGCAATGTGCCCGAGGCCCTGGGCGATTACTTTGCAGGCCCCAACCACACCCTGCCCACCAGCGGCACGGCCCGCTTCTCCAGCCCGCTGGGTGTGGACGACTTTGTGAAGAAGTCCAGCTTCCTCTACTACACCCGCGAGGCGCTGGGCGAGGTGGCACCCCGCATTGCCGATTTTGCCGAGCGCGAGGGCCTGCACGCCCATGCGAAGAGTGTGACGATAAGATATGAAGAGGACTAAAGGCGGCTCGCCCTCTCCGTCATTGCTTTGCAATGCCACCTCTCCCAAAGGGAGAGGCTTTGGCAATTTCCCGCAAGGTTACGGAAAACCGCCAGAGGCTCCCCCTTTGGGGGAGCTGGCGCGAAGCGCCTGAGAGGCGAGGACGCTGACAGTGAGGAAATTGCTATGAGTAAATATCTCTCTCCGAAACTTGAAACAGTCACCCCCTACACCCCAGGGGAGCAGCCGCAGGACCAGCAATACATCAAGCTGAACACCAACGAAAGCCCCTATCTGCCCAGCCCGGCGGTGGTGGCGGCGGTGAGCGAGCACGAGGTGGAAAAGCTCCGTCTCTACTCCGACCCCGCCTGCACCGACCTGCTGAAAACGGCGGCGGTGCACTTTGGCCTGCAGCCGGATCAGATCATGCCCGGCAACGGCAGTGACGAGAACCTTTTCTTTGCCCTGCGGGCCTTCTGCGATGAGACCCACCCGCTGGCCTATGCCGACATCACCTACGGCTGTTACAGCGTCTGGTGCGGGCTGATGCATATCCCCAGCCATATCATCCGCTGAAGGAGGATTTCACCCTTGACCCCGCCGATTACTACGGCTTGAACGAGACCATCGTCATCGCAAACCCCAACGCCCCCACCGGCTTGGCCCTGCCCCGCAGTGCCATCGAGGCATCCTGAAAGCGAACCCTGACAATGTGGTCATTGTGGATGAGCCTATGTGGACTTTGGCGGCGAGAGCTGCGTGCCGCTCATTGACCGGTACGACAACCTGCTGGTGGTGCAGACCTTCTCGAAATCCCGCCAGCTGGCAGGAGCGCGGCTGGGCCTTGCCATGGGCAGCGCCAGCCTCATTGCGGATCTGAACCGGGTCAAGTTCAGCCTGAACCCCTACAACATCAACCGGCTGACTTTGAAAGCCGGGCAGGCCGCGCTGGAAGATACCGTTTATTTTGAAAAGACCCGTGCCGCCATCGTGGACACCCGGGCCTGGACAAAACAGCAGCTGGAAGCCCGGGGCTTTGCGGTGCTGGACAGCCGCTCCAACTTCCTGTTTGCCTCTACCCAAAAGAAAAACGGCGGCGAATTGTACAAGAAGTTGAAGGAAAAGGGCGTTCTGGTGCGCCACCTTGATGCCCCGCGCATTGAAAACTGGCTGCGCATCACGATCGGCACGCCGGAGCAGATGCAGATCTTCCTGAACACCCTTGACAAAATAATGGAGGAATGACCCATGCGGGAAGTGACACTGGAACGCAACACCAACGAGACCCAGATCGAGCTGACCCTGAATCTGGACGGTGCGGGACGCTATGAGGTGGACACTGGCTGTGGGTTCCTGAACCACATGCTGGAGCTGTTTGCCCGCCATGGCCGGTTTGACCTGGTGCTCACCTGCCACGGGGATGTGGAGGTGGATTACCACCACACGGCTGAGGATATCGGCATTGCACTGGGGCAGGCCTTTGCCCGGGCGCTGGGCGAGATGCGGGGCATCCAGCGGTATGGCAGCTTCTACCTGCCCATGGATGAGGCGCTGGTGCTCTGCGCGGTAGACCTTTCGGGCCGGTGCACCCTGAACTGGGATGTCCACTGCAAGACCGAAAAGGTGGGCGATTTCGATGTGGAATGCGCCTCGGAGTTCTGGCTGGGCTTTGCCCGCAATGTGCCCGCTACGCTCCACTTTGTACAATTTGCAGGGGAAAATACCCACCACATTCTCGAAGCCTGCTTCAAGGGTGCGGGCCGCGCGCTGGCTGCGCAGTCGCCATTGATGCCGCCCACCGGGACGAGATCCCCTCCACGAAAGGACTGCTGGTATGATCGCGATCATCGATTACGGCGTGGGCAACCTGTTCAGCCTGCGCTCCAGCCTGACGCATCTGGGGCTGGAGGCCGTTGTGACCGCCGATGCACAGACCATCCGCAAGGCCGACCGGCTCATCCTGCCGGGGGTGGGTGCCTTTGGCGATGCCATGGACAAGCTCTCGGCCACCGGTCTGGTGCCGGTCATCCGGGAGCAGGCGGCGCAAAAGCCCCTGCTGGGCATCTGCCTGGGAATGCAGCTGCTCTTTGAAAAAAGCTATGAGTACGGCGAACATGGGGGCCTGGGCTTTGTCAAAGGTGAGGTCTGCCCGCTGGAGCCTGACCTGAAAGACAAAACCCTCAAGGTACCGCAGATCGGCTGGAACGCCTGCACATCGTACGGGATGACCCGCTTTTCCGATACATCCGTGAGGGCGAGTATGTCTATTACGTCCACAGCTACTACGGCAAAAATTGTACCGGGAGTACACTTGCTGTCAGCGATTACTCCATCCCCGTGACCGGCGTGGTCAGGGCGGGCAGGGTGTACGGTACCCAGTTCCACCCCGAGAAGAGCGGGGAGACGGGGCTGCGGATCTTGAAGGCGTTTGCAGAATTGTAAACTGGCTCGCCCTCTCAGTCAAGGCCTGACGGCTTTGCGAAGCAAAGACGGAGAGGGTAAGGCCGCTAAAGGAGAAACTATGAATCTATTCCCAGCCATTGACCTGCGAGGCGGCAAAATTGTCCGCCTGACGCAGGGAGATTACGACCGTATGACCGTTTACGGGGAGGACCCCTGCGCACAGGCCCGGCAGTTTGTGGAGGCCGGGGCCAGGTATCTCCACGTTGTGGATCTGGACGGCGCAAAGGACGGCACCCTTTCCAACTACAAATCCATTGCCGCGCTGGCAGAGCAGGGGGGCTTGTATATCGAGGTGGGCGGCGGCATCCGCACGGAGGAGCGCATTGAAAAATACCTTTCTCTGGGCGTGAATCGCTGCATCCTGGGCAGCGTGGCCGTGACGGATTTTGATTTCACGGCCCGGATGCTGAGGCGCTACGGCGAACGGATCGCCGTGGGGGTGGATGCCAAAGATGGATTTGTTGCCATCCACGGGTGGAAGGAGGTCAGCGCTGAAAAGGGCGTGGATTTCTGCAGGCGGCTGGCAGATGCCGGGTGCACGGCCATCATCTACACCGACATTGCCTGTGATGGTGCCATGCAGGGCACGAATCTGGCGCTGTACCGCCAGCTGGCGGCAGAGGTGCCGGGCGTGGCCTTCACGGCCAGCGGCGGCATCTCGTCGGAGGCCGAGCTGTTGGAACTGAAAAAGATGGGCACCGCTGCCGCGATCCTGGGAAAGAGCCTGTATACCGGGGCGCTGGATCTGAAACGTTGTGTAGAACTGGTGCGGAATTAAACGGAGGGGAACGAAAATGATCACAAAACGCATCATTCCCTGTCTGGATGTCCGGAATGGCCGGGTGGTCAAGGGCACGAATTTTGAGGGCATCCGGGATGTGGCCGACCCGGTGGAGATGGCCCGGATGTACAACGCCGCCGGTGCCGACGAGCTGGTGTTCTACGATATCACCGCCAGCTTTGAGGGCCGCGCTCTGTTCACCGATATTCTGACCCGGGTGGCAAGCGAGATCTTCATCCCGCTGACCGTAGGCGGCGGCATCAACACGCTGGAGGATTTTGACCGGGTGCTGAAATGCGGTGCCGATAAGGTCAGCGTCAACTCGGGCGCTCTGCGGGACCCCGCCTTATTCCGGCGGCGGCCCAGAAATACGGCGACCAGTGCGTGGTGCTCTCGGCGGACGTGAAGCGGGTGAACGGCCAGTTCCGGGTGTTCGCCAAGGGCGGGCGCGAGGATACCGGCCGGGACGCGCTGGACTGGATCAGCTGGTGCGTGGCGCATGGCGCGGGGGAGATCTGCCTGAACAGCATTGACACCGATGGTGTCCGCACCGGCTTCGATCTTGAGATGCTGGACGCGGTCGCTGCCCGGGTGAATGTACCCATCATCGCCAGCGGCGGCGCGGGCAAAAAGGAAGATTTCCTTGAGCTGTTCCACCACAAGGCATCGACGCTGGCCTTGCGGCGGGCATTTTCCACCAGAAACTGCTGACCATCCACGACCTGAAAACCTATCTGAATGAAAATGGTGTCGAAATGCGGCTGTAAGCTCTTGCGTTTCGGGCAACTTTAGGATAAACTGTAAGTATCCCCTTTGGGGGAGGGAGTATTGACCATGGAACTGAAATTTGATGAAAAGGGCCTCATTCCTGCAATCGTGCAGGATCACTACACCAAAGAGGTGCTCACCCTTGCCTACATGAACGCCGAGACGCTGGCACTGACCATTGCCGAGGGGCGTACGGTGTTCTGGAGCCGGAGCCGTCAGGAGATCTGGCGCAAGGGCGATACCAGCGGCAATGTCCAGCATGTGGTGTCCATCACTGCAGACTGCGACAAGGACGCACTGGTGTGGAGGTGGTCAAAGATGGCCCTGCCTGCCATACCGGTGCCGAGAGCTGCTTCTTCAACGAAGTGTATGTCTCGCCGGAGCTCAAGCAGTTCAGCTGGCAGGGGCTTTACGAACTCATCCAGGGCCGCAGGATCATCCCCAGGAAGGCAGCTATACCACCTACCTGTTCGAGAAGGGCAAGGAGAAGATCCTGAAAAAGGTGGGCGAGGAGTGCACCGAGGTCATCATTGCGGGAGAAAAAGAGGACAAGGCCGAGACCATCTATGAGATCAGCGACCTGGCATACCATGTGCTGGTGCTGATGGTGCAGGCGGGCATCACGGTGGAAGAGATCACCCGTGAGCTGGAAAAACGACACGTCATTGACCACAAGGTCAAACAGGAAAGGATGCAGTGATTTAGTTATGGCAGATTATAAGAAGTCCAGTGTTCATTGCCACTCGACGATGTGCGATGGCAGAAATACCTTGCAGGAAATGGCCAGTGCCGCCTGTGCACAGGGCCTGACGACCCTGGGCTTCTCCGGCCATAGCTATACTCAGCGGACCGTGAGTACTGCATGAGCCCCAGCCGCACTGCCCAGTACAAGGCCACCATTGCAAAGCTCAAGGCAGAGTACAAGGCAAGGTGGACATCCTCTGCGGCATCGAGTGGGACAGCCTGAGCGAGGACAAGCCCGAGAACTACGATTACTGGATCGGTGCGGCCCATCACCTGTACGGCAAGAACACCGGCAAGTACTACGAGATCGACTTCCGTCCGCAGGATCTGCACGACTGCATCTTTGATGATTTCGATGGCGATCCGCTGGCGGCTGTGGAGGCCTACTTTGCAGAGGTGGAGAAGGTTGCCGCCAAGGGACCGGACATTCTGGCCCACATCGACCTCATCAAGAAGCTGAACGGCGAGGGTGAGTTCTTTGATGAAGAGGCTCCCCGCTACCGGGCCGCTGCCCTCAAGGCCCTGAGCGCAGCCAAAGAGCACAACTGCCTGCTGGAAGTGAACACCGGCGGCGTTTACCGCGGCTACCGCAAGGACTTCTACCCCAGTGCATGGATGCTGGAGGAGTGGAACAAGATGGGCGGCAAGGTCATCATCACCTCCGACTCCCACGATGTTTCCAGCCTGACCTTCGGCTTTGAGGAAGCTGCCGCCGCCATCAAGGCTGCCGGCTTCACCAGCGTGGAGGTGCTGACCGGCCACGGCTTTGAGACCCAGGAGCTGTAAAAGAAAAATAAAGCACAACCCTCTCCGTTTTTGCTGTGCAATGCCGGGGAGGGTTGTTTTCCGTAAACTGTGAGGAACCTTATGACCCGAACTGCGAAAAAATCCCCCTTCAGCATGAATGTAGACCTGATGCACGGTCCCATTTTCAAAAACCTGCTGCTGTTCATGCTGCCCATCTTCATCTCCAACCTGTTCCAGCAGCTCTATAACACCGTGGACACCATGATCGTGGGCAATGTGCTGGGCGATACCGCCCTTGCCGCCATTGGCTCCTGCGGCTCGATCTACGAGCTTCTGGTCGGTTTTGGCCTCGGTATCGGCAACGGTCTTGCAATCGTTGCAGCGCGCTCCTACGGGGCGCAGGATCACGATCTGCTCAAAAAGACCGTGGCAGGCTCACTGGTCATCGGTCTGGTGGCTTCCCTCTGCATTACGCTGGCGGGTGTGCTGGGCCTGCACACGCTGCTCCTCATGCTGGACACCCCGGCGGAGATCCTGGACGATGCGTACCGCTACATTTTGACCATCGATCTGGGCGTGCTGGTCATGTTCGCCTATAACCTCTGCGCGGGCCTGCTGCGCGCCATTGGCAACAGCGTGATGCCGCTGGTGTTCCTGCTCATCTCCTCGGGCCTGAATGTGGTGCTGGATCTCCTGTTCATTGCAAGGATGGGCATGGGGGTGCAGGGAGCGGCTGTGGCAACGGTCATCTCGCAGGGCGTTTCGGTGGTGCTCTGCATCCTGTACATCTTCCTCAGAGTGAAGATCCTGCTTCCGGAAAAGCAGCATTTCAGGGTGGGCAGCCACCTTTACTGGGAGTTGTTCAGCCAGAGCATCTCCATGGGCCTGATGAGCAGCATCGTCTCGGCTGGCTCGGTGGTGCTGCAGTACGGCATCAACGGTCTGGGCACGCTGGTCATTGCCGGTCACACCGCCGCCCGGAAGCTGTTCTCCTTTACCACCATGCCGGTCATGGCCATGGCATCGGCATGCTCCACGTTTGTTTCCCAGAACTGCGGCGCAAACCAGCCGGAGCGTGTCCGCAAGGGCATGAAGGAGATCGCCCTGTACAGCGTGGCGGTGGCCGTGCTGGCGATCTTTCTGATGCAGCTGGCGCGGAGTGATGGTGCGGCTCATCTCCGGCTCCAGCGAGTCTGTGGTGCTGGAAAACGGCGCACGGTATCTGCTCTGGAACGCGCCCTTCTACTCGGTGCTGGGTGTCCTGCTGGCCACCCGCTACGCCCTGCAGAGCCTGGGGCAGAAGGTCCTGCCCCTCTTCTCCAGTGTCATTGAGCTGGTGGGCAAGGTGGTATTCGTGCTCTTCTTCATCCCGAAGTTTGCCTATAACGCCGTCATCCTCTGTGAGCCCATCATCTGGTGCTTCATGGCGGCGTACCTCGTGCTGGTCTACCTGCACGACCCGTTTGTGTTCCCGAAAAAAGCAGAATAAGGAAAAGACCCAGCTGCCGATGACAGCCGGGTCTTTGTGTCTGCGGGAAGTGATGAAACGATCGGGCAAGGAGGCTTACAGCGCCGAATAGCCGAAGCTGTTGACCAGTGCATCGATATGCTGGCCCGCCTTGCACAGGGGGCACTCGCGGGAATCGAAGCTGGCGTAATCGGGCAGGTTGGAGGGGTCAAAAATAGAGGTGACCGGGATGCCCAGGCACTCGGTGGCGGTGGCGAAGATGGCGCTCAGGCCTGCCACAGTGCCGCCGTAGTAGTTGATCGCCTCGATCGCGGCCTGCACGGTGTAGCCGGTGGTGATGGAAGCAGCCAGGATCAGCACGTGCTTGCCTTGACCATGGGGGCCAGATTGTCGCGCAGGATGATCTGGCTGCCGGTGGTGTACTCCGGGGTGATGACATAGATGGTCTGGTGGGCGTTCATGTTGGCGAAGCCGTCCTTGGTCAGCTCGTTGGCAAGGCAGGTGCCGATGACCTGTGTGCCGTCCAGGCAGAGGACAGTATCCACGATGGTGTTGTGCTGGTAGGCAGCCACCAGCTCTTTTGCCACGGCCTTTGCTCGGAAAGGCGGGACTTCTGGGTGGTGACATCGATATAGTAATTGATGTGGCTGTGGCTGGTTGCGAAATGGCCCTTTGCCACACGCAGGAACAGATTGCTCTTGTTGGTGGGAAGCTTTACCATGTTGATCATAACTGCAACACTCCTGTTCTGTCAAACTACGGCCCATTGGCCTTTTTCAGGCGGAAACACAAACAGCGCGGCGGCCCCTGCCGCTGCGCTCCCCTTCTTTTCCATAAACCTATGGTATCAGAAAATGCGGGTGTACACAAGATACAGAATTGCTGAAAATTTGAAGAAAAATTGAGACACTTTGCCAGCACAAACGGCGCAAAAAAGCCGCCCGGCTTTCCCGGACGGCTTAGGATGTACGTTGGGGAGATTACTTGGTGGAGGTGGAACTGGAGCCGGTCTCTTCAGCAGGAACAGCCAAGCGCCAGTTCATGGAGTATTCTGCGTACTGCAGATCGGGGCAATAAGTAAGAATAACCTTATCTCCTGCCTTCAAAGCATCAACAGTGGCCTTGACCTTACCGGTGGCAGTATCGTTATTCTTCAGATTGGTTCTGAACAGGCCATCCAGAGTGACGTTATAAGTCTTAGCGTTCTTACCGTCCTTATCAGTGACAGTAATCATAAAATTGTTGACATTGATGGGCAGATTGTTAGTACGACCAACAGTGATTGCAAAAGGAAGCTCAATAGAAGTATCACCAACGGAAAGCTCAGGTGCAACATACTTATTAGAGTTTTCGTCATTGGTACCCATAACAGCCTTGACCTGCAGAACAGTGATGGAACCGGCACCATCGCAGTACAGGTTCTTGGTATCGGTCTGATCACAGCCGGAGAAGAGGCCGGCACCCGCAACGGCCACAGCTGCAACAGCGGAGTATTTCAGGAAAGAGCGGCGAGAAAATGCTAACGACATAATCGTTCCTCCTTATAATGTGCAAAGCGCACGAAAATGCCAAAAGGCTCTGCCTATACAATAGGCGAAACGGGGGCGAATGTCAATGGTTTTCACAAATATTTTGTGAAATTTTCCCACCGCCGCCGTGCAAATCATACGAAATTTCGTCCTGCTTGATCAGGCTTTGGTCAGATCAGAGGCGTTGATGGTAAAGTTCAGGGTCTTGCCGGAAACAAAGGTCGGGGTGTAGGTCACACCGATCTGCTGCCAGGTGGTGGGCACCATGCAGACCAGCTCAATGTAGCCTGCACCCTGCGGGGAATGGCAGAGGCTGTGGTAAAGCTCTCGGTGGTGCTGTCGTACAGCTGGACATAAGCGCCGCCCTCGGCTGCCTGACCGTCGCAGGTGAAGGAGAAGTCGGTGGTGGAAGCGGACAGAGCGTGGAAGTAACCGGCAGTGTTGGCAGCGATCTGCTCCGGGGTATCCAGAGGATAGGCCTCGCCGATCTCCTGAATGTTCTGTGCGCCGATGGCAAAGGTGTCGCGGCTGGAACGGTTTGCAGAGGTGATCAGCATGGCAATGTACTCATAGCCTCGGCATCGGGGGCACTTGCCAGAGTAAAGACGCTGGTCAGCTGGACCGCCAGATTGTTCCAGTTGCTGATCTTATCGCCGACCTTGACCTCGATGGAAGAGTTATCGCCGGCCTGGCAGCCGCCCAGCACAGCAGCAGCGCCCAGAGCAGCGGCAGAAGCACCGGTGACCTTGAGGAAGGTGCGGCGGGAAATCTTGTTCGACATAAAGCTTGCCTCCTTAATCAATGGCAGAAATCTTTTTCTTCGCTGATTCGTTTATAGCATTTTTTACCGGAAATTGCAAGGCCTTGGGCACAGAATTAACAGGAGTTTCACACAGAAGCTCACTGGTTGGGGTCCAGGCCGCGCACATGGGTCTCGCTGGTCTTGACCAGATTCAGCAGGCTGGGGGTGTACAGCGGGTATTCCCGGGTCAGGCTCTCGGTGGTCATGGCAAGGCAGGAGGGGTCTTTTACGCCCTCGGCACCGTTCAGGTCCTCACCGGCCAGCAGGTCCTCCACGTTGCTCTCGCTCATCCGCATCACGGCATCGGAGTAGCCGGGCCAGCGGCGGGCCTCCACGCTGAACAGGCTCTGGGCGTTGTGGGGCTCGGCGGAATAGAGCAGGCGGAACATCTTGGCCACGGCCATCATCAGGTAGGTGCTGACCTCGGTGGTCAGGGCCTTGCTGTGGCACTCGGCGATCTTGGCATACAGCACGTTCAGGCTGTTGGAGATCAGCTTTTTGTTCATGGTGGGCAGAACGCTGCCATGGTAGACATTGTCCTTCATCTTATCGGGGTTGGGCAGGTCATCGGCGTTCAGCATCATGCCGTTGCGCTCAGCCGAGCGGCCCAGCAGGTAATCGCAGGACACATTATAGTAATCCGCTACCCGGACAACAAAGTCCAGACCGCACTCGCGGATGCCCTTTTCGTAGTGGGAGAGCAGTGCCTGGGACACCCCAAGGTCTTCGGCGGCCTGCTTCTGGGTGATGCCGCGCTCCTTGCGCAGCAGCTTGATGATACGGTTGAATTCCATGATTTTGGACTCCTCAGTAGTGGAAATTGAACTTCTTTGAGTTTTGGTTTACAACATGTTGATTATACACAGTGGAAAACAAAAAGTAAAGTAAGAAAAGTGACGGAAATTCTCGTCATTTTTCGTCATTTTTGTCAAAAGGCTTGCCCCGGATACCATATCTATGCTAAACTAAAGACAATCAACGCATATTTTGTGGCGCACGGCCCGGGCAGGTTGCCACTGTCGGTGCGAAATTTTACAGCAAAGAGGAACTCTTTGCAGATAGAGGTGTTTTTCCATGAAACGTTCAAACTTCATCTCATCCGCCACGGCATGACGGCCGGTAATCTTCAGGGCCTGTACATCGGCAGCGGTACGGACATCCCCCTGTGTGAGGAGGGACGCGCCCAGCTGAAGGAGCTGAAGGAGCGGTTCGAGTATCCGCAGGTGGACACGGTGTTCTCCTCCCGTTGGTGCGCGCTGTGGAGACAGCGAACATTCTGTTCCCCAATGCAGGCCACCAGTCACAGTGCACGACCTGCGGGAAGCGGGCTTTGGCGTGTTTGAGAACCGCCCCGTGAAGGATCTGGTCAAGGAAGAGGATTTCAAGAAGTGGATCACCCCCGGCTCCGGCTTTGTGCCCGAGGGAGCAGAGCCCACCGAGCAGTTCCATGCCCGCTGTGCCGAGACCCTGCTCAAGCTGTTTGAGTATATGATCCGGATGGATGTGACCGAGGCTGCCTGCGTGACCCATGGCGGCGTGATCATGAGTATGCTGAGCCAGCGCGCGCTGCCCTCCCGCCACCCGGAACAGTGGATGGCCGACCCCGGCTGCGGCTATACCGTCCAGACTGACGTGCAGCTCTGGATGCGCGACCGTCTGGTGGAGGCCATCGACATCGTCCCCTTTGGTTACGCCGATACCCTGCGCGGGCAGGCAGAAGCCGAGGAAAACGAGGCGTTTGAGTAAGAATCTTTGCCGCGCCGCTCTGAAAATATCCAAAACACGTAAAATCGCGGAAGAACAGGTAAAATTCCGGGCAAATCTCTTGACAGAAAGCCCGGAATTTACTATTGTATAAAGAGAACTTATTTTCCCGTTAGGAGGAATCCCCGATGTCACAATCCCTGTCCCGCCGCTCGTTCCTGAAATATGCCGGTTCCGGCGCAGTCAGTCTGGCTGCCGCCCTGCTCACCGGTGTTTCGGGCGCGGCTCTGGCCCCCTGCTATGAGGGCGAACCTGCTCTGTTGGACGGCAAGGCGGCAGTGGAGCTGCTGGGCTATGCGCCTGCCCCGGAGCTGGACAGCACGCTGGTCTATCTGTCGGTGGAGAACCTCTCGGCCCGGCCGCTGGCTGTGGGTGCCAGCTACCTGCAGAGCCGCGGCCTGGACAGCAGGAATGCCCTGTACAGCCTGGGCACCGGCCTGACTGCCCTGTGTGATGGCAGACAGGTGCGGGTGGGCAGCTTTGCAGCTCCCCTCTACGGTGAGAATGCGGCAGATGCCTCTGCCTTTACCTTGAATCTTTCCGCAGGGCGCGGGGCGATGCTCCACTGCTTCTGCGAGACCCCGGCGGACTGGCAGACGCTGGAACTGATCTATCAGCCTGACTTTGCCGCAGGCCAGACCGTCCATTTTGTGGTGCGCCGGGATGCCGATGAAGTCCATCTGGGCGCGGTGCCTGCCACCCTTGCCGAAGTGGGCAGCGTGGTCGATCTGTAAATAGCATAGCGTAAAAAGAGACGGTTCTGCATCGGATTGCAGGACCGTCTCTTTTGCTTATAACAGGTTTTCCCCGGTGGAGTTCTGCACAGTGAGCTCCTGCCCGGTCAGGCTGGACACCAGCGCCAGATAGCTGCGGCCTGCCGTCAGGGTCAGGGGGCGGCCGTTGGAATCATACAGGGAGAAGGTGGTCTCGCTGCCCTGCGTCCAGGTGATGTTCCACAGGTGGCCTTCGTTGAGCCAGACACCGCCGCCCATGGTCAGATCGTAATCCAGCGTCACACCATCGTCACGCAGGTGGATGCACTGAACAGAATGAGCAGGTTGTCGAAATCTGTCTGCTGGCCGTTGTTGGCATCCAGCTGTGGTGTGCCGTCCGCGTGGAGCATCCGGTAGGTCTTGCTGTCGGCATCGTAGGAGAAGCCGGTGGCGTTCTGCGCATCAAACTGGACCCGGACACTCATTGCGTCCGAAGCATCTGCATCGGGCAGCTTGCCGTTTTCCTGCATGGGCAGCAGATTGGGCACGGAGAGGAGGGTTCCGCTCTCGCTGTCGGAGCTGCTGGAAGAGGTGTCCGTGACGCGGGATTCTGTCAGGGCCGGGAGATGTTCAGACTGCCCAGCACACCCGAAAGTGCTGCACCGCTGGTATGCCACAACGGGACATTCTGCCAATTGGTCTCACAGGAAAAGGCATTGGTGCCCACCTCCAGCGCGTCTACCGCGCGCAGAGAGTAGTAATCAAGGTAGTTCTGGTCAAACTGTCCGCCGCCCCGCTGCACCGGCAGTACCTGCTGGCCCACCAGCAGCCGCCAGTAAAGGTCCTGCCCGGCAGAGACAGGCCCGACCTGCGGCACGGCCCCCACGGCAGGGTAGACCAGGCAGAGCCTGGTGGCCTGCTGCTGTGCGGTCAGGCTTCCAGCACCAGCGAGGCTGTGGAAAGCCCCCACTGAGTGGTGCTGGCGGCCGCGTTGTCAATGGTGATGGCGACCGGCCGCTGGCCCGGCCAGACAAGCTCCTGCCCGGTGAGCGGGTCAGTGGGACTTTCGGCGGGCTGGGAGCTGGGGCTGAGCGCACAGCCTGTCAGCAGTGCGGCGCTGAGCGCAAAACAGAGCAAAGCGCGCATCCAAAAGCGTTTCATCGGTTTCCCTCTTCTGCCCCGGAGGGCGGGTGATTTAGTAGCTGAAATTGCTCCACTCATCATTGTCCACCAGTGCCAGATAGGTCTTGCCCCGGTTCAGGGTCATCTCCTCACCGGTTTCGGTGTAGAGCTTGAGCGGATGGGTGGGATGCGGCTTCTCCCAGCGGCCCACCTGCACGCCGCCCCGTGTGAAGAGGTACGCCTGCCCACCGGCCACATAGTTGACCGACTGGACATCGTGAGAATCGCCCGCATAGGCGGCGATATCGGCAAAGCAGACCACCACGTTGTCAAAGGTCAGCTGTTTGCCGGTCAGCTCGTCCACCGTGTTCTCATAGGCTTTTTTGGAGCGGTTGTACATTTCCAGCTTGTAGCTGCGGCCCCAGCTGTTGTAGCTCAGGCGGGTCCTGTAGCTCTCGGAGTGGGTGATGCTGATGGTTTTGGCCGCAGGGGCACCGGGAAGGTCATTGGAGGCTGCGGTGCGGTAGTCGGCAAAGTGGAAGAAAGGCGTTTCGTTGGCGTAGGTCAGGCCGATGCCGGCGTTGCCGGCTGCCTGTTTGATCTCCTTGCCGGAGGTGAACTCGGTGTGTTCATAGGCTACGTTGTGGCCGCGGTTGTCACGGTGGGCAACGTGGGGGTGAACCGGCGTGTTGAAGTAACTCTTGCCGCCGATGTTCAGGCCGGAGTAATCGTATACATTGATGAACTGGGTGCAGAAAATGCTCTCGCCATCGTGGTAATAGAGGGCCTGATGGGGCATGAGCAGCTGCAGGAACTGGTCGCGGCCAGAGCGCAGCGGCCCGACCTCCGGGATGGTGTCGGCATCCCGGAACACGGCACACAGGCGGTGATGCCGCCCTCCACCTTGCTCTCGATGAGCAGGTCTGCCGAGCCGATGCCGCGCTGGGGGCGGGCGTTCTGCTTTTCGGAGTTGGCGATGTTGTTGACCATCACACCCACCATCCGGCCGGTGCTCTTGCGGGCTTCGCCGGTCAGAGGGTCAGCGTCGTAGGCAGGCAGAAGGCTGAACGCAGAGCTTGCGGCTTCGCTGGACGCTGCCGAGGAGGCGGCTGCCTCACCGGCTGAGGACGCAGAGGATGCAGCGGCTTCAGAAGAAGCAGAAGAGGATGCCGCCGAGCCGCAGAACAGGCTCTTCATCCAGTCGGGCAGGTCACCGCCCAGAATGGCACTGCCGGGGCTTGCAGAGCAGCCGGCGAGCGCCAGCAGCGCCGCCGTCAGCCCGGAATAGCGAAGTACGGACCGTCGAGAAATTTTCATGGAAAAGCCCTCCTATCGGATCGGCTTGCCCGGCGCGGAAGTGCGCTCGGCAGGTCGGTTGCAGTTTTGCAATGAACTGCTTTGATTGTACTGGTTCTTGCCCGGTTTGTAAAGGGGCAGTTCGTGGCAAAATCTGCCCGATGACGGCTTTGGGAAAGTTTTTTGTGCAGAAAGCTTGCTTTTTGCCCGGGAGTATGGTAATATTATTCGGCAGTATCGTGTTATATTGCGCTTTATAATGTATGCGCTCGTAGCTCAGCCGGTAGAGCATCTGACTTTTAATCAGAGGGCCAGGGATTCGAGTTCCCTCGAGCGCACCAAAATCCCACGAGAAATCGCAAGATTCCTCGTGGGATTTTCTTTTTGTACGCCGTTTGCACGGTCTCTGCACGGTTTTTGCACGGTCCGCATTTTTCGTGTCAGATGGAGTAAGTCTGTGAATTACTCTGCAATTCGTGCTATTTTTGCAATTCAGGTCAGCAAAGCCAGGCGGAGCTGCGCTTTTACGGCAGGGTCTGCGTCCTTCAGAAGTTCCAACAGTGCCGACACGGAGATGGTCGGTTCTGCTTCAACCGGGGCAGCCTGCACAAGTGTTGCTCCCGGCTTGTAGAAGCCTTCCTCGAACCTTTTACCCAGCTTCTTGCGGGAATCCTGCTGGATGTGTGCATAGGTGTTGACCAGCAGATTAGCGCTGGCATGACCTGTTGTTCCCTGTACGGCTTTCACATCACCGCCGGAGATCATCAGTTGATAGGTGGCACTGGAATGCCGCAGGCCATGGAATACGATGCGGGTGAACTCCGGGTGCTTGTCCTGCCACTTGATGAACTTTTTGCGGATGAGGATCGGCTCCACCGCCAGACCATTGGGCAGGCGCAGCAGCATCCCGCTGTTGCGATAGCGTTCCGGGTCAACAGCTTCATCCATTTCCAGACGCTTCAACCAGTGTTTCAGTTCCTCTTTCAGCACGGCGGTCATAAAGATGGTGCGGTTGGAGGATGCTGTTTTGGTCTTTTTGAGCACCAGCGTTGTGGTGCTGCCCTCGCGCTTATCCTCAAACTCCTGCAAGATGCAGCCCTTGCCCGTTTTTGCCAGCGATGCCTTTTGGACACGCTGCATACACTTGTTGATGCGGAACGTGCCTGTGCCGTCTGCTCCCTCAAAATCAAGATCTTCCGGGGTCAGGCCAGCAACTTCACCCTCACGCAGTGCGCCCACCAGTGTGAGGTGAACAGCCAGATGCAGAATCGGGTCCTCCATGCTGGCAAGTGCGGCCCACATCTCGTCCGCGTCCCAGATGGCACGCTCCTGAATCGACTTTTTAGGGCTGTCCACCGGAACGGGGCTTTTGATGAGGATGCCCCACTCCACCGCATACTGAAACGCCGTCCGCAGCAGGCGGTGCACCTCGTGGATGGTTGTTCCAGAGAGAAGCCGCTGCTGCTGTTTTTCCGAAAGCACCTGCTTTTTGCCCTCAAGATATTGGCCGCAAGGCGTTTTGCTGAGGGTAGAATACAGGTCTTCCAGATGGTAAGGCTTGAGCTTTTGCATCTGCATATCGCCGATGTACGGAATAATGAGGTTCTGGACCGTTCCCAGATTGGATTGATAGGTGCAGGGGGCCCACTTGTGCTTGTTGCACTGCTTGGGAAGCCACTCCATCAAAAACTCTTTGACGGTGATGGTGGACGGAATCAGAAACGTTCCGTTTGCCAGTTCATGTTCGATTTGTTTTTTGCGATTTGTTGCCTCCTCTTTCGTGGAAAAACTTTCCCATTTGTTGCAGTTTTTACCCTGCTCGTCTTGGTAAGTATAGCGGACACCATAGGAGCTGCCGCGTTTCGTAATATATGCCATACGTTATCTCCTTTTTCAAGCTGCCCGGAGCCACGCATCGAAACTGTCTTTCGGGATGCGGATGCTTCCGCCTACCCGCAGAACACGGAATTCGGTGGTGCTGTTGCACAGGTTGTAAGCAGAGCGCAGGCTGATGGACAGCATCTGCGCGATCTCCTCTACCGTGTACACCAGTGTTATGGCTTTCAGGTATTCCTTTCTTAAAAGTGGCGGACTTGAATGAGCTGATTGATACGGGAAAATATTCATGTTCGACATTTATTCCTCTTGAACGATACGAACAGCTTTTGCATAAAGAGCTAACACCCACAGAAAATGATATTCTTATAACTTCAAGAGGAACTCTTGGAAAGTGTTATATCGTTCAATCGGATGATGAATTCTATTTTCAAGATGGCATGATTAGCTGGCTCTCCAATTTTAGTCCGAAAGTTTCAAGTATTTATATTTCATATTTGTTTGCGCAACCATATATCCAAAAACAAATTGAAAGTCTGCAAGCTGGCTCGACAGTGGCATACTTATCGATTGCGATGTTGAAGAAAATAAATGTTATTTTACCGCCTAAAAAACTTCAAGATGATTTTGCCACCTTTGTAGAGCGCGTAGACCAGCAGAAGCAGACCGTACAGCAAAGCCTTGAAAAGCTGGAACTGATGAAAAAGGCGCTGATGCAGGAATATTTTGGGTGACTCCCTCAGTCATCTTCGGTGACAGCTCCCTCTGGAGGGAGCCTCTTGACAAAGAGGGAAAGTTTCCGGCCCGAGGAAAAGCCTCCCTCTTTGAGGGAGGTGGCGCGGCGTTAGCCGTGACGGAGGGAGTTCCAGAAAGGAGCGCGTCCAGATGTCATTGCCATATCAAGGAAAATTGATCCCTCGTGCAAAAGAACTGCGTAAGGGCGCAACCAAACAGGAAAATCATCTCTGGTATGATTTTCTGCGTGGCTATCCGATGCGCTTTCAGCGTCAGAAAACGATTGATGGCTTTATTGCGGATTTCTATTGTCACGTTGCAAGGCTGGTCGTGGAAGTGGACGGTTCACAGCATTATAATGAGCAGGGACTGGCATACGACAAAGAACGCTCCGCCATTTTTGCCGAATATGGTGTGAAGGTGATTCGGTTTTCTAATCTGGAAATAGAGCAGAGCTTTCAAGAAGTTTGCAGTGCAATTGATTTGGAAGTCAGGAAGCGGGTTCAGGAACTGGAAGATACTCCCTCAGTCAAAGCCTAGCGGCTTTGCCAGCTCCCTCTGGGAGGGAGCATATAACGTAGAGGTAAGGTAAAAGCCTCCCTCTTAGAGGGAGGTGGCACGGCGTGAGCCGTGACGGAAGGAGTTGTACAGCAGAGCCTTGAAAAGCTGGAACTGATGAAAAAGGCACTGATGCAGGAATATTTTGGGTGAGCATAAATGAAATACCGTATAGTTTGTATGATTGGCAGTTGTCAAAGAAACTTAAAAGAAAACGTACCAGAACAAGAAGTGTTCCAAATCAAAAGAGTGATTGCGACTATTTTTGAATTTATGAATGAAATAGATAATTATACGATGTTGCTTGGAAATTCAAAAGATTTTTTGCAGTATACAGAAGATGGAAATATCAATCTTGAAAAAATGGAGGAATTTGCAAATTTAAATCGCCTGTTTATGAATTGGCTAAATTCATTTTATGTTTGGGTTGAATATCACGAACGGTATCATAAGATTCTGTTTGGAAAATTAAAAGGAAGATTCTACGACCAGTATCCGGAGTATAGGATAACATATTTTCTTCGGCGGTACACAACACATCAAAGCTGTTGTATAACCAAGACTACACTTGCGTTAGACACGGGGATAGTATCATATTTGATTCCGGTGGATAAAATACTTGAAAATGGAGACATGAATAAACAGACCAAAGGTGATTTGAAAAAAGTCCAAAAGGAAAATCAGAACATTGATTCACGAAAACTTGTTGAAAGCACGACGAAAATTATACAAGAATTTCAAGTGGATCTGTGGAAAGAAGAATGGCAGACCGTAAAGAAAAGCTTGAACAGTCTGAAAGGGTATATAATAACGGATGGAGTTGCTTTAAAACCAACCTATATTGTTTCAGATGATGATAACGTTCGCCCCTACTGCATCAGCAATGTGGTCGGATATTTGATTCAGAAAATGAATTCGTATCCAGAACTGAAAGCACTTTTGCATTAATGGTTACAAGGAGGCTATTACATGAAGTTTTTCATTAGCTCGACTTATCAGGACTTGAAAAATATCAGGCGTGTTGCAATAAATACTATTGAAAGCTTGACTGAAAGGAAAACTGCTGAAATTAGTGCAATGGAGGAATTTCCGGCAAGTCAAAAATCAAGCGGAACTTTTTGCGTTGACCAAGTAAAAGATGCCGATATTGTAATTGGCATATATGGGTATCGCTTTGGTTCCAAATACTATGATGGGCGTTCAATGACGGAAATTGAATTCGATGAAGCAACAGAACTCGGCACTCCAATTCTTGCATTTGTAGAAAATGGGGCAGAGGACACAGGTGACATTGATCAAAAGCGTTTTATTAACAATAAAGTATTTTCACTTGGAGGCGTTTGTGCAAGATTTGATTCGACCAACTTGGAAAATTTTGCAAAGGTATTAAACAATTCATTAAAAGAATACTACGGTACATTAGATGGCTATAGTTATCATTCCATATGGGATGATATCCACGAACTCAAACATAAAATTGAGGAAACAGATGATTATCCCAGATTATTACCCTACGGAGAAAATGAAGAAGATAAGGCGCTCGATGATATTATAGAAAGTGCCAAGATGCTTTCAGAGATGGGGAATAATCTCCGCACTGAAAATAATATAGTATATGATATTGCTCACTACTATTGGCAAAAAGAAGACGAGAATCCTGATATTGACCCAGAGTTCAAAGCAACAATTGATGCGCAAAAAGCAGGATTGGTTAAGCGCATAAAAAAACACAATCATGAACTTGTACTATGCTACGATTGGACCGTATACGGAATTCCTAATCATTGCACAAGTATTATGCTCGCTGTAAATTATTTAAAATTGTGTCGTGTGCAGAAAAGGCTTTTGACGGAAGCATGGACTGAAGATTTACGTCATGAAGTATTAAAGCTCAAAGCTTTCTATATCGATACCATTGAAAACCGAAGTGGTCTCATCGACTAATTAAAAAGGAGCTGATTTTATGTCCAACTTCTCCTATCTCTCCACCCGCCCCGAATACTCCCTCTTCGCCAATTCTGCCATCGAGGCCGAGAAAGTGTTCTCCACCTCCCCGGCGATGTGCGCGGTGGGGTGCCGGAAGGCGTTGGAGCTGGCGGTGAAGTGGGTGTATGCGGCAGATAAAACCATCACGATGCCCTACAAGGACAACCTGCAATCCCTGCTGCATGAGCCGAGCTTCCGGTTCGCGGTGGACCGGGACGTGTGGAGCGTGCTGCCCAGCATCGTGAAGGCGGGCAATCTGGCGGTACATACAGGACATAGTGTGTCGGCGGCGGATGCAGTGTTCAGTCTGCGGGGGCTGTTCGCCTTCATCCAGTGGGTGGATTACTGCTACGGCACGGACTATGTGGAGCGCTCCTTTGATGAAACAGCCATCCCCGGCGAGAAAGTGGCGCTGGACGAAAAGAAGATCCGGGAGCAGGAAAGCCTGCTGACCCAGAAAGATGCCGAGTTGGAAGCGTTGCGCAAGCAGGTGGAGAGCCTTTCGACGGCGTACACAGCCAGCAAACAGCAGAACCAGCAGAGCCGCAGTTTTACCGCTGCCGACCTGACCGAGGCCGAGACGCGGCGGAAGATCATCGACATCGACCTCAAGGCCATGGGCTGGAAATTCACCGGGCCGGACGCTGATGTGCGCACCGAGTACGAAGTGGACAACATGAACGGCGTGCTGGGGCAGAAGGGCTATGCGGACTATGTGCTGATGGGCAAGGACGGCTTGCCGCTGGCGGTCATTGAAGCCAAGCGCAGCACCAAAGACCCCAACATCGGGCGCAAGCAGGCTCAGCTTTATGCAAACTGTCTGGAGCAGAAGTTTGGCCGCCGTCCGATGCTGTTCACCACCAACGGCTACACCACCTATTTCTGGGATGAGCAGAGCGGCCCGCAGCGGCCGGTGAGCGGCGTGTTCTGCAAGGATGATTTGCAAAAGCTGATGAACCGCCGCACCGAGAAAAAGCCGCTGGACACCATTGAAATTGACGACAAAATCACCGACCGCTACTATCAGAAAAACGCCATCCGGGCAGTCTGCGCCCATATTACGCAGGGCTTCCGGCGCAATCTGCTGGTCATGGCTACGGGCACGGGCAAGACCCGTACCGCATCCAGCCTGACCGATGTGCTGAGCCGCGGCGGTCATGTGACCAACGTGCTCTTTCTGGCAGACCGCACTGCACTGGTCAAGCAGGCAAAGGACGACTTCAAAAAGTATCTGCCCGACCAGTCGCTTTGCAACCTGTGCTCCTCCAAGGACGATAAGGCCGCGCGCATCGTGTTTTCCACCTATCCCACCATGCTCAACGCCATAGACAACGCCAAGACCAAGGACGGCGTGCCGCTGTTTTCGCCCGCCCACTTTGACCTTATCATCGTGGACGAGAGCCACCGCAGCATTATCAAGAAATACCGCGCCATTTTTGATTATTTCGATGCCGTTCTGGTGGGTCTGACCGCCACCCCGAAAACCGACGTGGACCGCAACACCTACGACTTTTTCGAGATGGAACATGGCATCCCCACCTACGCCTACGATTACGACACGGCGGTCTACACCGACCATGTGCTGGTGCCTTACTACAACTACGAGGTCAAGACGAAATTCACAGAAGAGGGCATCCACTACGACCAGCTTTCACCGGAGGATAAGGCCCGCTACGAGGACGATTTTGCCGAGGATGACACCCTGCCCACCTTTATCCCATCCGAAAAGCTGAATAAGTTTATCTTCAACGCCAACACCGTGGACACGGTGCTGCAAGACCTGATGGAACGGGGCATCCAGACGGCGGGCGGTGACCGCATCGGCAAAACCATCATCTTTGCCCAGAACAAGCGCCATGCGGAGTTTATCCGGGAACGTTTTGGCAAGCTGTACCCGCAGCTGGAGACCCAGTACCCGGGATTCATCCAGCGGGTGTCTGCGACGATGCCTATGCACAGTCCGTCATTGACGACTTCAAACAGCCGGATAAGCCGCCGTTTATTGCGGTCTCGGTGGATATGATGGACACGGGCATCGATGTGCCGGAGTGCGCGAATCTGGTGTTTTTCAAAAAATGCGCAGCAAAACGAAGTTCTGGCAGATGATCGGCCGTGGTACGCGGCTCTGCCCGTCCCTTGCCTGCGTGGATGCCATCGACGGCGAATATACGGGCAAACGGCGTTTTCTGATTTTCGACTACTGCGGCAACTTTGAATTTTTCCGTCAGAAACCCAACGGCTACGAGAGCGCGGACACCAAAAGCCTGTCCGAGAGTATTTTCTGCAAGCAGGTGCGGATCGCCGCCGCGCTGCAGGATGGAGCCTATGCGGACGAAAAATACCAGAACTGGCGCAAGATCTTAACGGAGACCTGCCGTGCCGAGGTGGGAGCGCTGAACCCGGAGCTGGTATCCGTGCGGCTGCACCGACAGGCCGTGGAACACTATCAAAAGCCAGAAGCCTTTGTCAGCCTGACCGAAACGGACAAGGGTACTCTGATGAAAGAGGTGGCACCGCTCATCTCGCTGGACGACAAAGATGAAGCCGCCAAGCGGTTCGATAACTTTGTGTATGGCTTGCTGCTCTGTGAGCTGGAGGGTCTGCCGGGGCTGGGCCGCGCCCAGAAACAGCTGCGCAATACAGCGGCAATGCTGGAAGGGAAGGCTACCATCCCGCAGGTGCAGGCAAAGCTGCCCTCATCCGCGAGGTGCAGACAGACGAATTTTTGACCTCGCATGATCTTCTCCACTTTGAGGAAATGCGGCAGGAGCTGCGGGAACTCATCAAGTTTCTGGTGGAGGGCGGCGAGGGGCAAAAGCCTGTCTACACGGCCCTTGCCGACCCGGTACTGGAACAGACCGAGGGCAAAACGCTGGATTCCGGCTACGATTTTGGCGAGTACCGGGAACGTGTGAACCGCTACATCATGGAGCACCGCAGCGATACGCTGGCCATCCACAAGCTGACTCAGAACATTCCGCTTTCCCGGGGTGACTATACCGAGCTGGAACATATCTTCACCTGTGAGCTGGGCAGCAAAGAGGACTATGCACGGGAGTTTCGGGATACCCCCTTTGGTCTGCTGGTGCGCAAGGTGGCAAAGCTCGACCACGATGCTGCCATGCAGGCATTTTCCAAGTTCATCAACGACGAATCGCTGAATGCAAAGCAGATCGCGTTTGTGCAGAAGGTTATTCATTACATCGAGCAGAACGGTTATGTGGAAAGCAAGGCGGTTCTGATGAAACCACCCTTTGACCAGCCCATTCTGTTTACCCGCCTGTTTGATGGCAAAACAGGCAGTGAGCTGATGGATACGATCAATTCGGTGAAAGAGAATGCCACCCATGTGACTGCATAAAGTGGTGGAATGTACTGATAAAAAACAGTATAATACGCTTGAACTATATTAGGACTTAGAGCTTCATGTGGAAGTAGCCCAGAAGCCGACCTTCTACTCGGATTCGGATTTCTTTATCGTCACACTGCCGAATAGAAGTGTAGCGACTCCGGCACAGATCAGTATGGAAAGTGTGGCAAGTGGTGCGGAAAGTGCGGAAACCTCTGCGGAAAGTGCGGAAACTTCTACAGTGCTCCACGGAATGAGTACGGATGCAGAAGTGAGTGAACTTTGCGAAAGGCTGAATGGCACGAGACTAACTGCAAGTACAAAAGAGCGGACGCTTGAACTTTTCAAGAGATATCGGTATCAATATCAGTTCCGCAGCATAAACATTGCACAGCTATATGGCGTTCAGAAATCTCGTGCATCCTCTATTATCAAGAATCTTATCAAGTATGGATTGGTGACGTCACAGAATATGGCGTATACCAATTTGTGAAGAAGTAACACCGCTATCAACAGATGGTTTTTGAAAACCAAGCGGTGAAGCTGTTACAGCCCATGGAACGTCTTAATATAATTTGAATTATCATAATCGAAATTATATTAACTGTCTACACAGAATGCCCACTCCCCTGAGAACTCCTCAGACGAGTGGGCATTCTTCTTTCCGTGTATCAAATTTACCTTTGTGGTCACTCAAATCGCCACCAAGTCATGGAGCAAAAATCATCATTTTTTATTTGTCCCAGAGTAAGTGCACGGTTTCTGCACTGTTTTTGCACGGTTTCAAGGGATGCAATGGGTACGCTGACTTGCAAAATACGGCAAAGGGTGCAGAAATTACAACGTGAAAAATCACGATGTTTTGCACAAAAATAACGCAAACTCGAAAGTTTTAAAATCAGAGTGCTCAGCCGGTGGGCTCTTTTAATCAGAGGGCCAGGGAATCGAGTTCCCTCAGACAATCAGGCCCCGGGTGGTGGCTTTGAACGACAACACGGTTTGCGGTGCAAGTGATAGACCATCTGACAGAGATTTTCAAGCATTGAAAATATGGTGATAAAGTGGATTTTTGTTACAAATCAATAAAAATGTTGAGGAAAAAATCTTCTGTGGTAAAATAATTAAAAAGATGCTGCGAAATTGTGGAGGGAGGAGCTGTGCAACATGCACCGGCTCCATAAACGCCTTACAGGTGCAGCCAACAGTTCCATAGAAATCATCATTGCTTGGAGTGAGCTTTTGCAGATGCGTAAGAGACTGTTTGTTAGAAACTGGATCCGAAGGCTTTTAAGGTATCTTTGTATTCCGGTTGGGTTCTTCCTGGTCGTGTTTCCTCTATATAGCCTGATGATCCGCCAGACGATCCAAGCGCAGTCCTCCAGCGCGATGGAAATGCTGGCGATCGGCACCACCCAGTTGGAGCGATGCCTGAGCAACATCCGCAGTACAACGAACAAATTGTTCAGCGAAACGGAGTATACTCTGCTTGCCAGCAGCTATGACAACAGTATTCTGGGAGATTATCAGACACTGACGAGAGCCAGCAAATCGTTACAGGATAAGACCTACGATTCCTCTGTGATCACATACAGCTATATTACATTTGAGCGGAATGGCATCATATTGGATGACCGGAGCGCGTATGAAAGCCATAGCAATTTTTACCCGGGAGCACTTGAGTATGAGGATGTGTCTCAGGAGGAATGGGATGCACAGAATCAGATCGATGTAACGACGATAAAGCCCGCCCATGTTGTCAACTGATGCATTCCAGCTATGGCAATTCATATACCACGGTATACCAGCCCTATGTGAACACGGCGGGCCGCCTTTGCGGCGCAATGACGGTGCTGATCAAGGAAAAAGATGTCGTTTCAATGTTCCTTTCGCAGCAGCAATGGCGCGAGGAAGGGCTTTTCTGCCTGATTTCCGATGACGGAACGATCCTGGCGGGAAATAACTATGACGGAACGACACTTTCCCTGGCGAGTGATGATACGGGTTGGGAGATCTATCAGGGAAAGCGCTATCTGATGGCAACGCGATATGTGGCATCTCTGAATGCAACGGCGGTCATTGGAATGCCGCCGTCGCTCTATGAAGCGGGTCTGTTGGCAGTACAGCGTGCAATTTGTCTGTATCTGATCGTGGGCGTTCTGGGCTGTGTATTGATCAGCGTCTGCATGACACTGGAGGACATGAACAGCCTGCGTCCGATGCTGGATACGCTGGACGAATCGGATCTGGCATCACGGAAAGTGCTGAATGAAATCTTTCTCCGTAATGTGAACAGCCAGCATGAACTGGCGCGGGAACTGGAGCATTCACGCAGCGAGCTGGAACACGGCAAAATGGAAATTTTGCTGCGTACAGGTCTGTAAGTCAGGAATCCCTTCAGCAGCTGACGGATGCGGTGCAGCTGAAAGCCTATAACTTCCTGCTGCTGATCCCATCTCTTCAGGAAAACGCCGAGTGCTCACTGAAAGAAGAGCTGCGTACTGTGGTGGTGTCAGAGCAGATACGTCAAATTTACGGGCAGAGATTTTATGTACAGGCAACGGCAGATGACCTGATCCTGGTGATCCTGACGCAGGAAACGGATGAAGCAGAGGAACTGCGGGAGATGTGTTTCCGTACAGAGCAGCTGTATGATGCGCTGCATTTGACGACCCCCCTGATATTGAGCGATCCTTTTGAGAAAATGGAGCAGCTGTCAGATATTTACTGGAAGGCCCGCAATGTGGCGGCCTATGCGGATCCGACACAGAAGATCTGCTATTTGGGGAACAGCAGTGCGCAGCGCGGTACCACGGTCAATGCAACCAATGCAGCGCGGCTTCGGGAGTATCTGCTTTCCGGATGCACGGAAGAAGCGGTTTCGCTTCTGAGTGAACTGTTCCCGGTGGATAATCTGGACCCGGAAAACTTCAAGCAGGATTTTTACACGGCAGGCGGCATTCTGCTGAACACGGCGGAAAGGGTATGCTGTCCGGATATCGCCTATCTGTGCAGTTATGACTCTAAACTGACTGCCCGCCAGATGCTGAGCCGGTTGCAGGACTGCTGTGTGGAGATCTGCAATCATGTGCAATTCTTGAAGCATAGCCACAATGATGCGCTTCAAAAGAATATTCTGGACTGGCTGGCACAGAATTTCCAGAATCCGGAGATCAATGCGGCGATGACGGCAGAGCAGTTCAAGATCTCGAAAAAGTATCTTTCGCAATTCCTGAAGGAGCAAACCGGAAAGAGCTATACAGAGTATGTGGAAGAATTGCGTCTGGATCATGCAATGCAGCTGCTGAGAACGACAGATCTGAATATTACGGATATTGCAGAACAGTGCGGCTTCTCCACGGCAAATACATTCTATAAGGCATTCTGGCGGAAGTATCAGCTCTCGCCTTCTGCAGTTCGCAAAGGAGATAACTGATTTCAGCGCAAAAAAATGAACGATGTCAGCCCATTCGGACAGACATCGTTCGTTTCTTTTTACAGGTGGATTCAGGGATGGATGCTTATGGTAACAGTGCGGGGAGCATCCAATGCAAAGGTCAGCTCAAGCAGCCCATCGTGGCGTGTGGTCACGGTGCAGGGAACAGAGGCTGTAACAGCTTTGGGACCCGGCTGCAGAACAGCCAGAACAGTGCTGCGGCCCGCTGCGGTAAAATCCAGTGTGGCATTTAAGGCGCTGTTGTCCGGTGCCCAATCCGTATGCCGGACAAAGGCATCAAAACCGGTCGTGAGGGTGCCGGGGCGGTAGTAAGCGGAAAACCACTGTACAATGGGAGAAGAAAGCCCGCTGAACTGATGCCAGCCGGCACCACGGCGGCTCTCGATCATAAAGTGCTCAAAACAACAGTAGCTTTCGGCACACTCGTTCTGCCACAGGGTAAGAGCGGTGTCGGCAATGCGGTAAGCAAAATCGGTAAGGCCCGCATCCAGCGCGGATTTGAAGAACATCCACTGATAAGGCATCCATACAGCGCCGTTCCAGTAGCCGTCACGCCGATAGTACGGCGCACTCTGATCTACGGTGGAAAGGCCGCAGGCACACCACAGGTGTTCCGGGCTTTGCAGCTTCTGCCACAGAAGCTCCTTCTGCGGTTCTGTACAGGCACCTGCAAACAGCGGCGAAGCGCCATCCAGGCCCATGTCGTAGTTCAGGCCCTGCTCGGTGCGCAGAATATCCGCAGCATCACCGGAAGGATCGTGCAGGAGGTACCCGAAGTAACCGCTTTCCTCGTCCCATGCAGTCTGCAGGGAGCGCCCTAAGCGAAGCGCATCGGCATCAAATACATCTGCGTCGGCTGTCTCACCCAGCAGGCGGGCGGTGTAAGCAGGATCTTTGCGCAGCGTATCGCATGGGCAGTTGTGACCACGGGCGCGCAGCTGGCCTGCAAACGGCGGCGATGGACCTCCTGCTGTGGGGGATAATCGTCCCATCACCGGAATTATAGAAATAATCCCAGGGGCGCAGCAAGCCGCTGTGCAGGTTGGCGGTAGTGGAGCCGCCTTCCTGCCCGGTGAAGAAGCGATAGTACAGCTTTAGGCGTGGATAGCAGTAGGCGGCAAGTTCTCTGCTGCTGGTGCGATTCAACAGCTCGGCGTACAGATAAAACTGCGTTGGCACCATGGAGCCATGGTGTAAGAAAGCAGCGTCCACAGAATCCGGGGGCATCAGGTAGGTGTTCAGGCAGTCAAAGGCATTGCGCAGGCTGGTCTGAGCCAGACCCATTCCAATGAATCCGGAATCCCATGTGTAGACACAGTCCCACCAGCGGCCGGGAGTGTAGTGGCGGATATACTGTCCCCGCGTGTACACCGGATACACAACGTTGGTGCAGAGAACTGCATTCATCAACTGTTGGCCCAAGGCAAGCGATTCGGCAGCCGGTAAAGCGGGCGGTGCTGCAAGGGAGGCAGAAGCCTGCTGCCATAAGTGCTCCCAATCACTGCGCTGCGTCAGCAGCTCATGGCAGCGCAGCGCGGCGGCAGAAGCATCCGGAGCAGCACAGACCGCTCCATAGATCACCTTTGTCTGTCCTGCCTCCAAGGGGATCGGCCCCATAAAGAGATTGACGTAATGCCCTTTTCCGTTGCCGCGCAGCGTGGCGTTTACATGGTCGTGTACGGTGTCACGCAGAAAGATATCCAGTTCATCGTTTTCGATCGTGCGAATATGGGTGGTGATATCATCCCACAGGATCCCGTAGCACTCCTGAATGTGGGGATACTGCAGGGTCAGATAGTTCTCATCTGCGGCGGGTTCAGCCTGAGGCCGGGAGCCATCTCCACGCAGTGTAACGGTAAAGCTGCCTGCGTCCGCCTGCTCGCACAGAGCGAGACAATCCAGCTTCGCCCCTCCAACACCGGCAGCGGTCAGGGTCAGAGTGAATTTCCCGGCGGGAATGGAATCATTCAGCGGCAGGATGGCAATGGAAGGCTTCTGACAGGGCGGCAGCCGCAGCGTGTCCTGACCATTGACATCATACTCGGAACTTTCATCTGCCGGATTCCAATACCGTACACAGAGACAGGGGGCACACAGGGGCGCGGTAAGGGAAAGCGTAAAGGTAACGGTGTCCCCTTTTCCGTTGGGCACGACCTGCCCAAAAGGTCCTTTGCCTTCGGAACAGCCGAACCCCATGCCAATGCCGTATCCCTGGCCAAAGCCGGGAACGGCTTCTTCGCCCCGGCGCAGACCATCCCAGGTCAGACATTCGTTGGGACGGTGGATGGAAAATCCAGGGTGTCATAATCCTTTGCCCAGACAAAGGCGGCGTTTTCCGGCAGGGACACCTCACAGCCCGGCAGGGAGAAGCCGCGGTAGGACGGAACGGGATCCCAGGCCGAAGCCATGTAATGGAGCACCAGATTCTGCGGAGCATCTGTATTGTTGTGGAGCTCGGCACGAATCAACCGGGCATCCTCCCCCAAGGCGCAAAAGAGATGTCTGCATACAGCTGATCCTTCCACAGGAGCTCGTGGCGGAGCGTGTAGCAGCTCAGATCCGGAGCCGCAGCCAGGGGTGAAAGCCGCTTTCAAACCGAACATTGGGCACATCGACCCGGCGGCGATACATTCCCGGAAAAACGGACAGGTCAAACCGAACGCCATCGTTGGCCGCAGGAACATGGGAAATGCCGCTGTATCGTTTGGTGTAGGACCCCACGCAGGCAAGGAAAGGTCATGTGATTGCATGGTGTGATATCCTCCCATCAGCCCTTGACTGCGCCAATGGTAACACCGGCAACAAAGTACTTCTGCAGGAACGGATACAGGCACATGATCGGCAGGGTGGAAACCACCATGGTGGCATATTTCAGACCGTCGCCGATGACCTCGACATCACCGGTGGAACCGGCCATGTTGCCGATGTCGCTCTGGATCAGGACCTCACGCAGGATCATCTGCAAAGGGTACAGAGAACGATCCCGAATGTACAGCAATGCCGGGAACCAGCTGTTCCACTGCGCAACGCCGTAGAACAGCGCCATAACGGCGAACACTGCACCGGAGAGCGGAAGAACAATGCGGAAGAAGGTCGTGATATCGTTACAGCCGTCCAAGGCTGCGGCCTCGATCAGCTCATTCGGATGGTGTTTTCAAAGAACGTGCGCATGATGATCATGTTATAGGTACTGATGGCGGAAGGCAGCACCAGCGCCAGATCTTATTCAGCATACCCAGCTTCTGAATGATCAGATAAGTGGGGATCATGCCGCCGTTGAAGAACATGGTAAAGATGAAAAGGCTGATAAAGACGTTGCGCCCGAACAGATCCTTGCGGGACAGGGGGTAGGCGGCGCAGGCGGTAAGGGTCACGCTGATCAGGGTGCCCAGCACGGTATACAGGATCGTGTTCAGATAACCCGTCCAGATGCTGGCATCCTTCAGAACCTTCTCATACATGGAGGTCGTAAAACCTTTGGGCCAGAAGGAAACATTGCCTGTCAGCAGCTGCATGGGATCACTGAATGAACCGCTGACGATGTGCAGAAGCGGCAGAATAATGGTTGCGCTGATCAGGATCAGCAGCAGATACACAACAATGGTATAGATCCGTTCCCCGATGCTTTCCTTCACTTTCGTGGGGTGATTCATCGCATCAATATTTTTTTTCATCACCACAGGCTCACCTCACTGATCTTTTTGCTGAACTTGTTGAACAGCACGATAATGGTAAAATTGATCACAGAATTGAACAGGCCCACAGCCGCAGAGAAGCTGTAATCGCCGCTTTCAAAGGCACGGCGGTAAACGTAAGTGGAGATCACATCGCAGTCTCATAGGTTGCAGGGTTGTACATCAGCATGATCTTTCATAGCCGACCGAGAAAATAGAGCCCATGCGGAGGATCAGCATGATGATGATCGTGGGCAGCAGGCCGGGCAGCGTGATATGGATCAGCTTGTCCCATTTGGAAGCACCGTCAACGGTGGCGGCCTCGTAGAGAGAGGGGTCAATGCCGGTCAGTGCCGCCATGTACACAATGGAACCGTAGCCGGCGCTTTGCCAGATGTCAGAAAGAACATAGATCGTCTTGAAATACTTGGGTTCGGCCATAAAGTGGATCGGCGTACCGCCAAAGGCGGTGATCAGCTGGTTGATCAGGCCGCTGGAAGGAGAAAGCAGGGCGCTCAGAATACTGACAACGACCACGGCGGAGATGAAGTGGGGCAGGTACACCACGGTCTGTACGCTGCGCTTGAAGAATTTACCGCGGACTTCGTTGATGAGCAGAGCCAGAATGATGGGAATGGGAAAGCCCACAATAATGGAATACAGCTGATGCCAAGTGTGTTTTGATCAGACGGCCAAAATACTCGGATTTAAAGAACTGGGTGAAATATTTGAAGCGACCCACTTGCTGCCCGTGATGCCCAGTACGGGAGAGAAATCACGGAAGGCGATCTGCGCGCCGTACATGGCGCGTACATGAACACGATATACCAGATCAGGGCGGGCAGCAGCATCAAAAGCAGATAGCGGCTGCGCCAGAACTTTTTGCAGGCATGATCAAGGCGGTTCGCTGTTGGCAGTGTGATCGGTTTTGCTGCGGTGGCAGTTTTCATGGTGGTATTCTCCTGTTTTCGTTCTGAAGAACCCAGGAAAAAATAGGCCGGGAACAGGGTGTTCCTGCCCCGGCCGTTATTTACTGGATCAAAAAAATAGGTGCCTGCTGGGGCATCAGCCATTCAGAGTCTTCTGGTAGATATCGATGACCTCTGCAATGC
>ENA-OQJH01000233-OQJH01000233.1-human-gut-metagenome-genome-assembly--contig:-NODE-233-length-33082-cov-2.975633_pt1 | contig 33082 bp, 47 predicted proteins | sample MGYA00242597_ERZ504763 | MGnify/ENA primary metagenome ERZ504763 (study PRJEB26092, sample SAMD00036359) | human gut metagenome | host: Homo sapiens | study: EMG produced TPA metagenomics assembly of...
AAACCGGATTTTTTGCGATGAGCTGCTAACAGAAAAAGTGAAACAGATTTTATGTGAAAAAGGCGGATAGAAAATCAGCAGAAAAAATATATAGGGAAAAAGCAGGGGGAATTTTTGCGCGTATTGACCAGGAACGAAGGGTAACCGCAGATGGAATGCTGATAACTGGATTATTTATAAAAATGCATAGATAAAAAAGTTAAAAGCGAAATCCCTGATTGAACAGTTATCTACTTGACATAAATATTAAAATAGAATAAAATTTATATGTTGTAATTATGACAGATAACAAACCATGTTTTTATGTTATATGTACAATGAAAATTTAATAAAGGAGGTGCTCCTGTGGGAAGTGTGATTATCGCTGTTGTGATCACTCTACTGGTTACCGCGGTCGTTGTATATTTCGTCACAACTGCTTACTATAAAAAGTAACAGAGGCTAAGATCGGAAATGCAGATGAAAAAGCGCGTGAGATTATTGATGAAGCGGTAAAAACGGCAGAAACCAAGAAGCGTGAAGCAATGCTTGAAGCGAAGGAAGAATCCATCCGTGTCAAGAATGACTTAGACAAGGAGGTAAAAGAGCGGAGAGCGGAGATCGGACGCAGTGAACGACGCATTGTTCAGAAGGAAGAAAATCTGGACAAAAGTTAGAAGCGATCGAAAAACGCGAGGCGGGATTTGCAGCCAAGGAAGAAGAGATCAACAGACAGAAAGCGCAGGTCGCAAAGCTCAATGAAGAGCGTGTGAAAGAACTGGAAAGGATCTCCGGTTTAACCTCCGAACAGGCAAAGGATTATCTCTTAAAGACTGTTGAAGAAGACGTTAAAATTGATACTGCAAAATTGATCAAAGAAATGGAACACAAGGCAAAGGAAGAAGCTGATAAGAAGGCAAAAGAGTATGTGGTGACTGCAATTCAGAAGTGTGCTGCGGATCATGTTGCCGAAACGACGATTTCTGTTGTACAGCTTCCGAATGACGAAATGAAAGGAAGAATCATCGGACGTGAAGGACGTAATATCCGTACGTTAGAAACGTTAACCGGTGTGGATCTGATCATTGATGATACGCCGGAGGCAGTGATTTTATCCGGTTTTGATCCGATTCGTCGTGAAGTTGCCAGAATTGCTTTGGAAAAACTGATTGTGGATGGTCGTATCCATCCAGCAAGAATCGAGGAAATGGTTGAGAAGGCTCAGAAAGAAGTCGAGACAATGATTCGTGAGGAAGGTGAGGCAGCAACCTTAGAGGTTGGTGTTCACGGAATCCATCCGGAGCTTGTGCGTCTTTTAGGCCGGATGAAATTCCGGACGAGCTACGGACAAAATGCTCTCAAACATTCCATTGAAGTAGCACAGCTTTCCGGATTACTGGCTGCTGAAATCGGTGTAGATGTAAGAACTGCAAAACGTGCAGGATTGTTACATGATATTGGTAAATCTGTCGATCATGATATGGAAGGTTCCCATATTCAGATCGGTGTGGATTTATGTAGAAAATACAAAGAGTCACCAATTATTATCAATGCGGTAGAAGCGCATCATGGTGATGTAGAACCGGAGTCATTAATTGCATGTATCATTCAGGCTGCAGATACAATTAGTGCAGCAAGACCAGGTGCCAGAAGAGAGACACTGGAAACATATTCAAACAGATTGAAACAGTTAGAAGATATTTCTAACGGATTTAAGGGTGTAGAAAAATCCTTCGCTATTCAGGCGGGCAGGGAGATTCGAATCATGGTTGTTCCGGAGCAGATCAGCGATGCCGATATGGTATGCTTGCGCGTGATATTTCCAAACAGATCGAAGCTGAATTGGAATATCCGGGACAGATTAAGGTAAATGTTATTCGTGAGTCAAGGGTAACAGATTACGCGAAGTAATTCGTGACAATGGGGTTGCTCGCAGAGCGTGCGATCTATTGTATGAAAAATAAAGAGACTGCCGTACCGGTGTCATAAATGACAGGTACGGCAGTTTTTGCATATATGGAATCAGAGAAAGACGGAATTCTGAAAAAAAATAGTGCCAGGATGTAAAATATATGTTAAAATACATCTGAAAATGAGTGAAAGAAAGGTGGTGTGGCAAATGCAGAGAGTAAAACAGCATAAGTGGTTTCTGTTTATCCTGATTGGATTTATCGTAATATCTTTCTTTCAGTTTTTACCGCAGACAGATACACTGCATTTGTATGAAAAGACACCACAGAGTTTTGAGCTGACCGCAGGCGGGCTCCTGAAGTATGGAATAGAAGGACAAAATGCAGACCAGGCAGGGGAATGTGAACTAGAAGAATATCACATAGACCGGTTGACGGGACCGGAAATAGCAGAACGTCAGGCATGCGGTCTCCCGGAAGAAACACCGGCGGCTACACTGGCGCGAACGACACAGAGTGAAGCTGCGCTGGGTGAACAGAATCAGAGCCGTTTTCAGATGTTACGGTTTTTAGTAGAAGTATATGTACTTTTAATGATCCCAGCAGTTATTCTGCATATGGCACTAAAAAGATTTAGCAGCCATATGATCATACTGTGGCAGAATATAAAATACATACATCTTGTTGATGGTAAGAAGGCAAAACGTATTCCTGTAATTGAATAAAAAGATGATATTACAGGAGGCGTATTAACGTGATAGAAAATAGAATAAGTGACAGAGCAAAAATATTACTGATCGATGAGGATACAAGCATTTCTTATCTGATCCGCAGGGCAATGGAAAAAGAAAATTACAAGATTTATATTGCAGGAAGTGGAAAACAGGGAATGGAGATGAGTACCGGTGTCTGTCCGGATCTGATTCTGATGGATAATAAATTTTCTGATATGGAAGGGATCACCTTGATCCAGTGGTTCAGGGAGTGGACGGATTGCCCGATTATAATCCTGTCGGAACGGAGCAGCTACCTTGATAAAGTGGAGGATTATATGCCGGAGCAGATGATTATATGGTAAAACCGTTTCATGAGAAGGAACTTGCGGCACGGATTTTTCCGCATTACGCAGAAGAATTTCGGTAGGTGCGCATACATATTACGAGGCAGGAAATCTTAAGGTTGATTTTACAAAAAGACAGGTTTTGCTTGGAGGAACGGAGGTTCATTTTTCACCGGTGGAATACCGGATCATAGAAAGTCTTGCGTTAAATTCTGGTACGGTTGTAACATATCAGATGCTTTTGGAAAAATATGGGGACCATATGCAGAGCAAAACAGCAGGATTCTTCGTGTCAATATGACGAATATCCGGAAAAAAATAGAAGTTCTCCTTTAGAACCGGAGTATATTACAACGGTCCCGCGGTAGGATACCGGATGTTGGAGAGTCAGGCTGAGAAAGGTGGCATGCAGATGCTGGAAAATCAGACTGGCAGAAACATGAAAGTGATGGAAGGTCAGAATATCAGAAATGGTATCCGTATGATGGCATAAAAATAAGCTGCACACAGAGGTGTGCAGCTTATTTTCTGGATGTACGATAATCTTTTGACTGACAGTAAGAATCGTAAATTGCGTAAACAAACCCTCCGATGATAATGCCAATCCCGATGACAGAAAAAACGATTTCAATGCCTGTCATAGTAAAATCTCCTTTTCATAAATTTGATGGAATCAGTATAACAGTCAAGTTTATAAAAAGGAGATTTTGGCATATTCCTTAATCTTTTTTGGAAAGAGATGAGGAAAGTTTTAACACTTTATTTATCTGACGGTTTATTTTTGGCTTTTAGCCGTTGCTTTGCTAAGTACATCTGTTCATCCGCACAGGATAAGAGCTGGTGGAAAGGTGTGTCAGTGTCCGGTGCTATGCCATTCACTTGCCTGCGAACAGTAACAAGTCGCCTTCGTCGTGTCCAAATTGTATAAAAGCAGATGGAAAATAAAGGCAGAGGGTGGTACAATAAGAACAGATACTGTAAAAAAATAACAGACTTGGAATATATTGAAGCGGAGGAATATTGTATGGACCAACAGGTTAAGAGAGTAAAAAGAGAACTGGTAAAAAATGGAGCCATTCTGGATATTTATACAGATACGATGCAGCTGCCGGACGGAAAACTCGAAGAATGGGATTTTATTTCACACAGAAAAGGGGCGGCAGCCGTTGTTCCGGTACGCGGAGACGGAAAGATTCTGATGGTGCGTCAGTACCGGAATGCAATCGACCGTATGACACTTGAGATACCGGCGGGATCAAGAGACAGTGTTACAGAAGACACAAAGGTGTGTGCTGCACGGGAGTTAGAGGAGGAAACGGGATATCGCAGTGATGATCTTACGCGTCTTTTGTCACTTAAAACAACAGTTGCATTTTGTGACGAGTTCATTGATGTGTATTTAGCGCGTAATTTAAAACCGGGACATCAGCATTTAGATGAGGGAGAGTTCCTTGATGTCGAGGCACATGACATCGATGAACTCTGTCAGATGATCTACGATGGAAAATTACAGGATGCCAAAACAGTTTCTGCACTTTTGGCATATAAAAATCTTCTGAATCAGGAGAAAAACGCATAAACTGAAGAAAAGTGTATGTGGGGCGTGTGTGAAAAAAGAAGGATGCCTGTTTCTGCCTGTATTTTTTGTGGGTGTTTTTCTTGCAAACCTGTTAAAGTATAAGGCAGGGGATCTTTGCCGGATATTAAATATATGGATTTTAGAACAGTTCGCATATAGCAGCATTTCACCGGAAAGACTGTTCTGGCTGCTGCTTTGGAAACGGGGAAAGTTCGCATTTTTTTTCTTTTTGTTTGGGGAAGGGTGTGGATATGCGGTGGCATCGACGGTATGGTTGTGTCTTCTGACAGGAACATTTGGATTTTTTCTTGCAATGGCGATTGCGGATCTTGGAATCCGTGGTGTTGCAGTTGCGTTTGTCGGTCTGCTTCCACAGGCATTTTTTTATGTGGCTGCGGTACTATGGTGCCGCTTTTGTGGCAAAAACAGCAGACAGTACCGGTCACCGGTATGTAATCCGAAAATCCGCATAAAACAGGCGGTGGAATCTGTTGTATTTTATGGGGTGGCAGTAATACTGGTAATCGGCGGCGTATTTGCAGAAGCTTATATCAATATTCCGCTCCTTAAGATGATCGTAAAAAATTTTTTGAAAAGATTGCTTTTCGGTCTGCTTATCATTATAATGAAAAAATACACAGGATAAAAAGAAGTCAGGAAAAAAACATGACACATGACATTATGGATTTTATTGAATATATTCACAATGAAAAACAGACATCAAAGAATACGGAAGTTTCCTATGAACGTGATCTCCGCAAGATGAATGAATATCTGGAAGCGCAGAATGTATACGGGGTGTCTGCCGTTACGGAGACAAATCTGAATGCATATGTTATGTTTTTAGAACGTGAAGGACGGAAACCGGCGACGGTTTCAAGGAGCATTGCATCAATGAAAGCTTTTTTTCATTTTCTTGAAAAGGAGCGGAGAATCGAGTCGGATCCGGCATGGCGTTTGAAAGCACCTAAGATTGAAAAAACGATGCCGCGTATCCTGACCACGGAAGAAGTGACGCTTTTGTTAGAGCAGCCGTCCGGAAATACACCGAAAGAGCTGCGGGATAAGGCGATGCTTGAATTGCTTTACGCGACAGGAATCCGTGTGTCGGAGCTGATATCGTTAAAAGTCTCGGATCTGAATCTTCAGATGGAGTATGTGATCTGTACGGATATCCATAAAGAACGGATCATTCCATTTGGGAATGTCGCAAGGGAGGCACTGACAAGATATATGCAGGATGGAAGAGATCATCTGATCAGCCAGGCGGACTGTCCGTGGCTGTTTACGAATTGTACCGGTGGTGCAATGAGCCGTCAGGGTTTCTGGAAACTGATCAAGTTTTATGGGAAGAAGGCGGGGATCGAATCAGAGATCACACCGCATACGCTGCGCCATTCGTTTGCGGCACATCTGATCAGCAATGGAGCAGATTTAAGTCGGTGCAGGAGATGTTAGGACATTCTGATATTTCTACGACACAGATTTATTCGCAGATGGGGCAGGGAAGAATCCGGGAAGTGTATCTGAAAGCACATCCGAGAGGATAGTAGTAGAAACAATAGAATGCATGTTCTGCAAACACTCTATTGTCATGAATAATAAAAAAGGAACTCACAGAAATGGAGTTCCTTTTTTCATTATGAGATTTCAAGAAGCTGCCGGTACAGGTAAAAAATCTTAACGGCACATATCTGCAATCGTATAAATCAGATTTTTGGAATCTTCCCAGCCAAGGCAAGGATCCGTGATGGATTTACCGTAGATGTGTTCACCGATCTTCTGGGAGCCTTCCTCGATATAACTCTCGATCATAACACCTTTTACCATCTTCTGAATTTCAGAAGAAACCTGACGGTTGTGCATGACTTCCTTTACGATACGGATCTGTTCTTTATATTTTTTGCCGGAGTTGGAATGGTTTACGTCCACAACGGCTGCCGGATTGACAAGATCCATTTTTTCGTACATGTCACACAGACGGATTAGATCTTCGTAGTGGTAATTCTGTGTGGAGTTACCGTGTTTGCTGACTGCGCCGCGCAGAACAACATGTGTCAGCGGGTTGCCGCTTGTCTCCACTTCGTAACCACGGTATACGAATGATGTGGGTGCTGTGCCGCATATACGGAGTTGAGCATAACAGAAAAGTCGCCGCTGGTCGGGTTTTTCATACCGGATGCGACATCAAAACCACTGACCGTCAGACGGTGCTGCTGATCCTCGACAGAACGTGCACCGATGGCAACGTAGGAGAGAAGATCTTCGACATCATCCCCAGTTTCCGTAGAGCATCTCATCTGCACAGGTTAAACCGCTCTCTTTAATCGCACGGATGTGCATTTTACGCATGGCAATCAGACCTTCGATCATGTCAGGCGCTTTTCCGGATCCGCTGGGAGGCGATACCCTTATAGCCCTCGCCGGTAGTACGCGGCTTATTTGTATAAACACGCGGAATGATGATCAGACGGTCGGCAACATCCTCCTGGATTTTTGTGAGGCGGCTGACATAATCACAGACAGCGTCCTCCCGGTCTGCGGAACAAGGTCCGATGATAACGAGAAAACGGTCATCTTTTCCGGTGATAACGTCGGAGATCATAGCATCCCGTTCTTTTTTTAACTGTTTTAATTCTTCTGACAGCGGAAAATCACGTTTGATCTCTGCCGGAGAAGGAAGCTGGTTTAAAAATGTAAAACTCATAATAATCCTCATTTCTGAGCAACTTATTGCGAAAAATAAGCTATCAAACTTATTTTTCACACTAAAAACTCCATTCTAAGCGCTAAAATCAAAAATTATATTAAATGATATTGCAGAAGATGTCAAATATTTGCATAACAGGAGGGGTTGTTATAATGAAAAAAGAAGATGATTGTGAGATGGCAGGGAGGTGTCTGGCATGAAAATAAAAGGAACAGAGGTCGGAACGGGACGTCCGCTCATATGCGTTCCGGTTCTCGAAAAAACGAAAGAAGAAGTTATAAAAGAAGTGGAATATCTCGTGAAATCGGATGCAGACATGATCGAATGGAGGCTGGATGCATTTGAACATTACACCGACTACAATGAAGTGCGGGAAATATTGCAGCAGATAGCGCCTTTATTAAAGAAAAAACTGTTTTTGTATACATTTCGTACTGCAAAACAGGGTGGAGTGGTGTCGGTTGACCGGGAAACATTAAATGATCTGCACGATCTTGCGGCAGAGTCAGAATGTGTGGATCTGATCGATCTGGAATTTTTTGAGGAGGAACATGCGGCAAAGCGGATCCGGGAAATTCAAAAAAGGGGAAGAAAGTTGTGGCATCACATCATGATCTGGAAGGAACACCGCAGATAGATGTAATGCGGATGCTGCTTGACCATATGTGTGAAGGAGGTGCGGATATTGTCAAACTTGTTGTGACTCCAAAAACAACGGAAGATGTATTGCGGCTGCTTGCCGTTACTTCTGAATTTCACAGTGAAAATCAAGAAACACCGATCATTACCGTGTCCATGGGAAAACTGGGGGCAGTCAGCAGAGTGAGCGGAGAAACTTTTGGTTCCTGTGTGACATTTGCGTCGCATGGAAAGAAAAGTGCACCGGGACAGTTTCAACTGGAAGAAATGCAGCAAACGCTCGCTATGCTGCATGAGGGATGTGAATAAAAAATAAAGAAAATATAAAGAATGGATAAAGTGCAGGGAAGATACTTGACGTGGTATCTTCCCTGTGTTAATATATGCCGCTGTAAATAAATAACAAAGAAAATATATAACAATGTTAAATAATGAGGTGAGAAAAACAGGAATGGATGATTTATTTACAAGATTTTTTTTTGCGCTGTATCAGTTTCACAAACTGCATATGGGTGATCTGGTGCCGGATATCACGAAACTTGAGGGCATGACGATGGCGGCGATCAAGCACTGCAGTGGGGAAAAGGAAGAACTGACGGTTTCCGAATTGACCGCAAAGCTGAAAGCGAAGGGACCTGCAGTTTCACGCACCTTAAAGACGTTGGAAGATAAAGGATACATTGAGCGCGACGTCAACAAAGCAGACAGGCGCAATACTTATGTGAAGCTGACGGCATCCGGGGAACAGAAGCAGGAAGAGTGCGAGCAGATCATGAGCAGCTTTGCGCATGCAGTCATCTCAAAAATAGACCGGGATGACATGGAACAGCTGATCGATTGCCTGAATGAGCTTTACGAGGCGTCGAGGGAAGAAATCGAAGACCGAAAAATGAGACAAAAAGGAGAATAGGACATGAGCAAAATATTTAAAAATATGCTCCCGTACTGGAAGGGACTGATCATTGTTGTTGCACTGTTAGTTGTACAGGCGTGGTGTGATCTGTCTCTTCCGGCATACACATCGGATATTATTGATGTCGGAATCCAGAACAAAGGTGTGGAGCATGTGCTGCCGGAGGCAGTAACGGAGGATGAGTTTACACTGGCACAGCTTTTTATGGCCGATGAGGAGAAGGAAAGCTGGGAAAACAGTTACGAAAAGGACGGAGATGTTTACCGTCTGACCGTTACAGATAAAAAACAGTTAGATGAACTGGATGATACGCTGCTTCTTCCTCTTCTGATGAACTATCAGATGTCATCGGTGGATGAGCAGACATTTAAAGAGAGTGTGGCAAAACAGACCGGAATGGATCAGGCGATGCTTGATAACATGAGTATCGAGCAGATCGGGGAGTCCATGGGAGTGCCGCTTACATCTTTTGAGAAAGAAGTCGAGGATGACGACGGAAATACCGTGGTTACGAATTGCGTGGATATGCGTACAATTTTTGCCGCCATGGAAGCGTCAGGGGCAATGACAGAGGAACAGATCTTATCCATGCGTGATACCGTTTCTGATACGATCGATACCATGGGAAGTTCTCTGGTAAAATCAATGGGTATCGCGTATGCAGTAAGCTGTGATACAGCGGCAGGAGTGGATATTGATAAGGTACAGACATCCTATCTCTGGTCAGCCGGTGGCAGGATGGTTGCGATGGCACTTCTTATGGGTGTGGTAACGGTTCTGGTAGGATTTTTGGTGCACGTATCGGTGCCGGAATCGGACGTGACCTGCGAGGAAAGATATTTGGACAGGTGGTTCGTTTTTCTAACGCGGAGATGGATCATTTTTCCACTGCATCTTTAATTACCAGAAGTACGAATGATATCCAGCAGATTCAGATGGTATCTGCAGTGATGATCCGTATGGTTGCCTATGCGCCGATTCTTGGCATCGGAGGTGTATTAAAAATCATCCAGACAGGAGCAGGAATGGGATGGATCATTATTCTGGCAATCCTTGTGATCCTTGGCTATGTCATGGTATTGATGTCTGTTACAATGCCTCGTTTTAAGCTGATGCAGAAACTGGTCGATAAGATCAATCTGGTATCCAGAGAGATCTTAACAGGACTTTCCGTCATTCGTGCATTCGGCAGGGAAACAGAGGAAGAAAAACGTTTTGATGCTGCAAATAAAGATCTGACAAAGACCATGCTGTTTACAAACCGTGTCATGACATTTATGATGCCGGGTATGATGCTGATTATGAATCTTCTGACCGTAGGTATCGTATGGGTAGGCGCGCACAAAATCGATGCCGGTTCCATGCAGGTCGGTTCCATGACTGCATTCATCACCTATGCGATGATGATCGTTATGGCATTTTTAATGCTGACAGCAATGTCGATCATGCTTCCGCGTGCAGCAGTAGCAGCAGAACGTATCGATGAGGTTATCCGCACAGAGTCTTCCATAGAAGATGCAAAAAATCCGGAAGAATTAAGAGAACACAAAGGTGTGATCCGTTTTTCACATGTCAGCTTCCGCTATCCGGGAGCGGAGGCAGATGTGTTGGAGGATATTGATTTTACAGCGGAGCCGGGTAAGACAACGGCAATCATCGGAAGTACCGGATGTGGAAAATCCACGCTGGTCAACCTGATTCCAAGACTTTATGATGTCACAGGCGGAAGTGTTACCTTAGACGGTCAGGATATCCGGAATATCCGTATGGAAGATTTGAGGGAAGAAATCGGTTTTGTGCCGCAGAAAGGTGTACTGTTTTCCGGTACGATCGCGTCAAACCTGCGTTTTGGAAAACGAGACGCCACAGATGAGCAGATCAAAGAGGCGGCAGCAATCGCACAGGCAGCCGATTTTATTGAGGAGAAACAGGAAAATACGACAGCGATATTGCACAGGGCGGAAGCAACGTTTCCGGTGGACAGAAACAGCGTCTTGCCATTGCACGTGCGATTGCAAAACAGCCGAAAATCTATGTGTTTGATGACAGTTTCTCTGCACTTGACTTAAAGACGGATGCGGCACTTCGAAAAGCACTGGCATCGAAAGTAAAAGACAGCACAGTCATCATTGTAGCGCAGAGAATTAGTACAATTTTACACGCAGAACAGATCCTTGTGCTTGATGATGGAAGATCGTCGGAAAAGGTACGCATGAAGAATTGCTGAAAAACTGTGAGACATACCAGCAGATCGCACGTTCACAGCTTTCGGCAAAGAACTTGGCATAGAGGAAGTGAGGTGTCTGTCAATGAGTAATGAAAGAGAAAAAGTTAGAATGCAGCACCGTGGCAGAGGACCGATGGGGCGCGGCATGCAGCCGGGAGAAAAACCGAAGGATTTAAAGGGTTCTCTGGGAAAACTGTTATCTTACATTGGAAATTTTAAAGCTGCAATTATTGTAGTCATGATTTTTGCGGCGGCTTCCACGGTATTTAATGTAATCGGGCCTAAGACTTTAGGAAAGGCAACCACAGCGCTCTCCGAAGGACTGATGGCAAAGATCCAGGGCACGGGAAGCATCGATTTTACCTATATCGGACAGATCCTTTTATTTGTGTTAGGGCTTTATGTGTGCAGTGCGGCATTTAACTTTATTCAGGGCTGGATTATGACCGGTGTAACGCAGAAGATCTGCTACCGCATGCGTAAAGAAATCTCCGGGAAAATCAACCGCATGCCGATGAAGTATTTTGAGAGCCGTACTTACGGAGAAGTTTTATCGAGAATCACCAATGATGTCGATACCTTAGGACAGGGATTAAACCAGAGTATCACAACGATCATCACGTCGGTTGCAACCTTAGTCGGGGTGCTGATCATGATGTTAAGTATCTCCCCGTTAATGACGCTGATTGCAATCGTGATCCTGCCGATCTCCATGGCACTGATCTCATTTGTGGTCAAAAAATCCCAGAAATACTTCAAAGACCAGCAGGAATATTTAGGTCATATCAATGGACAGGTCGAGGAGGTTTATGGCGGGCATTTAGTCATCAAGGCATTCAACCGTGAGAAAGACACGATTGAGGAATTTAACCGCACCAATGAGATTTTATATCAGTCTGCATGGAAATCACAGTTTTTGTCAGGTATGATGCAGCCGATCATGATGTTTGTCGGAAATCTCGGTTACGCAGCAGTGGCTTTATCCGGTGGACTGCTTGCAATCCGTGGAACGATCACGATCGGTGATATCCAGGCATTTATCCAGTATGTAAAAACTTCACACAGCCGATCCAGCAGATTGCACAGGTCATCAATCAGGTACAGTCGATGGCGGCAGCATCTGAGCGTGTGTTTGAGTTTTTAAATGAGGAAGAGGAAGATCAGACCGTAGAACATCCGGCAGATGTGAGTGCCGTAACCGGAACCGTCGATTTTGATCATGTACAGTTTGGTTACAACCCGGATCAGACGATCATCAAAGATTTCAGTGCACATGTCAAACCGGGGCAGAAGATTGCAATCGTTGGGCCGACCGGCGCAGGAAAGACTACGATGGTAAAGCTTCTGATGCGTTTTTATGATGTAAACAGCGGTTCCATCAAATTAGACGGTCATGATGTCAGGGATTTTAACCGCAGGGAATTAAGAGATGCGTTTGGAATGGTATTGCAGGATACCTGGCTGTTTAAGGGAACGATCATGGAAAATATCCGTTACGGACGTTTAGAAGCTACAGATGAAGAGGTCATTGCAGCGGCGAAAGCGGCACATGCTGACCACTTCATTAAGACACTTCCGGGTGGTTACCAGATGGAATTAAATGAGGATGCAAGCAATGTTTCACAGGGACAGAAGCAGCTCCTTACGATCGCAAGGGCAATCCTTGCGGACAATAAGATTTTGATCCTCGATGAGGCAACATCTTCGGTTGATACGAGAACCGAGGTCACAATCCAGAAAGCGATGGATAATCTGATGCGTGGCAGAACCAGTTTTGTCATTGCACACAGACTCTCAACGATCCGCAATGCGGATCTGATCCTTGTCATGAAGGACGGGGATATCGTGGAGCAGGGAAATCACGAAGAACTGCTTGAAAAAAATGGATTTTATGCAAATCTTTATAATTCACAGTTTGAGGATGTTGTTGCGTAAGAGGATATGGGATGTCGTCGTTTGGCGGCATCCTTTTTTCGTGTAGATTTTGCCGGGTATGGAATTCATTTTCGTTCCGGATACATAAAAGAAAAATAGCTGCATAAATTTTCCGGCAAACAGGAAACACTATGAGAAAAAGCCACATTCATGCGGCAGAAAGCAGGAAAATCATATGGACAAAATGAATATCAGAAAAGCGGCAATGATCGGCTGCGGATTCGTGGGCGCATCATCGGCATTTGCGCTGATGCAGAGCGGTATTTTTTCGGAGATGGTCATGATTGATGCAGATCACGCGAAGGCGGAGGGGGAAGCGATGGATCTAAGCCACGGACTTCCATTTGCAAGACCGGTAAAAATATATGACGGGGACTATGATGACATTGTAGATGCCGGAATTATTATCATCACGGCGGGTGCAAACCAGAAGCCGGATGAGACGCGGCTTGATCTGATCCACAAAAATGTGGAGATATACAAACAGATCATCCCGGAGATCGCAAAGCGCGGCTGTGAGGGAATCCTTCTTATCGTATCCAATCCGGTCGATATCCTTACCTACACGGCACTGAAACTTCCGGTTTCCCTGAACACCGCGTGATCGGTTCCGGGACAGTGCTTGATACCGCCCGGTTAAAATATCTGATCGGGGAGCATTTAGGGGTAGATAACCGCAGTGTGCATGCGTTTATCATCGGGGAACACGGAGACAGTGAACTTGCCGCATGGTCCAATGCGAATATTTCCGGTGTCCGTCTGAGTGATTTTTGCGAAATGCGTGGTCATTTTATGCATGAGGAATCCGAAAACCGTATCTATGAAAAAGTAAGAAACAGCGCTTACGAGATCATTGAACGCAAGCATGCGACCTATTATGGGATTGCGATGGCGGTAAAGCGGATCTGTGAATGTATCATCGAAATGAACAGTCGATCCTTCCGGTATCTTCCATGATGCATGGCATTTACGGAATGAAAGATATTGTGATCAGCATGCCTGCCATTGTCGGAAAGGACGGTGTGGAGAACGTGATACCGATCTCACTGGACGAGGAAGAAAAAATGCAGTTGAAAAGATCAGCGGATATTTTAACCGGGATGAAAGAAATGATAAAAAAGAAACACGGGATCGGTTAAAAAAACAGGATAGTTGTGGTATAGTTTATTAGCAGATGATGTAAAAAAATTGTATCAACAGGAATACAAAGGAGGACACATCATGTCCATGCGCATATATACCATGACACACAAAAAATTTACACCCCTGCCGGATCCGCTTTATGTACCGCTTCATGTCGGAAGGGCATGCGGGAGAATCTGGGATATTGGGGATGATACGGGAGAACAGATCTCAGCGCTGAACTGTTATTACAGTGAGCTGACCGGGTTTTACTGGATCTGGAAAAACTGCCATGATGCCGATTATGTCGCACCTGCCATTACAGACGGTATCTGATCAACGAAAAAGAACAGATCTATACGGAGAAGGAATACCGGGAACTGTTAAGAAAATACGATCTGGTCACGACCAAAAAAGTCCTGTTAAACAATTCTTATTACGACGGATTTTTGGCAAACCACAATATACGGGCACTGGAGATGACAGGAAAGGTCATTACAGAGAAATATCCGGAATATGCGGATGCATTTGAACAGCTTGTAAATGGCAGACAGACTTATTTTGGAAATATCCTTGTCACTTCAAAAATATTATTTGATGAATATGCATCCTGGCTGTTTTCCATTTTCTTTGAGGTGGCAGAGCGGATCGAATTAGAAACGGGGAAGATGCCTACCATAAAAGAGTATTTGGATTTATTTCCGAATTTCTCCTGCTTGTGTGGGTTACAGTAAAAAAGCTGCGTGTATATGAGTGCAAAGTGGGAATGCTTGGAGAAAAGGCAGAGACCGGTGAATTAAAAAGGTGTCTTGCCGAATGTTTCAGAAACCGCGATGTTGATCTGGCAAAGAAAATTTTTTTGGAGACAAGAGAAAAAAGACCGGATGTATTAATGGAGGCATCTGATATCACGGGTGAATTGCATCTGTGCATGCAGATCATTGCAACCGCGGGGGAAGAAAGAAATCATGGCGAAACCATGATTTTAGAAAGAGAAAATGATTTTGGCAGACTGATGGAGATATTTTCGAAATTAAACCGGGTTGTGAGCCGGTACCGCGAAAACAGCGAGAGCGAAGAGGATATCCGTTTTCTGGGCGAAGGGAAAATATCAAAGACCGCAGTGTGGGTGGCAGTCATGATGGGAAAAGAATCTGAAAGTGAGAAAAAAGATCTGATGGATCGCATGTTAAAATATCTTCATTAAATTTTAAGAAATGCCGGAAAGCAGGAAAATACACGCATGAGGAAGAATGCCGTAACCTGCACCGGCATTTTTTGTTGACAATTATTTTATGGTCTGCTATGATAAAACGTGCGTAAAAAAGTAACATTTTTTTATGCTGCAGATCCCTTATAATAGTAAGAGCAGGCAACCGTAGTCTAATGGATAGAACACCGGACTCCGACTCCGGCAATGCGGGTTCGATTCCCGCCGGGTGCATTTTGACAGTCAGATAGCAGGCGGCATGTTATATGTTACGCCTGTTACATATTTTATGGCGTTTTATACAACAAAAGGAAAGGGATGGAAAATACAATGGCTTCTTCAAATGTTGATGATAAATTAAAAAAAGATACAGAAAATAAAGAGACAGGCAATAAAGAAACAAATAAGATTCTTACATTTATAAAACAGAATGTGCGTTATATTACAGCAGGGGTATTGTTCCTTGCAATGGTACTTATTTTAGTAAAGGTCGGATCTCCGAAACAGCCACAGAATGGACAGAATGTTGCGGCAACAGAGGTAGCTTCAGAGGCATCAGATGACGCAAAACAGGAGTTTGAGGTGGATGCACATGAAGATGTAAATACACTGATCAACCAGTACTATACCGCATATGCAGCGGGAGACACGGATACACTTTCAACAATCGCAACCCCGCTGTCTGAAAATGAAAAAAGTTATATTTCCGTATTCAGCCAGTATGTAGATGCATACCAGAATATCAAATGCTACACAAAACAGGGGCTTGATGCATCTTCTTATCTTGTATCCGTTTATGTTGAAGTGAAATTTAAAGATGTAGATACGGTTGCGCCGGGACTGGATTTCTTCTATGTGCGCACGAATGAAGATGGCAGTGTATACATTGATAACCTTTACAGCCAGTACAATTTAAAGATTAAAGAAAATGCGTTAGATACAAGCATTCAGAACCTGATCAGTGAGTACGAGGACAGCGAAGATGTCAATACACTTCAGAAAGAAGTACAGGGTAAATATGACACGGCCATTGCTTCGGATGATAAGTTAAGTGAGATGATCTCCACGACGATTCCGAATGCGATCACTGAGTGGCAGCACGATCGTTAGCCAGAATACCGAGACAGAGAGCACAGAGCAGGCTCCGGAAGAAACAACAGAATCAGAGCAGACTGAGACACCGGAGGAGAATACGGAGCAGCCGGCGGAAGATACACCGACACAGAGTGAGCCGGATACCGTTTATGCGGTAGATACTGTAAATGTCAGAGCAGCCGCAGATACAGAATCCGATAAAATTGGAACGTTAGAGAAAGGCACAGCACTTACAAGAACAGGTACAGATGGAGAGTGGAGTGTTGTAAATTATAACGGACAGACCGGATATATTAAGACAGAGTATCTTACAACGAAAAATTCCGATTCTGATTCAGATAACGGTGGAAATGAAGAGCAGACGACCACAAGCAATTTTATAGCTGAGGGAACAGTCATTACGCTGAGTGATTCCATAAATATCCGTTCGGGAATGAGCGAGAACGACAGCAAGATCGGAACAGCTTTTTCCGGTGAGAAGGTCACGGTAGTTATGAGCTATGCAGAGGGATGGACAAAGGTAACCTGGAATGGACAGACCGGTTATATTAAGACTTCCCTGTTACAGTAAATGTTCAATATACAATGGATGGCACATTTTTAGTAACAGACTTGTAGCCACAGTAGAAATGGCGGAGACTTTAAAGATAAGTCTCCGCTTTTGTGCAGAAAGAGAAAGGTGAAAAATGCAGGAGCCAGTCAGAATCAATAAATATCTCAGCGAGGCAGGCGTGTGCTCAAGAAGAGAGGCGGACCGTCAGGTAGAAGCAGGAAATGTGACGATAGATGGTGTGGTTGCTTCCATGGGAGCAAAAGTATTGCCAGACCAGACGGTTCTTTTTTGCGGAAAACCGGTAAAAAAAAGAAGAGGAAATGATACTTCTGGCATTTCACAAGCCAACCGGAATTGTATGTACCGCTGAAAAGAGGGAAAAGAATAATGTCGTGGATTACATCAATTATCCGAAACGGATTTATCCGATTGGAAGGCTGGACAAAGATTCCGAAGGCTTATTGCTTATGACAAACAATGGTGACATTGTAAACCGCATCATGCGTGCCGGAAATATGCATGAAAAAGAATATATCGTCACGGTCAACAAACCCGTGACCGACAGTTTCCTGCGTGGACTTGCAGGAGGAGTTCCACTGGTGGAATTAAATGCCACGACGCGCAAATGCAAAGTATGGAGGATCGGGAAAAGGCAGTTTGGCATTATACTGACACAGGGATTGAACCGTCAGATCCGGCGCATGTGTGAATATTTTGGGTATAGAGTGGAAAAACTGGTAAGAACGTATCATGAATATTGAACTGGGAGATTTAAAAGCCGGAACTTACCGCGAGGTAACTCCGCAGGAATATAAAGAGTTGATGAGGCTGGTAAAAGATTCATCAAATACGACAGTGATTCACGGACGGGATGGAGGAGACAGATGACACCGGAAGAACAGATCAAAGAGTTAAGGGATAAGATCAATTATCACAGTGACAGATATTATAATCAGGACAGTCCTGAGATCTCTGATTATGAATTTGACATGCTGATGCAGCAGTTGAAAAAATTAGAAAAAGAGCATCCGGAACTGGTGACAAAAGATTCTCCGACACAGCATGTCGGCGGCACGGCAAAGCGGACTGCCGGAGTCTTAGTGCATCACAATGTGCCGATGTTAAGTCTTCAGGATGTTTTCTCAAAAGAAGAGGTCGTTGATTTTGTAGAGCAGATGAAAGAGCAGCTTGATGATCCGGAGTTTGTGGTCGAATATAAGATTGATGGGCTGTCCATGGCGCTGCGTTATGAAAATGGCGATCTTTCACTTGCATTGACGCGCGGTGATGGTGTGAATTTTGGCGAGGATGTGACCGCGAACGCAAAAGTGATCTCAGATGTCAAAAAGAAATTAAAGGACAAACCGGAATATTTGGAGATCCGTGGGGAAGTCTACATGAAAAATGAAGATTTTGACAGAGTCAATGAACAGCAGGAACTGCTTGGAAAAAAGATTTTTGCAAATCCGAGAAACTGCGCAGCAGGAACGCTGCGTCAGCTTGACAGCCGCGTGACAAAAGAGAGAAAACTTTCCATGTTTGTATTTAATATCCAGCAGGTGCGTGGCATGGACATTATGACTCACACGCAGGGATATGAATTTTTAAAGAGACAGGGCATCCCGATCATCGAAGATTACAAAGTATGCAAAACAGCGGATGAAGTCTGGAATGCAATTACAGCGATCGGAGAAAACCGTGGAAATCTCGGCTACGATATCGATGGTGCGGTCATTAAGATCAACCGCTATTCGGACAGGGAACTGCTCGGAAATACATCAAAAATTCCAAAATGGGCAATCGCATACAAATATCCGCCGGAAGAAAAGGAAACAAAACTGCTTGATATTGAACTTTCCGTTGGAAGGACCGGAAGGATCACACCGACTGCCGTGTTTGAGCCGGTGCGCCTGTGTGGAACGTCTGTTTCAAGGGCAACACTGCACAATCAGGATTTCATTGATGATTTAGATGTCGGCATTGGCGATACGATCGTGGTTTACAAATCCGGAGAGATCATTCCGAAAGTAAAAGAAGTCCGCAAAGAAAAAAGGACGGAGGGCTGGAAACGCTTTGCAATCCCGGATGTCTGCCCTGTCTGCGGTGCAAAGACAGAACGTGAAAAAGATACTGCGGATATCAAGTGTACTTCACCAAACTGTCCGGCACAGTTAGAACGCCATATCATCAATTTGTCGCAGGGATGCCATGGATATCAAGGGATTTGGTACAGTTTATATTGAAGAACTTGTTCGTTTGGGGTATATTAAGGATATTGCCGATATATTTGAACTGAAAGATCACAGGGAAGAGTTGATCGAACAGGGTATTATCGGAAAAGAAAAGAATACAGACAAGCTTTTAGAAACAATCGAAAAGGCAAAAGAAAATGATGCATACATGCTTCTGACCGGATTTGGTATTCCGAATGTTGGAAAAGCTGCCGCAAAGACGATCATGAAACGTTTTCCTTCGATCCTTGATTTAGAGGATGCTGACAGGGATGCCTGATGGAGGTGGACGGATGTCGGGGAAGTCAGCGCAGACTGCATTTTCCGTTTCTTCCATGATGAAAAAAATAAAGAAATGATCGCCCGACTAAAGTCTTTAGGTGTGAACATGGAAGCGGAAGAGACCGAGACGATCGATTCGGCAGTCAGTGGAAAAACAGTTGTCATCACAGGTACACTGCCGACACTTGGAAGAAAAGAAGCGGCGGAACTGGTGGAGAAATACGGCGGAAAAGTATCAGGATCCGTATCGAAAAAGACAGATTATGTTGTTGCAGGAGAGAGTGCGGGCAGCAAACTGACAAAGGCACAGGAACTTGGAATCACGGTGCTCACGGAAGCAGAACTGTTTGTACTGCTTGGAATCAGCGCAGAGAATGGAGAATAGTGTGGCAAATAAGCTCGATAGCTATTGCACACAGATATTTGTTTCTGAGCAAAACAAATATCTTTTATGGCAGACAGAAATTTGAAATTTCCGTCGCCGCTTCGCAACAAGTTGCTCAGAGAATGGAGAATGTTATGCCAATTAAAACACAGAGTGATTTACCGGCGAAAGAGATATTGGAGAAGGAAAATATATTTGTTATGGATGAAAGTCGAGCAACACATCAGGATATCCGCGTTATTGAGATTGGAATCCTGAATTTAATGCCGTTAAAAGAAGACACAGAGCTGCAGCTCTTGCGTTCGCTGTCGAACACACCGCTGCAGATCAATGTGACATTTATCACAGTATCGTCCCATGAGTCAAAAAACACATCCATGAGCCATTTAAACAAATTCTACGAGACGTTTGATGGAGTAAAAAACCGTTATTTTGACGGACTCATCATCACAGGGCTCCGGTGGAACAGATGGAATTTGAGGAAGTGGACTACTGGAAGGAAATGTGTGATATTTTTGAATGGACGAAAACACATGTGACATCTACGATGCATTTATGCTGGGGTGCACAGGCAGGACTTTATTATCATTATGGATTGAAAAAGCATCTGCTGGACAAAAAGGTATTCGGGGTGTTTGAACATCATGTCATGAACCGCAAAGTGCCGTTAGTCCGCGGCTTTGACGATTATTTTATGGCACCGCACTCCAGACATACAGAAGTGAGAGCGGAAGATATCCGTAAAATACCGGATCTGACGATTCTTGCCGAGTCTGATGAGGCAGGTGTGTTCCTTGCAATCGCAGACGAAGGCAGACGCATTTTCGTCATGGGACACCCGGAGTATGACCGTGTCACACTTGACAAGGAGTACAAACGTGATAAAGAAAAAGGACTGCCGATCGATCTCCCGGTCAACTATTATCCGGATGATGATGATACGAAAAAGCCGAGGCTGGAGTGGCGGTCACATGGGAATATCCTCTACTCAAACTGGCTGAACTATTATGTGTACCAGACCACCCCGTATGAGTTCATTGATACGGCGGAGATTGTAGGGAAATAAGGTCGTCTTCCCGGAAATAAGGCATTTTCCCGGAAATAGAGACTTAGAGCCGTATTTGGTTTGCTTCAGAAAATTATAAAATTGTATAAAATGGCACATATTTTGATAGCGAAAGTGTGTAGATAGTGTGTAGCATACACACTCCAAAAAACAAAAGAAAATAGAGCTCTGATATGACAAAAATATGAGAAGAACGTGAAAACTTTCTTCTCTTTTTTTGCGTAAAAATGAGGTGTTGTGATGCAGTTATTTTTTTAAGATGGGGTTCGGTATTTGAAATCATCAAGTTATCTTGATGATTTATTATGGATTTATGAGATGAAAAATGGATATATCTATTCTGCAAATGTTGATGTATATTATCCAGATATTAAATTTGTATATGATACAACAAAAATAGAAATGTCACAATATTATTTTGACTGTTATTATATACGGAATAATTCTAAATATAATATTACATTTTGTAGAGATGCCGTTTCTTGCTTGGATCAAGCATATGAATGGTTTTCAAAAAGGCTTCTGGAGATATGACCGTTAGTCAATGGAAACAAAATAGATTTTATCCGTACTATCCTGGATTAGAAGTAGATGTGTTAGATGTTGTTGGAATAGCAGTATCTGGACAGACAAAGCTTAAAAATGTAAGAAATACTTATAAGGACGAGTAAAAGCAAAGGGCTGTAAAATGATTCTATGATAAAGAAACGCTAGATTCGGTGGATGTCGATTCTGGTGTTTCTTCACTTTAATCTTCTTGTTAAAAAAAATAACTACTTTTGCATAGAAACTGTTAATGATATATAAGGCGCTTTAAAAATTTGCTGGCTAGTACAATTCAGGGAATGTTAGAAGCCGAAATGGACGATCAGTTAGGTTATGATAAGTATTAACGTTCACATGAGCCATACTATCGAAATGACTCAAAGTCAAAAACTGTGCAAAGCCAATATTATCTTCCTATGAAAAAGACTTTGAATTAACTTTTACACATAATTCCACAGCTATAGAAGGTAATACATTGACGCTGATGGAAACCAAGGTAGTACTGGAAGATGGAATATCTGTAGGCGGAAAAGAACTGCGTGAAATATATGAAGTTGTCAATCACAAGAAGGCGTATCAGTATGTTAAAAAGTGCATTGCGGAAGGAAAAATACTGGATGAACCTATTGTAAAGGATATTCATGCAATTTTGACAGAAAATATTATAGTTGGTGGTATTTACCGGAATCAGGAAGTACGGATCAGTGGTGCGGGGCATGTTCCGCCAGTTGGGAATGGCTGGTATCTATCGCAAAAGAAAATCGACTGGATTATTACAATGCCCTGGAAACCTATGAGGTACGAGGAGAGCTCGGAGAATTTGCAGATTTAGTGGCAGAATTGTAAGAACAGCAGTTAGATGTCTATATCAAACTGATTTAAAGATAAAGATACTACCATTCTGACAGATAATCCCGGTTTTATACAAATTTTAGTTTCCAAAACAAGAATAGTCTGTTATAATAAGTTTATAATATCACTTAGGAGGCAATTAGCGATGGGTGAGGATAGAAAAACATTTAAAATAAAGGATGGTAATTTGGGAGAAGTGAAGATAGCAGATGAAGTAGTTGCCATCATTGCAGGGCTTGCCGCTACAGAGGTTGAAGGGGTAGGTTCCATGGCTGGCAACATTACAAATGAACTTGTTAGTAAGCTTGGCATGAAGAATCTTTCCAAAGGCATTCGAGTAGAGGTGCTTGAGGGAACCGTCAATGTGGACGTTGCGCTGAATATCTCTTATGGTTATTCCATTCCAGAGGTATCTGCCAAAGTACAGGACAGAGTAAAAAATGCGATTGAAAATATGACAGGACTTGAAGTATCCGTAGTGAACATCCGTATCGCAAGTGTGGACATGGGCAACAATAAATAATGCTATTCTAAGAAAAGAGGGTGTCTTAAGCGACATCCTTTTCCTTATGCGTAAAAGAATACAAGAAGAAAGGATGACAGAAGAAAAGGATATGACCAGAAGAGAGATAAGAGAGCAGGTATTTAAAATGCTGTTCCGTGTGGAATTTTATAATCAGGAAGAGATGTCAGAGCAGATTGCATTGTGTGAGGATGATGCCTGCAGCTGGAAAGAAAAAGACAAGACATATATTTTTGAAAAAGTAGAAAAGATTTCTGAAAAGCTTGAGGAGATCGACGCGAAGATCAATGAGGTATCAGAAGGCTGGAAAACAGGAAGAATGGGAAAAGTTGATCTGACATTGATCCGTCTGGCAGTGTATGAAATGCTGTATGAGGAAGATGTACCGGCGAAAGTTGCAATCAACGAGGCGGTGGAACTTGCAAAACAGTACGGCACAGATAATTCACCTTCGTTTGTAAATGGTGTACTGGCAAAACTGGTATGATGAAAAACGTATATTCCGTAGGGCAGGTCAATACATATATCAAAAATATGTTTGCCCAGGATTTTATGTTACAGCGGATCAGTGTAAAGGGAGAAGTGTCTAACTGCAAATATCATACGTCCGGTCATATCTATTTTACGATCAAGGATGCAGCCGGGACGCTTAACGCAGTGATGTTTGCGGGCAGCAGAAAAGGTCTGAAGTTCCAGATGAAAGAAGGCGACCAGGTTGTCGTGACGGGTTCGGTGGAAGTATACGAGCGTGATGGAAAGTATCAGATCTATGCAAGAGAAATCGAACTTGACGGTGCGGGAAACCTTTACCAGAAGTTTGAAGCTCTGAAACAGGAATTAGAAGAAATGGGAATGTTTGCGGCAGAATACAAACAGCCGATCCCGTCGTATGCAATGAAGATCGGAGTTGTGACAGCACCGACCGGTGCTGCGGTGCAGGATATCCGCAATATTTCTGCGAGACGTAACCCGTTTGTGCAGCTGATTTTATACCTGCTTTAGTGCAGGGGGATGGTGCTGTAGAGAGTATTGTAAATGGAATCCATGCGTTAGATGCGCTTGGGGTGGATGTCATGATTGTCGGCAGGGGCGGTGGTTCGATTGAAGATCTGTGGGCGTTCAATGAGGAAGAGGTAGCGCGAGCCATTTTTTGAGTGTGAAACTCCGGTTATTTCAGCAGTCGGTCATGAAACAGACTGGACGATCGCTGATTTTGTGGCAGATCTGCGGGCACCGACGCCGTCGGCAGCAGCAGAACTTGCAGTGTTTGATTATGCGGCAGTGGAGGGAAGACTTGGCGAGATCAAAGAGCGGATGTTCTTATTGAATATGCAGCGCATCCAGCAGATGCGAAAAGAATTAGAACATGCAAAGGACAGACTTTCCTATCTGAGCCCTGAGGGGCAGCTGCGCGAAAAAAGAAAATATGCGGCAGATCTGGAAGAACAGCTAAGAAACCGCATGGAGCATATGATTGAGCTGCGCAGGCATAAGCTGGCGCTGCTTTCGGAAAGATTAGAGGGTGTGTCGCCGGTAAAAAAACTTGCACAGGGATATTCTTATGTGACAGATGAAAACGGGCATACACTTACAGATGCAGAGGGTGTGAAAGCGGGTGACCGTGTGAAAATCCGCCTGTTAAAAGGTGCGTTAGAGGCAGAGGTGACGGAGGTTTTGCATGAGCGATGAAACAAAAAACAAGCCTGCACTGGAAGATAATTTTGCAGAGCTTGAGGATATTTTAAAACAGATGGAACAGCCGGAGATTTCACTGGAACAGTCATTTTTGCTGTATCAGAGCGGTGTGGAAAAACTAAAAGAGTGCAATGTGATGTTAGATACCGTAGAGAAAAAGATGCAGATTTTAAATGCCAAAGGAGAACTGGAAGATTTTTAAGATGCAGACGGTGCATATGGAGGAGCAGATATGGATATCAAAGTGGAAATAGGCAGACATACAGATGAGGCAGAACAGATCATAACTTCCTATCTGCCAGAGGAAAAGGGATACCAGAAAACTGTGATCGAAGCAATGAATTACAGTTTTCTTGCAGGAGGAAAAAGATTACGGCCGATTCTTATGTTAGAGACTTACCGGCTGTTTGGCGGAAAATCGAAAGTAATCGAGCCGTTTATGGCTGCAATCGAGATGATACATACATATTCACTGGTGCATGATGATCTTCCGGCGATGGACAATGATGAATACCGCCGTGGCAAAAAGACAACACATGTGGTGTATGGGGAGGCAATGGCGATCCTTGCCGGGGATGCTCTTTTGACATATGCATTTGAGACGGCGGCGAAGGCACTGGATATCGAACCACAGAATCCGGGAATTGGAAAAGCAATCCGTATTTTGTCTGCAAAAGCGGGAATTTATGGAATGGTCGGCGGACAGACAGTGGATGTTGAGTCTGAGAATACCTGTGATATGACAAAAGAAAAACTTGATTTTATCTATCGTCTCAAGACAAGTGCGCTGATCGAGGCGTCCATGATGATTGGAGCTGTTCTTGCTGGGGCGACCGGAAGTGAACAGAAGATCGTGGAAGCGGTGGCATCAAAAGTCGGCCTTGCATTCCAGATACAGGATGATATCCTCGATGTGACAAGTACGATGGAAGTGCTTGGAAAGCCGATCGGCAGTGATGAGAAGAATCACAAGAGCACCTATGTGACGTATGAAGGAATCGAGAAGGCAAAACAGGATGTTGCAGACCTTTCGGAAAAGGCGATCGCACAGATGGAGACACTGGTTGTGAAAAATGAATTCCTGACAGAATTATTGCGCTATCTGATTTCGCGTGAAAAATAATTCGCCGTTCGTCAATCATGCGAGCATGTTGACTCTCTTGCGCTCATTATATCCTGAATAAATCGGTACAAAAAGAGAACCGGGAAACAGAGGAAGTCAGTATGATATTGGAAAAAATAAAAAAAAGAAAATGATATCAAAGAACTCTCAGAGGAAGAGTTAGAGATATTAGCGGATGAGATCCGTGAATTTTTAATTCAGAAAATATCGGTTACCGGTGGACACCTGGCGTCAAATCTGGGTGTGGTGGAGCTTACCATGGCGCTTCATCTGTTTTTGGATCTGCCAAAGGACAAACTGATCTGGGATGTTGGTCATCAGTCCTACACACATAAACTGTTAACCGGAAGAAGAGAAAACTTTGATACACTCCGCAAATATGGCGGGATGAGCGGTTTCCCGAAACGAAAAGAAAGCGACTGTGACTGCTTTGATACGGGACACAGTTCCACCTCGATTTCTGCCGGATTAGGCTATGCACATGCCAGAGAGATCGCGGGCGAGGATTATAAGGTCGTATCTGTGATCGGGGACGGTGCGCTGACTGGCGGCATGGCATTTGAAGCTCTGAATAATGCGGCACAGTTAAAATCTAATTTTATTATTGTGCTGAATGATAACAATATGTCTATTTCTGAAAATGTCGGTGGACTCTCGACATATTTGTCCGGTTTTCGGACGGCAGATGCCTATCTGGATCTGAAAATGGGCGTGATGAATTCGCTAAACAAGATTCCGGTTTACGGCAATAAAATGGTAGAGCGGATCCGTAAGACGAAGAGTGGAATCAAACAGCTGTTTATTCCGGGCATGCTTTTTGAAGAGATGGGCATCATTTATTTAGGACCGGTTGATGGCAGTGATATGAAGGGAATCTTAAGACTGCTGAAAGAAGCGTCGAATATTGAAGGCCCGGTCATGGTACATGTTTTAACACACAAAGGTGCAGGATATCTGCTGCCGAGCGCCATCCGGCAAGATTTCATGGTACGGAGCCGTTTGATATTGAGACCGGATTGCCAAGCAAACCGAGAGTGAAAGCAAACTACACGGATATTTTTCAACTGTGATGCGCAAGCTTGGTGACCGTGATGAAAAGTGGTAGCAATCACAGCGGCTATGACGGATGGTACGGGACTCAAACGTTTTCATAATATGTTCCCGGGTCGTTTCTTTGATGTTGGAATTGCGGAGGAACATGCAGTTACGTTTGCGGCAGGACTTGCGGCGGCAGGGTTAAAACCGATATTTGCGGTATATTCATCTTTCCTGCAGCGTGCATATGACCAGATCCTGCATGATGTGTGTATTCAGAATCTGCCGGTTGTTTTTGCAATCGACAGGGCAGGACTTGTCGGCAGTGACGGAGAGACACACCAGGGTATTTTCGATATATCCTATCTGTCTGCGATTCCGAACATGACGATCATGGCACCGAAAAATAAATGGGAACTTTCCGATATGATCAAGTATGCCGTCGATTTTCCGACACCGATCGCAGTGCGGTATCCGCGTGGGGAAGCGTATGACGGGTTGAAAGAATACAGGCAGCCGATTTCCGTCGGCAAGAGTGAATGGATCTATCGTGAATCAGAGATTGCACTGGTTGCGTTAGGATCGATGGTTAAGACGGCTGAAAAAGTGCATGCGGCATTAAGGGAAGAAGGCATTCCTGCAAGTCTTATCAATTCCCGTTTTGCAAAGCCGTTAGACACACAGATGTTAATGGAGGCTGCATCGAAACATACACTGGTCGTTACCATGGAAGAGAATGTCATAAATGGTGGCTTCGGGGAGCATATCACCCGTTTTTATAACGAACAGGGAATCTATGTGAATGTACTTAATATAGCAATCCCTGATGAGTATGTGGAGCATGGAAATGTGGATATTCTATACCACGAAGTCGGTATTGATGCGGATACCATATTAAAACGGATCAAAGAGGTTTATCATCCATTATAAGGCAGAAAGGATACAGATTCATTGAAAGAAAGATTGGATTTATTGTTGGTAAACAGAGGACTGGCACCGTCCAGGGAAAAAGCAAAAACGATGATCATGGAAGGCAATGTGTTCGTGGAAAATGAGCGCGAGGACAAGGCAGGTTCCATGTTTGATACAGAGGCAAAGATCGAGATAAAGGGAAATACGCTGAAATATGTAAGCAGAGGCGGATTGAAGCTTGAAAAAGCGATGACACATTTCGATATAGAATTAAATGACAAAGTCTGTATGGATATCGGGGCGTCGACCGGAGGATTTACAGACTGCATGCTCCAGAACGGCGCAAAAAAAGTGTATTCTGTCGATGTCGGATACGGTCAGTTTGCATGGAAGCTAAGACAGGATCCGCGGGTGGTCTGCATGGAAAAGACGAACATCCGTTATGTGACACCACAGGATATCGATGATGTATTAGATTTTGCATCTGTTGACGTTTCATTTATCTCATTGACGAAGGTGCTTGGCCCGGCAAGAGAACTGTTGGCAGATGGCGGTGAAATGGTGTGCCTGATCAAGCCACAGTTTGAGGCGGGAAGAGAAAAAGTAGGAAAAAAAGGTGTTGTGCGCGATAAATCCGTACATGAGGAAGTAATTGATAAGGTCATATCATTCGCACTTTCAATCGGATTTTCTGTGCTTCATCTGGAATATTCGCCGATCAAGGGACCTGAGGGCAATATTGAGTATCTGGTGCATCTGAAAAAAGAGGCAGAGGCAGAACAGGCAGGCGTGGAAGAATCTGTCGATGTACAAAAAGTGGTAGATGCGGCACATGGAGAACTGGACAAATAAATGAAAAATTTTCTGATTATCACAAACTATTATAAGGATTCTGAGGCGAGGCTGACCAATCGCATTAAAGAATACATTGAGAAAAAGGGTGGTTCCTGCAGCACTTTTTTCAGTAACGGGGAGACACCGGGTGAGGCGGCACCGCACAGGGAGGATATTCCTGAAAATACACAGGGAGTTTTGGTGCTCGGTGGAGACGGTACGCTGATCCGTGCAGCAGCAGCTTTGGTAAAGAGCAGACTGCCGCTGATCGGTGTCAATTTAGGGACACTGGGATATCTGTGTGAGCTGGAAGAAAAAGACGTATTTGCGGCAGTTGACAAGCTCATGAAAGACGACTACATGGTCGAAGAGCGGATGATGCTTGGCGGATACGGGATCAAGGGTGGTGAGATACTGCCTGCGGATATCGCACTCAATGATGTGGTAATTCACAGAACCGGGGCACTTTCGGTGGTAAATCTGATCGTCTATGTCAATGGTGAATATCTGAATACGTTCCGCGCAGATGGAATCATTATATCGACACCAACCGGATCTACAGGATATAATATGTCGGCGGGAGGTCCGATCGTGGACCCGAAGGCACAGATGATGCTGATCACGCCGATCAATGATCATAACTTAAGCTCAAAAAGTATCGTGATCAGTGCAGATGAGGAGGTTACCGTAGAACTTGGAAAGCGTCGCTCCCAGAAAGACGAGATGGTGGAAGTCAGTTTTGACGGAGACAGCAAAGTTCGTTTGGAAGTGGGCGATCGTTTTGTGGTGCGCAGGGCGGAAGATACGGCAAAGATCTGTAAATTGAGCAGTGAAAGTTTCCTTGAAATATTGCGCAGGAAGATGAGCGCTTATACATAATAGTGGATTTATCTTTAGAACAGGAGAAAGTATGAAAACAAAGAGACAGGCAAAAATACTTGAACTGATAAAAAAGAATAACATCGAAACACAGGAAGAATTATCGGATTATTTAGAGAGGGAAGGATATCAGGTAACGCAGGCAACGGTTTCGAGGGATATTCGGGAATTGAAGCTGACAAAGGTGGCAGTCAACGGGGGCAGGCAGAAATATGTTGCACTGATGGAGGCAAGCGAAGATCTGTCTGAAAAATATACCAGAGTGTTCCGCGATGGATTTGTTTCCATGGATATGGCACAGAATATCCTTGTTATCAAGACGGTATCAGGAATGGCAATGGCGGTGGCTGCGGCACTTGATGCCATGCACCTGCATGAAGTTGTGGGATGTATTGCCGGGATGATACGATCATGTGTGCAGTCAGAAGTGTACAGGAAACTGTTGAAGTTATGGGACGGCTGCGCAAAATTGTAGAAGAATAACAGACTGTCAGAAAAGAGGAGATACTTCCGGGAGAGAATGCGCGGGAATGCGCAGGAAGGAGATTCTATGTTACAAAATCTGCATGTGAAAAATTTAGCACTGATTGATGAGTCGGAGGTCGATTTTGCCGGGGGATTAAATATCCTGTCCGGTGAGACCGGTGCCGGAAAGTCCATTATCATTGGATCAATCAATCTTGCACTTGGAGGCAAGGTTCAGAAAGAAATGCTGCGTAACCCGGAAAAACCAGCGCTGGTGGAACTCATTTTTCTGTTACCGAAAAGCAGAAACAGGTGTTAAAGCAGCTTGATGTGGAGACTGAGGATGATGAGGTCATCTTAAGCCGCAGGATCACGGGTGGACGCGGTGTCTCGAAGGTCAATGGCGAGAGTGTGCCTGCTTCAAAAGTAAAAGAAATTGCTTCGGTTTTGATCGACATTCACGGACAACATGAGCATCAGTCACTTTTGTCGAAGAAAAAGCATTTAGAGATCCTTGACAGTTATGCAAAGGAAGAGATCGAGCAGCCGAAAAAGGAGCTTGCAGAGGCATATAAGGACTATAAGAAACTTGTGTCAGAGTTAAACGATGCGGACGTGGATGAGGAAGAACGCTTAAGGGAAGTTTCGTTTTTGGAATATGAAGTCGGTGAGATTGAAGAGGCCGGACTTACTGTGGGAGAAGATGAGGAATTAGAGACACAGTATAAGCGTTTCATCAATGGGAAAAAAATTGTGGAAGCACTCAATCAGGCGTATCAGTATACCGGAGGGATGGATCAGGCATCAGAGCTGACCGGACGTGCGCTAAGGGAACTTTCAGGCGTATCAGTGTATGATGAGAAAATTGCTGATATGGAAGAAACGCTTACGCAGATCGACAATCTGCTAGGTGACTTTAACCGGGAGATTGCAGATTATCTGGATGATACAGATTTTGACGAGGAGACATTTACCATCTGGAAAAACGTCTGGATGAGATCAATCACTTAAAGTCAAAATATGGAAGTTCTATTGAGGAAATATTAAGTGCATGCGAAGCGAAACAGGAACGGCTGCTCCGGTTAAAAGATTATGATACTTATCTGGCTGATTTAAAAGAAAAAGTAAAAAACGCGGAGAAAAAACTGCAGAAAAGCTGTGAAAAAGTGTCCGATATCCGCAAAAAATATGCAGAAAAACTGGTTATTGCAGTGACGGAAGCATTGAAAGATCTGAACTTTTTAGATGTTGTATTTGAAATGCGGTTTGACGTGCTGTCAAATTACACAGCAAACGGATACGACGATGCGGAGTTTATGATCTCGACGAATCCGGGAGAGCCGGTACGCCCGCTTGGAAAGGTGGCATCCGGGGGAGAACTTTCAAGAATTATGCTTGCGATAAAAACAGTGCTTGCCGATCAGGACGAGGTGGAGACGCTGATCTTTGATGAGATCGACAGTGGAATCAGCGGACGCACGGCACAGATGGTTTCCGAGAAAATGAATCTTTTAGGACGTTCACACCAGATCATCTGTATCACACATCTGCCGCAGATCGCTGCGATGGCGGATGCACATTATCTGATTGAGAAGGCTGTCTCAAACGGCGCAACCGTCTCAAAGATCAGACGGCTTGATACGGCAGAAACCGTGGACGAACTGTCCCGTATGCTTGGCGGTGTTGAAATCACGGATAAGGTAAGAGAAAGTGCGCGGGAAATGAAAGAACTTGCCACAAAAAAGAAAAAATAAAAATTCCAAAAAAAGGCCGGTGTGTCAGGAAGTGGCAGGGCAGTTTGGATAAATAACAGCGTGAAAAAGAAAAAAGCACATATAATAAAAAGGGGATATCGAAACAGGATATCTTCTTTTTTTTGCGAAAGATGGGGAAAACAGGAGAGAGAGAATGAAAAAGATAAGTGCTTATTACAGAATTATACAAAATCTTACCTGTATGGGATTCTTTTTTACGTTGATTTTTGCGGTAAAATCGTTTGAGAATGCTGTGCCGGATGAGATATATGTGAGAGCGGGAGAAACGGTATCTTATGATTTTGATGTTCCGGTCAGTGTTGTGCTAAAGCAGGACAGTGCGGAGGTATTTGAATATCTGACAAAAGATTCACCGCTTACGTATTGTGTAAATTGCAGATTATTTGGAATTTTTCCCGTTAAAGATATCACGGTTATGCTGGTGGAACCGGAAACGGTTTATGCCAGTGGAATGCCGGTTGGAATTTATGCGAAAACAAAAGGAGTACTTGTGATCGGGAATGGGGAAGTGGAGAGGGTAGATGGACGGGAGGTAAAGCCGTCAGAAAATCTTGTAAAAAGCGGAGATTATATTGTCAGTGTCAATGGGATGGCAGTCAGCGAGAAAGAAGACCTTGCTGCAGCAGTGAACGAAGCCGGAGGAGGAAAAGATATTCTTGGAATCATGCGTGGCGAGGAATATATTGAGGTTTCCCTGGATCCGGTAAAGAGTGTCAGTGGAAAATATATGCTTGGTGTCTGGGTGAGGGACGACCTTGCGGGAGTAGGAACACTTACTTATTACAAAGCAGATGGAACCTATGCAGCACTTGGACATGCAGTGAGTGACAGCGATACCGGAACAATCATGAGTATGGCGGAAGGGTATCTTTATCATACAGATATTGTAGGCATAAAGAAAGGAAAGTCAGGCACTCCGGGAGAACTTTCCGGTATTATTCAATACGGAGACAGTACAAGAATAGGTTCGATCATGCAAAACACCGGTCTTGGGATTCATGGAGTCTTAAACGGAAACTTAAAGTGGTTAGAAACCGGGGAGTGTTATGAGGTGCGTTATAAACAGGATATCAGGACCGGAAGTGCGTTTATTGTATCGTCTGTTTCCGGGGAGAGTAAAAAATATGAAGTGATGGTGGAAAGTGTTGATTACAGCGGAAAAGAGGAAAATAAAGGAATCCTGATCCGGGTTACAGACCCTGAACTTTTAGAGCTGACAGGCGGGATCGTACAGGGAATGAGCGGCAGTCCGATCATACAGGACGGGAAACTGATCGGGGCCGTTACACATGTGCTCGTCAATGATCCGACCAGGGGTTATGGGATATTCATTGAGAAAATGCTTTAACATCACAGGCAAATATGGTATTATGAAACAAAAAGTGACAGTTTTTGTAAATGGGTGGCATATGCATACAGAGAGTGAAATAGAGAAATTAGCGGCGGAATATATGGAGGAAGGCCGGACAGCCTTTTTTTTCAAAAGAGTTAAATAAGGCGGCAACTTAACGCAGAATGCAATCGATATCTATCGGATGGAAAAAATT
>ENA-OQJH01000234-OQJH01000234.1-human-gut-metagenome-genome-assembly--contig:-NODE-234-length-33068-cov-2.974803_pt1 | contig 33068 bp, 39 predicted proteins | sample MGYA00242597_ERZ504763 | MGnify/ENA primary metagenome ERZ504763 (study PRJEB26092, sample SAMD00036359) | human gut metagenome | host: Homo sapiens | study: EMG produced TPA metagenomics assembly of...
TTTGTTTTCTTTTGCAGGTCTGTCTGTTCTGCAATTCTCGCAAAATGCTTAATTATAAACGATTTACGTTTAATTCTCGTCATTCTGTTTTTTATTGCATTTCTAAATATTACTTACATGAGCCGCCATAGTTTCGCATCGGTTATCGCACTGGCTAACAACGTGTCACTGCCGAATGTGGCTAAAATGCTGGGGCATTCATCCACCCGAATGACACAGCACTACGCAAAGGTATTAGACCAAACGATACTAAGGGATATGCAAGAAGTTGAAAAACAAATTAATAATTTGCATATATGAGTTTTTTCTGCTAAATTTGACAATAGAAACATTATAAATATAAAAGCCATGTTTGATTTTACACAAATAACACTTGTAATAGGGAAATGCAATAAAAATACTCATGCAATTGACATGTTAGGAACAGGATTCCTTATTTCTAATGAGGGTAAAGTAGTTACAGCACGACATGTTGTAGGAAATGAAACAAATGATTTATGCGTTTTGTTACCTCATATTCCGAATATAAATGTTTATCAAGACGTAACAGACTTATCATGTCGTCCTGCCACTGCTATTATTGAAGATATAAATCCAATTACTGATTTATGCATATTAAAAACGGATTTAGGATTTAATGGCAATTTACCTCCATTGGAATCATTAGATAACATTCCTGTGGGAGAGAAAATTGGTATGTTTGGATTTCCACATTGTGTTATGGGCAGAAGAGTGTTAACATATCAAGAAACAGAAATTGGAGCTAAAATGTTATTAGAAACATCCGGAATCAAATCAAAATATGCAACGATTAATATACAAACAAGACATGGACAATCAGGTTCTTTAATATTTAATATTAGGACAGGGGCAATTATTGGCTTATTAATAGGTACTTATGCGCCTGCGTCAGGAGTTATTATAGCCGGAATAAACCCTCATGAGTTAAACCAAACTTCTTATTGTATTTCTGCAAATCACATAAAAGAAATGTTATGATAGAAATAGATGATTTATCTCTTAACGAGTGGTATGCTTGCCTTAAACCATATCAAAAAGTTGTTATTGAACAATTAGTATCTAAATATGGAGAAGAAAAAGCAGCCGAGGAATGGTTAACAGCGAGAGGTCCCATTCAAACAGCGACATTCGGAGGTAGTCAAACCAATACGGCAGAAGCCCAAAACTATTGGAGCAGACTAAAAGATGAATTTGACAAACTCATTTGTGGACATCCTGATTATGAAAAAGAACAAAAGAAATTTTTAGCGGCAGGAAAATCCATCGGTTTAGGAAGTGTTACTGCTCTATCAAATTGGTTATCACCAATTATAGGAATGACACCTGCATTTTAGTTCCTGCCATTATCCTAATATTACACACTACATCCAAAATGGGAGTTAAGGCATATTGTTCTACAAAGCATTTTGTTACTGAATAGTTTTTGAATAATTAAAAAGCCAGCAACACAGTTTTCAAGAAACCGTGATTGCTGGCTTTCAACCAAACAATATAGAAAACAAGACAGCTATATTTCAATACTTCAATATTTCAAGAAAGCAAGACAGCAAGAAAACAAGATTCCATGTTTTCAAGATTTCATTTCTGATAGAACCTTTCCAACAAATCCATGATGTCGCTTTCCCGGTAGATGATTTTTCCCGGAAGCTGCACGTACCCCAGCAGTCCCGTGTCCCTGTAATCCTGCAAAGTCCGTTTGCTGATGCAAAGTCGCTCGCATACTTCCTCACCCGTCAGGTAGTGTTCACCGTTCAATACCGGGCGATAGTTCATTACCACGTACTCCACGTTTTCCAGTACCTGTCAAGGGAAGAAAACAGCACCAACGTAGTTTCGGAATCTTTCGTTATCAAATCCATACGCCTACTTTTTAGAATTGTCCCTTACTTGGTCGAGCAGAAATGTTTCCACGTCCGAAGCCTTGTAGTAAATCTTATTGTTAATCTGCGAATAAGGCAGTTTCCCCGTATCACGGTAGGTCTGCATTGTCCGGGCTGAAACATTCAGCAAACGGCAGGTCTCGCAGTTATCCAACCACTTGTCACGCTTCCTGCGTAAAGGCACACAGAGCGCATCCACACGCCCCACAAAATTTTCAAACCTCTGTTTCCAAAGTTCAAAGGTTCTCTTTTCAATCGTCACTATTTCCATAACCGATATATTTATTTTTGTCAATACTCCGTTTTTCTTCACTGGTGCAAATATATAAGACTGAATGACAGGTTGTTTCTTCCTGTCCGCAAATGACCTTGCGTGTCCGAAAATGTCCACCACCACCCCAACAACAACACGAAAGAAACGAACCGATAACAAAAAACCTGTTTTCCCCCACTTTCTAAATAAGTAAGGTAATAAACACAAAGCCGTTTTCTATTTGCCGACATTAATTTGGTGCAGAGCGCAGCAAAGCGATTCCAAACGGCTGACGCTTTGTTTTTTACCGATTTTTCTTATTTTATTTGTGGTGCTAATTCAAAAAACAAGCACCTATGAATAATCCTTTCGAAGAAATTTTCAAACGGCTGGAGAACATAGAAAAGATGATTGCCCCGGTCATGGGCTCACAGCCCGAAGAACGGCAGGACGGAAAAGAGCCTGTGTTAGTCAAAATATCCGTTGCCAGCGGCATAACCGGGTATTCGGTCAATTACCTGTACCACTTAGCCAGCAAGGGACTGATACCGTGTGTCAAGCGTGGGCGCACCCTACGTTTCGACATGGAGGGACTAAAAAAGTGGATGCAGCAGCAGTATGTCCCGGCTTCTAACAGACTTCCCGATGAAAAAGAAAAAAAGTGATGATACAAGGCATATCGAGGGCTGGCAGTCCAAGAACGAGCGCATCGAAAGCCTGTTGAACGTCCTGTACGATTTCCGGTTCAACACCGTAAAGAGCCGGACGGAATACCGGGCTGCAAGTTCTGCGGACTTGTACCAGCCCGTTACAAAATTTGCCCTGAACACTTTCAGGCGCAGACTGGACGCAACGGCTGACATTTCCACCTCTACCGACAACATCCGCATGATACTGGAAAGCGATTTCGCAAGAAAGGCTCACCCCATACAGGAGTATTTCAACGCCCTGCCCTTACTGAATCCTGCCGAACACGGGCATATCGGCAGGCTTCTGAACACGGTACAGGTAGCCAATCCCGGCAAATGGGAGGAATATTTCACGAAATGGCTTATCGGTGTGGTAGCCAACGCCATGAACGACACGGGATGTCAGAACCATACCTGTCTGGTATTGACCGGGGACAAGCAGGGACAGTTCAAATCGTGGTGGCTGGACAACCTTTGCCCGACACCGCTTAAGAACTACCTGTTTACCGGGAAGATAGACCCGCAGGGCAAAGACATCCTGACACTGATAGCCGAATACCTGTTCATCAACATTGACGACCAGCTAAAGGAACTCAACAAGCAGAACGAGAACGCCTTGAAGAACCTTATCACCACCCCGGCGGTGAAATACCGCAGACCGTATGATGTTTACATAGAGGAATACCCCCACCTTGCCAGCTTCATGGCTTCGGTGAACGGCAACGAGTTCCTGACCGACCCGACAGGCAGCAGCGTTTTCTGCCGTTTGAAGTCCTGCACATAGACAAGCCCACGGCAGAAAGTATTCACATGGATAACGTCTATTCCGAAATCATGTACCTGTACCGTCAGGGTGTACGCTACTGGTTCAATGATGCGGAGATTGAAGAACTGCACCTGACAAATGCGGAATTTGAGGTGCAGACAATCGAGTTTGAAATGCTGATGCAATATTTTGAACAACCGACAGCAGAGGAGGAAAGGAACTGTTTCATGACTACCGCACAGATACTCGCACACCTACGCAATATATCCCCTGTTCAGTTATCCGAAAAAAGATTGGGGGAATCATTGCGGAAAATCGGTTTCAAACGGGTGCAAAAGCGCATAAACAACAACTATTATCCCGTATATGGGTACAGGATAAAGCCTGTTTCGGCTTCCCGTACAGGAGATGATTACGGGTAGAACCGGAATGTAGTAGCTTCTACATTTTCTTTATTATATAAATAACTATCTAATAAACAATGATTTATTAATTGTGTAGTATGAAGTAAGATAGAATCCCAAACTTTCGGGAAATCCGGAAAAAAGAAAAAACGGCAATATAATATATAGGATATATTTATTCCTTTTTTAAAGGATAAATAATTACTATGTTACTACATGTACTACAATCCGTTGAAAAAGAAACAGATAGATGTAGTAATGTCCTGTGCTTCTTCTTACTCGCTTCTTGCTTCATTATTACTATCGTTAAATTTAAAAATAAAAATCATGACCTACAAGGAAGCCAACAATATCAGTATCAAAGATTACCTGAACTCTTTGGGAATCCAACCCGTCACGGAAAAAGGAAGCTACGGCATGTATCGCAGCCCCTTACGGGAGGACAACACGCCAAGTTTCAAGGTGGATTATAACGCCAATCTATGGTGTGACTACGGAACTGGTGAGGGCGGGACGCTCATCGACCTTGTGATGAAGCAGCACGAGTGCAACGCCTACGGTGCTATCTGCCGACTGGAACAGGGTGATACCGCCTCTTTTTCCTTTCACGGGAAAGACCTGCCGAAAGGGACACGAAAAGGCAAGCAGCCAGCCCGATAGATATACGCAGAATACAGCCGTTACAGAATCCGGCACTCATACGCTATTTGCAGGAAAGGGGGATTTCTCCCGGAACGGCATCCCCATACGTGCAGGAAATGTATTACCGCGTCGGTGGAAAGCCTTATTTTGCGCTGGCATTCAGGAATGATTCAGGAGGTTATGAACTCCGCAATCCCCGTTTCAAGGGCAGCACATCGAAAGACATCACCCATATACGGCAGCAGGGAGAGCCGAGAGATACCTGTTTCGTGTTCGAGGGATTTTTGGATTTCCTCTCGTTCCTCACTATCCGGCAACAGAAAAGCCGGATATGCCCTGCACCGACTGGCAGGACTACGTTATTCTGAACTCCACCGCCAACACGGATAAAGCCTTATATCCGTTGGCTGATTACGGGCATATACATTGTATGCTTGACAATGACGAAGCCGGGAGGAAAGCGGTTGAAGCCATAAGGCAGGAATACAAATGGCGTGTACGTGACGCATCACACCTGTACAGCGGTCACAATGACCTGAACGACTATTTGCGTAGCCTTAAAGTGAAACAATCCCAAGACTTGACAGTTACCGACAAGCCCCAGCCGGAGCAGGATAACAGACAAAATCCGGGTGAAAAAAGAAAGAGAGGGCTAAGGATGTGACCTGCAAGACTGGCAGCATGAACAGACGGCAGGCTGTGTGATTAGGGAGAGCAAGGTTATGTTTCGGTTTACCGAAACACCTTGCTTTGCCTGACAGCAAAGAAAATTTCTCCTGTTGGTCGCAATTTTTAAGATACCACCTAAAAGCAAAAGCCTATGACAGAGATAAGGAACAAACCGGGAGGTCGCCCGGCAAAAAGCCGGATAGACAAGCAGAACCGGGTAGTCAGTACGAAGCTGACCGAGTTACAGTTCTACGCTATCAGGAAGCGAGCCACCGAAGCCGGGCTGCGTGTCAGCGAGTACGTCCGGCAGGCTGTCGTTTCGGCAGAGGTAACGCCCCGGCTGAACAGGCAGGATGCGGACACTATCCGCAAGCTGGCGGGCGAAGCCAACAACATCAACCAGTTAGCGCACCGGGCGAATGCCGGAGGGTTCGCACTGGTGGCGGTGGAACTGGTGAAACTCAAAAACAGGATTGTCGAAATCATTAACCAGTTGTCGGATGATTGGAAAAATAAAAAAGGGAAGCGGATTTAAAGGCTGCGTGAACTATGTATCAGCAAGGAACAGGCTGCTTTGCTCCATGCGGAGGGAGTGTTGACAGAAAGCAACCGGGACATCATACGCAGTTTCATACTGCAAGCCGGGATGAACCCCGACCTGAAAAAGCCTGTCGGACATATTGCGCTAAGCTATTCCCCGGTGGACGCACCCAAGCTGACAGACGGGAAAATGATACAGCTTGCGCAGGAGTACATGCGTGAAATGAAAATCACCGATACGCAGTACATCATCGTGCGCCACCAAGACCGGGAACATCCACACGTGCATATCGTGTTCAACCGCATAGACAACAACGGCAAGACCATTTCGGACAGAAACGACATGTACCGCAACGAGCAGGTATGCAAGAAGCTGAAAGCCAAACACGGGCTTTATTTCGCTAAAGGCAAGGAGCATGTAAAGCAGTACCGTTTGAAAGAGCCGGACAAATCCAAATACGAGATTTACAATGCCGTAAAGGATGAAATCGGGAAATCAAGGAACTGGCGGCAGTTACAAACCCGGCTGGCAGAAAAGGGTATCGGGATTCATTTCAAGTACAGGGGACAGACTGGCGAAGTACAGGGCATATCCTTTTCCAAAGGCGAATACACGTTCAAGGGTTCGGAGATAGACCGCAGTTTCAGTTTCTCCAAGCTGGATAAATGCTTCGGGGATACGGGGCTGAACACTGTCGGAAGCAACCGACAGACGGTTTTCGCACCTGTTCAGGAGCTATCGCAGACACCGGGCAAAGCCGACAGTCCGTTACTGGCAGGCTTGGGCGGTCTGTTCTCCGCCTCGTCCTCTCCGGCTGATGAAACGCCCGACAATCCCGGTGAAAGAAAAAAGAAGAAAAAGAAACGACACTTAAAATTATAGGGACATGGAAAATAACTTAATTTTGGAGGGGCTTCTCTCCATGGTTACGGAACTGAAAGAACGGCAGGAGAAGCAGGTAACGCCAGCCAGCCGGGAGGAAACGATTAACCGACTGGACGTTATCGAACAGCGCATTTCGGAAATGCAAGGTAAATCCGGCATTACTGAAAACATGGTGCAGGAGATTCTAAACCAAATCGGCAGTATCGGAAAAGGGCAGTCCGAGAACCCAAAACAAGACCTTGAAGATATAAAGGGGCTTATCGTGACCTCGCACCGATATTTCAAGGAGCGGTTAAAAGTGTTATTCCCGGTTGATGATACAGCACTGACCGGAGAAGTAACGCCCGTTTCATGGTACGACAAACTGATATACCGGGTAACTCCGTACCTGAAAACTAAGTTCTTTCTTTTTTCAGCAGGGATAATCATTTGTCTTGTGTCGCTTGTGTTGAATGTACGTTGTACAAAAAATGCAGCGGTTACAGGACAACGATATAAAATACCGCTATATCCTGATGAAAGGAAAAGCAGACGGCAGCAGCCTTGATTTGCTGGAAACAAAGTTCAGCCGGGAACGGGATAACGCTTTTGTCCGAAGCCTGACCGATTCGGTGAAAGGCTTTGAATACCGCATCAGGAAGCAGGCGGAAGCGTTGGAACGGGCAAGGCTGTTAAACAAACAAGCAGAGCGGCTAAAGGAGGAAGCCGACAAGTTGGGCAAGCCATAAACCAAAGCAAAGCCGGAGCAGAACCGCCCCGGCTTTCAAATTCACTTCTTTTTCTTCGTGCTGTGTTCTTTCTCGAACTGGCGCAGCGTGGTGGCACTGAACCGCTCCTTGATGAACTCCCGGACATCGGAAGCCTTGTAGTACACTTTTCCGCTGATTGTGAAGTATGGCAGCGCACCGATAGCCCGGTAACGTTGCAGGGTCTTGATACTCACTTTGAACAACAGGCACAAGTCCTGATTATCCAACAGGTTGTCATCTTCGGGTAGCACCCTGTCGGCATTGCGCAGTACCCGTACATCTTTGCAGAGTTCTTCCAGTTTGGCGTACAGCTTCTGCATCCATACGCTGAAATCGTCATTGTCTATATACATGATTGCTTCATTTTTCTGATTATACATTATTGTTTGTCAATCGATTGATGAAGCAAAGTTCAGAAAACGAGAGCAAAGAAAATAAGGGAATGGTACATCCACTCCCCTATAAATTATTTATATCTCATTGATTATCAAATAAAAATATTTAAAAATAATCGTAGCCATTGTCTTTACTCTTTTTAATAATAGCTAATTTCAACCTATCTAAAAAATCTGTGATTTTTGTAGGTTTTCGTTTAATAACTGCTATTTCTTTTTTGTATATATCACCAAAACTGATATTAAACATTTTCTCAAAAATACGTGATATATCACTTAGAAAAATATCCTTGTTATCAATGCGAATAATACCATCTTTGATATAAAAATACCACAAACTAATTCCATTATATCTATAATTTAATGACCTCGCTATTTAAATAAAAGGGAGATTTCCAATCTGATTCAATATTAATGAAAAATTTGGGGTATTCCATTTGCCGATAGATTAGTTCTTGCTCCATATTTATTAAAGATAACAGTTTGTCAAGACATATAATTTTCAACTTGCTATTTTCCGTAGGTGAAGTTTCTTCTAAAGCCTTAATTGTACCAAAATCTATATAACTCATATTTAATTGCCTAATACGTGTTTTGTTATCATTTTCTTTATTAAGGTAATCGAACAATTCTTCTACAAATTCAAGATATGCAGCAGTAATAGATTCTATATCAGATTTTTCCTTTTGGAAGGATGTTTTAATAATTTATATATCTGTTTTTCTGCTAAATTCCAGTTTGCCATAATTAACTTAAGTAGCTATCGTGATCATTTTATAAGTTCTTTGTAATTTTCTGCCATTTCTTTTGTCTGTGTTTATAAAAATAAAGAGTCCACCAAGCAACAAGCGGGGTTAGATAACCAGCATACAATTCAACACTATCGGTATATTTTATAACATTTTCGGTAATCTTTTCCATTTGAATATAATGATTCCATATAGTTACTCTTTTATTATACTCATTTGAGACTATTTCTCTTGATTTTTTATCAATCTTAATTACGTTGATTGTATGTTTTCCAATAGGAATAAATCGATGAAGAAACATCTTAAAATAAAATGTTTCCCCCTCTTTCCAAACAGGAGGAATATTGCCATAAGATATAAAACTTGCTTTGGGTTTACAAATTTCTCTTAGCGTTTCAATATCTTGAATCTTGCACCAAATATTTTCAATGTCAGTTTCAAATACTGATGTCACTACAACTTTGCGACCCATAACTTTTTTACCTCTCCGTGTCACTAAACAAATCTTTTTTATCATATAGGAATAATTAAAACATTAAACATCTATTTACCTTACACTTATGCTCTTTTTATTTAACTTTGTGCAAGTTAGATGTAAGATACTCTAAAGACAATAGTCATTTATAATGAGATGCAACCTAACTATTTAACAATAAACGTCATAGCAAGCATGATAATTAATGAAATAGAAAAGAAAGTCATAAATATACTACCAACATCAAGCATAGAGTTCGATGAAATTGATTATTCCATTCTTGAAAAGAGGAAAAATGACTGGATTAAACTTTCAGAAGTTACGCATAGTATCGTATTGGTATTTGATTGCTACACTAATAAATTCGTTTTTGTTTCTGATAATATTCCTAAACTATATGGACTTGACTCCCGTAGGTTGTTTATTCATGGACATCAGCCAGTTATTGAGGTTATACATCCGGACGATATAGATTATGGGTTACTTGTAAGAAAGAAAATCTATTCGATATTACGCTCATTCTCCAATGAAGAAAAGAGGAACTATAAAGCCATTCATGAAATGAGGATAAGAAATATGCGGGGTGAATACATACGCATAATAGAACAAGAACAAGTTCTTGAGTTAGATAAATCAGGAAATATTTGGCTTATGCTATCGGTTATTGATGTTGATGCAAGCATGAATCGGAAATTATTAAAAGCCACCTATATAACTTTAAAACTGGAGAGCAGATATTTATAGATTTATCTGACACACTGGATGAACCTTTGACAAACCGGGAATTAGAAGTTTTACGATTTATGAAGAAAGGCTTATTAAGTAAAGAGATAGCAGAGGCATTAAAAGTTAGCATTAATACAGTGAATAGTCATAGACAGAATATATTACAAAAGTTAAAAGCTAACAATTCGATTGAAGCTGTCAACTTCGCTCAAAGGCTGGGCTTGTTCAATAAATGCAGCATTGATAAAAGCGAGAAGAGGGATGTTTTGCCATAAATAAAATGAAACTAACAACTTACAATCGTAACAAATAACTATTTTTGTGGCACCATTATAAAAGTTCATGTTAAATACAGAAAACATACAATCACTCATTGATAGCGGAGAAGGCTACAATGTGGAATTTAAAGTCCGTGTTCCTTCAAAAGTTCGTGAACTGACAGAGGAAATATGTGCTTTCGCCAATGCAGACGGAGGATATTTGCTTATTGGAGTAGATGATAACGGGCAAGTAGTAGATACTAATTTAGAAAACGATAAACGTTCTGCCATTCAAGGTTCTATCAGCGAAATATCTCCTGCACTCCACTGTGAATTGTATTCCGTAAATGTTGGGAATAAAACTGTTTGGGTAATTGATGTTCCGTCCGGCAAGGATAAACCTTATATATTTTCCGGTTCTATCTATGTGCGTGAGGGGGCAAATTCACAGAAACTTCGCACAGCCGAAGAAATGCGTAGCTTCTTTCAGGAATGTAACAAAATCTTTTTCGACCATATACCCTGTCATTGGTTCAATATCTACACGGATGCAGACGAACAAATGATTAAAGACTTTCGAACAGAAGCCAAACTAAGTCCGTCCACACCCGACAAACAAATATTTGAGAACTTGGAACTGTTTACCGAAAATGGAACGGCAAAGAACGGAGCAGCGATGTTCTTCGGAAAACAACCTGAAAGAAAATTTCCACACGCTGTTACAAGATGTGTTCTTTTCAAGGGAACAAATAAAGTCTATATTATAGATGATAAAACTTCGGAGGTTCATTGTACCAACAGTATTTACAGGCGATGTCTTGGCTGGAAAGCAAACTGCAAGTAGCTTATAAAATAGAGGGTGCAGGACCAAGAGAGGAAATCTGGGAAATACCTCTGACCGTATTTAAAGAAGCCATTATAAACGCCCTGTCGCACCGTGATTATTACGAACAAGGCGCAAGCATTATGATAGAAATGTTTGACGACCGAGTAGAGATTTCCAATCCCGGAGGACTTCTACCTGTTGTGGCTAAAGATTTCGGACATAAAAGTATGACACGTAATCCGCTAATTTTCGGTTTATTTACCGTATGCACTTGGTTGAAAGAGTTGCATCCGGTATTCCCCGTATGCAGGAAGCCATGAGAGAGGCGAATCTGCCCGAACCGGAATTTCACACAGAGGGGATGTTTACAGCAGTGTTCAAACGTCAAATCTCTAACTCTGCCAACTATGACACAGTAAATGGCAGAGTAAATGACATAGTAAATGATGCTATAAACGAGAATGAACAAGCTATAATCAATTTACTGATAGTAACTCCCGGCTTAAATGCTTCCGAAATAGCAAATCATATAGGCAAAAGTGTAAGAACAACAATGCGATATATTAAATCCTTACAAGAAAAAGGTATAGTAGAATTTAGAGGTGCACCCAAAACAGGAGGATATTATACCGTATTATTATCACTTTAATAACTGCAACTGATTCAAGATAGATTAACATAGACTTCTGTAGGATTAGTGAACCATGATTCAGCAATAGTACAAGAGAGCAACAGCTCTGCTTCTTTATCATTTAATGGATATTTATCAATTAAATTAGCTATGTCACTTTTATTATAGACATAAATATTAGCATTTTTTGTTGTGTATTCTTCTCTGAATTTCAAGACAAATTATGCAATACTTCTTTATTCATACTTTCACCTTTATATAATACATGAAAATTTTCAACGGCATGATTGTGGTTTTCTTTTAATATTTCATATTGAGATAGTAACAATTTATTCTTAATAATACGCTTATTTTCATGAATCAATATAGGAATAAGCTTATATGACTCTGCTTTTCTTTGCATTTTATAGAATCTTATATCCCTATTTGCTAATCCTTCTATTATTTGCATTTGATGCTTTTCATCCATATTTAAACCAAAATAAATCGATTTTAATGCAAAAGGATTATATTCTTTCCGTTTTGAAGTTGAATATATTAACCGTATCTCATTCTCATATTCCCATGATTTAGATTTTTGTTCCAAACATTTTAATCAAAAATCCATCTTTATTGTAAATATCATCAAGTCCAATTATTGGTGGTTCATTCTTATATTCGATTTTCATTCGATTTACATCAAAAGTATAATTTTCACTGTCCTGTAATTTTTCAATATCATATTCTATACAAAATCCTTTATGAGAATTTGCATAGTGTGCCCACATCAATTCATTATCAGGATAATCGGCTTGAGATAATGCTAATGAGTATATTCCTATATTATTTTTGAACAGAATTAATTCTTCCCAATATTTTTTAACGTCTTTAATATTTGCTCCAAAAACTGATTCAAAAAGGGCAAGTGCTCTTTCTATATTATCTATATAAGTTGCTTCAAAAGGGTCATTTAAATCAGTTAAAGAAGAAGCCCATAATTCATCTTTTATCAAAGTTTCTATATCACGGAGGTTTCCCTTATCATTAACGGCAATATTTGCCCTGTATTTATATCCATTCATTTGCAAAAACTATTTTATACAAATATAGTAACTATAACAAAAAATCTCTATCTTTGTATTCAGAAATCGTACCCAAGATACAAACTGATGTCGAACGGTGCAAAGCTGTGAAAACCTTATTCAAGGGACTAACATCGTGATAAAGATATAACTTATTGAGAAATAGTGCTATACAAACTGATTTTCGGTTGCTGGTGGCACCACCTTGAAGAAAAAAAGACAGTAAAATCCTGATTTCGGAAATCAGGATTTTTTATTTTCTCACAAAACACAAAATACGGCAATATAGACTGGATGACGAGGTATACGAGCTTTCAGCTCGATTATAACTTCTCCACTTCTGACCTGCCTCCATATTTGATTAAGTCTTGGAGCAAAACTACTCCTTCCCGATATAAATCCCAATTTGATGCATATTAAAAAAACACCTTATACTTGAAGCATAAAGCTGGATGAATTCATCTTTGTAGAGTTCCCGAACATCTTCGGGAGCATCATCAAGAGTATAAGCAGAAAGATTCTTACGCAAAGATTCCATATACCTGCCCCACATCTTTTCCTGCGTATAGCTGGCAGGATTTAGTTTGAATACAGTTTCTCCGCCAAATGCAAGAAAACGGTTCTGAGATTGTTTATCATTCACACATTCTTTTTTTATAAACTCGTCAAATCACCTCTGAGCTTCTACTACAACAAGTCTATTTTAGACTGCAATATCTCAAACTTATATAATATGCATATAAATCTTAATCATCGACGAACTGCAAAAAGTTCAGCTTCAGTTTCCCAAGTATCATCCGGACACTTTACCATACGTTGCCAACGGAATGAGGTCGCTGTAATTTCCGAAAACACCCACTGTATATTCTTCTCATTAATTTCCGTCTGAACAATCCTGTTTCCTTCTCTTTTTCCTTCCAGTTGTGTAGCCCCTCCTAATTCCGTATATAAAATATCCCATGCTTCTGTATTAGGATTATACATACGTACCGTAGTCGCATAAGCTGCATCCGGTTGATAATCTTTAATCCGCGCCTTACGCGAAGGACAAATAAACACATCTTGAATTGCAGTCCCTTCCAGTACCCAAGCGAATATCCACTCTCCCTGAACATGTCTTTCGCCTGTTGTACCTTGGTTATCAACCCATTCAAAATCCCATTCACCGACAAACTGTCCATACAGGTTGTCTTTTTCCGGTATCAAATTGCTTTTCCCTTTTGACACTAATACGTTTATAAATTCTCCCATACTTTACCTTACTGACTCTAGATTAGACAAATATAAGATTTATAATTAATAATCACTAATATTAAAGCAATTATCTGTATGCAATATTCATGTCGAAAGCAAACAGATACATAGTACAAAAAACGGATTTCCCTACTCCCAAACAGATTTTTTATATTACACCTCAAGAACATTTCATTTACAAACTTATTGCAAAAAAAGTATTTGGTCATTAAATCTCAATTATTCAAAAAGAAATACCGATAAAAAAGTCTTTTTTCCCTATATTTGCTAGACTAAAAAAAGAAAAATGTCATTAACTCAATTAATATGAAAAAACTATCATTTATTACCGTATTTGTATTCCTGTCCATTCTTTTTGTACAGGCACAGCAAGCAAAGTATGTATTTTATTTCATCGGAGATGGAATGGGTGTTAACCAAGTTTTAGGAACAGAGATGTATCGTGGGGAGTTGGAAGGCAAAATTGGTGTGACTCCGTTATTATTCACCCAATTTCCTTATGCAACCATAGCCACTACTTCTCGGCAACCAACGGAGTGACAGATTCAGCCGCTGCAGGAACAGCACTTGCTACGGGAAACAAAACAAAAATGGCGCATTAGGTGTGAAAAGGATTTGGAAACCAAAGTTAACAGTGTTGCTTCTTGGGCAAAAATAAAGGTTGCCGTGTAGGTATCAGTACCAGTGTCAGCGTAGACCATGCCACACCGGCTGCTTTTTACGCACACCAAGGACAAAGAAGCAGCTATTACAACGTGGGTCTGGATTTGATTGATGCCAACTTCGATTTCTATGCAGGATCAGACTTTTTAGATCCCACCAACAAAAAAGCCGCCGGTTCAAATTCAGAAAGTTTGTATACACTAGTGGACAAAGCCGGATATACCATAGCCCGTGGCTACAAAGACTATCAGAAAAAAGCAAAAAAATCGGATAAACTGATTCTCTTACAACCTGCGACAGCAACAGACAATAGTGCTATCCCCTATGCTATCGATCGAAAAAAAGGCGATATGACTTTAACTGAAATCACCCGTGCCGGAATCAATTTCCTATCTAAAGATCTATCAAAAGGGTTTTTCCTTATGGTTGAAGGAGGTAAAATAGACTGGGCTTGCCACAGCAACGACGCCGCTACTGCATTCCACGAAGTGATGGATATGGATAATGCCATAAAAGTTGCTTACGAATTCTACGAACAACATCCTGATGAAACCCTGATTGTAGTAACAGCCGACCACGAAACCGGAGGAATCGTTTTAGGAAAAGGTCCGTATACTTTGAACCTACAAGCTTTAAAATCACAAAAAGTAAGTGAAAGCGGATATACCAAAATTGTAAACGAATTAAGAAAAAAATACAAGAATCAAGTACCTTGGGAAGTTATCAAGCAATCATTGAAGGATAATTTCGGATTTTGGGATAGTATTCAACTGAATGAAAAGCAAGAAGCATCCCTGAAGAAAGTATATGATGAATCATTTAGCGGTAAAGAGATAGATTTAACCCAAAGTGAATATCAACAAGACGAACCTTTGGCAGCTGAGGCCAAGAGAATTCTGGATGACATCGCTCTAGTAGGTTGGACCAGTGGAGGGCACTCAGGAGGTTATGTCCCCGTATTCGCTATCGGAGCCGGCGCCCAACTATTCCAAGGCCGCATCGACAATACCGAAATTCCGGTAAAAATAGCAGAAGCTGCTGGTTATCCCAACAATTAATCGAAAGCAAGATAGTGCGACAAACGTTCCAAGTCTTTCTCAGTGAATTCCTCATACAAGGATAACTGGGAAAGACTTTTTAATTTTCCCTTTTTCCTCCTATATTCTATAATCACCTTTGCCTGATAAAAATTCATATAAGGATGAGAGCGAAGTTTGTCAAGCCCAGCCTTATTGGCATTTATCCGATGAATTGGTGTATTTCCGAGTTTAAACCACTTCAACATATCCTCATCTACATAGTTCACTTCCTTTAACTGAACCGTGTCATAAAAACCTCCCAAACGTTTCCGGTAAGCCACAATCATGCGTGCAATGCCACTGCCTATTCCCGGAATCTTTTTCAACTCGGTAGTGTCCGCTTCACTCAAATCGACTAAAGTTCCTTCCGGATATTTATAAGCTGCCAACGTATCTTTCTCCACCTTTTTGATAAAGTGCAATGTATCCTGTTTCCGCCGAAAAGCCTCTGAAATCTGGATATAGGGTTTTAAGATATTAAATTTCTCGGACGACAAGCCATAAACACGAGAGAAATCATCCGCTGTCCTGAATTTACCGCCGGCTCTCCGGTATTGCAAAATAGTATGTGCAATAAAAGGAGGCAATCCACATTGCAAAAATTCGATGGAATCAGCTGAATTTGGATCAAAGGCAGCCAATACCACCTCTATTCTCTTAGGCTTATCATAGGAATATTGCAGAGATTCCTTCTCCTCCATTTCATGTACTCCGGCCAGAAAGTTTTTTATTTCTTCTATTCCCTCTTGATCCTGTTCCAAAGACTCTTCCTTTACTGGAAAAAGAACCCATATACACATAAATATGAAAAGCAAAGTCAACAAAAAAAGTATAGCTCTGCGTTCGCTTTTCGAGAAATAGAAAAAGTCTTTCCACATTACAATTCTAAATTAGCCCTAATTCATTGATAAAAATCAAAATGATAGCCACAGGTGCCACGTATCTCAACAAAAAGATATACAGATTGAAAAGACCTGCTTTCAGCTTTCCTCCATTGGTCAATTCCTCATAAGAAACGGAACGTTTCAAATACCATCCTACAAAAATACATACCAGCAAACCACCCAAAGGAAGCATTATTTTTGCAGTGACAAAATCAAGCAAGTCAAAGAATCCCTTATCAAACAGCGTATATTTCTGCATACCCCCCAATGACAAGGAAGAAATGACCCCAATTATAATACACCCGAAGGTGACCAATCTAGCAGCACGGCCACGAGTTAAATTGAATTCCTCGTGCAGAAAAGCCGTCACCACTTCATGTAAAGAAATAGTAGAAGTCAATGCAGCCAAAGCCAGCAAGACATAGAACATCACCGAGAAAATATAAGCTAATATCGGCACACCGCTAAAAGCTTGTTGAAAAACATTAGGCAATGTAATAAAAATTAATGATGGTCCCGCATCCGGCTGGATACCTACAGAAAAGGCTGCCGGAAAAATAATCAATCCGGCTAAGACAGCCACAAAAGTATCAATCACACCGACACTCAGAGCCGTATTTCCCAGTTTGGTTTCTTTCCCAAAATAAGAAGCATAGGTTGAAAGACATCCCATTCCCAAACTTAAGGAAAAGAACGCCTGCCCCATAGCCCCTAAGAAAACATCTCCGTTCACTTTACTAAAATCAGGCTTCAGCAGAAACTCCAAACCTTTTTCCGCATTGGGAAGCGACAATGAACACCCTACCAAAACTACTATCAGTATAAACAAAACAGGCATCAGCACCTTCGAAGATTTTTCTATTCCATCTTTCACTCCCTTTACTATAACAAAATGGGTAACCAATAAAAAGATGACCAGCCAAATAAGTGGACGAACAGGATCCTTCGAAAAACTCTGGAAAGCAACCACAAAATCTTCCGGCTTCTTATCTGCAAAACCATTAACTCCCGCTTCCAATATATACTCCAAAGTCCATCCTGCCACTACCGAATAATATCCTAGAATAAGAAAACCGGCCAAAACTCCCAAATATCCCAACCACTTCCAATGAGTTCCGGGAGCCAAAACCTTATAAGCACGTCCCGTACTTGCTTTTGAATGACGACCTACTGTGAATTCGGCAATCATAATAGGCATTCCCAACATAAGAACACACGCCAAGTATACCAAAATAAATGCCGCACCTCCATGATTTCCCGTCTCATAGGGAAACCTCCATATATTACCAAGTCCTACAGCCGAACCTGCCGCTGCCAGAACAGCCCCAATCTTACTTCCGAAATTTACTCTTTCGCTTTTTTGCATAAAAAACTATCAAATTATTATAAATCAACACTAATTAGCCTGCAAAAGTATAAAATTAATCGTACTTTGCGATGAATCACAAAAAAATTAAAGTATGCTATATTATTTTAGAAAATATCCGGTATCCTTGATCATTGTAGCTATCATCTTTTATCTTTCCTTTTTCACTCCTCCCAAAACAGATATGGAAGAAATCCCCTACATAGACAAAGTAGTGCATATATGCATGTATGGGGGACTCTGTCTCATTTTATGGATAGAATATCTGAGGAATCATAAGACTGTCAATTGGAATCATGTAATATGGGGAGGCATCATAGCTCCTGTAGCTATGAGCGGGTGTATCGAACTGATGCAAGCTTATTGCACAGATACCCGCAGCGGTGACTGGCTGGATTTTCTGGCAAACAGCATTGGAGTTGGACTAGCTGCCTTAATAGGATATTACTTACTTCGCCCCCTTATATGGCGTAAATCCTAAAAAGAAACGCCGACGATTCTTCGCGAACAGTCGGCGTGATGATAAAAGTCAAAGTTATATAATAAAGATAGAGAGTCAACTTAACGGAAATCTTTCAGATCATTCTGCAACCTCTGACGAGTGAAAAAGATACGGCTTTTCACTGTTCCCAACGGAAGTCCCAGTTTCTCGGCAATTTCCCTATATTTAAATCCTGATACATACATAGCAAACGGCACGCGGTAATCTTTAGGCAACGCATTCACGATACGATGTATCTCTTTCAAATCATAAGCACCTTCTGTAGAATCGAATCCTGATTCCTGTGGAAGATTCAAATGGAACAAGTTATCCGTCTGATCGACGAAAGTCTGATCACGCACTGTTTTACGATAATTATTTATAAATATATTACGCATGATGGTGTACATCCATCCTTTAAAATTCGTATCTGGAGTAAACTTCTCTTCGTTGTCCAAAGCTTTAAGTGAAGTTTCCTGCAACAAATCATTAGCCTCTTCTCTGTCAGCTGTCAATTTAAATGCAAAGCGAAATAATTCGGTTTGTATACTTAGTAAATGCTGTGTAAAGTCGACTGTCTTCATATTAATCTATTTTTAAGTTGTTATTTTCTGTTTTTGTTTTCTGTTGCAATATTAACGACTTCTTATAAAAGTCACGACAGAAAAACTAACAACAAAGGGGGTATAAACTATCAAATAACAGTTTTTACCCCCTAAATTAACAGTTAACAGGTGGTTTCGTTTTAACTTTTAATTAGCCGGTATCCCTCCACCGGTCCCAGCATTACCTCCTCCACTTTTCAAATCATCATTATTAATGCTTCGCGCTGCTTTTTTTACCTGAGCCTTCAACTCCCCAAAGCGCCAACTAATATTAAATCCATAATAACGCATCGGAATTCTGGTAGAAGTAGAAGAGCAGAAAGTAGAAGTATTGATATTATTCTTAAAAGTAATATATTTATTAAATAAATTGGACGAGTTAAGAGAAATAGTCAGCCTCTTTTCCTTCAAGAAAGAACGACTGAACCCTATCGCATAATAATAGAAAGAGGAACTTTTACCTTGCAAAGAGATATGCGGAGTACCACCCCTCCATTCAGACTCAGACGCAGGTCCCAAGGCAGAGTCTGCTGAAAGCTTCCGAAGAGATTTCCTTCCCAGCCATGATTCTTTAAATCAAGCCCTGAACTTCTATAATCCACATAAGCTCCCCGTCCATTGATATTAAAGCGGGTTTTAGGAGACATATTCCAGTTCAGGAACAAAGACAAATTAATATTCTTACTTTTTCCTATATTATCATAGGTAGAATTCATCACACCATCTTTTATAAAAGAGTATTGCTCTATACCATTATTGACAAAAGAATAATTAGCACTGACATTTACATTAAATTTCTGCGAGAAACTACCGAAAGTAACACTAAGCGAATGGGCCTTTTCACTTTCCAAATCAGGATTACCGTAACTGATCGCAGTGGGGTTGCTGGTGTCAGTAAACGGATTCAAAAACCAAATACCCGGCCGACTGATACGCATATTATAAGATGCCCTCAAACTTTGAGTAGGAGCAATTGGTAAGAGAACATCAAGGATGGAACCAAATCATCAAACTGAGCATCAAACTTCTCATCCTTATTTTTATAATCCGCATCCATAAATGTATGCTCATAGCGAATTCCCGCCTTTCCACCGAGTTTTTTGTACTTCATCTGATAGCCCAAATAAGCAGCCAGAATATCCTGCTTATGATCATATTGCGTGCTCATATCCTGATCATACTTATATTCTCCGGTTTTATCGGCCAGATAATATTTACCATCACTTTTACTTCTACGAAAAATATACTTTATACCAGTTTCAATGCTGTGTATCGAATTTATCGGATTGGTATAGTCCAATTGAGCCGTATGCTCTTGTGTGCTGGCATCATTTTTAAAATATTGGTTTTGCAAAAGATAAGGAACATTCAACGTATCCTCATAATCCGTATTCGCCTCACTGTTATTGGGTGAATGGCTAAAACGATAAGAAAAAGTAAGAAGTTCCCCTTTCTTTTTGAACGAATGCTGATAATCCATATTGCCCCCCACTTCGCCAAAGCCCGATTCATTATTTCCTAAAGAACCGTAACCGTAAACCGGATTACCGGCATAATTAGTCATCTGTGTATTTCCAATCCTCTTATTCGTAAAATTGCCAGTCATCAGATTCATAGAAAAACTGATCAGATTCAAAGTGTCAATCTCATAACTTCCTTCCAGACTGCCAAATTGAAAATTGCCATAGCTCTTGCTTCTTCGATGCGACTCCAAAAATTTATTTTCCTGAGATGTGAAATCCTCACGATATGAATCTTCAAATCCCTTTTGAGATCCCTGGTAGTTATAAGAATAATTACCGGTAACAGTGAACTTGCCCGACTGAACCGTACCATAACCGCCACCATACACACGCGTATTGCTTGCACCACCATTCAATGTCACCGTATATCCTTCCATTCCAGCTCCTATAGTGATAATATTCAAGATGCCCGCCACCCCTTCCGCGTCATATTTAGCCCCAGGCTCGGTGATAACCTCTATAGATTTAATGGAATTGGCCGGCATACTCCGCAATACCTCGGTAGGATTATTGCTCATCATGTTATTCGGCTTGCCATTAACATGCACTTTAAACTTACTGCTACCGTTTACTTGAATTTTATCCTCTCCATCTACAGTCACCAGCGGAACTTTACGGAGCATTTCAAGAGTCGTATTGGTTTTAGAATCCGGATCATCCTCTATACTATACGTCACTTTGTCTATTTCTGCCTTTACCAAAGGTTTCTGCGCTACCACCTCCACTCCTTTCAACATTTCAGTCGCTTCTGCTATCAGGATCTTACCCAAATCAACATTCTTACGATTGGTCGATATCGAGAATTCCTTCTGTACAGGAGACTTTCCTACAGAAGTAAATGAATGAGATAAGTCCCCGGCACGGCAAGCCGTTCGTCAAACCTGCCGTCCGCTCCTGTCACAGCCAATTTCACCGGCTTTGCAGGATTATTCTTCAATGAAATACGGATTGTAGAATACGGTTCCCCTTCATTAGACAAAGAATCTAATAAGATTCCCTTGACTGAGAACTGGCCTTGGACAACCTTTTGCGCCTTCGCCGTAAATGACAAACTTGCTACAAGCAAGATAATGCCCCATAAAATGTTGTGTTTCATATATCAATAATGAGTTTGTGTTTGTTACAAAGGTAGGTAAACGATAGCAAGTAGTTTATTTTCAGACGTTAAAGAAGCCTATATATTATCTACCAGCGAGTATAAGGATTCTTCATCAAAAAAGAATTATAATAACGAATATCTCCCGTTACCTCTTTTTCGATGAAATGGGGCTTTTTAAACAATTCGTCCTCACTATTCAATTCCACTTCCGCTACAGTCAAGCCTTCATTCTCACCATAAAACTCATCCACTTCAAAGATATGCTCTCCACTTTTCACCAAATACCGGATTTTATCAATCACCCCAGGCTCACACAGTTTCATCAACTCTTCGGCCTCTTGCAAACTGATCTCCTTCTCCCACTCATAACGACTTGTACCGGAGTCATTGGAAGCCCCTTTGATAGTAAGATACCCTTTATTATCCCGAATACGCACCCGGACAGTTCTTCCACGAGCACTACAGATATAACCTTGCACAATATGACTATGTGCATAAGCCTCTAGTTTATAACTGTCATCCTTTACTAAAAATTTTCGTTCTATTTCTTGTCCCATAGCGTTTTAATATATAAAAAAGCCCCGCAAAGAATAACCTCAGCAGGACTTCACTATTTCTTCTTCTTCTGTTTTTATCCATACATGCATAGCCTACCATAATAACAAGGGCTAATACGATTAATCCGATGAACAGACCTTTTACAATCCTATTTGCTTTCTCTTCTTCCCGCTTACTATAAGCAGCTTTCTTATTCTTTCCCATAAGTATTTCATTTTTAAGATTAAACCATCTCCTTTGAATATCCCAAAAGTACAAAGTTTCTAGAAGAAAACAAATAAATTACGAAGAAATTACTAATTCTCCGAACCGGAAAACTCCATCAAGTATGCCTTGATAAAGCCATCAATCTTTCCATCCATCACTCCGTTCACATCCGAAGTTTGAAAATTAGTACGATGATCCTTCACACGACGGTCATCAAAAACATAACTGCGTATTTGTGATCCCCATTCAATCTTCTTCTTGCCTGCCTCCACCTTGGCCTGTTCTTCCATGCGGTGCTGCAATTCCTTATCATATAAAATTGAGCGCAACTGGCGCATCGCATTTTCCTTATTCTTCGGCTGGTCACGGGTTTCAGTATTCTCAATCAAGATTTCCTCTTCCTCACCGGTATATGGATCTTTATATTGATAACGCAGACGTACTCCTGATTCCACCTTGTTCACATTCTGTCCGCCGGCCCCTCCCGAACGGAAAGTATCCCAAGACATACGGGCAGGTTCAATTGTCACTTCAATACTATCATCCACCAACGGCGTTACAAACACAGAAGCAAAAGAAGTCATCCGTTTCCCCTGAGCATTATAAGGAGACACGCGCACCAAGCGGTGAACTCCATTCTCACCTTTCAGATAACCATACGAAAAACTGCCCTCAATATTCATTGTCACCGTCTTGATTCCGGCCTCATCCCCATCCTGAAGATTAGCCACGCTCACTTTATAGCCATTGGTCTCCGCCCAACGCATATACATACGCATCAGCATGGAAGCCCAATCCTGACTTTCAGTACCACCAGCACCACAATTAATTTTCAATACACAATCCATTTGGTCAGCCTCCTGGCGAAGCATATTCTTCAGTTCCAATGCCTCCACCGCAGTGACAGCCTTTTGATATGCTGCATCCACTTCTTCTTCGGTAACCAAATCGTCTTTACAAAAGTCAAAAGCCAATTCCAGTTCATCTGCCATCGTCTTTACCTCACGGTAACCGTCGATCCATTTTTGCAGATCTTTGACCTTCCTCATTTGTGCTTCTGCTTTCTTGGCATCATCCAAAACCGGGCGACCTGCGTACGCAGTTGTTCTTCTTCCACCTGAACCAGTTTATTTTCTATGTCCAGATATCTTTCAAGTGCCGCAGTACGTTCTTTTACGTCTTTCAGTTGCTCTATTGTTATCATCTTGAGAATTTTTGCATTTCAGGATGCAAAGATAGTGGAAATCTATTCATTTTCCCATTATTCTTCGTACATCTTTTCTATTTCGGCAGCATAGTTCTTGTTCAGCACATTACGTTTTATTTTCAACGTATTGGTCAGTTCACCACGCTCCATACTGAAAGGATGGGGCAACAAGGTAAACCTCTTGATCTGTTCATAATGTGCAAACTGCTGCTGCAGTGTATCAATCCGCTCTTTAAACAAATCGATAATTTCCGGTTTCTGCAACAGTTCCTCCATACTTTCATAGCGAATACCTTTTTTTGCGGCATACTCTTTCACCAGTTTATATTCAGGAATAATCAAAGCAGAAACAAATTTACGTTCATCGGCAATAATAGAAATCTGATCGATATAACGGTCTACCACCAATTTGGCTTCAATGGCTTGAGGAGCGATATACTTTCCGTTTGAAGTTTTAAACAAGTCCTTGATACGCTCTGTAAGGAACAAATGCTCATCTTTTATATAACCCGCATCACCGGTATGGAACCATCTGTCTTCAGTAAACGCCGCCTTCGTAGCAGCTTCCTTTTTATAATAGCCATGAGTGATTCCTTCACCACGTAACATTATTTCGTTATTCTCCCCTATTCTGACCTGCACATGGGGCATGATACGCCCCACCGAACCAACCACATGGTCATTATCATTCTCACAAGCAACCGTTGCAGTAGATTCCGTCAATCCATAACCGGCTACCATATTAATTCCCACCGACAAAACAAACTCCTGTACAGCCGGTGGAATAGCCGCACCGGCAGTAGGGAAGAAACGCCCGTTTTCAATGCCAATAGTCTTTTTCAACAAGCTATAGATCGTTTTCTCATAAAATTTATATTTCATGTGCAATACAGGCGGAGGAGTCAGCCCTTTGTACACATAATCCAAATTATGTTCACGCCCCACTTTAATAGCATCCAGCATCAACTTCTTTTTCAATCCGGTTGTCTCATTGATTTTTTCTTGCACGCCGGCATACACTTTCTCCCAGAAACGGGGAACACTGCACATAGCCGTAGGACGGATCTCCTTTATTGTCTTCTGGATATCAGCAGGACGCAAGTTGATAGACAAAGTACACCCCATCGAAAGACACCAGCAAGTCCATGCACGCTCAAACACATGAGTAAAAGGAAGGAAATTCATAATCACATCCTGATCACCCAATTGAGGGAAACGTTCATCATGTGCCGGAATGGCCGCCTCATAGCAAGAATGATGCAACATCACCCCCTTGCTGTCTCCGGTTGTTCCACTGGTATAAAGAATATTGGCAAGATCACCATTACCCGACTCTGAAGTACGCTTGTCTACCTCAGCTTGATGCGGATGCGCCTCACCCAATTTCAGAAAGTCATCAAAATAAATGGAAGTCTGGTCCCGCTCATCACGCTTTACCTCCCTGTCGAAAATTATAATCTGTTTCAGTTGGCTTCCCAGTAGCATAACCCGGAACGCCACATCATATTGCAACTGTTCACCTACAAAAATATAACGTATTTCGGCATCACCTACCATATAATGTACCTGCGCCTCGGAACTGGTAGCATAAAATGGTACAGTAACAGCCCGTACCCCAAAAGCTCCAAAGTCCACATACAGGCATTCCGGTTTATTTTGAGAAAAAACTGCTATATTTTCCTGTATGCCTATACCTAATTCTATCAATGCATTCGAAACTGTTTTTACAGTTGCGGCAAACTGGTTCCAAGAAACCGGAATCCATGTTTCTGTTTTATAATCGCGGTAACGCAACGCTACACGATCACCATATTTCCCTGCCTGACGTTGTATCAGGACAGATAAGAAAGAACTACTCATTCCAAAGATTTATTTTTAATTCATCGGCAAAGTTATCGTTTAATTTGGAATTATCCTCTATAAACAGGCATTAATTTTCCCAACCAGTCAAAGAGTTAGAAGAAATCAGCCGAAAGATTTAGTTGCATATCTAACTTAATTACCTACTTTTTCATCACCGTTTACCACGCAAAAATAGTATCTTTGCAACACATTAAATTATTAAAATCAAGATGATTGATATAGAATATTACACTTCCGAAGCAACCACATTGCTGAATTCGTTAATCGGTATCCCCTCATTGAGCCGGGAAGAAGAAGCTGCCGCTGACTTTCTGCAGAACTATATTGAAGAAACAGGTATCATGACCGGTCGTTCGGGCAACAACATTTGGTGTATCAGTCCGATGTTCGACCTCAACAAACCGACTATTTTACTAAATTCCCACATCGATACCGTAAAACCGGTAAACGGATGGCGGAAACATCCTTTCACTCCGAAAGCCGAAAACGGAAAGATTTACGGTTTGGGAAGTAATGACGCCGGCGCCAGTGTAGTATCCTTATTTCAGGCGTACCGCCATCTCTCTACAACCGAGCAGGCATACAATCTGATCTTTCTTGCCTCATGTGAAGAAGAAGTTTCCGGAAAAAACGGAATAGAAAGCGTATTGCCCCAACTACCTCCCATCACCTTAGGCATAGTGGGTGAACCGACAGAAATGCAGCCTGCTATTGCCGAAAAGGGATTGATGGTGCTGGATGTTACCGCATACGGCAAAGCCGGACATGCCGCACGCAATGAAGGAGTGAATGCTATCTACAAGGTACTGGAAGACATTCAGTGGTTCCGTGATTATAAATTCCCAAAGGAATCTTCCCTGCTGGGGCCTGTCAAAATGAGCGTGACACAAATAAATGCCGGCACGCAGCATAATGTCATCCCCGATACTTGTACTTTCGTTGTGGATATCCGCAGTAATGAATGTTACTCTAACGAAGAACTATTCAAAGAAATAAGTGCCCATCTAAAAAGCGAGGCGAAAGCTCGTTCTTTCCGCTTGAACTCATCTCATATCGGTGCCGAGCATCCCTTTGTGAAACGCGCGGTAAAACTAGGACGTGCACCTTTCGGTTCTCCTACTTTGTCCGATCAGGCATTGATGAAGTTCCCGTCTGTCAAAATCGGTCCGGGAAAGTCCTCCCGTTCACACACGCTGATGAATATATCATGGTTTCGGAAATTGAGGAAGCGATAAGGCTTTATATCGAGATGCTGGACGGACTGGTGCTGTAAACGACTTACAAAGACGCTATTTCCCCTATAGACAGACCGGTAACCTGTGCAATTACATCAAATGCAATACCGGCCTGCTTCATTTTTTTTGCATTCTTGAAGCATTCTTCCTTACGACCTTGCTCAAGACCTTTTTCAAGGCCCTCTTTAAGACCTTCCTCACGCCCTTTTTTCAACTGGGTAGACATCACGCTGTACCAGTCGCGGAAATTCTTCAAACTTTCCCAATACTCGCCTAACTCCTTAGGATTGAACTTAGCTATCTCGCAGCCTCGAAAAGACGGTCGAACACACGGTTCTGCAACGCACGCGGACGCTCGAACAGGGAAGACAGGTTACGCAGAACGAACAGCCATTTGTCGAACATGCTCTCCAACTCATCCTCCTTCTTGTTGAACTTCGGCATTTCAAGATAGATAAAAGTAAGCTTGTCATAAAATACCTTATGGGTGTACAGGTCCACCAGCTTCACTTCGTGGTGGAAATAGTCCCCGTCCGTATCATTGAAAGTGAAATTAAGGATGCCGATGATATAAACAGCTTTCAACTCATAATCCCATTTTCCCCGTTGGGACTGTTCACGGATAGGGAAAGTAGCATAATACACACTGCGGTCTTTAAAGAACTGCTGCTCACCACGCTGCATTTCCACCAGGAATTTCTCGCCCTTCTCGTTTTCGCAATATACATCAAACACCGCACGGCGGTCATACTCCTGCGTATCCAGATGCTCCGCATTCAAATAGGTGACATCCTTCACAGTCTCTTCCTTGAACAGAAGCGCGTTCAGGAAACTGATAAGAAGTTCCTTGTTCATTGCCGTGCCGAAAAGCAGCTTGAAGCCGAAATCGGTATAAGGGTTGATGTATTTATCCTGTATGCCTTCTGTTCCCATATCTATCCGAGGTTTAATAAGTTATGATACAGGACAAAAGTAATCAATATACTGCAATTCCCCGTCTTAAAAGAAAGATTTAACTATCTATCATTCATAGTATTTTCTAGATAAGGTTTAATAATTCCTCATTATTCCATCTTTCAGCATATTCACTGCTTAAGTCTGCCGTGATACATTCGTGCTTATTTTCCCCTTTTTGTAAACCGATAACTCTGATGTCAGGAACAGTTTTAGCATACTTTCTTATTGTGAGTTCCAATAAATTCCTAAGCTTATCGATTTCATATCAGGCGGATAAAACGGTTCCGCACTTTGAGCGTCATTTAAACAGGAAAAAATAACATCTATTGCCTGTTCCCACGTAATAAAAAACCGGGTAGCTTCAGGATCTGTCAATATAAGTTCCTTCCTATTTTCTAATGCATACTTCCATTTTACCAAAACAGACCCTGTAGAATGCAATACATTTCCATAACGAACTATCCTATAAGCGCAATTCGATCCGTTTATTTGCTCAAAATCCCCAAAAAGATTCTCCATAAGCAATTTAGTAGCCCCATACGTTCCTGAAACTTGAACAGCTTTATCAGTGCTTGTTGCCAGAATAAATTTTATGTTCTGTTCCTCAACGGTTATTTTAAGAAGATTCAACGTACCAAGAATATTAGTCTGAACAGCTTTCAGAGGATGTTCTTTTGCCAAAATGACATCTTTAAACGCAGCCAAATGAAATATCCCATCACAACCATTCAATGCCTTTTTCAATAAAAGATAATCTTCAACGGGGCATGGAAAGATTTGAACGCTTTTAAATTTCTCCCTCAGAGCAATCAGTTTTCCTTCATTCCTGGCTATCGCATGAATAGTATGTCCTTGGGTAATCAACCGTTCTATCAATTTCTCAGCCAAATAACCGGTAGCCCCCGTTACTGCAATGGTTCCCATACTCAAGCTATTTTTTATCATTCATCAACACATCCCTCGCAACATAAGGCTGTGGAGAAAACTCAATAGTCAACACATTCGACTCTCCTAAAGCTGTTAATGTATGGACGCACCCCGGTAAAGTCCGTACCAAATCCCCCTTTTCCCAAATCTCTTCTATTACAGCCTCACTATCATCATATTTCTGAAAAGTGGCATGCATACGCCCCTGTAAAATAAGCATATATTCCACCTTTCTAAATGATAATGATTGCCTCTAAGAACCTTTGGGACGAATTGCAAGAATCCTATATATTTAGCGGCTTCCACCGCTGGAATTGAAGCACTCAAGTAGTACCCTCGCCAATTACAAAACCAGTCCCCGCCTCCAGCAAGCTATAATTTTTCACATCCCCTACGGATTCCACTTTTATCAAATCCCTGACAGTTATTTCATCAAACATTTTTTTTGATTGCTCCCGCACGTCAATTTTACATAATCCGGCACGATATTTTAATAAAAACAACTTATGATGAGGAGCAAGGTTCTCCAATCTCAAACACTCATCCATATCCAGCAAGACAAAAGATTCACCTTCCAAAATACGGATATCCGCTGCATCGTCCATCAAATAAGTATGATGAATATATTCCCACCTATCATAGTCTGCCCTATACTCAGACCCCAAATAGGTTATAGAACTAAAATGCACCTTTTGGGATTTCTTGTGTTCAAATTCTTCCTTCAGTTCTCTGATAATGCCATCTAGAGGGGTTTCCTCCTCCTCAAGGTAGCCAGAAACAAGAGAATAATATCCGGGGTACTCTATATCCGGGTTCTCATCTCTTTTCTGCAACAATACTCTATTATCTGTTGTAGTAATAATCACAGTAGTCGAATCCATCATCTTTTTCATTTTCATTATTTTTTAAATTTTCATTCTGTTGTATTTTCACCACACCCACGTGATGAATAATATTTTCCTTATTCAGCATATCAGTATAAATAGCATGGTTTAACACCATAATAAGCAACCAAATAAGAGACAATATGGCAAAAAAAGGTTGGGTGTATGATTTCAGCCATAACTCCCAAGACTTTTTTCTCTCTTTTCAAATTAGAAGGAATCTTTGTGAAAAGTTTCACATACTCATCCGAAAAGCCTTTTCCGCTTCACATAACATATTCTTCCAGTGCTCATGATAACTCCATAATCTCTGCATTACGTAAATAGACCATATTGAAAATGACAATCCGCCAAATGCAATAATAAATGTCAGATATTCAGAAGTTTGACATATAGAGTTAAACAAGACGGTTTCCAATCCGAATAAAGAAACATTTATTCCGAACATAATATTAAAACGGCTCCAGATACCAGCTCCTTCATACTGTAATTGACCAAGAAGGTGAGTATAATGTTCCATTAATTTAGTGTTCTGCAAGGCATCCCTATCATTTACCGCTTTTTTATTATCTACATCCGCATAAAAGTTTATACCGCATCGAACTAATTTCGTCATTATATCAAGAATATATTTTTATAATAAAAAAAGGAGAGGATATTCTTCTGTAATCAGATTCATATCCCCTCCTCGCTTGAAGTCATCAAGAAGAAAGCATATCAAATTTAAACTATACTTTCTATCTTAGCCCGAATGTTTACTGTACTTTTCTTGTTACAGTTACCTTGAATGTCTTGGTTACAACACCCCAGTTATGAGTATAAGTAATATTCAAGTTTACATCATGAGTATATACTGTACCTTCCGGAGTTCCCTTCCAAGTAAGAGTTGCAGTAGCTGCATCATAAGTAAAGTCTGTTTCATTCTCATCCAAAGAAATTTCCAATCCTGTAGCTTCAGCAACAGCATTACCGGCAGCATTTTTTCTATACAATGTTTCAGCTATGGTTTCTTCAGCAGCAATCTTAGTGACATCGTATTTTACCAATGTATTGCCAACAGCATCTTTCAATGTCAAGTTTGTCCATTTTTTATAAGAAGCTTCTGTTGCCTTAACATTCAATGCATTAATCAAATCAATAATCTTAATCTGATCGTTTGTAGCCAATGCCGGATTATTATACTTCAAATCAACAACATCAGTGAATGCCAAGATAGGTTGTTCCACCTTCCAGTCTTCAGTCGCAAACAATACACGCTTAGCAGAACCGGCAGTAGCATCATAGATATCAACTTTCAAAGTTCCAACCTTAGCCAAATCTACACGCGGAGTAAAGACAATCTGATTAGTGCTAGTCCATTCAATATTCTTGATACCGTTCTGTTCTTTCATCATCTCCTGAACATAAGCATTCTGCTTCTTATAATCCAATTCAAACTCAACTGTCGCATCTTCAGGAACAACATTGTACATCTTGTCGAAGTAGTTAGATTCCATGATGAATTTGCTATAAGCACCGCCAGTTTTTGTCCATGTACCGATAATAGTACGACTCTTATATTCATCCTTGATAGGACAATCAAAGTTATAGGTTACAGAGAAGTTATCTACAGAAACCTTAAACAGCTTGTTTACGAAGCTGTTGTAAACTGCATACGGTGTGTTCACTCCGTTAGTCATCTTCTCAGTAGCTCCCCAACCAAAGAGTCCATAAGAAGAAGCTCCGGCTAGCAATGACATATTCTTGAATTGTGCAAAGTTAGCACCCGGTGTCAAAATCAAGAACAAAGAGTCCTTATCGGCATTGTTTCCACCGTTCTTATAATACAAGACAGCCTCATTTTTAACCGTTTCAAGAGCTTTTGCCAAGTCTGTAACCTTTGCAGGAATAGTAGTCGACAAATTGTTATCTTGATAATATTGATTACAGTCATCAGATATTGATTCATATTTCATTAACTTGCCACCAGCATCATATACAGGCTTGTTCAATGTAATGAATGTGCAATATTCCTTATTTTTATTAGAAATAACATCACGACCTTCAATAGCAGCCTCAAAGTTACGGACATCCAAAGTAATGATCCGGGCCTGTGAGCTATTGTATGCAAATGTAAAGTTTTCCTTAAGCAATCCAACGGTTTCAAAGGCAACGGTTCCAAATACAGGAATTAACGAGCAGGACGAACAGCTTGATGAAGACTACATTCTTCACCTCGTATTCTTTAACACCTTCTTCCTGTGGTTTAACTGTAGTAGTCACTTCTATCGCAGCGTATTCATCAATAGCAGACGCCTGGTTAGTCGATTTTACAGACAAAACATTATCTTTAAAATCAAAGATACCCTGACGAGTTTTAATAGGTTGTCCATTAAATGTATAATCCTCATTCTGATCCAACAATCTGAACACTCTGGTATATGAAATATTGGTTGACTTCAACCATACTTTTGCTGCTCCGGAAATGTAAGCGTCAATAGAATCATTTACATTATAAACACCTTGATAGTCAAAGCATCCATAAGATTTACCATCATAAGAAGCACCATCTGCATTGATTATTGCAGGGTATTCATCTTCTTTCATATTAGTAGAGGTAAAAGCATTTACAATGCTCTTTAACAGATGCATGTGTTCTACTTACCGTGAAATAATCGGAAGCTGATGTATAATTGACCATACATAGTTACATCCAATGAGGTTGCATAGGTATTATTTCCTAATACCTTCATTCGGCAAAATAGCAAAGGCTCAAAATACCGTTTTACTAATTTTGTCAGAAACCTTTCCATATAGGATCAAAGCAGGAGCGACACTACGAACCTGATACGTATCAACAAAGGAGAATTTCGCATTATTCAATGAGAAATCACCCGGATATACCTTGAATGAAGCATAAGCAGGAACAGATGCAAACAAGACATCCTTATCTGGGTTAAGACTTCCTTCATTTTCCATCCAATAGATATCATAAGCTTTACAAACATCTTCGGCATCATCAACAGCCTGTTTTCTGTAAACTACAGTCTGTAACCCTTTGAATGCAGAACCTTCCTGCAGCAAAGTATAGTTCTGTCCGTCGATAGTCACGATTACAGTCTTGCTTTCAGCATCTACAGCAATGTTAGGAAATTCATTGTTCTGCTTCAAATCAGTAACTTTGTCACCGATCTTGATGTATTCCACACCATCCACTGTCACCCAAGACACGTTTGAACCGGCAGCTTCACCATCCTGACCTCTGGCCGGAACTTTGTTACCTTCGGTATCTTTCACATCCACCCAAGTAGCACCTTTGTCTGTGCTGACCTGCCAGTAATTACCTTCCACACGGAATTCAGGGATAACAGTAGTACCGGCTGCTCCATCTGTTCCATTCGTACCATTCTTGATAGTAATTTTGGAACCGTCAGTGAAAACCAGTTCATATCCACCGGTAACCTCATTACATGACTGAACGAATTTACCTGCCTTAATTGCCGAGTCAAGACTTGCAATGGTTTCCTTGACTTCGCTCAATTCCTTGTCGATGCGGTCAATGTCATCATCATAGTCCTTACAAGATACAAATGTTCCTGTCGAGGTCACCATTAAGGCTCCGAACAGGATTGCACTTAAAAACTTTTTGTTCATAATAGAAAAACTTTAAATTTA
>ENA-OQJH01000235-OQJH01000235.1-human-gut-metagenome-genome-assembly--contig:-NODE-235-length-32966-cov-1.899357_pt1 | contig 32966 bp, 45 predicted proteins | sample MGYA00242597_ERZ504763 | MGnify/ENA primary metagenome ERZ504763 (study PRJEB26092, sample SAMD00036359) | human gut metagenome | host: Homo sapiens | study: EMG produced TPA metagenomics assembly of...
TTAAATTCAGTGATTTGTGATGGGCCTTTAGCCTCATTTTTTTCAAGGTTCCGGAAATAGTAATTTTAGATCGATTAGGCTGAACCGTTTCTACGATCTGACATCTTGTTTCGTATTCCTGATTTGTGTTTAGATAGTAGTCGGCTTTTACAGATACTTCTTCTTTTAAGTCATATTGTTTTTCGGTCAGAAATCGTCGATATCCTTGCGTATGGCGGATGAAATTTTATTGCTGAAATAATGGATCGTTTCCGCACCGCTCTCTGTGAGATGATAGAGAGTCCGATTGTGGGTTGTCTCGGTGCGGATCAGCTCGGACTGCGTCAGTTCGGAGATTGCCTCCTGCAATTTAAAATAAGTTGTGTACCCTTTATCCAGTACGAATTCCGATATCTGGGAAGTGGTGAGCGGAAAATCAACTTTGTTCAGCATATAGAGTATGATTAGTTTATACAGTGTAAATGTTTCAGACATGATAATCCTTTCCCTGCCAAATGTCTTGTTGCTTTAAATATTGATGAAACCGATTTAAGACGGTTCGTTTTGCGCTTGTCCATAACGGCGCGATAAGAAGTTCTTTAGGTCCGTCTCCTGTCAGTCTGTGAACAATGATATCAGGGCGCAGTTTTGCGATACATGACCCGAGCAGTTCGATATATTCTTCCATATCAGGTACGTGAAAATGTGTTTTTTCGTAAACGGCTGCGAGATCTGTTCCTTTCAATATATGAAGAAGCTGCAGTTTAATCCCCTGAATATCAAGTTTGTTCAAATGATCGATCGTATGGAACATCATTTCTTTCGTTTCGTACGGAAGAAAGAGGATGACGTGAACGATGACAGTGATTCCAAGCATACGAAGCCGGTGCGCCGCATGATCAAATACATCCGTCGGATATCCGCGCCGGATGAAACGTGCCGTTTCGGAATTGACCGTCTGAAGTCCCAACTCTACCCAGACAGGTTTGATCCGGTTTAATCTGCCAAGCAGCTCAAGTACGGCAGGAGGCAGACAATCGGGTCTGGTGGCGATTGAGAGAGCGCAGACATCGGGATCGTTTATTGCTTCGGTAAATATTTTTTCAAGATGATCTACAGGAGCGTAAGTGTTTGTAAACGCTTGAAAATAAGCGATAAATTTGCGTACGGGGCGCTTTTTTCTGATTGCGTCTTTGCCTTCCCTTAGTTGTTCGGTAATAGAAAGCGAAGCGTTTCCCGCAAAGTCACCGGATCCCATCGCACTGCAGAAAATACATCCGCCGGTTCCGATATGTCCGTCTCTGTTCGGACATGTCATCCCTCCGTTTAAAGTGACCTTATATACTTTTTCTCCGAACAGTTTCTTAAGATAGAGATTCAGGGAACGATAACGTTCCCCATCTGGCTGAAACTGTGAAAAAACAGGCGCCATTAAATCAATTCCTTTATTGCGCGGCTGACTGTTTCCGCAACACATGGGTCAAATGCCTGAGGTAAAATATTATCTTCGGAAAGTTCTTCATCCGGGACAAGTCCGGCGATCGCTTTTGCAGCGGCGAGTTTCATTTCTTCTGTGATCTGAGAAGCACGGCCTTCTAAAGCGCCTTTAAAGATACCCGGAAAAGCTACTACGTTATTTACCTGATTCGGAAAATCCGAACGTCCCGTTCCGACGACTTTCGCACCTGCGGCTTTGGCAAGATCAGGCATGATCTCGGGAACAGGATTCGCCATAGCGAACAAAATGGCATCTTTATTCATAGAAGCAACCATGTCTTTTGTGACGATGCCGGGAGCGGAAACACCGACAAAAATATCTGCGCCTTTTAAAGCGTCGGCCAAAGTTCCCGAAGCATTTTTTAAATTAGTCACTTTTGCCATTTCCTTTTGCATCCAGTTTAAGTTCTCTGAATCTTTTGAGATGATTCCGTTAATATCGCACATTGTAATGTCTTTGAAACCGTAATTTAAAAGAAGTTTCGTAATCGCAACTCCGGCGCTGCCGGCTCCGTTTACGACAACGCGGCATGTCTCCTTCTCTTTTTTGGTTACTTTCAGGGCGTTGATGATTCCGGCAAGTACGACGATAGCGGTTCCGTGCTGATCGTCATGGAAAACAGGAATATCAAGCAGTTCTTTTAAACGTGTTTCGATTTCAAAACAGCGGGGAGCCGAGATGTCTTCCAGATTGATTCCTCCGAATGCCGGAGCAATATTTACGACAGTACGGATGATCTCCTCTGTATCTTGGGTATCAAGACAGATCGGTACTGCATTGACACCGCCGAATTCTTTGAAAAGTACGGCCTTTCCTTCCATAACAGGCATTGCGGCAAGAGCGCCGATGTTTCCGAGGCCAAGTACGGCGCTTCCGTCGGAAACGACTGCTACAGTGTTGGATTTGATTGTATATTTGTATGCGGCTTCCGGATCTTTTGCGATAACTTTACACGGTTCCGCTACTCCCGGAGTGTAAGCGATCGTAAGATCCTCGCGGGAATTGACGTGGGCTTTTGCTGTTGTTTCCAGTTTCCCGTTCCATTGTTCATGCATCTGAAGTGCTTTTTCGCTATTTGACATTTTGATTACCTCGCTTGTAATTATCGTTTTGCACATATGCTATTATCATAGCCACTTCTCCCCCCGTCTTGACAAGGGCATGAACGAAATGTATAATAAGTACACATGTTTAGTGAATTCATCAATTTTATGTCAATTCAGACAGTGATTCCCGGAGCATTTAGAAAAAATTGAAGAAACCGATTTGTTTATATTTCTTATATTTCATGAAAGGGTTGGATTATGACAAGAGAAAAATATGAATCTCTCCCGCTGGCAACATTAAAAGAGTTGGCAAAAGCGAGAAAAATGAAAGGCGTTTCTACATTAAAAAAAGCAGATTTGATCGAAGCGATGATCTCTCTTGACGAGCAGGAAGATCAGGAGAAGCTTTCGGAACAAAAAGAAGTTCGCAGGAGCATTTGAAAGAAATGCAAAATCAAAATAAGAGAGGAAAAAGCAGCTTCTGAAATTGAAAGAAAATAAGGAACATAGAGAGGCGAAGGATAAGAAGCCGGAGACAGATATGGAACAGCTTGACAGCGGATGCTCGGTAAGCGGAATATTAGAGGTCATGCCCGACGGTTTTGGATTTATCAGAAGTGACAACTATCTTCCGGGAGAAAATGACGTATATGTCTCACCTGCACAGATCCGCCGGTTCGGACTTAAAACAGGAGATATATTGTCTGGAAATACAAGGATTAAAACGCAGAGTGAAAAATTCAGCGCCCTTCTTTATGTAACTACAGTCAACGGATATCACCCGGCGGAAGCTGCGAAAAGACCGAACTTTGAAGAGTTGACGCCGATATTTCCGAAAGACAGAATCCGTCTGGAACAGCCGGGAAGCAGTACGGCGATGCGGATTATGGATTTGATTTCGCCGATCGGAAAAGGTCAGAGAGGGATGATCGTTTCTCCGCCGAAAGCGGGAAAAACAACTCTTTTAAAAGAAGTTGCGCTTTCGGTACAGAAAACAGAACCGGACATGCACCTTCTTATATTACTGATCGATGAACGGCCGGAGGAAGTAACTGATATTAAAGAAGCGATCGAAGGGCCGAATGTAGAGGTAATATATTCTACGTTTGACGAACTTCCGGAACATCATAAAAGGGTATCGGAGATGTTGATCGCAAGGGCAAAGCGTCTCGTAGAACATGGCCGGGATGTAATGATCCTTTTAGATAGTATTACAAGATTATCACGGGCATATAACCTGACCGTTCCGCCATCGGGACGAACATTGTCGGGAGGTCTTGATCCGGCAGCTCTTTACAGTCCGAAGCGCTTTTTCGGAGCAGCCCGAAATGCGGGAAGGCGGAAGTCTTACTATTCTGGCCACTGCTCTCGTAGAAACGGGAAGTAAGATGGACGATGTCGTATACGAAGAGTTCAAAGGAACAGGAAATATGGAACTTATGCTTGATCGAAAACTTCAGGAGAAAAGAGTGTTTCCGGCAATCGATATTCCGCGTTCCGGAACGAGAAGAGAAGATCTTCTTCTTAATAAAGAGGAACAAGAAGCAAGTTACATTATCCGGAAGGCGTTAAACGGAATGAAAGCGGAAGAAGCCGCAGACAATCTGATCAATATGTTTTCGAGGACAAAATCAAATGCAGAATTAGTGCAGCAGGTTATTCGTCAGAAGTTTATCTAAAAAATAGTTGCAAAAGGAAATAACTTGTGATACAATGAGGAAGCTGTTTAGAGATTATAATAACTATTTTGAAATAGAGAGGTGAAAATCATGCGCGAAGGAATCCATCCAGAATATCATCAGGCAACTGTGACTTGCAACTGTGGAAACACATTTGTAACAGGTTCTACAAAAGAGAACATCCACGTTGAAATCTGCTCCAAATGCCATCCGTTCTATACAGGACAGCAGAAAGCAGCACAGGCACGCGGCCGTGTTGATAAGTTTAATAAAAAATACGGTATTAAATAAGAAGCGAATGAAGCAGGCTGAGGTGGGATCATCTCAGCCTCTTTTCTTTACTGAGAATACGTTAGTTTTTCAGTAATTAAAAATCTGTACAGGTCAGACTGAGAAAGCAATTCTCTTAGTTAAGATTCCGGCAGACAGTAAAGGAGAAAGCAGGGAAATTATGCGATCATCGAATATTGGCGGACAGGCAGTGCTGGAAGGCATTTATGATGAGAAACGGCGGAAAGTATTCTGTGGCAGTACGAAAGCCGGATGGAGAGATAGAATCAGAAGTGTGGGATTATCATAGTGTGATTCCGTGGAAAGTTCTTCTGAAAATTCCTTTTATAAGAGGAATATTTAATTTTGTGGATTCTCTTGTTCTTGGAATGAAGACGTTGATGTATTCTGCTTCGTTTTTTGAGGAAGAAGAGGAAGGCGAACTTTTGACGAAAGAAGAGGCGCAAAAGAGAGAAAAGAAAGAGAAGATCATTATGAACATTACGGTAGTCATTTCGTTGCTGGCGGCTGCGGCATTGTTTATGATACTGCCCTATGTGCTGAGCGGACTTTTGAAACGGGTGACGTCATCCCGTGTTGCGGTGACTGTTTTTGAAGGTGTGATCCGTGTTGCGATCTTTTTGATTTATATTTTTCTTATTTCAAGGACAAAAGATATAAAAAGAACCTTTATGTATCACGGGGCAGAACATAAGTGTATTAACTGTATCGAACACGGATTAGAACTGAATGTGGAAAATGTGAGGAAAAGTTCAAAACAGCACAAACGATGCGGAACAAGTTTTCTCTTTTTTGTGATGATCGTAAGTGTGATATTTTGCTTTTTTATTACGGCGCAGTCACAGGTGATGCGCATTGTTATCAGGTTGGCGCTTCTTCCTCTTATTGCAGGTGTTTCTTATGAAATCATCAAATTGGCAGGCAACAGTGACAATCCGGTTGTGAATCTTTTGAGTAAGCCGGGAATGTGGGTTCAAAATATGACGACGAAAGAACCGGATGACAGTATGATCGAAGTGGCGATCTGTGCGGTAGAGAAAGTGTTTGACTGGCGGGAGTGGCAGGAGAAGAACAATGAATTATAAAGAAGCGTATGCATGGGGCGTCGAATTGTTAGAAAAGGCATGCGTCGAAGAGTCAAAGATCGATGCATGGTATTTATTAGAATATGTGACAAAGATCAGCAGGGCAGTATTTTATGCATACCCGGAAAAAGAATTGACTGAAGAAGAAAAAATACAGTATGAAGAGTGTATCAAAAGGCGGGCAGAGAGGATTCCGCTCCAACATATTACCGGGGTACAGGAATTTATGGGACTTCCGTTTCTGGTAAACGAACATGTACTTATTCCCCGTCAGGATACAGAAGTTCTTGTAGAACAGGCTTTGTGTCTGCTTGAAAAAGAAAAGAAACATAAGGAAATAGTCCGGATTCTTGATCTTTGTACCGGATCAGGCTGCATTCTTTTGAGTATGCTGCATTATGTAAGAAGGAAACGAAAAATAGATATTTACGGCGTCGGCTCGGATATTTCAAAAGAAGCGCTGGCTGTTGCGGTTGAAAATGCGAAAAAGCTCGGTATAGAAGCGAAGTTTGTGCAAGGAGATCTGTTTGAAAACGTAGAAGGAAGTTTTGATATGATTCTTTCAAACCCGCCTTACATACGGACATCTGAAATAGAGCGGCTCCAAGAGGAAGTCAGATTTCACGATCCTATCAAGGCATTGGACGGAAAAGAGGACGGTCTTTATTTTTATCGGATCATCGTGAAAGAAAGCAGACAGTATTTAAAGCGCGGCGGATGGCTTATATTTGAGATCGGAAGCGATCAGGCGGAAGCGGTAAAAACGCTGCTTCAAGAGGCTGGGTATGAAAATATTGAAGTGAAAAAAGATCTTGCAGGACTTGACCGCGTCGTATATGGCATGTATAGTTGAAAATAAGTTTGCCGCAAGCCCATTAGCTTTAGACAGTGGGTAGTTTTACAAAGTGTATAGAAAATATACAGGACAGTATACAGATAAGGTGTACAGGAAAGGATAAGAGAAATGTTTGACAGATTAGAAGATTTGTTAATTCGATATGAAGAAGTTATGGGAGAGTTACAGGAGCCGGGTGTGGCGGACGATCCTGTAAGGTTTAGAAAACTGATGAAAGAGCAAAGTGATCTTGCGCCGATCGTAGAGGCTTACAATGAGTACAAGCAGTGCAGGCAGAACATCGAAGACAGTCTGGCGATGCTTGAGGAAGAGTCTGACGAAGAGATGAGAGAACTTGCGAAAGAAGAGTTGAGCGATTCGAGAAAACGTGTAGAAGAATTGGAACAGGAGCTGAAGATCCTTCTGCTCCCGAAAGATCCGAATGATGATAAGAACGTTATCGTTGAGATCCGGGCAGGCGCAGGCGGTGATGAAGCGGCGCTTTTTGCGGCTGAGATCTACCGTATGTATGTTCATTATGCGGACAGCCGAAGATGGAAGACAGAGATGATCTCTTTGAACGAAAACGGAATCGGAGGATTCAAAGAGTGCGTATTCATGATAACAGGTCAGGGAGCTTATTCCAGATTGAAATATGAAAGCGGAGTTCACAGGGTTCAGCGCGTTCCGGAAACAGAGAGCGGCGGGCGTATCCATACATCTACGATTACCGTTGCAATCATGCCGGAGGCAGAAGAAGTTGACGTAGTGATCGATGAGAAAGATATTCGTATCGACGTTATGCGTGCGTCGGGAAACGGAGGACAGTGTGTCAATACAACCGATTCCGCAGTCCGTCTTACTCATTATCCCACGGGAATTGTAATTTACAGCCAGACGGAGAAGTCTCAGCTTCAAAATAAAGAAAAAGCATTCCGTCTGCTTCGTTCAAAACTCTACGATCTGGAATTGGAAAAACAACAGGCTTCAGAAGCGGAGGCTAGAAGAAGTCAGATCGGTACGGGAGACCGTTCCGAAAAGATCAGAACATATAATTTCCCGCAGGGACGTGTTACAGATCACAGGATCAAGCTGACTCTTCATAAGTTAGATACAATACTGAACGGAGATTTGGATGAAATTATCGACAGTCTGATAGCAGCAGATCAAACAGCGAAGCTTGCAAAAATGGAGGGATAAGATTTATGACAGAACCTACGTTTAAACGGCCGGAACTGGAAGATAAAGAAATTATTTCCTCTTATTTTGAAAAAGCTCAAAGCAGAAGCTGTGAAAGAACATTTGTGAATGTATATCTATGGTCAAGACATTACAAAGTACAGTATGCAATCATCGAAGATACACTTGTTTTTAGAGACAGCGGGAAAAATCTTTCGTTTACTTATCCGGCGGGAGAACCGGAGAATGTTAAGAAAGCGCTTGAATTTCTTATGGAATATTGCAAAGAGAAAGACGTTCCTTTTATATTGTATAATGTAACGCCGCATATGTTTGCACAGCTTGACAAGTGGTATCCGAAAAAGTTTTTTATCGAGTATAACCGAGATCTGGCAGATTATGTGTATGAGACGGAGAAACTTGCTTCTCTGGCAGGAAAAAAGCTTCATGGGAAGCGGAATCATATCAATAAATTCAAGGCTCTTTATCCGGATTGGAGCTATGAGCCGTTAAATGACGATAATGTGGAAGACTGCTTCCAGATGGCTCTAAAATGGAGAAATAAAAACGGATGTGAAGATGATCCGGAAAAAAATGCAGAGATGTGCGTGACGCTGAATTCTTTGCGCTTATATAAAGAGTTGGGATTAAAAGGCGGCGTTTTAAAAGCAGACGGAAAGATCGTAGCCTTTACAGTCGGAGAACCGGTCAGCGACGACACATTTGTCGTGCATATTGAAAAAGCGTTTGCGGAAGTAGACGGGGCGTATCCGATGATCAATCAGCAGTTTGTACAGCATGAATGTATGGAGTATGAATATGTGAATCGTGAGGAGGACACCGGAGCCGAGGGACTTCGCAAGGCGAAACTTTCTTATAGACCGGCTTTTCTTGAGGAAAAAGGAATTGTAAAAGAAATGGAGTGACAGCTATGATATCAAAAAAAATGGAAAATATGGTGGCAAACAGTTCTGCGATCCGAGCGATGTTCGAGGAGGGAAACCGTCTCGCAAAGATTTACGGTGCGGAAAACGTATTTGATTTCAGTCTCGGCAATCCGAACGTTCCGGCGCCGGAAGAGGTGAAAAATGCGATCATCGAACTTCTGAATGAGGAAGATCCGATCGCGCTTCACGGTTATACAAACAGTAACGCAGGTTATGCGGATGTGCGCGAAGCGTGGCGCAGTCTTTGAACGAACGGTTCGGCACAGAATTTGAAGGAAAAAATATCGTCATGACTGTCGGAGCGGCAGGAGGATTAAATGTTATTTTAAAATCTTTGCTGAATCCGGCAGATGAAGTGATCGTATTTGCACCGTATTTCGGAGAATACAGAAGTTATGTCAGCAATTATGACGGTGTGCTTGTCGAAGTGTCACCTGATACAGAGACATTTCAGCCGAAACTTGCAGAGTTTGAAGAAAAGATCACGGCAAAGACGAAAGCGGTGATCGTCAATACGCCGAATAATCCGACAGGAGTTGTATATTCGGAAGAGACGATTGAAAAAATGGCGGAAATTTTAGAGAAGAAACAGAAAGAATTCGGAACGGATATTTATCTTATTTCGGACGAGCCGTATAGAGAGCTGGCATATGACGGAGTGGAAGTTCCTTATCTGACGAAGTATTATGCGAATACGATCGTTGGATATTCTTACAGTAAATCGCTTTCTCTTCCGGGAGAACGAATCGGTTATCTTGTGATCCCAAGTGAAGCTTCAGACAGCGAAGATTTGATTTCGGCAGCAAGTGTAGCGACGCGTATTCTTGGATTTGTCAATGCCCCGACACTTCAGCAGAAAGTAGTAAAGGCATGTTTGAATGCGAAAACAGATATTTCTTATTATGACAGAAACAGAGAGGCGCTTTATAACGGGTTAAAAGAGCTCGGATTTGAATGTGTCAGACCGGAAGGCGCATTTTATCTCTTTGTCAAATCTCCGGTTGAAGATGAAAGGCGTTTGCGCAGCGGCAAAGAAATATAACATATTGATCGTTCCGGGAAGTTCGTTCGGATGTCCGGGATATGTGCGTATCGCATATTGTGTGGCTTACGAGACAATCGTAAATTCATTGCCGAAATTTAAAGAACTTGCCGGAGAATATAAATAGTAAGAATGTAAAAAGCCATGTGCGGGAGAAGAGACAATGACGGTCAGAAAAGAACTTTTAAATAATATACGTATAGTGGATCCGTATGTTCCGGGAGAACAGCCGCGGCAAAAGGTAGTGAAACTGAATACAAATGAGAACCCATACCCCCCGCGCCCGAAGTGAAAGCGGTTTTGATGAACTGAAAGAGGATGAATTTCGTCTTTATCCGGATCCGACCTCAGGGAAGCTTATAAAAGCGCTCGCGGATCAATTAAAAGTAGGAGAAGATCAGATTTTTGTGGGAGTCGGATCAGACGATGTGCTTTCGCTTTGCTTCCTTACGTTTTTTAATTCGGAAAAACCGATATTATTTCCTGATATTACATATTCTTTTTATCAGGTATGGGCAAATTTGTACAGGATTCCGTATGTCTGCCCGAAATTAGATGGAAAGTTTAGAATTGTAAAAGAAGATTATTACAAAGTAAACGGAGGAATCATTTTTCCGAATCCAAATGCCCCGACGGCGATTTATGAGGAAGTGGATTTCATCGAAGACATTTTGCGTCATAACAGAGACAATATTGTGATCATAGATGAAGCGTATGTTGATTTTGCAGGAAAGTCAGCGATCAGCTTGATTGACCGTTACGATAATCTGATCGTTACGCAGACGTTTTCAAAGTCTAGAAGTATGGCGGGAATGCGAATAGGATATGCAGTTTCCAATCCGGAATTGATCCGTTGTTTAAATGATGTAAAATATTCGTTTAATTCTTATACAATGAGCTGTGCGGCAATCTCATGTGGAGCGGCAGCTTTGGAAAATACGGAATATTTTAAAACAAATATAAGTAAAATAGTACAAACGCGGGAAAATGTAAAAGAGCAACTCAGAGATCTCGGATTTGAATGTACAGATTCAAAGGCAAATTTTTTGTTTGTGACTCATCCGAGATATGATGCGCTTAAATTGTTTGAAGAATTAAAAGAAGCGGGAATTTATGTGCGGCATTGGAATGATCCTAAGATAAAAGATTATCTTAGAATCACAATAGGCACAGATGAGGAGATGAAGATATTTCTTGATTTCCTGAAAAAAGAAAATAGGAGCATAGAAAATGATAAAAAAAATTGTTACAAGGTATGGTTGTCGGAATTGCGAATATTATTCCCGGAGTGAGCGGGGGAACAATGATGGTCGCAATGGGACTTTACGATAAACTGATTCATGCGATCACGCATCTGAAATCAGAATTTAAGAACAGCATGAAACTGCTTATTCCGATTTTCATAGGAGCGGGAGCGGCAATCGTTATTCTTTCAAGGTTGTTTGAGTTTCTTTTGGAAAATTATCCGATTCCGACAAATTTTGCTTTCTGCGGATTGATCGCGGCAGTCTTCCGTTTATTTTTAATAAAGTGAAAGGTCACTCGGTTTCAACAGGGAAGATCGCCGCATTTTTGATCTTTTCGGAATAGTGATACTGATGGCTTTGCTTGGGGATACAAACGGAAAAGCGGCAGATGTAAGTTTCGGAATTATAAATATGATCAAGTTGTTCAGCGTTGGTATCATTGCGGCTGCAACGATGGTCGTTCCCGGAGTAAGCGGATCTATGATGCTTATGCTTCTCGGATATTATGATACGATTCTGAAAACAATCAATCAATTTATTGACGCTGTTGTAGCTTTTGATATAAATGGTATTTTGACGCAGTGTAAGTTTTGATACCGTTCGGAATCGGGATCGTGATCGGGATCTTCCTGATTGCAAAGCTGATCGAATTTATTTTTTCAAAAGCGGAGATCCATGCATATTATGCGATCATCGGTCTGATCATCGCATCGCCGATCGCAATTTTGTTAAAGACAGACTGGAGTGCGTTCTCTGTTGTGACATTGCTGATCGGAGTGGTGACATTTGCGGCAGGATGGTTTGCGGCATCAAAATAGGCGGAGAATGATTTATAGCAGATGTGCGTTGAATTGGCAAATACGAAGGAATTGAAAACAACAAATTTTCTGATAAATTATATATAAACATATAATTAATCTGTAACAGTTGTGCTCTGTAGTAAAGCGAGGAGGTGCATCGTATGAAATTAGAGGTTGCAATAATAGAAAGAAAAGAGCAGTTGGATGATCTGATTCCGTTTCGTGTGGAAAATGCATTATGGGGAACTGAGAAATTTCCTCCTATGTATGGATATATCGGATTTATTCCTCAAGATGCATTCTATTTGAAGCTGATCTGTGAAGAAAAGAATCCTCTTCGTGTTTATACGGAGATCAATGACCCGATTTACAGAGACAGCGTGATGGAAGCTTATCTTATGTTCGAGCCGGTTTCTTCGAGAGCGAATGAAGAAAATTATTTGAATTTGCAGTAAATGCAAACGGAGTCCTGCATGCGGAATATGGTTCCAGACGGATGTACGTTCTTATTTTACAGAGGCGGAACGGGTGGGATTTGAATGTCATGCAGAAGTGCATGAAAATGACTGGACGGCAGAATTGAAAGTTCCCGTTAAAATTTTGGAAAAGATTTACGGACCGCTGAATTTAGGAGAAGGAAGCTATTTTACATGCAATTTTTATAAAATTTCAGAGTCAAAAGAAGCCGAACATTATGCATCTTATTCCCCTATCTTATCGAGTGTGCCGAGTTTCCATGTACCGGAATTTTTTGCCGACGCTAAGATTGTCAGACAGAAATGAAAAAAAGAAAATAAATTATGCAGAACAGAGTGCTTTGGTGCAAAACCCGAAGCGAGACAGAAAAAGAAGGGAAACGAAATAATCTATGATTTTAGAAATAATGAAGAGAAAAGAAGTACGCTTTGGAGAACGATTGTTGCAATATCATCAATACTTATAGTTATCGTAGCGGTCTTTTTTGTGACGAGACTCTTTGTCGGAAATCCACTTGTGGGAACTTGGGTCAGTGAAGACAGCGGAGAAGTGATCAAGATAGAAAGTAACGGAAAAGTTACGCTGACAGACGAGGATAAAAAGTCTTTTGAGACGGTGCAATCAGAAGTGGATACAAAAACGAAGGTTTTACGATTCACACTGAGGATACACAGGCGGAAGGACTTCTCTCAGGAACATATGATTACAGTATAGAGAAAGATACGCTTACATTAACAGAGCGTGAATATGGCGATCAGCTTGTATTTGTCAAAAGAGAAAAGAAGTAACAGCAAATCAGATGAAGAAGAGTTCCGTTTACGGAACTCTTCTGTTATAATAAAACGATAAGACAGTTCGGAAAAAGGAGAAACAGAATGTACAGGGAAAACACAAAAGAAATTGCGATCGGCAATGTGAAGATCGGAGGAACTCATCCGGTAACGATCCAGTCGATGACAAATACAAAGACAGAAAATGTGAAAGAAACAGTAGATCAGATACTGCGTTTGGAGGCGGCAGGATGTGAAATCATTCGTTGTGCGGTTCCGACAATGGAAGCGGCAGAGGCGTTGAAAGAAATAAAAAAACAAATTCATATTCCTCTTGTGGCAGATATTCATTTCGATTACAGGCTGGCGATCGCCGCGATCGAAAACGGAGCGGATAAGATTAGGATCAATCCGGGAAATATCGGCTCGGAAGAAAAGGTTCAGGCTGTTGTAGATAAGGCAAAAGAGTACAATGTACCAATCCGTGTCGGTGTGAACAGCGGTTCTTTGGAAAAGCATATTTTGGAAAAATACAACGGTGTAACGGCAGAAGGATCGTGGAGAGTGCTCTTGACAAAGTGCATATGATCGAAAAAATGGGATATGACAATCTTGTTGTGAGTATTAAATCTTCCGATGTGCTGATGTGCGTGAAAGCTCACGAATTGATCGCAAAGGCATGTCCTTATCCGCTTCATGTCGGTATTACAGAATCGGGAACGGTTTATTCGGGAAATATAAAATCTTCGATAGGTCTTGGGATCATCCTCAACGAGGGATAGGAAATACGATCCGGGTTTCTTTGACCGGAGATCCGGCAGAAGAGATTCGAAGCGCAAAGCTATATTAAAAACACTTGGTTTGCGAAAAGGCGGGATCGAAGTTGTATCCTGTCCTACTTGCGGCAGGACGAAGATCGATCTGATCGGTCTGGCAAACGAAGTGGAGAAGATGGTTCAGGATATTCCTCTTGATATCAAAGTTGCCGTTATGGGATGTGTAGTGAACGGTCCGGGAGAGGCAAGAGAAGCTGATATCGGAATCGCCGGAGGGATCGGAGAAGGTCTTCTGATCAAAAAAGGCGAGATCATAAAAAAAGTAAAAGAAGAAAAACTTTTGGAAACATTGCGGCAGGAACTTTTAAACTGGAAAAAGTGACAGATTCGGATCATGCCGGATGAAGAGAGCTAAAAAGAATACGTATTACTGTTATCAGTGTAAAAGAATATATAGGAGCTGTTGATTTGGAACAGGTAAAAGACGATAAAAAATTTTTTCATGTATTTCCGACGTTGAGAGCAGACGATGATGTCCGTTTGCTGTTTTCAGATGTGGAAGTTAAGAAGATCACGACGAACTCGCGACGTGATTTTCTTAACATATATATTTTCAGCAGACATCTCATTCAGAAGAAGCAGATTTTTCAGATGGAACAATGTATCAAAGATCAGTTATTTGCCAAAACGGCTGTTGCGGTGCATATTGTGGAGGAATATATGCTCTCGGGACAGTATACTGCAGAAGCGCTTATGAATGAATACAGGGAGAGTATCATCCTCGAATTGAAAGAAAAAAGTATGCTTGCATCTAATATGTTTGCACAGGCAGATATCCGCTATGAAGCGGAAAATGTAGTCTGCCTGGAACTGCTCGATACGATTGTTTCGGCAGGGCGAAAAGAAGAGATAGTGGATCTGTTAAAGGAAGTGTATTCAGAAAGATTTCATATTCCGGCAGAGATCCGTGTAGATTACAAAGAGCCTGACAGAACAGGAAGCAGGGAATATGATGAACAGAGAATCCAACAGGAGATCAATGCGATCTTTGAGAGACGGGCAAGACAGCGCGGGGAAACGCCTCAGGCAGAAGGAGAAGAGAAGAAAGATCAGATAAAAAGAACTTCATCTGAAAATGCGGCGGATAAAGCATCGGTATCATCGAGACGGGAAAGGAACATCGGCGGCAATATCAGGAGGAGTGAAAAAGGGAGAATTTAAAAAAGGTGAATTCCGAAAGAAAGATTTTTACCGTCCTGTTAAGATCGGTGACGATCCGAATCTGATTTACGGGCGTAATTTTGAAGATGAGCTATTTCTTTAGAGCAGGTGATCACAGAAATGGGAGAGATCACAGTACACGGTAAGATTATCAGTTTTGATACAAGAGAAATCCGGAATGAAAAGACGATCATTATATTTTCTGTGACAGACTTTACAGACACGATCACAGTGAAAATGTTTGCGAAAAACGAACAACTTCCTGAAATCTTAGGGGAATTAAAAAAAGGAGCGTTCGTAAAAGTCAAAGGAGTTACGACGATTGATAAATTTGACGGAGAACTTACGATAGCTTCTGTAACAGGAATTAAAAAGATCGGTGATTTTACGGTTCAAAGGGAAGATTTAAGTCCAATCAAGCGGGTAGAACTTCATTGTCATACGAAAATGAGCGATATGGACGGTGTGTCGGAAGTAAAAGATATCGTAAAACGTGCGCATGACTGGGGACATCCTGCAATCGCGATCACAGATCACGGTGTGGCTCAGGCGTTTCCGGACGCCAATCATTATATTGAAACACTTGATAAAGACGACCCGTTTAAAGTTCTTTACGGTGTGGAAGGATATGTTGTGGACGATCTGACGGAGATTGCAGTAAACGCAGGCAATCAGACGCTTGACGATACTTATATTGTCTTTGACATCGAGACTACAGGGTTTAGTTCAATCAAAGATGCGATCATAGAGGTCGGAGCCGTAAAAGTGACGGACGGAAAGATCACGGATCGTTTTAGTACGTTTGTGAATCCGAAACGGCCGATTCCGTTTGAGATCACAAACCTGACAAGCATCACAGACGAAATGGTGATGGATTCACCGACAATAGACGTTGTTTTACCTCAGTTCCTTGAGTTTGCAGGAGACGGTGTGCTTGTCGCGCACAATGCCGGGTTTGATGTTGGATTTATCGAACAGAATTGCCGGTCGCTTGGACTTTCGGATGAGTTTGTATATCTGGATACAGTAGCGCTGGCACGTGTACTTTTGCCGACGTTGTCAAAATATAAATTAAATATCGTGGCGAAAGCGTTGAATATTTCCCTTGAGAATCATCACCGTGCAGTGGATGATGCAGAGGCAACTGCGGAAATATTTGTTAAATTTACAGAAATGCTGAAAAAGGATCAGGTCGGAACTTTAAAAGAAGTGAATCGTTACGGGGACCGGAATGTCAATGCGATTCGGAAAATGCCGACACATCATATTATTATTTTGGCGAAAAATGATATCGGCCGATATAATCTGTACCAGTTGATCTCTCAATCTCATATGACTTACTACGCAAGAAGACCGAGAATACCGAAAAGTCTTTTGAACGAGCACAGGGAAGGGCTGCTGATCGGAAGCGCCTGCGAGGCGGGAGAATTATATCAGGCAGTGCATGAAAAGCGCTCTGCCCAACAGATTGCGAGGCTGGCGGAATTCTATGATTATTATGAGATACAGCCTGTCGGAAACAATCAGTTTATGATCGAGAGTGAACGTATAGCGGATGTAAATTCAATAGAAGATCTGCAAAATATCAACAGGGAGATCGTGGAGCTCGGAGAAAAATTCGGAAAGCCGGTAGTGGCAACATGCGACGTACATTTTTTAAATCCTGACGATGAAGTGTACCGAAGGATTATTATGGCGGGAAAAGGATTTGACGACGCGGATCGTCAGCCTCCGTTGTTTCTTCGCACGACAGATGAGATGCTGGAAGAGTTTTCCTACCTCGGCGCGGCGAAAGCGAGAGAGATTGTTATAGATAATCCGGTGAAGATCGCGGGTATGATTGAAAAGATCTCTCCGGTCAATCCGAACAAATGTCCTCCGGTTATCGAAAATTCAGATCAGGAACTAAGGGATATCTGTTACAGGAAAGCTCATGAGATGTATGGAGAAGATCTTCCGAAGCAAGTTTCCGCACGTCTGGAAAAAGAACTGAATTCCATTATTTCAAATGGGTATGCGGTTATGTATATCATTGCGCAAAAGCTTGTTTGGAAGTCAAATGCGGACGGATATCTTGTAGGTTCGCGAGGATCGGTCGGATCTTCCTTTGTTGCGACAATGGCGGGAATTACAGAGGTAAATCCGTTAAGTCCGCATTATTATTGTTCAAAATGCCATTATAGTGATTTTGAGTCGGATGAAGTGCGTTCATTTGCCGGCGGATGCGGGTATGATATGCCGGATAAGAAGTGTCCGGTATGCGGAGAACAGCTTGTGAAAGCGGGATTTGATATTCCGTTTGAGACATTCCTAGGATTCAAAGGAGACAAAGAACCGGATATCGACTTGAACTTTTCCGGAGATTATCAGGCAAAGGCTCATAAATATACAGAAGTTCTTTTCGGTGAAGGACATACATTTAAGGCTGGAACGATCGGTACTCTGGCAGATAAGACAGCGTATGGATTTGTCCGGAACTACTATGAGGAACATGAGCAAAGAAAACGAAAATGTGAGATAGAAAGAGTGACCGAAGGGTGTACGGGAATCCGAAGAAGCACAGGTCAGCATCCGGGAGGTATCGTCGTTCTTCCTCACGGGCATGATATCAATGAATTTACTCCGGTTCAACATCCGGCAAATGATATGGAATGTGGAATTACAACGACACATTTTGATTATCATTCCATCGATCATAACTTGTTGAAGTTAGATATTCTGGGACATGACGATCCGACGATGATCCGTACACTGGAGGACTATATTACATCGGATGCTATGGAAAATGAATACAATGCAGATCATCCGTTTATTGCGACCGAAATTCCTCTTGATGATAAGGATGTGATCGAACTGTTTCATGGAACAGAAGTGTTGGGGATTAAGCCGGAAGATATTGACGGATGTAAGATCGGAAGTCTCGGAATACCGGAATTCGGAACGGACTTTGTTATTCAAATGGTTCAGGATACGAAACCGCAGACACTTTCGGATCTGATCCGTATTTCCGGATTATCGCACGGAACGAATGTGTGGCTTGGAAATGCACAGGAGCTTGTGAAGTCGGGAAAGGCGACGATTTCGACGGCGATTTGTACGAGAGACGATATTATGATCTATCTTATCAACAAAGGAGTAGAAATGCTCTTGCGTTTACGATTATGGAAAGTGTGCGAAAAGGAAAAGGACTGAAACCGGAATGGGAAGAGGCGATGAAAGCACAGGATGTGCCGGATTGGTATATTTGGTCATGTAAAAAAATTAGCTACATGTTCCCGAAAGCACATGCCGCCGCTTATGTTATGATGGCATATCGGATCGCATACTGTAAGATCAACTATCCTCTTGCATATTATGCGGCGTATTTCGGCATCAGGGCGGATGCGTTTTCGTATGCGCTTATGTGTCAGGGAAAAGAAACGTTGAATTATCATATAAAACAGTATAAAAGTAAAGGGGATCAGCTAAGCAAGAAAGAGCAGGACGTGCTAAAAGACATGAAGATCGTTCAGGAAATGTATGCCCGTGGATTTGAGTTTGTTCCGATTGATATTTATAGGGCGAAGGCAAAGATGTTTCAGATCGTAGACGGAAAGCTGATGCCGTCGCTTGCAAGCATTGAAGGAATGGGGGATAAAGCTGCCGAGGCAGTGGAAGAGGCGGCGAAAGACGGGGCGTATCTGTCGCTTGACGACTTCAGGCAAAGAACAAAAGTCAGCAAGACTGTGATTGATCTGATGGCGGAGCTTGGATTGTTTGGAGATCTTCCGCAGAGTAATCAGTTATCGCTGTTTGATTTTACATGATGGCAGAAACTTTTTTAAACGCCGCGGAATGCGGAGAATAAAAAGATAAGATGCAGGAGAGAAAGACGTGATCAGAAAATTTCAAAGACAGGATCTGGAAGCGGCAGTGAAAATCTGGCTTGCCGCGAATAAAGAAGCGCATGATTTTATTGATCCGTGTTATTGGGAAGGTTACAAAGATGCGGTTAAAGAGATGTTTTTGCAGGCGGAAATCTATGTTTCGAGACAGAAGACATGATGGAAGAGATATTTGATGAAACAGGCGGAATTCTCGGCTTTATCGGATTAGATAAAGATTATGTGGAGGGGATTTTTGTCAGAGGAGACGTTCGCTCCCAAAGTATCGGAAAGCAGCTTCTTGATTTTGTAAAACAAAAGAGAAAAAGATTAGAATTAAACGTATATGTAAAAAATAAAAGGGCAGTACAATTTTATGAAAGGGAAGGATTTTGTATTCAAAGAGAAGGAAAAGATGCGGAAACCGGAGAAAAAGAATATTGTATGCTATGGATAAAATAAATGACTTTTATATGAATCCGGAGAAAATATAAACAAGGCGTATGAAAACAGAGGAATAAAAACATCTGTTACATAAATGAGGATGGAGATGGAACATAGAAATTCAGTATTAATCGTAGAAGATGATGTAAATATTAACGGACTTTTAAAAGAAGCATTAGAAAAAGAAGGGTATATATGTACGCAGGCGTTCTCAGGTACGGAAGCAAGAATGATTTTACAGGGGGAAAGATATTCGGTTATACTTCTTGATTTAATGCTTCCGGGAATTCCGGGGGAAGAAGTACTTAGAGATATTCGAAAGAAAGGAAATACCCCGGTGATCATTCTAACAGCAAAAGATACGATTGATGATAAAGTGGAATTTTTGCGCGGCGGAGCGGATGATTATGTGACAAAGCCGTTTGATATTAAAGAAGTAACTGCCAGAGTGGAAGTGCAGATCAGAAGGGCAGAAACAACAGGGAGAAAAGAGGAGGAACACCGATTTACTTATCAGGAGCTGGAACTTAATAAGGGTGATTTTACTGTAAAAGTGGGAAATACAGAATTGCCTCATATTACAAAACAGGAATTTTCAATATTGGAGCTGTTGTTAAAACATCCGAAAAAAGTATTCAGCAAAGAAGAAATGTTTGAATATGCGTGGGAAGAGCAATATATGGGAGAGACAAAGACGCTAGACGTACATATAAGTAATATCCGCAAGAAGATCAAGGCTGTGACAGATAAAGAATATATTGAAACTGTATGGGGGATCGGGTACAGGCTTCATCCGTAATCTTTACTCTTTTTTTACTTTTTATTTGCGATTGATTAGCAATTTGTTTATAGAATGAGAGCAGATAAAGAAAAGAAAAGGAGAAAAAAGATGAGTGAATATTTATTGGCTACACACGGATTGACAAAACAATTCGGTCATCATAAGGCGGTAGATCATGTTGATCTTCATGTGAAAAAAGGTTCGATTTACGGCTTTATCGGAAGAAACGGAGCTGGGAAAACGACATTTTTGAAAATGATAAGCGGTTTATCACAACCGACTTCGGGTGAGATTGAAATGTTCGGATATAAGAATGCTCAGTTGAAAACGTACGTTCAAGGATCAGCTGTCTGATTGAGTCGCCGGGACTATACGGAAATATGTCTGCTTATGATAATCTGGCGGTAAAATGCCGATTGTTTGGGATCAATGACAAAAGATACATTGAAAATATATTAAAAACAGTTGGCCTGTCTAATGTGGGAAAGAAAAAGACAAAACATTTTTCGCTCGGAATGAAGCAAAGACTCGGGATCGGTATGGCTCTTGTCGGAGAGCCGGATCTGCTGCTGCTCGATGAACCGATTAACGGATTAGACCCACAGGGAATCGCGGAAATCCGGGATATGATCTTCAAACTTCGAGATGAGCAGAATATGACGATCATTATTTCCAGTCATATTTTAGAAGAGTTGTCTAAAATCGCAACCCATTATGGAATTATTCATAACGGAACTCTCGTACAGGAAATTACGAAAGAAGAGTTGATGCAGCGCTGTGGAGAAGGATGGAGATTTTTCTCGATGACCCAAAACAGGCGCTGCCGGTGCTGGATCAGATGGGATTTAAGAACTATCAGGTGACAGACAAGAATACGATCCACATATACGAAAGGCTGGATGAAAGCGCAGCTGTGAATATGGAACTTGCAAAAGCAGGTGTCAGTGTGAGAGGGATTGGAATTACAAGCGAAGAACTTGAAAATTATTTTCTGAATCTGACAGGAGGTGCCTGCAATGCTTAATATGATACGAATGGAATTGTTCCGTATGTTTAAAACAAAAAGCCTCTATGTAATCTGGACAATTTTTGCTGTTCTTATGATTGTGACAACAGCGCTTACAGCGGGTGAAATGGATGCATATTCGCTTGAGGATCGGCAGCAGAATTATGAATATGCAATGGAAGAACAAGAAAGCGGTCAGGTGAATCTTGGAATGGATGTGACGCCTCCGACAAAACCGGGGGAACAGGTTTCTGTTTTCGATATGTTTTTTGCAAATATAAAAGGAAAGGCCGTTGCGGTGTTTATGATCATCTTTACAATCCTGTATTCTACGGCAGATGTAACGAGCGGATTTGTGAAAAATATAGCAGGTCAAGTGAAAAACAGAGGTTTGATCGTATGTGCCAAAGCCGTATGTTTGTTCCTTTATACAGTATTGACGATGATGTTGTTCTTCATTGTACAGGCAGTGGCAAACAAATTGTTTTTCCATGAAGTTATACTGGGAGATAAAAGAGCATTTGCGCTTTATTTTCTTCTTCAGACGATACTGCATTTTGCTCTTTTGATGATCGTAATGTGTATTGCGCTTGTGATCAGAAATAATGTAGTCAGCATTGTGATAGGTATTTGTCTGTGTATGAATGCACTTATTATTTTTTATAGTTTTATTGATCGTATGCTTGCAAAAGTCGGACTGGAAAATTTTCATATGATCAATTATACTGTGAGCGGGAAGATTACGCTTCTTGGAACAGAGATTACATCGGAAATGGCGGTTACTTCTTTGCTGGTTGGATTTGCATTTGTGGCAGCCGCAGTCTGTTTGGGAAGTTTTGTGTTTAAGAAACGAGATATTTAACATGTATGTTATAGTTGGGATTTTGGTCGGAGTTATTATTACATTGATTTGTATATTGGGTAGTTATATGCGGCAGGTAAAAGATATCTGCCGCCAATTGCGTTTCTGAGAGAGCATGAGAGCAATATGCTCATCACAAAAGAAATTAAGCTGGGAAATATTAAAGAGTTGACAGATCTTCTGAACGAGATGATTAAAGAACGAAAAGAAGAAGCTGCACAATATGTAAAAAAAGAACGGATGATTGCTGATACATATACGAATTTATCGCATGATATAAGGACGCCCCTGACATCAATGGACGGATATTTTCAACTGCTGGAAACCTGTTCGTCTGAAGCGGACAGGAAGCGTTATATCGAAATCATAGAGGAACGAATCGAAAGCCTTAAAGAGATGCTGGAAGAGCTGTTTACTTATACAAAGTTAAAAAATGAAACGTATGAATTGAAAAAAGAACGACAAAACTTAACTCAGATTCTGAAAGAAACAGTGTTTCATATTATGATGAATGGGCAGAAAGGGGAATTGTTCCGGAATTTGACTTGACAGATACGCCTGTTTGGATCATGGGGAATGGACAGGCGCTTAGAAGGATTATACAAAACATTGTGAAAAACGGGTTGGATCATGGAAATAAAGAATTGAAGATTCACTGAAAAAGAAGGAAAACAGAGCGAAGCTAGTGTTTAAAAATAGAGTGGAATATCCGGATCGGATCGATCTTCAAAGAGTCTTTGAACGTTTCTATAAAGCAGATGAAGCAAGAAGCAAAAATTCGACAGGACTCGGCCTTTCTATTACAAAAGGGTTTGTACTGAAAATGAATGGAGAAATCAGCGCGCAGATGAAGGGTGACTGGTTTAGTATTCATATCAGTTTTCCGTTAATATGAAGTTAAAACGGATGAGAGAGACTTTGTTTTTTCTTTCTTGATATCCTCTTGCTATCGGAACATGCTGACTATATAATGAAAACAGAAGAATGCGGGGCAGAATACTATAAACATCCATATAAAGTGAAGCGGATGAAAGTAACGAAAACGCAGCAGAAAGGAAGGAAATGGAAATGACGAGAAATTTTGGGTGTACGAAGGAAGGAAATCAGGCGAGTCTCTATGTGATAAGAAATGAAAACGGGATGGAGGCAGCAGTGACTGACTTAGGAGCGACACTGGTCAGTTTGAAGGTGAAAAATAAAGAGGGAAGCATGGCGGACGTTGTTCTGGGATATGAAAACGCGGCCGGTTATGAGGCAGGTACGTGCTTTTCGGAACGATTGTAGGAAGAAATGCAAACCGGATTGGCGGCGCGCAATTTGAATTAAACGGAAAAACATATCATTTGACGGGGAATGATAACGGAAATAATCTGCACAGCGGTATGGATTTCTACAATATAAGGATATGGGAGACGGAAGAGGTGACGGAGACGTCTGTTCGTTTTAAACTTCATAGTCCGGATGGAGATCAGGGATATCCGGGAACGGCAGATATATACGTGACATACAGCTTGATAAGATGATAAGCTTGATATCTTTTATGTAAGCTTTGTCGGACAAAGATACGATTCTGAATATGACAAATCATAGTTATTTTAATTTAGATGGACATAACAGCGGAAGTGTACTGCAGCATACGCTTACTCTGGAGGCGGATTATTTTACTCCGGGGGATGCACAGTCAATACCGACAGGAGAGATTCTTCCGGTGGAGAATACACCTATGGATTTCGGGAAGGAAGAAAATAGGAGAGAGGATCGAGGAAGAGTACGAACCGCTTCGATTCGGAAACGGATATGATCACAACTGGGTTTTGAAAAACAAAGGAAACTTTGAGAAGTGGCGGAACTTATGGCTGAGGAAAGCGGAATCGTGATGGAAACTTACACGGATCGTCCGGGAATGCAGATTTATACGGCGAACTTTGTAGAAAATGAAGTAGGTAAAGAGGGCGTCGTATATGGGAAAAGAAGCGCAGTTTGTTTAGAAACACAGTGTTATCCTGATGCGGTTCACCATGAGAATTTCCCAAGTCCTGTATACCGTGCAGGTGAAAAATATACCGCACATACTGCATTTCGTTTTTTGATAAAGAAGTAAAAACAGATTGAAAAGACAGATATGAAACAGAAAGCTGCCAAGGGGTATATCAGCGGCTTTCTGTTTTTTGCATTAGTGGAGAATGTATCCGGGAATGTGCCTTTTAAAAATTTCGATGATTGTGTCTGACTGAAAAAAGGATGGGTACAAAATGACGGGAAAATAAGAGCTAAAATGACAAATATTATAAGACATGACTAATAAAATCTTAAAAAATTCAATATAACAGAAAAATATTCTATGTTATATTTAAAAGAATTCATATAAACTGTCACTATCAACAAAAAATATCTGTGCGAAAAGAGCAGAAGGGAGAAAATGTATGAAGAGAAAAATAGCTTTAATCACAATGGCGGCGGTAATGGCACTGTCAGTTACTGCGTGTGGAGGAGGATCTGACAGCGGAAAGTCAGCGTCAAATAATTCTTCCGGATCGGAAGTGGCAAATAAGGACAAACCGTTGGTATGGTTCAACAGACAGCCGTCAAACAGTTCCACGGGAGAATTGGACATGACAGCATTGAACTTCAATAAAGATACATATTATGTAGGATTTGATGCAAATCAGGGTGCTGAACTTCAGGGAACTATGGTAAAAGACTATATCGAAAAAATATAGATAAAATTGACCGTAACGGTGACGGAGTGATCGGATATGTTCTGGCTATCGGAGATATCGGACATAACGATTCTATCGCACGTACAAGAGGTGTCCGTAAAGCTCTTGGTACAGGCGTAGAGAAAGACGGAGATATCGACAGCGCTCCGATCGGAACAAATGCAGACGGAACTGCAACTGCTGTAAAGGACGGAACGATTGAAGCCGGCGGAAAGAAATATGTAGTAAGAGAACTTGCTTCTCAGGAGATGAAGAACTCTGCAGGAGCAACATGGGATGCGGCTACAGCAGGAAATTCAATCGGCACATGGTCCTCTTCATTTGGGGAAAACATAGACGTTGTAGTTTCCAACAATGACGGAATGGGAATGTCAATGTTTAATGCATGGTCAAAAGATAATAAAGTACCTACTTTCGGATACGATGCAAATAATGACGCGGTAGCTGCTATTGCAGAAGGTTACGGCGGAACGATCAGCCAACATGCAGACGTACAGGCATATTTGACATTGCGTGTTATCCGTAATGCACTTGATGGCGTAGATATTGATACAGGTATCGGTACAGAAGATGAAGCAGGCAATGTTTTGTCTGAAGATGTATATACATACAATGAAGAGCAGCGTTCTTACTATGCGTTGAATGTAGCGGTTACAGCTGATAACTATCAGGAATTTACAGATTCTACAAAAGTATATGAGCCGGTATCCAAACAGCTGGATGAGAAAGAACATGCGAAAAAGAAAGTATGGCTGAACATTTACAATGCTTCCGATAACTTCTTAAGTTCTACATACCAGCCGCTTCTTAAGAACTATGATGATCTTCTTAATTTAGACGTTGAGTATATCGGCGGTGACGGACAGACAGAGTCCAATATTACAAACCGTCTTGGAAATCCTAGCCAGTATGATGCGTTTGCGATTAACATGGTAAAAACAGATAATGCGGCTTCCTATACATCATTACTTCAGTAATAATGAGGATAAGCAGGTCTATTAGGGAGAAGGAATTCTCCCTAATATTTTTGCGGCGGCGATAAGCTAAAGTCCGGGTTTGCCTGAGACTATGGCGGCTGCCTGCGATCTCGGAGAGTACCTTTTGGTGTATTTCGGTAATTGAGATCAGGCAGTCAGAAGAAAGTTGTCTGTGGGAAAAGGACTGCAACCGTTTGGGTAAAGATAGAAAAATTCTAAAGTATAATAGGAGTAAAAAGCATGGCAGATAAGAAAGATAATATCGTCTTATCGATACGGGATATGAGTAAGTCCTTTGGAAGAAACAGAGTTCTCACTCGCATCAATCTGGATGTGAAAGCGGGAACAGTTATGGGGCTTATGGGGGAAAACGGCGCTGGAAAATCAACGATGATGAAGTGTCTTTTCGGTACCTATCAAAAAGACGAAGGAAATATCTTCCTGGATGGGAAAGAGGTAAGTTTTTCCGGACCGAGGGAGGCGTTGGAAAACGGTATCGCTATGGTTCACCAGGAATTGAATCAGTGTCTGGAGAGAAATGTAGTTGACAATTTGTTTCTTGGACGGTATCCGGTGAATGCGGTCGGTGTAATAGATGAAGGCCGGATGAAAAAAGAGGCGTCTGAACTTTTCAGAAAATTGGGAATGACAGTCAACTTGTCTCAGCCGATGCGTAATATGTCGGTTTCTCAGCGGCAGATGTGCGAGATTGCAAAAGCAATCTCTTATAATTCCAAGGTGATCGTTTTGGATGAGCCTACCTCTTCATTGACGGTGCAGGAAGTAGAAAAACTTTTGAATGATGAGAATGCTGAAAGAGCAGGGAATTGCTTTGATTTATATTTCTCATAAAATGGATGAAATTTTTGAAATTTGTGATGAAATATCGGTGCTTCGAGACGGAAATCTGGTTATGACAAAGAGCACGGAAGATACAGATATGAATGAACTGATTACGGCAATGGTAGGACGTTCTCTTGAAAACCGTTTTCCGGAAGTGGATAATACGCCGGGAGATGTGGTTTTGTCCGTGCAGCATTTATCTACAAAATTCGAGCCTTATCTTAAAGATGTGTCTTTTGATGTGAGAAAAGGAGAAATCTTCGGATTGTATGGTCTGGTAGGAGCCGGACGAACAGAGCTTATGGAGACGATTTTCGGAGTGCGCACCAGGGCGGCAGGACGAGTATACTTTAATAATCATCTTATGAACTTTGAAAGTGCGAAAGATGCGATGGAACATGGCTTTGCTATGATCACGGAGGAACGTAAGGCAAACGGATTATTTTTGAAGGGAGATCTTACGTTTAATACAACGATAGCAAACTTGAAACAGTATAAATCAGGGATCGCTCTTTCTGATTCGAAAATGGAAAAAGCGACTGCGGAAGAAATCAAGACTATGCGGACAAAATGTATGGGACCAAATGATATGATTTCAAATCTTTCCGGAGGAAACCAGCAAAAAGTTATTTTTGGAAAATGGCTGGAAAGAGAACCGCAGGTATTTATGATGGATGAACCGACAAGAGGAATTGATGTCGGCGCAAAATATGAGATATATGAACTGATTATCAACATGGCAAAGCAGGGCAGGACGATCATTGTTGTCTCGTCTGAAATGCCTGAAATTCTGGGAATTACAAATCGCATTGGCGTTATGTCAAATGGATATCTTTCTGGAATTGTTAATACAAAAGAGACAAATCAGGAAGAACTATTAAGACTTAGCGCAAAATACCTATAAAATGAGGGAGAATGATGAATATGGCTAATGGAAACAGTAAGGTTCTGACGGCGGAACAGGAAATGCAGATTCGCCGTCCGATAGAAGAATACGTCGGTGCAATTCAAAAACAGATTGACGGTCTCCGGGTGGACGGCACGGATAAAGTGTTGTCGCTGCAAAACACAATGGACGGAGTAAAGAGAGATCGCACTCTTACAAAAGGTGAAAAAGAGGATAGACTAACGAGAATGCGCAGGGAACTGCAGCAGGCAAAAGCGGTAGAGTCTAAGAATAAAGACAGGATTTCAAAACTGATTGCAGATGCGGAAGCATATTTGAAAGAACATTTCGACAAGGAATATTATGTGCCTGTTAAAGAAAGCTGCGCACAGGAAAAGTCCTTGCGAAAGAGAAATATCAAAAAAGAGTAGAAGAACTGAAGAAAGAGCATCAGCAGATTCTTTCCAAACTTTCAGAACATCAGGAAATAAAGGATGAAAAATATGTTTATAAGAACAGGCTGTTCGATGCGAAAATGGAACTGCAAAAAGATTATCAGACTATAAAGGACAGACGGCATGCGGCGTATTCTTATAAGTATCATCTGATTGATTTGCTGCGTATGTCAAAATTTACTTTTCTTGAAACGCGGGCGCAGAAATGGGAGAATTATAAATATACGTTCAGTAAAAGAAATTTCTTCCTTCAGAACGGATTATATATCGCTATTCTCTTGATATTTATTGTGCTTTGTATTATTACGCCGATGATTAAGGGAGCGCCTTTGCTCACTTATAATAACGTGCTGAACGTACTTCAGCAGGCATCTCCGAAGATGTTCCTTGCATTAGGTGTTGCAGGTTTGATTCTTCTTGCAGGCACAGACCTTTCAATCGGGCGAATGGTAGGTATGGGAATGACGACGGCAACGATTATTATGCATCAGGGAATTAATACGGGTGGAGTTTTTGGACATATATTTGATTTCACGTCAACACCTATCATTGTGCGTGTAATCTTGTCATTGGTTATATGTATACTTTTGTGTACATTCTTTACAATGATCGCCGGATTTTTACTGCCAAGTTTAAGATGCACCCGTTTATCTCGACAATGGCAAACATGCTCGTGATCTTCGGACTTGTTACATATGCTACAAAAGGAGTATCTTTCGGAGCTATCGAACCGACGATTCCGAATATGATTATTCCAAAGATAAACGGATTCCCTACAATTATCATATGGCAGCAGCCGCAGTCTTTATTGTGTGGTTTATTTGGAATAAAACAACTTTTGGTAAGAATTTGTATGCGGTCGGCGGAAATGCAGAAGCGGCGTCGGTGTCAGGTATTTCAGTATTTGCCGTTACGGTAGGAGCATTTATTCTGGCAGGTATTCTTTACGGATTCGGCTCCTGGCTGGAATGTATAAGAATGGTCGGTTCAGGTTCTGCCGCATACGGACAAGGATGGGAAATGGATGCGATTGCAGCCTGCGTAGTAGGCGGCGTGTCATTTACCGGAGGTATCGGAAAAATCTCGGGAGTAGTAGTCGGTGTGTTTATTTTCACAGCGCTTACATATTCCCTTACGATCCTCGGAATTGACACAAACCTTCAGTTTGTATTCTCAGGTATTATCATTCTTGTTGCGGTAGCGCTGGATTGTCTGAAATATGTACAGAAAAAATAAAGATAAATCAAGGAAAGAGCCGACATTATGTCGGCTCTTTCTGCTTTAGGATAGGTGATGAGCCAAAGCCGGAGTCTGCCTGAGATCCCGGCGATCGCTATAATTCCGGAATGTGCTCTTTGGTGTTCTCGGTGATTCTGAGCCGGTTTAAAAAGACAGAAAGAACAGACGACGGATAAAATATGAGGTCGTATTTACAGGCATGTATGTCTTTGTTATAATGAGGAAAAATAAAACGGAATAATATATATGGAGACAAGATGGATAAATATACAATACTTTTGGTTGATGATGAAGAGGAAGTAATACAGGCTATTATCCGAAAAATTAATTGGGAAGAGTTGGGATTTTCTGTAGTCGGATATGCGATAATGGAATCAAGGCGCTGGAAATGATAGAGGAGAGTCAGCCGGATGTTGTTATGACAGATATTAAAATGCCGTATATGGACGGCATGGAGCTGTGCAGTCATATCAGAAGAGAGTATCCGGCGATGAAGATCGTACTTTTTACAGGTTTTGATGAGTTTGAATATGCAAAGGAAGCGGTTCATCTGGAAGTGGAGGAATATATTTTAAAGCCGGTTAATTCTGTGGAATTGATCAATATATTCACAAAGTTAAAAATAAAGCTGGATCAGGAGATAAGTGAAAGAAGAAGCATGGAAAAGCTGGAACATTATTATACGGAGTCCCTTCCTCTTTTGCAGGCAAATTTTTGTTCTACTCTGATAGAGGGAAGGATTCATGAGGATGAACTTCAGAAATACCTGTCGGATTATCAGATTTCTCTTCCGGGTCCATTATACTGCTGTCTGGTCATTCATATGTCGTCCAGTCAGATTCCGGAAAATATGAATTCCTTATTTTTAGCCGCGTCTGTACAAAAACAGGCAGAAGACCGTCTGGGGAAAAGATGGAAGGCAAAATGTTTTCCCTACCTTGGAAACAGCGTTCTGTTTGCCCAGATAAACAATGAAAATGAGATTGCGGAGCTGACAGATGACTGCGACCGCTTTTGTAAGTATGTAAACCGCATGATGGGAACTGTTGTCACGGTAGGAATAGGCCAGGTCTGCAGTCAGATTTTGGATTTGGCACAATCGTATAACGCAGCGCGTGAAGCGGTTTCATATCGTGCCGTCTACGGCGCTTCCAGGGCGATTAACATTAAGGAAATCGCGCCTAAAGAGTCGGGAGAGCCCTGTTTTACAAATGATATGGAATTGTTGAATTTATTTAAAAAGATTCGTTTGAATTCGGAAGAAGAGATTGTAGAAGCGGTAGATCAGTATATAGAAAGCATTTCATTTCCGCTGAAATCATTGCAGCAGCATCATGTGGTGATCATGGAGTTGGTAACCGCCTTGTTTCGGTTTTCTGTAAATAATGATATTGCAGCGGAGGGGGTAGGCGGAGATATCGGAATACTCTATGGAAAGCTGCTTGAGCTTGAACCCGATGCGCTGCGAAAATGGCTTACGGATATCAGCCTTTGCTTCAGCGAAAATTTGGTTACGGCAAGGAGCAGATCAACTCAGTCCTTTGTATCAAAAGCGAAGGAGCATGTCCGCAGTCAATATGCAGATGTACAGTTGTCTCTGGCTCAGATTTGTGAAAGACTTGGGGTGTCTAATTCCTATTTTTCTACAGTGTTTAAAAAGGAAACAGGAAAATCTTTTGTCAGTTATGTGACAGATTACCGTATGGAACAGGCTGCGCGCCTGCTGATTGAAACAAATGAAAAGAGTTATGTCATAGCGCAGAAAGTAGGATACACAGATCCTAATTATTTTAGCTATGTATTTAAAAGGAAGTTTGGCGTATCACCGTCAAAATACAGAGCGGAGCATATAAAAAGTGAAAAACAAGTATTTGAAAAGTAAATGCGGGTATGATATGCAAGGAGAAAACCAAAATACGGAAAAAAGCCGCATTACGGAACGGGTGAGAAGCTGGGAAAAATATGGGGGATGGACAAATTTAAAACCAAAAGGGATACAAACGACTCTGATGGGAGTGTTTTCGCTTGTTTCCATCACTATCATGTTGATTTCCGGGTTTGTTATGTATATATGGTTTTCTACGTTATCAAGGGAAGAGACTGTGCAGAGTACCAAAAGCTGATGGAACAGACGGGGGAGAGTCTGGAAGATTATCTTGTCAGTATGAGACAGGTGTCTGATACCGTTTACTACAATATTATAAAAGAGAGCGATTTCTCCAAACAAAAACAGGAGATTCAAAGCAGGATGAATCTTTTGTATGAGGCAAATAAAGATAATCTTCGAAGTATCGCAATTTATAATCATTATGGAAGTTTATTGGCGGCAGAACCGGTAGCGTCTCAAAAAGAAGATCCGGACGTAACCCAGCAGGACTGGTACATACAGGCGTTGGATGAAGTGGAAAATATGCATTTTTCCACACCTCATATTCAAAATTTGTTTGATGATGGAACGCAGCATTATTATTGGGTTACTTCTTTAAGCCGTATGATCGAAATTACAGACAGCGGAGTGTCTAACTGGGGGGTTCTGCTTGTGGATATGGATTATGCGGATATTTCAAGAATGATGAATCAGATCAATACTTTGAACAATGGAGAGTATTATTATCTGTGCGACAGTAATGGGGAAATCATCTATCATCGAGGCAGATACAGATCAGTAACGGTCTTAGCGGAGAAAACAGCAGTCTGGCAGCCTCCCACAAGGACGGTGTGTACGAAGATGATTTTAAAGGCGAGAGGCGGAAAGTAATAGTCAATACTATCAGTTATACCGGATGGAAGCTGGTGGGGGTAATTCCTTATTCGGCATTTATACACGGGATGATCGACGTGCGATATTTTATTATTTTGTTGATGCTTCTGACGGTAATGGTACTTGTAGCGCTTAATCGTGTCGTTTCAGCGAGAATCTCAAGCCCGATTTTGAAATTAAACGCATCAGTACTGGAGTATGAAGCGGGTGAAAAGCCGGAGGTATATATTGGAGGAGCGGAAGAAATCCGGTATCTCGGATATTCTATCCAAAATCTTATGAGCAGATAGATGAGCTTATGAAGGAGATTATTATCGAACAAAACGAACGTAGAAAAAGCGAGTTGGATGCATTGCAAAGCCAGATTAATCCTCATTTTCTTTATAACACGCTGGATTCTATCACGTGGATGATCGAGGATGGACGCAACGACGAGGCGGCGTTTATGATTTCACAGCTTGCAAAATTGTTCCGTATAAGTTTATCAAAAGGGCATACTGTGATTAATATCCGGGATGAGCTGCAGCATGCCCGAAGTTATATGAATATACAGAAGATACGATATAAAAATGCCTTTTCAGTTACTTTCGATGTAGATGATTCTCTTTATGCATTTTGTATTGTAAAACTGGTTTTACAGCCGATCTTGGAAAATGCGAATCAATTACGGAATCAATGGGACAGATGACTGCGGTGAAATAAAAATCAGCGGTAAGATGGAGAATGGGCTTATTATTCTTTCGGTGACAGATAACGGGATCGGTATGTGCAGTGAGGAAGTGAGCCGGCTTTGACAGATGAGAAAGAGTACATAAGCATGGTTCGGGAGTAGGACTTGTGAATGTTAATAACCGCATTAAGATTGTATTTGGAAAAGAATATGGTATAGTCGTGGAAAGCGAGCCGGATGAAGGAACAACTGTCTCGATCTGCATCCCGGCGGTTTTGTATACAGAAGAGAACCGCAAGGCTTTGGAAGGAGGAAACCTTCACGAAAAAGAGAATGAACAGAAAAAGGAACCGCAGAGGGAATAAGGATGAAGAATGGCAAAAAGATATTTATTTTGGTAGAAACATTTCTGGGGCTTATGGTTTTTGTGTTGGTCATGTTCATTGTTTTTGGAAAAAAATGAAAAAAAGCAAGAAAAAATTTCCGTGATCATCCAGAATTCAGATGATAGTCAGTGGGCAGCATTTAAGTATGGGGCAAAAATGGCGGCGGCAGATAAAAAGACAGAGGTATTTGTGGTAAGTACA
>ENA-OQJH01000236-OQJH01000236.1-human-gut-metagenome-genome-assembly--contig:-NODE-236-length-32773-cov-9.000613_pt1 | contig 32773 bp, 44 predicted proteins | sample MGYA00242597_ERZ504763 | MGnify/ENA primary metagenome ERZ504763 (study PRJEB26092, sample SAMD00036359) | human gut metagenome | host: Homo sapiens | study: EMG produced TPA metagenomics assembly of...
CTGTTTTCGATAAGGACGGGAAACCTGTTACCGAGGAAAAGGAAATCAAGATACCCGCCTTTCGTGTGGTATCTGTCTTTGATATTTCACAGACCGAGGGAAAGGAGCTTCCTGCCCTTACCTATGAACTGACGGGCAACGTGGAACAATACAAGGATTTTTTTCGCTGCCCTTGAAAAGACTTCCCCCTTTGCTATGGGATTTGAAGCACTAAGCGGCGGCGTAAAAGGACGCTGCAATTATGAGGAAAAGCGTATCTCTATCAACGAGGGTATGGACGAATTGCAGAATATCAAGACCGCAATCCATGAAATCGCCCACGCCACGCTGCACGATACCGCTCTTGCCATGCCGGAACGCCCGACCGCCGCACCCGCGAGGTACAGGCGGAAAGCGTCGCCTATGCAGTTTGCCAACATTACGGGCTTGATACGTCGGACTATTCTTTTGGGTATATCGCCGGGTGGAGCAGCGGAAAAGAACTTGCAGAACTGAAAGGCTCTCTTGAAACAATCCGCAGCACCGCCGCAAGTCTGATTGATACCATAGACGGACATTTTGCAGAAATCCAAAAGGCACAGGATAAGGAACAGACCACCGAACAGGCACAGACCCCACAGGAAGCTACCATACAGCCCGAAGCAGAAGCAGCCGCGCCGGAGCTTCCCGAAGAAACAGCCACGATACAGGAAAAAGAAGCACAGACCGAGCCGGAAGCTGATACAGGCGCAAACAGCGAAGCACCGCAGACTACACAGCCGGGACAGGCAGCCTCCGCCGCCCCTTATTACACAATCAACGAAGCTGCCGCCAAACGTGCAAAGGACGCAAACAGCTTTTCCGATTATAAGCAAGGCAGCGCAACGGCTGAATACAGGCACTATGTAGATGAAGCCGTACAGCTTGCAGAAAGGCAGAAACAGCGGGTAGACCCGATGTACCATGAGAAAATCGACAGCCTGCTTGACACCTACGCCCGGAAACTGGCGGCGAACATGAACAAAGGCTATGAGATTGACGCGCGTGTTCCCTCTATCCTGATTGCGGGCGGCTCTAACTTCCCCACAAGGAAGAAAGAAAAGCAGAACGCAGCCCGCGATAGCAATTACCGGGAATGGCAGGACATACAAGGACTTCTTGATAAAATCCGCAGTACCGGCATGGGCGGTATCAGCGCAGACGACCCGCAGGCAGTACAGAAGTTGGAAAAGAAACTGGAAAGCCTTGAAAAATCACAGGAAACCATGAAAGCCGTAAACGCCTATTACCGTAAGCATAAGACCCTTGACGGCTGCCCTCATTTGTTGCCGGAACAGCTTGAAAAATTAAAAGCGGACATGGCGAGCAGTTGGCATTTGGGGGACAAGCCCTTTGCGACTTGGGCATTATCCAACAACAGCGCGGAAATCCGGCGCGTGAAAGACCGTATCAAATCCCTTTCACAGCAAAAGGAAATCGGTTTTGTGGGTTGGGAATTTGGCAGCGGCAAGGTGGAAGCAAACACCGAAGCGAACCGCCTGCAAATCTTCTTTGAGGATAAGCCGGACGAAGCCACGCGGGAAGCCTTAAAAAGTAATGCTTCCGTTGGTCGCCAAAAGCCGGGGCATGGCAGCGGCAGCTTACCAGTAACGCCTACTATGCGGCTGATTATGTGAAAGCGATTGCTCCCCTTACCGGGGAAAAGCCTACCGAGTTACAGCGGGCGCATATCCGGCAGCAAAAGGTAGCTGCACAGGAACAACCCGCACAGGAGCAGCCGGAGCAGGAAGCCCCACAGGACAAAGACACCTTTTCCATTTATCAGATAAAAGGCGGGGACGAAACAAGGGACTTGCGTTTTGAGCCTTACGACCGTCTGATTGCCGCCGGACACCGGGTAGACCCGAAAAACTATGCCCTTGTCTATTCCGCACCTCTTACGCCGGGGACTTCCCTTGAAGATATTTACACCCGCTTTAATATCGACCACCCGAAAGATTTTAAGGGACACAGCCTTTCTGTTTCCGACGTAGTGGTGCTTCATCAGAACGGGCAGGACACCGCCCACTATGTAGACAGCTTCGGTTATAAGAAAGTGCCGGAATTTGCAGCCGGAAAACTATCTGAAAACTGCCGAGCAGACCACCGAGCAAAACTACAACATGATTGACGGGCAGATAAACAACACCCCGACCGTCGCAGAATTGGAAGCAAAGGTAAAGACAGGAGAAACCATTTCCCTTGTTGACCTTGCGGAAACTGTCAAGGCTGACAAGGAACGTGGCAAGGCAGCAAAAACGGAAAAGAAGCCCTCTATCCGGGCGCAGCTTAAAGCAGCGAAAGAACAGACACCGAAGAAACAGGCAAAACAGAAAACACAGGATTTGGAAAGGAGCTGACGCATGAATAAGTTTGAAAACGTGGATATTTTCGCTTCTCTTGACGCTATCATGCGGCAGAATACAGGATTTTTCCAAAGTGATTTTGACATTGACAAGGAGATTATCGCAAAAGCAGCGGCAAGCCCTAACAGAGAGGATAAGACGCTGCTATGGTTTTGCCGCCCGTCCGGGACGCATTGTTTTAAGGAGCGCGACGTGTTCCTAAAGGATACCGCCGCCCACAATACATGGTGTTTTTACAAAGAGCAGACCTGCGACCGCGTTCTTGCCTATGCCGTCGAGCTGACGGGCAGGGAGCGCGGGAAAATCAAAGGCAATCTTTATGAGCTTGACTATGCAAGGCAGTATGAGCGCGTTAAGGACAATGCGCTTGCCGCCGACACAGTCAAGTTGATTTATGAGCATGGGACAAGGGAGATACCCGCCGGACAGCATTTTAACGGAAATCCCGATACTTCTTTAGGGAAGTTTGAACACTTTGAAGCAGTACCCAACGACCCGGACGCGCTACAATTCCTTTTACGGGAAGAAAAGCAAAAACGGGATAAACTGACACCGGGCGACTTCAAGGAACATACCGCCGCCCTGCGTGCTGGGCTGATTGAAGCCGAAGCGCGGCGCATTGTGCAGGAAATGAAGCGCAGGGACACGCCCAATAGCCCTAATAGGACACATTTCATGGTGGAGCTGTCCCCGACATTTATGCAGCTTGCGTCCTCTAAGGACACCGACCGTCTGTTTTCCATGTTGCCCTATAAGACACTTTCCTTTTCCAAAATCGAGGGCAGACATGGAACATACGCCTTGATTGATAAAAATGAAAACCGGGGCACAGATATTCGCAGGGTGCGCCCCTCAATCCGGGCGCAGCTTGCCGCTGACAAAAGAAAAGCCGCCCCGAAAAAGGCGGCTGTAAAATCAAAAAATCACGAATTGGAGGTATGAGCATGATTAGACTGACAGTTGAAGAAACAAACCTGTTGAGCATTTACAATGAGGACGGCAAACGTGGGCTTACAGAAAACATCAACGCTGCGCTGCCGTTCATGGACGAGGATATGCGGGAACTGGCGAAACGCACCCTTGCGAAAATCGCACCTCTGACAGAAAATGAGTATGCGGAGCTTGCTATTTTCGCCGCTGATGAGGTATGACCGGGATAAAGCGGCTTACACCACCCAAAGCCGGAAAGTCAACAGCCTTATAAAAAAGGAGTGCTGCAACTGCGATAACGGACACTGTATTTTACTGGACGACGGGGAGGAATGTGTCTGCCCGCAGCTTATTTCCTATTCGCTTCTTTGCAAATGGTTTCAGACCGCCGTATTGCCCCTTGATAAGCTGCTGTATGCAGAGCTTTTCAAGACCGAGGATAAAAAGCGTTGTACCGAGTGCGGAACTTCTTTTGCGTCCACCTCTAACAGCGTCAAATACTGCCCGGACTGCCGGAAGCGTATTACCCGCAGACAGGCAGCGGAGCGCATGAGAAAACGGCGCGCCCTTGTTACGTAGTAGGGGCAAAAAAAGCCTTGATTTACGGGGCTTTCAGTGCTTGAAAATGACGCGGCAAGGGTTTTATACCTTATCCCCTAAAAATGACGTTCTATTGCGTAACAGATACCAAAAACGCACCTACATAAAACAGGGCGCGGACAGTCTTTTGTTGGCTGTCTGCGCCCTGTTCTTTTACTTTATTCGTGCAGTTCTTCTATATCCTTTATTCGGTTTTCCAATAGGATATACAGCTCTCCATTCTCTCCCCTTATAACCAGAGTATCATTTCATCGGAATAAGTTCCATATTCCACACATTCTATATATCCGATAAGTGTATTTCCGTCCTCAAAAGTAATTTGGATTTTACTGTCTGCGTTAATATAAGTTTCTACGCCATAACTGCCATTTTCTAATGTTATTCTGTAACATGGTGTAATACCAACCATTTTCATAATTATTCCCGTTCCTTTCCTTTCTTCCGTTCCGGCTCTTTGCCTTGCCGCAAAATATTGTCTATGTTCTGTTTGATAACGTCGTATTCCTTGACCTGTTTTTTCAGCTTGCCATAATCAGCGTAAAGGGCTTCTTTTTGCGCTTGTAGTTTCCCGTATTCTTCCTGCATGGCGGCAAGATTGGGGAGTTTAGTAACGCCCGCCGCTTTCAGTGTCTTTACTGCCGCTTCATGGAGTATCAGACTGCTTTCCTGCTTTGCCCGGTATGCGTCCTTATCCTTTGCCCTGCGGTATGCTTCATAGACAGGTTTTGTCTTTTGGTAGGTAGTAACGTGCTTCATCAGCACCGCCATATCTGCAAGACGCTTTTCCACGCTCTTTAATGCGTCTGCTGTCTTTTCATTTTCCGCATTTACTTCCTCAATCCGGCTGACTAAATCTGCGTACTGCTCAATCTTATGTTCTGTCAAGAAATTCATAGTCTTTGCAGCCAGTTTCAGATTATGGATTTTCGCCCACTGTTCATAGCCCCGGCTCTCTTGTGCCTTGATACTGTTTTCAATGTCAATAAGCAGCGATACGCCGCGCTGCTCTTTGGGAGCTTTCGCTGCCTTTGTGCGTTTGCCCTCTATCCGTTCTCTTATGGCTTCCTCTGTATAATCTGTACCGAGAGTTTTCAGACGGGTAAAGCGTTCCTGTCCGGGAGCGCGGCAGGAGATATATTTTCCCGGCTTTATCTCATAACCCGCTGCCTGTAACCGCTGCAACAATTCTTCAAAACTTGCTACTTGGGGGATAAGCGTATCAACGGCAATTTTCAGCTTGCCTTTCCAACTTGTACCGACCTTTTCCGCTTGATATTCTGCATAGCTTTTTCCCTTGCTGCCTTTGCCCGGAACGACAACAGACAGCCCGTTTTCCCGGCACAGCTTATCGCTCATGTTCCGTATGCCGTAGTAACTGCGCTTATTGGAATTGTACTTATGGTAGTCAACAAAATTGACCGCACAAAAAATGATATGGTTATGGATATGCCCTTTGTCTATGTGGGTAGTTAAGACGTATTCATGCTGTCCCTTTGTTACCGCGTCGGCAAGCTGCTTTCCGATTTCGTGGGCTTTCTCATAATCTACTTCTCCCGGCTCAAAGGACTGTATCAAATGGTGGGCGAGATTGTTTCCCTTATCTATGGCTTGTGCAAGCGTAAATCCAAACTCAATATCTGCCGTTTCATAGCTGCACCCAAAGGAGGACACAAGCATTTTCCCGTCTGTTTTATCCGGGTTTTGGATATAGTCAAGGGCTTTGCTCAACGTGCTTTTAATAGCTTAATCTTTGTAACCGCCATATCTCCGCAAGCACCCCCTTTATTTCCTCTATGTCCTCTTGGTAAACGCTGCCTGTCGCATTGACACGCTTTGCAATCTGATTGATGTTGACCCCGATTTTCTGTATCTCTGCTGTCATGCCTTTATATCGCTATGGTCTGTCTGAATGATATACCCGTCAATGGCAATCTTGCGAAGATACGCCGCCATGTTCCGGGTAGGGACAAGCTTCATTTTCTGTTCAATCAATGCCCTTTCTTCCTCTGTTACATAGAATTTGATTTGTATTTTTCTTTTGCGTCCGTTCATGCAATCGCTCCTTTCCATTCCGAGGGTTTGGGACACTTCCCAACAAGCAATTTTCAACCGACGCACCGCAGGACGGGAGGGCGAAAATACGGAAAAGGGTACTCTTTTCCTATGCTTGCTACGAAACTTTATCCCTTACTACCTACAACACCGGGAACGGCAAATTTGACGAACTTTCCCAAAAGAAAAAACGCCGCAATCTGCGACGTTTCAATCACTCTATATAAACAAAAACGAGAGAACTTTATTCCCCCGTTTCGTCGTTGTTGGCTTCCTCTATTCCTTTTGCAGTAGCAGACAGGATTTTCAAATCTTTTTCGCTCATACCGTCAAGCATAGTATCGAGCTGACGGCGGCGCGTGGATTTCTCCTGTTCCCGTTCCGGGAAAAAGAACTGGTCTACTGATACATCAAGCAGGGTTACAAGCTCATATAAAATCTGTAAACTTGGGTGCTGCCCGCTGTTCTCAATGGACGCGATATATCGGGGCGCAATATTCAGCGTATCGGCTAACTGATTGCGTGATATTCCCTTTGCTTTTCTTGCTGCTTTAATGGCTTGCCCGAAAGCCTTAAAATCAAATTTTTCTTTGTTCTGCTTCATAGTCATTTCACCCAACTACATTGTATATTTCATCTTCCTTTCGAGATATGATTACACACAGCACATTATTGACTGAAATAGAGCATATCATATACTTGATATTATTCGGCTATCCGAGTATAATTATACTGGTAAAATTTGAGGAAAGGGCGTTTTGATTATGGAATATATGTCTTGTCCCGAAGCGGCAAAGAAATGGGGAATTTCTGAAAGACGAGTACAGATACTTTGTAGCGAAAATCGCATACCGGGCGTTTCAAAACTGGGGTATATGTGGCTGATACCAAAAAACGCGGAAAAACCTTTTGATATGAGAAAGAAACAACATAAAATGCAGATACAATAAACAAACAAATAAACCTTACAACAACTGTAAGTGGTGTGGTTGCTTCTTATGCAGTAAAATTATATTCGTAAGATAAGCGTAAGCAAAAAATGTGAGGTGTGAGATATGAATGATACAAAAAAACTATTAGAAGTACGCGACTTGCACAAAGCATATTCCAAAGAGGGGGTTCCAACAAAAGCACTAAACGGAATTACCTTTGATGTTCTGAATGGCGAATATTTGGGAATTATGGAGCCAGCGGTTCTGGAAAAACAACATTGTTGAATTGTATTGCTACGGTCATTAAACCAACCTCTGGACAAATTTTACTTTCAGGTGCCAATATAAGCTCTTTTGATGGCACGAAGTTGGCTGAATATCGTGGCAACAAGATTGGTTATCTATTTCAAGATTTTGCTTTACTTGATAATCTAACTGGTAAAGAAAATATTATATTGCCTTTATCAATTCATAATATTGACATTGTTACAGCGGAAAAAAAGCTAAAAGATATAGCAGATTTTCTTGGAATTACAGACGTTCTTTCTAAATTTCCGTCACAAATGTCGGGCGGTCAAAAACAACGCGTAGCTGCTGCACGTAGTTTGATTTCTGACCCCGATATTATTTTGGCTGATGAACCTACAGGTGCATTAGATACAAAATCAGCACGTTTACTCATGGAGAAGTTACAGGAAATCAATCTTAGGCGTGGACGCACAATCCTAATGGTCACGCATGACCCTAACGCCGCGAGTTTCTGTTCTCGTATTTTGTTCATTCAAGACGGTGTTATTTTCCATGAGTTACGTCGTAAAATTCCAAATGAAACACAGGAAGATTTTTATGCACGTATTTTACAAGTGATGGCTCAAATGGGGGGAGGAAGTGCAAATGTTCTTTAATCTCACATGGCGAAACGCCAAACGGAGCCGTAGCGAAAACCTAATTTATTTTCTGACAATGATAACAGCCGTAGCAATGTTTTATATAGTGCTTTCTCTTGGACAACAGGACGTAATACGTTTTTTAAGTGAAATTGAGAGCGACGCAGTAGAACGGTTGCTTACTAATCTTTTACCGACGGTTTATCTTTGTGCTTTATTATTTGTGTTCTTTCTCGTAGTATTTGCAAACAAATATCAACTTGAATGTCGTAGTCGAGAACTGGGGCTTTATTTGATGTTTGGAATGACAAAGATTAAATTATTTATTCAAATAATGACAGAGGGGCTAATCACGTCGTTTTTAGCTCTTTTAGGAGGGCTTGTATGCGGTGGCTTTTTATCCGAAGCTATAAGTCTTACAACCGCGCGTTTAGTAGGGCATGGTATCATTACACACCAATTAAGTTTTTCTGTAAGTGCCGCTATTTTCACATCGTTAGGCTTCTTGATTATTCAGTTTGTAGCATTGTTTGTTCTATGCGGAAAGCTGTTCCGTAAAGAGCTACATCAACTTGTTTATGGAGAGATGGCGAAAAAGCAACGCACAGGGAATCCATATGTAAGTTTCGTATCGTTTGCTATAGGCACCGTAATTTTGCTTGTCGCGTACTGGATTGTTGTAGAGCATTTTATGGCTGCGAGTGGGGCAATGCTGCTTATTGCCGTTTTACTTGGAATTATCGGAACAATTCTATTTATTCGAGGACTTGCAAGAATTTTGAGTATATGGGCAGCTTCTATAAAACACAAAGCCACAAGAGGACTTTATGTATTTACTTTACGGCAGTTGCATGAAAATGTCGTTAATAAATATATTTCAATCAGCGTAGCGTCCATTCTGATGATGCTTACTATTATGTTAATTACCGACGGCTCAGTGCGCATAATGTCATATGGAAGTGAATTGACACGAGGTACTTCTGTTTATGACTTTACTGTAATGGGCAACGACCAAATTGTTGAGAAGTATCTTTCCAACGAACAAATTCGTCCTTATGTATCAAATCTGAACCGTATGGAAATAGGAAATATAAAATCCACTGCTTCGGATGGGATAAGTTCTCCTGTTGATTGGTCGAAATTTAGGAAACAAATCGTGCAGCATTTACCTCAAGATGTAGTAGACCCTGCCACACAAGAAGATGGTATGTATAGTTTTGGCTCCGACCAACCTGCTGCCTTAAACCTTTTAGGTCTTATTGATACTGGTAGTTCTTCTCCTTATTTGCTTCCTGTATCTTCCTATAATCGGTTATTGGATGCCGCGGGAGAAAAACAGATTAGCCTTGGGAACAATGAAGTTGTCTATTATCTCAACCCAGATTTTTTAGGTAATGCTCAAGATGAAACGGTTACACTGTTAAATCAAATTGCAGCAGACGCACAGGCGAATAATGAAGCGTTGCTTTCTATCAACGAAAGACCATTTTATCTTGTTCCCTCTGTACCGATGAAAGGGTTGACCGCAGATGAAAATATCAAGATTATAACTGCATTGATTGTTTCAGATGAGATATATTCAGAATTTGTAAATTCAGACACTTGTATGGTTTATTGGAACTTTTGTATTCCTAATGAACTTGTTGAAACAAAAGGTTTAATGTTACCGATTATGGAAGCTCGTGATTTGTTAAAACCATCTGGTCTATATTACGAAAGCTATCTTAATAATTTTGGGCGACAATTATTTTATGTTATTTCCGGAAGTTATACAACACTATACATGGGATTTATGTTTTTGATTATTGCGTGTGCATTACTTGCCCTGCAATTCTTGACGCAAATGCAAACTACAAAATCAAGGTATCTAACACTCTCTATTTTAGGAGCACGACGTGAACAAATTAAGCGTTCTATCAACCAACAAGTATTATGGTATTTCCTGCTTCCTCTTATATTAGCGTGTATCAGCGGAGCAGTAGGGATATATGCCATGCAGCTATATTTATATTCAGGAGCGGCACACCTTGAACAGTCCTATCCTCTTTTAATTGCTATGGCTGTTATTGTTGTTCTTGTTATGGTAATTTACGGTGTGGCTGTTGCTCGAACAGCTAATCGTGAAATAGGAAAGCTCAATTACAAGCCCAATTCTTAACAGGCTTATAAATATTATGGGAAAGGAGGCGGACATATTGGCAAAGATAGTTGTGGTTGAAGATGATGTTTATATGCGAGAAGAACTGTTGAACTTATTAGAAAAATCGGGATATGATACGATTGGATTATCGGATTTTGAAAACGCAGTATCAGAAATAGCAGCATATTTTCCCGACTTAATTTTGCTTGACATCAATCTTCCCTTTCGTTCGGGTTTTGAAATATGTAAAGAGTTGAAAGCTAAACAGATTGGTACGGTACTCGTATTGACTGCAAGAGATAAATTGCAGGACGAACTGCACGCATTAGACTTGGGGCTGATGACTATTTAACAAAACCTTGTAATATGTCACGTTTACTTGCCCGAATTAAAAATCTTCTTCGACGTAAAGAAGAACAGGTACAGCAAGGGTTACTTGATGGAGGTGGTTTTTTACTTGACCCGAATACCTTTACAATTTATGTAGGGAATAGCTCTTACCTTATGCCACCGAACGAAGGAAAAATATTACTTGCTCTCTTGAAAAATAGCCCTAAGATTGTTTCTAAAAAAGAATTATGCATTAGACTATGGGGAACAGAAGAATTTATAGACGAAAATGCATTACAAGTAAATTTTACTCGGCTGCGAAAAACGCTTCGTGAATTTGGTCTTGAAGAACGTATAGAAACAGTGCGCGGTCAAGGCTACCGCTTGAAAGAGCAGGTGCGCTTATGAATAAGTTGAAAATACTTTTAATCTATATTTCCTCTAACCGGGTATGGATTATTACACTTGCCTGTTTGGACTTGTTCTTTATATTTCTTGCTTGGTTGGCTAACCTGATTATTTTATAAATTATGCTGCATTGATAATTTTTGTGTCATTTGCCGCACTTGCTATTCCTCTTGCTATATCAATCAGAAAACGTAACAAGGCAGACGCTATTTTTCGGCGTTTTCTATTAGAGCCGGACGATACCAACGAATACTTACTGTGTGAAGCTGTTCCCGCTGTAATACGCCCTCTTATCTGTGAATTGGGAAAACATTTGAGGACGCAGCAAGAATATATCAACGAACAGAAAATTACAGTTACAGACTATGAACACTATGTTGAAAATTGGGTGCATGAAATCAAAAAACCACTATCCCTTATGACCTTGCTACTGGATAATCGAAAAGATGAAATGTCCCCTTTGGTTCATACTCGTATGCTTTATGTACGCGACCATACCCGACAGGATATAGAACAAATTCTATACTTTTCAAGGCTTGGGGCTACACATAAGGATTACTCTTTTGAGTCGCTTTCAATTCTTGGAACTTGCCGTGAAGCAGTTGAAGATAATTTAACGCTTCTTGAAGAAGCCGGATTTTCTATTGAATATACCGAAAACGATTATCAAGTGATTTCTGACAAAAAAGGTCTGATGTTCATTTTAGGACAGATAATCAGTAATAGTGTGAAATATGTGGGAAACAACCTTGCCCCACGGCTCATATTTTCCATAGCTGATAGTATGAATAGTGAACAGATTTCTTTATCTATCAAAGACAACGGCACAAGCATACCATTGTCTGACTTACCCTTTGTTTTCGACAAGGGGTTTACCGGAGATACGGGCAGTTACCTTAGTCGTTCTACAGGTATGGGCTTATACCTTGTTCAGAAAATGGCAACTGACTTATTTATCACGGTGGAGCTTAAAAACAATTCATACGGTGGAACAACCGTAACCTTGACGTTTCCAAAAGTGTAACGTCTATTTGGGAGGTAGTGAAATGCAGTTACAGAATGAAATAGTAAAAAGCACACGCCAATAAAAAGCTTGCTCATTGATTGGTTAATTATATTTGGAACGTATCTTTTTATCCGCATATTCTTTGCCCTCTTTGGGCTTCATCAGAATATTGTCCTCTTGGGCTGTTGCCTTGCGATATTGCCCTATCTTTTTGGGGCGTTATATTTACAGAAATCCCACAAGCAATGTCAATTATGGCTTGCTGCATTGGCTATTTTAATACCGTCGGTCGTTGAAAAAGCAGCAATATATTTATTTGGTGCGTACTTATACAATTTAAGACCGATAAATGTTGTAGGAGTTATGGAAGCGATTAAGAGTAACGCACCATATACAAACTTCATTAAAAATCAATCAGCACAGAATTTAATAAATCTATCATATTTTAATTGGACATATATTCTATGCAGTATAGCTATTTCTGTTTTGGTTATCCTGCTTTTACATAAGACAAAACAAAAAAGTAATAAAGGATAATGAGAAATTTTTGAAATTGACATAGTATAGAACATCTGCCGGACGACGGCAAAGAAAAAAAGCCGTCGCAACGCAGACAGGTTTTCACGCGCCTATTCTATTTCGGCGGCTTTGATTTTCAGAGCCGCCGTTTCTTTTTATCTATCTAAATTCTAACGATAACTCTCCTACTAGATAAAGACATGGCGGTATCAAGGAGGTATCGTCATGTCCTTTTTCCTATGCCCTAATAGACTGTTATCAAAAAAAGCCATTACCCGCCAACGGGTTATTCTGGCTACATAGATGAACTCACAAATCATACATATACTTTTGATAATTCCTTTGCGCCTGTCTGCAATTTGCAGACGGGCGCATTTTGTATTTTATCAAAAAACTTTTTCAAAAAATTTCTAAAACCAACGTCCATTTTGAAGTGCGTTGGTTTGAGGGTTTACGAAAGGGGACATTTCAAACTCCACCGCTTTCGCGGCAGCGAAAGGAGGTGAGAACATGAACGAGCCTATTCGTACCCAATGGCAAATCCGTTGTGCTTTTAACGGCTTTTGCAAACTGGCGTTGAAGCGAGAAGCTATGAATGCCCACAGGGACACAAAGCAGCGACAATTACGCGAGGTTACTTTTTCTGACCTGTCGCCACTGGAAGAAAAACAGCTCTACGTCTGCGACGAGTATTTTGCAGATGATGAAGCAGAACAGTCTTTCGTTGTCGGCGGCAAAGAAATTACTGCGAAGCTGCTTGCCGAAGCCCTGCACAGTTTGCCGGAAGAAAAGCGGGAAACCGTACTGCTGTATTATTTCTTTGACATGAGCGAACGCGAGATTGCAAAGTTTTGTAATCTGTCAAGGACAACGGTACAGTCCCGCCGGACAAGCTCAATGAAGCTGTTAAAACGCTATTTGGAGGAAAAAGCCTATGACTGCACAGATTAGTAAATCAGAACAGGACGAACGCGGCTTGTTGCCTTACCCGGTAATCATAGCCGCTACTAAGGGCGACCCGGAAGCTATGAACATTGTCGTACAGCATTACGAAAGCTACATAGCGTCCCTGTCTATGCGAAAGCTGCGTGATGAGCGCGGAAATATCTATTGGGGCATAGATGAGGATATACGCGACCGCTTGCGTTCGCGTCTTATGCGGGCTGTCCTTTCATTCAAGGTTTGAGATAACCACAAGCAGCGTCCCCCTTTCCGCTGCCTGTTGACTTGACCTTACTTGCTCTTTGACAAAGAAAGCGACGCAAGATAACGGCGACGCAGTATAGGGCAAATCGGATACGTCCTTTTTGCGTTGAGCCATACGGCAGGTGCGCCATGACGCTTTTCTTCTATTGGAGAAAGTCGAGCGACCACCACCACGCCGGGGAACAAGTGTAGCGGCTTGTGGGCGACGACACGCACTAAGGGTAGACAAGCCTTTATAGCCATAGTCCGAGCGTTAAAAGCGTCGCAGGCATTGGGTAGAGCTGCCTTAACGGGCAGGGGTGGAACTCCCGCGAGGTTGTGCTAACAGCCGTCCGATTAAAGCCCCTTTTACTATTCACTTTTCCTAATATTGAAAGGGGGACGATACTATGAGTAACGCCGACGTGCCTATTTGGGAAAAATACACGCTTACGATAGATGAAGCAGCTAAATACTTCCGTATCGGAGAAAACAAGCTGCGTAAATTAGCCGAGGAAAATCCTGCCGCCGGGTGGGTTATTATGAACGGCAACCGTATTCAAATCAAGCGCAAACAGTTTGAAAAAATGATTGATACCATAGACACAATCTGATAGTGAAATTGAGCCTTGAATGTGCTATAATGGGATAAGCATATCAAGGCTCTTTCCGTCTTGGAAAGGAGCATTGAAAAATGTCAAAGAAAAGACGTGACAGCAAAAATCGAGTTTTGCGGTCGGGAGAGAGCCAGAGAAAAGACGGAAGATATGCTTACAAATATATAGATACCTTTGGTAATCCGCAGTTTGTGTATGCGTGGAAGTTAGTACCTACGGACAAGACCCCTGCCGGAAAGCGTGAGGATATATCCTACGAGAAAAGGTAAAAGAGATACAGAAAGACCTTGACGACGGGATAGACACCATAGGCAAGAAAATGACGGTCTGCCAACTTATGCAAAGCAGATACGCCACCGGGGAAATGTAAGGTACAATACGAAAAACGGACGCAAGCGGCTGATGAAGCTACTGGAAGAAGATAAACTTGGGGGCTGCCCGATTGACAGCGTGAAGCTGTCCGACGCGAAAGAATGGGCAATCCGCATGAAAGAAAAAGGAATTTCCTATAAGACTATCAGTAATGACAAGCGTTCCTTGAAAGCTGCCTTTTACACAGCGATACAGGACGATTGCATAAGGAAAAATCCTTTTGACTTCCAGTTAAACACTGTCATTGAAGATGATACAGAACCAAAGGTTCCGCTAACACCAGCGCAGGAAGAAAGTTTTTTGTCCTTTGCTCAAAATGACAAAGTTTATCAGAAGTATTATGACGAGCTTATTATTTTGCTTGGGACAGGGCTTCGTATCTCTGAACTTTGCGGGCTGACCGATACTGACATTAACTTTGAGAATAGGATAATCAATGTAGACCACCAACTTTTAAGAAGTGCGGAAACAGGATATTACATTGAAACACCAAAAACGAAAAGCGGTATTCGTCAAATTCCAATGAGCGAAAAAGTATATGAAGCATTTAACCGAGTGCTGAAACGGCGCAGGGGTGCAAAAGCTGTTACTATTGACGGTTACAGCAACTTCCTTTTCCTCAACCGGGACGGCTACCCGAAAACAGCTACCAATTATGACGGTATGTTTAGGGGGCTTGCAAAGAAGTACAACAAGTACCATGAGGAAGCTCTACCGAAAGTAATGACACCGCACACCTTACGTCATACGTTCTGTACCAACATGGCAAATGCCGGAATGAACCCGAAAGCATTACAGTACATTATGGGACATTCCAACATTACTATGACGCTGAACTATTACGCACACGCTACTTTCGACAGCGCAAAAGCTGAAATGCTGCGGATAGCAGCTTAGTAGTAAATCAAGGTTTTACTACTTCTTTACTACTTTTGAAAGCAAAAACCTAAGCGGATATAAAAATATATGTGAGTTTCTTCCGATACGAAAAATGCCGGAAAAGCCTGTAAATACGGGCTATACCGGCATATAAGAACTTCTAAAAAGATAATCAAAATTCATATCTAATTTTAATGCAAAACTATGATAATTAATCCCATCAGTGCAAACGGAATATTTCGGTAGATTCCCCATGAAAGCGGAGCATCTGCACTGAGCCAGGCATTCTGAGGCATCATACACAGAACAATTCTTAATCCTGCAAGACTATAAATAGCTGCTGTAGCTGCTTTATAGCCTTTAATCTGATAACGCTCACGCCATATATGATAAAGAACGACATAAAAAATAGTCATAGTGACAGAGGTTATCCACTTGCCTAACCCAAGCTGTACAGTAAAGTTCTCAAGACCTGTTGTACAAAGCGCTGTTGCACGAGGAACCAGATGAAATGCATCTCCACCTCCTAAAATAACTGCCATAATTCCAAACATGGTAAACTGACGGTTTCCTTTGCTTTTTCGAATCATTAAAATTCCGATTGTGATTACCGAAAACAAATATACGGTATCAAATATAGTTTCTACAATTGCCTGCATAATAAAAATCCTTTCTACTTAGATATATCTTTAGACGTATAAGTGAACAACGTTCATTTTGTTTCAAAAATTTTCCCACACTCTAATGTGGGAGAATTTTAATATAATGTTTTATTAATCAACATCAGTATTGAAGACGGATTATAATCCTGACGAATCATTGATACCAATATTAAAGAAAATAATATATCTGCAAACTGTTTTTCCGTGAATTGTTCATCAAATACATCTGGACAAATCTTAGGATCATTCTTTAATATATCGCACAATCCATTAAGAATATGCCCCCATGTCTGCAGCATTTTCTTCTTTCCATCCGTTTTTTCATCCTTCATAAATCCAAGCGAATGCAGAGAAAAGAAGCCCGGAAATTGCTCATTTCCATATTCCAGTCTTTTATAAATCCATGAGATACAGGCAGCAACATCGTTAAATGCCTGCTCATCCTCAGGGTTAAAAAAGATTTCACGCCAAATACTCTCAATTGTATCCCCAAGCAAATCGGCCTTGGATTCATAGTAATTGTAGATTGTCCCCACCGAAACAGAACATCGGGATGCAACAGCTCGTATGCTTACAGCAGTCCATCCGTTTTCTTTGATTAGCTCTCTGCTTGCAGCTTAATATGTCTTCTTTGAAGTTGCAAGATGGTTCACGAATTCACTCCTCTTCAATATAGTGGCATTAGTTATTTTGTTAAATGAACATTGTTCATGTTGAAAATATACACTGTTCATTTTATTTTGTCAATACCTTTTTAGTAATACTATTCATGTAAACAAACATAACAACACTATCAACAAAATTCCCAGTAATGTATTTAAAAATATATCTCCACGAATCCGTAAAAACACTGATGAAAATTCAAAGCCCTGATACATTTATTTGACTTCAATAAAAATGGTGTATTATTCTATTTTTCTCATTTAGCAAATCTGTTTTAATAGCGTTGACAAATGTGTAAAATGAAACGCTACATTGAATGCTGTGCAAAAGTCACCTCGAAAATCGTTCCACCGGTCTTGCCTGATTTAATACAAATACTGCCATCATGTACTCTAACGATTTCACGGACAAGAGCAAGACCGAGGCCTACGCCACCCAGCTCCCGGCTTCTGGATTTATCCACACGAAAGAATGGCTCGAACACTCTCTCCCTAAGCTCCTTTGGTATTCCGCTTCCCGTATCTTCTACAGACACATAAACATGCTTGTTTCTCTGATATGCGGTTACTGTAACCTGTCCAAGCGGATGATTATATTTGATGGCATTCTCAACCAGATTGTATACAAGCCTGTAAATAAGGATATCACTGCCTATCATAGTGGCATCCTCACATTTACCAATCAGCTTTATATTCTTTTCCACGGCAAGAGGCTCAAGGTCTGCCAAAACCTCTTCAACAATAGCATCCAATATAATTTTATCATCCCTTCCCACCGTCTGAAGCTCACTCATGTCAAGAAGTGTCTTTACCATCCTGTTTAATTTATCATTTTGTTCCGTAACCATTTTTATGGTCTGCAAAGTGTCTGCATCATTTCCCGGGTGAGAGGCAGAATTATATAAATCAAGCTGTACCTGCATTAACGCTAATGGAGTACGCAGCTCATGTGCTGCATTTGCAGTAAACTGTCTCTGTATCTCAAATGCATCCGACAGACGCTCAAGCATCTTATTATAAGAAATCCCCAGCTGGTTCAGTTCCTTAACATTGTTTTCCTCTATTCTTGAATCAGACAGATTCTGAGCCTGTACCTCTTCAATTTTATCTGAAAACTCCCTGATTGGTCTGAGTGCATGCCCGCTTATAAAATAAGTGACAACACCTCCCAAAAGCGCCAGCAAAACCGTGATTATCAGACTGTTTCTTTTATAGTCGGCCTTATTATTGTACACCTGAACCGAAAATTCATCCGCAAACTCATCCCACTTATCGTCCGGTATGCTGATATATATTTCATCTGATTTGTTTCCTTTTTCATCCCCCTGTGACTCTACCGCATCCTGTAAAGAATCGATGTAATGCACACCATTTTATAGACAAACATAGTCAGGCAGCCACATATAATAGCAATACACAATGTAGTAATGCACGTAAGTCTCCACTGTAGCGACATTCTTTTCATCTGTCAGACTCCTCCCGTATTTTATAGCCTTCACCTACCTTGTTCAAAATGGGATCATATCCCAGCTTCGCCTTAAGCTTTTTTCTAAGTGAAGACATATGTACCTGATTGCTCCGCTAAAGCTGTCTGCCGTGGCATCCCACACATGCTCTATCAGCTCCTCCTGCTAACCGGTCTGCCTATATTGATAAGTAAATATTCCAAAATACCATTCTCTTTTCTTGTCAGTGGAACCGGCTCTCCCTTTGCATATGCCTCGCGTTTAATCGTATCAAACTTTATTTCTCCGCATTTAAGACATATATCATTCTGTACAAATTTCCTTCTTGTCAGGCTTCTGATACGTGCCTCAAGCTCCTGCAGATGGAATGGTTTTTCCATGTAATCATTTGCTCCTGCATCCAGTCCCTCTACCTTATCAGCAATCTGACCTCTTGCAGATAATATCAAAACCTTAGTTTCATCATTGTATTTTCTAAGCTCCTTGAGAAGCTCCATGCCATCCATCCCCGGCAGATTCAAATCCAAAACTATCAGATCATAATTCTCCGACAGTATACATTCAAGAGCCTCTTTCCCATCATAACAGGTATCCACCTCATAACCGGCAGCATACAGACTCTTTGCAACCATATCACATATTGGTTTCTCATCCTCAACAATTAATAATCTCAAAATGTTCTCCTGCTTCTTAACAATAATTTTACAACCTATATTGTATAATACCAAAGTCCGCTGGTCAACAATACAACAAAAAAGGAGCAACATTATGTTGAAATACCAAAAAACATGTCAAATCATTCTGCTTATCCTTGGTGTATCCATGGTAAGCTATGGTGCAGTCAGAGGTGAGGCGGCTACCGTGCTTGGTAAAGCAATAAAACTATGTCTGGAGTGTGTCGGAATTGGATAAGAAAAAGAAATTACTATCAAAAAAGCTGGCAAAAATACGTGGATGGATACAGGCCGCAGCAACGCTGCTGACCAATATTCATATTCCGAATTTATTTAAGGGTAAAATATATCAGGGCAATGCAAAAACAGTATGCGTACCCGGATTAAACTGCTACTCCTGTCCTGCCGCGACAGGAGCCTGTCCAATAGGGGCATTTCAGGCAGTCGTCGGATCATCCAAATTTAAATTTTCATACTACATAACCGGATTTTTTATTTTACTCGGTGTAACTCTCGGCAGATTTATATGTGGTTTTTTGTGCCCATTTGGATGGTTTCAGGATTTACTTCACAAAATACCCGGAAAGAAATTATCCACAGCCAAATTAAAACCTCTTAGGTACCTAAAATATGTCATTCTTATTGTTTTCGTTATACTTCTTCCGATGCTTGTAACGAACTCTATAGGAATGGGAGACCCGTTCTTCTGCAAATATATCTGTCCTCAGGGTGTTTTAGAGGGTGCTATACCGTTATCTATTGGAAATGCTGCTATCCGTTCTGCGCTGGGAAAGCTTTTTTCTTTCAAGTGTATGATTTTAATTGCAGTGATTGTACTAAGTATTTTATTTTACAGGCCCTTCTGTAAATGGATTTGTCCGCTTGGAGCAATCTACTCATTATTTAATAAGGTCAGCCTGCTCAAAATCACCGTTGATAGCAGCAAATGTGTCGGATGCGGTCAATGCTCAAAGGCATGTAAGATGGATGTGGATGTGTGTAAGACACCGGATCACCCCGAGTGCATACGCTGCGGTGCCTGCATAAAGGCCTGTCCGAAGGACGCCATCTGCTACCGGTTTATTGGAAAAGCATGTCAAAAAAATGACAACAGATAACTATTAAACATTTTACTATTATTTTTAAAGGAGAAATTACTCATGAAAAACAAATTATCATTTATTTCTATTTTTACACTCTGCATAGCATTATCACTTACAGCATGCGGCGTAAAGCAAGCTTCCACAACAGATTCTAAAAACACTCAGACTGAAGCCGGCTCAGAAGCATCCGGCAAATCAGATTCCAGGCTTGATGATTTATATCAGCAGGAAAATCAGCTTTTTGCAGATCACGCTGATGTGTGGAACAAGGCATTTGGCATGATGAGCAAAAGCGACGCCGATCCAAACGGAAATTATGCTGATTATCTTGCCGGTACCGTAGAATCAAACAAGGATTCATTCACAGACGATGAGCTTAAAACACTTAATGAGGATATTGAAACCATACGAAAAATCGAGGAACAGATAGCAGAGCTTGAAAACAAAAATACATCATCAGACGATAACAAGAAGGACAGCTCTAAAGCCTCATCTGTATTCAGTAATTTTTCCGGTGAGGATTTTGATGGCAATAAGGTTGATGACAGCCTGTTTTCCGGTAATGCAGTAACAGTCGTCAATTTCTGGTTTACCGGCTGCAAACCATGTGTCGCTGAATTATCCAAGCTTAACGAATTAAATGATGCTATCAAATCAATGGGCGGAGAAGTGGTTGGCATCAACACCGAGACCTTCGATGGCAATAAAACAGCTATCAAAGAGGCTGCCTCTGTTCTTGAAAGCCAGGGTGTCAAATATCGTAATCTGTCAATTGACTCCTCTAGTGCTGCCGGTAAATATGCCTCAGAAATCATGGCATTTCCAACAACTATACTTGTTGACAGAAATGGCAATATTGTAGGCGAACCAATGCTCGGCGGAATTGATAACAAGGACAACTATGATGCCCTTATGAAGCAGATTCAGTCTGTAATTGATGCAGACAGCACAAATAAATAAATGTCTACAGAGTTTGTCAAGTAAAGTGTGTAAGTTTTTTAATTTTTTGTGGTGGTCGATAAATCGACCACCATTTTATGGGGTTCAATCAAACGGAAGTTCTTCATCTACTTCATATGGTGTTGATTTCCGTTTACTTATTTAAAATCTCCTTAGTAATTCTCGTATTTTAATATTCGTGTTTGCAGCTTGTCATCCATTGAAAGCTGATTCCTTACCAATGCCCAATTAGCCACGAGTCTGCCTTTCATTTGCCGTTTCTATAACCTGATCCGTGATATTAGAAATAGTTCTCAATTTTATTTGCGAGTATTTATAATCCATACAATGTCGCCTGTCGATCAGCCACATAAAATTCATAATTACAACATCGTTCAATCAATTCCCTGTCATGGGTGATAATAAAAATACTTTTACCCATGTCACGAAGTTCTTTAAACAGCTGTGCAGTACTTACCATATGATAATAATCCAGACCGCTCGTCGGCTCATCAAATATCAGTATCTCCTTTTCTGCAAGCACAGACGATGCAATAGCCACACGCTGTTTCTGACCACCGGATAATGACATCGGATGTTTATCACGAAATTCCCATATACCAAGTTTTTGCATAATTTCTTTGGCTCTTTCCTTTATCTCTTTTCCGGTATCCGATGCTCCAAGAAGAACTTCATCTTCTACAGATTCACAGAAAAGCTGATGATTTACATCCTGCATTACAAGATAACATTTACGGAGCATTTCCTTTGGTTTATACTGCTTCTCTTCTATGACCGTCTGTCCCTTAAATTTTTTCTCCAATCCGCAAAAGCATCTGACGAACGTAGATTTTCCTGCTCCGTTTTGTCCTGTAATTGCTATAAGTTCATTCTTTGGGAGCTGCATATCTCCAAACTCCAGTACCTTTTTTTCTCCATAGGAAAAATAATAATTCTTCAGTACTATATCCGACTTTTTGGCAATATACTCATGTCTTTTACTGCTTTCATCACAATGTGGCTGCATTGTACGAAGTCCGAGATTTTGCAGCTTTTGCTCTGAAAATTTCAGAAATTCCTGCATTGTGATATCAAACATAATTCTTCCATGTTCAAGATAGACTACACGGTCACATATTTCCTTAAGCCAATACAACCTATGCTCCGCTATCACGATTGTTTTTCCCTGCTTTTTCCAGAGTAAAAGCGTATTTTTTAGTCTTTCTATGGATTCTTTATCCAGATTTGATGTCGGTTCATCAAGTACAAATACGTCGGGCTGCATCGCGGTTACAGAACCACAGGCAACTCTCTGCTTCTCACCGCCTGACAATTTAAAAATATCTCTGTCCATAAGATTTCCATTTCCAGTTCGCTTACAGCCAGTTTTACACGTTCGTTAATATCGTTTTCTACAAGTCCCATATTTTCGCATCCAAACGCAACTTCACTTGTCGTATCCATGCAAAAAAAACTGACTTCTTGGATTCTGAAATACACTCCCCACCTTTTTTGATATATTATATAGTTCTTCACTCTGCACATTCATTCCATAAACGCTGACATTTCCGCTATACTCTCCTTCATAAAAATGTGGGATAAGACCATTTATAAGGCGCGTTATTGTTGTCTTTCCACAACCTGATGCCCCACATAACAAAACACATTCTCCTTTATCAACTGAAATCGAAACATCTTTTAACGCTCCTTTTTCTGAATTATTATACTGAAAACTGACATTTTCTATCTGTATCATAATATCCTCCATTTGTAACAAAACCGCACTCTGCCAATATCATGACAGCATGCGGTTTTATCTATATATTACATAAATAATCTTGAAATCATTGAAACGCTCCATATTACATAAGGAATAAAGCAAATAAGTACTACAATATAGTCCTGAAAATGAAAACCAATCCGGCACACATTGGTCCGCTTTACATCACCGCCAAGTCCCCGTGTAATAGCTGCGGCATTGAGCTCCTCTCCAAGTTTTGCGGAGCAGACCATAAGTGGAATCAGTCTGTACTCTATCATTTTATCGACATTTTTCCCGCCGAAGCGAATATCCCGCATACGCATCGCATCATTGATTGCCCGGAATTCATCCGCAATCGTTGGAAAAAAACGAAACATAACAGAAAGTGGTATGGTCAGCTTATCCGTAACATGCATCCTGCTCATAGCCGAAGAAAACTCACTTACTGTTGTTGTCTGCATCAGATAGGTTCCAGCCATGATTCCCGGCAGAAACCTTGTCATAATCCCGCAGAATGCAAGCAATATAAATCCAATAAAACCTGTCATATGAGGCAGCACAAACACTGTCAGCAAATAAAATACACTGTACAAAATGATGTATCCTGCTGCTCTTTTCCACTTACCTACAAGTATAAAAAGCACGAACGGAAGCAGACAGAATAACGGAAGGTACGCACCAAATAATTTATCTCCTGCTCCTCCCAGAACAAATATTGCCATTGTCATTAAAAGAAGCATTTTCGTTCTTGGATCAAATGTGACGTATGTATGTATCATTATGCAATTCCCGCTTTCTCAAAATGCTTTTTCAACAATGATTTTCCAAATACTCCTCCGATCCATCCACAAATCACGCATGCTGCAATAAGTAATGGGATCAGCCATGAGTTCGCAAAGATATCTGTCATTTTAGTGATATACTCCTGTCCAAAACTCTGACGCGTACTGAAATATGCCTCAATATTCATAAACATTGGAACAAAGTTTCCAAAGATGATCAGATTAAATACTCCACAACTTAATATATTTTTCTTACTGCTTTTATAATTTCCCGATTTTACAATAAGGTCTGTAATAACACCACATATAATTCCAAAAATAAACGGCCAGTATCCCATTCCTGTAATCCACAAAAACAATCCAACGATCATAGCATAAATAGTTATCATTCCAAATTTATCAACTTTTGTCAAAAAAAGCATATATGGAATACCTCCAAATATTGGGACAATCACACATAAAAGCGGCATCATGATCGGTATAAATCCCAGCATTGCAACTGCTGTCATAATCACACAGTAAATCGCTGCATAGATTCCAATATTGATCAAATCTTTTCCTTTTAATTTCTTTTTATTTTTCATTTTGAATTCTCCTTGTTTTTTATCAATATATTACTTTGTTTCTTAACGTGCCAGTTTCCAGCTGACTGCCTGCTCTCTTGCATCCACAAACCGCTTGTAAATTCCTTCCTGCTTCATCAGCTGCTCATGGGTTCCTTTCTGCACAATCTGCCCTTTCTCTACGACCACGATCTGATCTGCATGGCGTACCGTCTTCAGTCTGTGTGCGATCATAATGATCGTTTTTTCTTTCGTCAGTGCATCCACAGCCTCCACAAGTTCTTTCTCATTCTCAGGATCTACATTCGCAGTTGCCTCATCAAGAATAATGATCGGTGCATCCTTCATAATCGCCCTGGCAATGGAGATCCGTTGTTTTTCACCACCGGAAAGCGTGGCACCGCCCTCTCCGATCACGGTATTATATCCATTTGGAAGTTTGCTGATAAACTCGTGACAGCAGGCTTTCTTTGCTGCTTCCACCACTTCCTCATGACTTGCATCCTGACGCCCGAACTTAATATTATTCTCAATTGTATCTGCAAAAAGATAGACGGACTGAAAGACAAATGCAAAATTATTCATCAGGCTGTTCATGCTGTACTCTTTTACATTTACACCGCCAAGGGTCACTTCTCCGGAATCCACATCCCAGAATCTGGCAATCAGATTACAAAGTGTAGATTTACCTCCGCCAGACGGACCAACGATTGCTGTCGTTGTTTTTTCTGGGATAGAGAGTGATACACCATCAATAATCTTCCGCTTATCGTAGGAAAATGTAACATCTGAAAGTCTGATATCATAGTTTTCCGGCTGTATCTCTTTGCCGTCGATATCCATCGTATCCAGTTCCAGAATTGCATTTGCTTTGTCCACACATACACTTACCACATGTAAGAGGGATGAGTAATTTCCTGTACATTCCAGACTGGCATAAAGCATAAATGCTGAGATTGTCATACCAATGGCATAAACCGCACTCATAGTTCCATTGATATAAAAATATGCACTGCATGCCACAATTACGGCTCCTGTTATCTTCGTTATCACGCTTTGCAAAAAATGATACGGGACAAATACCATTTCCATCCTAGTATTGATTTTGGCACTCGCATCGTTTGCATCATTTAATCTCTTTGCCTGTTTTCCAAGCAGATTGTAGGATTTCACTTCTGAGATTCCCTGAAGATACTCCATGATCTGACTTACGAGTTCTGTATCACATACCACCTTTTGTTCCGAATCTTTTTTCCCTGCATTCTGCATCATAGAATTTACACCAAAGAAAATCAGGACTCCAGCTGCAGATATCAGTCCGATTCTCCAATCAAAAACAAGCAGCATAAGGATGATCATCAAAGTCTCTAAAATCCCCTGCGTTGTCAGCATAACCACCCTGGCCGCTATATCTCCTAGTGATTCCATCGTATTGGTTGTCACCGAAGAAATTTCCCCAATACTGTTGGAATTAAAATATCCCATCGGAAGGTAACGCAGATGCTCTGCAATTTTGATTCTCGTAAAAGCACTTGCATTATAGCCACCTTCTGTCTGAAGTACCGTAGAACTTCTCTTACATATAACAGCAATCACAATCGCAATGACCATAATGGCTAAGGAACCTCCGATATATTTTCCTATCGGTTTTCCACCAAGCAAACCAATCAATATGTACATAATGGCTGGTATCTTCATTGCAGATGCAAGTGCTTCTACAAGCCCAATGACCATCGACAGTTTGAATTTGTTTCCATTTTCCCTCCCTGAAAATCGAAAGAATTTCGCCAGAATCTCAAACATATCATTCGCCCTCCTTTACGGTATCTTTTACTGAAATATGGGCATTCCACATTTCTTTATAAAGCGGGCATGACACCAGAAGCTGCTCATGCGTGCCATGTGCTGTCACGTTTCCATCATTTACCACAAAGATCTGGTCACTGTCATTAACGGTAGAAAGCCTGTGTGCTATGACGATCAGTGTCTTTCCGTCCACCAGTTTTGCAATGGATTTTTGTAATATAGCTTCGTTTTCCGGATCGGTGTAGGCAGTTGCCTCATCTAAAATGACGATCGGTGCATCCTTTAGCATCGCCCGGGCAATCGAGATACGCTGTCTCTCTCCTCCCGACAGATGTCCACCGGCACCGCCTACAACGGTATCAAATCCATTTTCTAACTGCATGATAAATTCATAACAGCCGCTCTTCTTTGTAACCTCAACCACCTGTTCATCCGTAGCGTTTGGATTTCCCTGTCTGATATTTTCACGAACTGTCTCATTAAACAGATAATTGTCCTGCGCGACATAGGCAATTTTCCGGTTGAAATCTGTAAGTGCCAGCTCTTTTACATCAACCCCACCGATTTTAATGCTGCCGGAATCCACATCCCATAAAGATGCGATTAGCTTTGCGATAGTTGACTTTCCGCTTCCGGAAGGTCCAACAATTGCATTTACAGTCCCTGCTTTCAGTTCCATATTTACTCCATGCAGGATTTCTTTGTCGTGATAGCCAAACCTTACATTTTCAAGAATGATGGAATTATCTTTTGGAACATCTTTACTTTTATCCGGACGTTTTAACTCCGGCTGTTCTAAAATACCTGCTATCTCATCAACGATCACTCCGATTTTCCCAAGGTCATCTGTATAGGAGCCCACCGTGATCAGAGGCCCGACAATTCCCAGTGAGAGAATGATACAAATGACAAAATCAGATAACTCTAAGGTTTTATTCGATACATAATAGGCTCCAAAAGGCAATACTGTAAGAAGTGTATACGGTGTCACCACCATCATCAATGCATGATAGACAGAACATCTTCTCATCCATGAAATGAAAGAATCCGCATATTTCCTTGCCGCTTTTGTAAATTTAGCATAAGAGCTTTCTGTCTTTCCAAATGCCTTTATGACCTCTATTCCGTCAATATATTCTACCGCAGCATCATTCAGCTCCTTTGTGGTCTTAACCGTCCTTTCAAAACTTGGCTTATAATCCAGCATCATTCCAAAATATGAGAAAAGTCCAACAACAATCGGAACTAAAGACCAAAGTGCCAGCCGATAGTCTGTCAGGAAGAAATAAATCAGGATTACAACCGGTGCAAGCAGATTGGAGGTAAATTCTGGTACTATGTGAGCCAGAGTTGTCTCGATACTGTCAATTCTTTCCACCATGATATTTTTAAAAGTACCTGACGGTGTATCTTTCACATATCCAAGAGGTACCCTGGCAAGCTTGTCGCAACACGCTTTTCTTATATTTGCAAGTACCACAAAAGTTGCTTTATGTGACAATGACGTTGAAAGTGAATGAAACAGTTCTGCGATCACAAACGACAGTGCGATCAGGACTGCTTTTATCAGATATTTTTCAAACTCCTTTTCACCGTTTAAAAACAGTTTCACCACATCCGCAATTATAAAGTACGGAAGAATCTTAAAAATAACATTTCCTATTGCGAGCAATACACTCCACACATAGGCACTTCTTTTTTGTCCAGCCCATGTCAGTATCCAGCTGACTGCTGACTTTTCTTTTCTTTCACACGTATTCACTCCTTGTTATAGTTTTAATTTTGTTAGTTATCCCTAACCCTTGTATAATAAAATAGGTGGCATGCCGGCATCAGCACCTGATATTATTTTCTTAAAATGTACCTTTCTGAATCGTAAGCCTAAAATTTAACGTTCCATAATCGCTCCCAGCCACCGGTATTGAATTCCCGAAGCTTGTGCACATTTCTCTTTGCAGTTTCCTTATCTATATCGTGCTCAATGATCTGAAATATAGATGAAAAAAATCCAGTATAGATCATATGCATGAGGCTTTCCCCGACAATCGGTATTTCAATTCCATCCTCCTTCATTTTCTTCACATATTCCAAACTGGATCTCATTTCCCTGTCTACCATATTGTGTATGAATGTCTCAAACTTTCCACTGTCTCCACATTTCAGCAATAATCGGAAATTATCATAATGCTCATAGATATAGTCAATCATCTGATCCATTCCGTCGCCGGATGTGTCCGACATATTACTGGTCTGTTCTTTGGCAGAAAGCTTTTCAAAATCCTCAACTACACGGTCGTAGATCTGATATATATGTTCTATATACGGATCTGTCAGTGCATCAAAAAGCGCCTCTTTTGTCGGATAGTATTTATAAAAGGCACCCGTTGTAAGTCCGGCATCCTTTACAATATTTCTTAAAGATGCCCCGGAAAAGCCATCTTTTAAAAAATGCTTTCTGGCTGTATTTAATATATTTTTCTCTGTATCTTCTGCTTTTGTCGACATCTTTTTCTTATTCTCCTGAACGTCTCTTCGAAAATATAACAGCGTTATATAGTACTGTTATATTTTAACTCATTCTATTCATTTGTCAAGTATACTTTTTAGATTTTTCACAACTATTTTTCTCACCACACTCTGCAGTAAATGAGAAAAAAGAGACCCATACCATAAATGATATGAGTCTCAAAAAAGCCTATAAAATCAAGCTTTCTATTTAGAATTTGCCCTCATCAGCAGCCTATTCGATGGAAACGGCAACTGCTACTGTAGCACCAACCATTTTATTGTATATTGTCACGGATGAATTGCCGACCGTGTTTACGAGACAATTTTGTCGTGTTAACACGACATTTGTATCAGCTTCTGCAACGAGCTTTGCCTTTGTACTTCCTGCCGTTCCCCTGAGTCTCTGGTGCTTCCATCTTACGATGTACCCTTATATCTCTTCATTAAAAATAATACTATTCCTGTAAACAAACATAACAATGCTATCAACAAAATCCCCAGTAATGGGAATTTAAAAATATATCTCCACGAATCAGTAAAACACTGATGAAAATTCGAAAATTCAAATCCCTGATACATTTTTGCAAACAATGGCATCAACAAAGAAAGTATTAAACCTGTAATAATAAGCCCTGTCGCAACACATTTCCAAGCTAAATTTTTATTCTCTATTTTAGGACTTTGATGACTTTTTGCATTGGTATCAATATCATCATTCATAAGATAATCCAATGAGCAGTCAAAGTATCTTCCAAGCTTAACCATATTCTCCATATCAGGAATTGTTCCCATCTCCCATTTAGAAACAGCCTGTCTGGATACATTCAGTTTTTCTGCCAGTTGTTCCTGTGATAATCCATTTTGTTTTCTTAACTTCTGTAATTTTTCAGCAAATGTCATATCTTGCATCTCCTCCCTCTATATTTATGTATTATTATAATACATTTTTCATTCATAACATCTACCAACTTGACCTTGCAAATCCGCAATTTGAAATTACTTTACTTGAAATAATACGATTTATGAATAATTTGACTCCAATAAAAATGGTGTATGCCATACCCACTAAGTAATGCATACACCATTAAATTACATTAGAAATTACTTAAACTCAATAATGGAATGTTCTATCATTTTTGTAATTTATTTCTATACTCGCTTGGTGTCAATCTATATTTTTCTTTAAAAACACGATTAAAGGTTCTAAGACTTCCAAAACCACTGTCCATCGAGATTTCTGTCAGGGTATCATCTGTAGTTTCAATTCTCTGACAGGCATACCCCAGACGCGCCTCATTCACATATTGATTAAAACTGCTGTGAAATGTCTTTGAAAACAATCTGGATAATGAAAATTTGCTCACGCCAAGGTCATGTGCCATTCCATCAAGCGATATACTCTTATTAAAATTGGCAGAAATATATGATACGGTACGGTATATTATATCATCGCTGCCAATTTTGCTCTTTTCCACCAATTTCATCATCGGAATACATCTTGCTAGTATAATCTGTAAATAAGCTTGAACAACCCATATATCATTCTGCTTGGTATCTATTATGGATTCCACTGCTCTGTACACTTCATCCGGAATAACATCACTTTTTACAACAGGATATTGTGGAGCCTTATTCCGCAGTACATTTTCAAATCTACCAAAAATCATTTGTGGAGCATTAATAAAAACCGCCTCATTGACTTCTGACGAAAACACCTGATAATGATGTATAACATCAGGAAATACTACTCCTATATCACCTGTTTCCATGTGATACAACTCCTGTCCTACACCAAGCTCTAATGTTCCTTTCGTAACGCATACAATTTCCATTGCATTATGCAGATGTGGTGGCTGGTGCCGTGGCTTCCGCTTTACTGCAATAATCTCTTCATTTGTGTTTTCATACGTTAAATGCACTCAGATCATCTCTCCCATATTATACGATAATTATTCAATTCCTTTTTCTCTTCTAAGCTTTTCATTTGCAGCTTCTACATTCATCTTTGAAAGAAGAATTGTAATAAGAATCTCAAATACAAATGGTAACCATAAATACATTACCTGAAGCATAGTAATTGCAGATGTCGGCTGAGTCGCATTTGTACCTACATAACCACTGATTTCAAGCAGCCATCCTACAATAGCTGTTCCAATTCCACCACCAATTTTGATTCCAAGTGATGTGCATGAATACATAGTTCCATCTACTCTCTTTCCCTGAGTCAGGTAAGTATACTCAGAGCACTCGGCAATTACTGCATTCATGTCTCCCTGCCAAGTCCCTGTCCTAATGCTGCAACTGCAGTAAACAGCATCATCAGTGGAACGCTTCCCATGTATCCTGCTACAATCACAAGTGCTCTTGCTATCGTAGCCAGAATATATCCACGTTTATTAAGCTTATACATTCCTTTCCACTTTCCGACAAGAGTTGGTGTGAAAATAAGTGCTATTATAAGAGGAATATTTACAGCCCACGCAAATACACCAAACAGATTTTTATTCTTAAGAACCCATGTACAATAATAAATACCTGCACCAATCATAGCACTGTATAACTGCTGCAAAATATAAGTTCCACAAATCATCATATAGTACTTATTCTTAACAAGTAGCTTAAATGCCTGAACAAGACCATACTTCTTTTCTTCATCGTTCTCTATTCCGGAGTTAAGCTCCTTTTCCGGAAGCTCCTTAACCGACAATCCTGAAATCGTATTTACTACAAGACCTATCAAAGCATAAATAATAGCTACGAATCTCCATGCAGCAGCACCTCCACCGCATACATCAACAAATGCAACTGTTATAGACTGAATTATCAGACTGGTTGAAAAGGCAAAAATAAAACGGTAAGAGCCCATCTGTACACGCTCTTTGCTGTTCTTTGTTACCAGCGAAGTAAGTGCAGAATATGCAATATTATTTGCTGTATAAAATACACCATTCAATAATGTATATGCTATAAAGAACCATGCATACTGAGCAGTCCTGCCCCAACTTGTAGGAATTGCAAAAACTGCTACAAGTGTCAAAGCACAACCTATATAGCCATAAATCATCCATGGCCTTGCTTTTCCAAGCTTTGTATGTGTTTTATCAATAAGTGAACCAAAGAAAACATCTGTAAAACCATCAAATAATTTAGATGCTGCGATTAATGTTCCAACGATTCCTGATGCAAGTCCTATAGTATCTGTAAGATATACCATAACAAAGGATGTCAGGAATGCATATACTACATTTCCTGCAATATCACCGGAACCATAACCAATTTTGTTGTACCACTTTAAGTACGTCTTTTCTTCCATGAAAAACCTCCAATTAATTACTTTGTTTTATCTTTAACAGCTATACTAATTTTATATATTTGTGCAAATTTTGTCTATAAACATAATAGGCTGTAATATGCACAAATGATACACTTTTTTAAAACAGGTGTTTTTATGATAAAATACACTCAAATCCTCATAAAATCGTGAAACTATCATACTTAAAAACCTCCTTAACAGTTGTCCTACTCTATATAAATATTACACTCTAAATCAACCTTTGTCCATAAATATAAATAGACAAAACATGCATAAAATGCTACAATACAAGCGGAGGTATATAATGTATATTAACACGGGATATTTGAATCATTCACATAAAGATTTTAAAGATAAAAGCCGCCCTCTGATTGTAGGAAGCTGCGGAACCTATCGCCTGTCACAGCATCCTAAGATGCCTACATACAGGCCCAGAGGAAGACTGGATTACCAGATTATATACATATCATCCGGTCTTGTTCATTTCCACTTTGACAATCCTGAAAATGAGACAATCATTCCAGCAGGACATATAGTGTTATTTCGCCCAAAAGAGCTTCAAAAATATGAATTTTATGGTAAGGATAAGACTCAGATATATTGGCTTCACTTTACCGGAAGCGACGTAAAAAACACTTTAAGAAAATACGGATTTACAGACAATAAAAGAGTCTTTAATGTTGGAACGTCTCTTGAATATGAACAGGTTTTCAAAAGGATTATTACAGAGCTTCAAAGATGTCAGGACAATTATGAGGAAATGCTCATGCTTTTGCTACGACACCTTTTGATTATATTTAACCGTAAAATAACAACTGAGCATGTAATCAGAAATGAATTCCTTGACAGCCAGATGGATACAGCAATTACATATTTCAATACAAACTACAACCGCGCTATTAACGTGGAGGAATATGCTTCATCAATTGGTATGAGCATAAGCTGGTTTATCAGGAGCTTTCGGAAATATACAGGTAATACACCAGTACAATTTCTCACAGCACTAAGGATGACAAACGCACAGGTGCTGCTTGAAACAACATCCTACTCTATAAACGAGATTGCAGGTATTGTCGGATACAATAATCCACTATACTTCAGTAGATTGTTCCATAAACAAAAAGGATGTTCTCCTTCTGAATACAGAGCCAGAAATACATAATAAAATCGAGTAGGAGGCGGTGGCTAACCGCTGTCCTCTCACAGCACCGTACGTACCGTTCGGTATACGGCGCTTTCAATAGTTGACGTGCACTGACTGATAGGCTGTGGCTAAATCATAAAAGCCGCTG
>ENA-OQJH01000237-OQJH01000237.1-human-gut-metagenome-genome-assembly--contig:-NODE-237-length-32767-cov-3.984161_pt1 | contig 32767 bp, 28 predicted proteins | sample MGYA00242597_ERZ504763 | MGnify/ENA primary metagenome ERZ504763 (study PRJEB26092, sample SAMD00036359) | human gut metagenome | host: Homo sapiens | study: EMG produced TPA metagenomics assembly of...
GTAGGGCTTGGATTGGGGTCTGTTTGGGTATTCTGCTGTTTCAGCTACGTTTTCTCGGCTTTTTCCGGCTTTTTGGCTTGATTTTGGGAGCTGTTTTGGGGATTTCTGCAGTTTCAGCTACTTTTTGCCGGTTTTTTTCCGGCTTTTTGGCTGAGTTTGGGTTGTTTCTTCTCCACCTCGTCGGTACGAAGTCTGAACTGCCTCTTTTAGCATTCTGGCCTGCGCATCTTCTGTGATTCGCTCATGTTTCTCGAGTCCAATAATTCGATCCAACAGGTAATACCAATATTGACTGGACATAATTCCTGAAGAGGAGGAGTGTTACCTCATTTCTTTGTAAAATGTTCTTCGACTGTTTTGTCTAGGGCTTTCTGCTTCTTTCTGCAATCTGGCAAGCTTCTCCGACATCGTTTCTGCCTTGTCCATTGAAGTATCTGTGTCGCCATATTCCCGGTGACAAGAAAGATATATCTTATAAAATTTCCGAACCGGATGATGAAAACAGAGTTTAAAGCACGACCGTTTTACCTTTCAAAGTTTCGATTTTGGAGCTCATTTCCTTATTTCACCAGCATCTCATATGTAACCCCATACTTCTGCGCAATCTCGCTTGCATAAGATTTTCCTTCCGGAGCGCCACTTCAATCTGATAGGAGCGCTCTGTTCCCTTCATGTGCACGATCATGGAAACGCTTTCCCATCTGTGTGCTCTGCATTCTGCTGCTCTTCATTCATTTCCTCCACATCAAATGCCAGCTTATGCATATGTGTATTATAAATGGTCCTCATTCCCTTATGTAAAATTGCCCTGACACTGTCCTTGGCAATGTAGTATCCCTCTTCAAACGAAGTGGTAGAAAATGATTCATTCATCAAAAGCAGACTCCTGCTGTCAGCCTCCTCATAGATTGCCTTAAAACGCTTACATTCTTCCCCAAGCCTTCCTAAATCCAATGTCTTGTCCTCATCTGCCGGGAAATGGGTGTAGATACCTGTAACAGGGGAAAATGTAAATGCTTTTCCCGGAATATATATGCCACCCTGCGCCAACACAAACAACTGCCCAACAGCCTGTGTAATTGTCGTCTTTCCCCCTCGGTTGGCACCTGTTAAGATATACACTCTCCTATTCCGGTCGAAATCCATATCATTCGGTACAATATTCCCGGACTCCTCTGTCTCAAAACAGCTAAGCTTTAAATTGTAAATTCCACGTGCCTGCATCATATACGGATCAGATTCATTTTCTCCCTCTTTATATACAGAAGCTTTAGCAAAGGTAAAGCCCTGTTCCTGCAATTTTTGGATGTACTCCGCCCATTTGATATAGTAAAGCAGCTCCGGAATCAAGTCTGTCATGTCGGTAATGGTAATAGAAACATATTTGTTCAGTACTTCTCTGACTCTTTTCACCATATGGGAAATCATATGGTTGACGATTCGGTCTGTATAACGAGTCACATCCTTTGCCTGATCTCCCTCGGGAAGCTTCACAATGCCACCCCGGCTTTCCGACCGCATAACAGCTGTATCCATCACCTTCTGCATATGAGTGCTAATCACCGCATCTGCATTCACATCAAACGGTTGAAATTTGAAATTCTTTTTCCATATGGTATCCTCATTGATCCGATCCTTTGACGCAATATGGTCATAAAAATTGCCCAGGATTCCGGACTTTGTAAAATATTTGCTGTTTACAGATATCAGACCGATTCCGTCCGCTTCAAAGCGGTCATTCAAATTAATACCTACCGTAATGCTCTTAAGCTGTGAAGTGTCCATTTTCAGTTCTGAGATATCTTTTTTCAGTTCTGCAAATCCGTTGTCCGCATAGATTTTCTCCACATAGGCTTTTAAACCCAGAAAGCCTGCGGAATGAATGTCCGAAGCTGCCAGACATGTATGAATCGCATCCACACACTTGATATAATCATTAAGCTCGTCCAGCCGATGCAAAAGATCCCAGATGCAGGCACTCTCATCATATTCCCGGTTAAAGCTACCGTACTCCCTCAGAAAGCTGATGCGCTCGAGTATTTCCATAAGGTCATCACGCATTTTTTTCTGTTGAAGGACATCCTCGAAAATATCGCAGCGGTACTGCGTCACCGCCGGATCTGCATACATACGCGCCATCACGTTTTGAATGTAGTTCTGCTCCCGCTCCTTTGCTGACAGCTTTTTACAGATTTGATCCATCCCCAGATCATGCATAGTCACATCACTCAAGGTCCGGTATTGTGCATTTGTATCCGGGTATAATAAACTGTATTTTTTCTGACTCATAAGCTTGTCCTCTCCTTCTGATCTAATATGCAATTTTGAACGAAATCCGTATAATGTAGCTTCCCCCATTTTAACACGGAAGATAGAGTGCAGAGCGGAGACCTTGAACCACGGGCGCCTGCTCTACCACAACCGAAGCCATGCGGAAGATGGGTTGCAAGACGTCTGGGGACGTCTGTTCTGCAACGACCGTAGCGGAGCGGAGACCTTGGACCATGGGCGCCTGCCACGCAACAACCGAAGCCTTGCGGAAGACGGGTTGCAAGACGTCCGGGGGGACGTCTGTTCTGCAACGACCGAGCCGGAGGCGAGACCTTGAACCATGGGCACCTGCCCCACAACAATCGGAGCCATGCGGAAGATGGGGCGCAAGACATCCGGGGGATGTCTGCTCTGCGCCGACCGGAGCGGAGCGGAGACCTTGGACCCATGGGGACAAGGTCCGCTTCCGCTTCTAAAATCAAAAAGGGCTAAGCCCTAAGGCTTAACCCTTTTTAATTTTATAATGCGGAAGATGGGACTTGAACCCACACGATTGCAATAATCACAAGATCCTTAGTCTTGCTCGTCTGCCAGTTCCGACACTTCCGCATATATTTGATTTTCTGTCGCTTGTCTCACGCGACTTTGATATAATATCAAATCAACCAAATATGTCAACACTTAATTTCTATTTTTACATATATTTTTTCATTTATTATGCATTTAAGCTAGTCCAGCCCCGCCTTTATCCGGTCCTGTATATTGACCAGACACTGTAGGATAACAGGAATATCATCAATCCAGTGTTTCTTGTTCATGTATTCAAGCTCCATCACGTAGTTCTTGCCTTCTATATTGTAATTAAAATGTAGCCAGTTCCCCTCATGCGTTGATTTTACTGGGTTTAACTGTATACAAAACTGTGTTTACTGTTACTATCTTTCATTCTTTTCCAAAATAGCTTTGAAGCATAGGCCACATTATTTTCATATATGACACAAAGCTCAGCTCTACTTGTGCTTCATTAAACCATCCAACCATAAAGCTATTTATCTCTTCAAATAATACTTTTGAAAGTTTCTGAATAATAATTGTGTTATCCACTTCTTCAGTATAATCTTTCGCATACATTTTACATATAGAACGCACTCCAAAATAATTATATAGCACACCTACCGTTGTTTTTAATGCTTCAATATCTCTTGGAAAATCTGTTCTATTCATCATATTCACTACTAATTGATGTCTTGAGTTTAGGTAATTCCTAACTGTACTATTACCTATTTCAACATCAACTGTAAATGAAAAATCTTGAGTTTGTATACTATCTGCTCCTAACATTATCATCAATTCAACTTGTGCTGCATGATATTCTGTATAACCAGACAAAGCCATATATTTCCAAGAATCTTGCTTTGCATACATTTCCGTATCTAAAATATGCGTAAATTCATGAAACACAATATACCTTGGTATTTCCGAACTTTTGCATATCCTTAATATATGTTCATCTGTTTTCGTATTATAGTAAGCTTGGGCGGCTGAAGCGAATCCTGCTGCATCGCTTTCCTCAACATTAATTTCAAAAAAATCTATCTTATACTGTGGTAATTTCTCAATTTCCATAAACTCAATATATTCTTTTTCATATTCTTTAATTAAATTTTTAATTTGTATTTCTGTCATATTGTTTTATACCTCATATCAAAGTTAGCATTTCACTTTTAGTATACCATAAAACAATCCCATTCTCATTCTATATATTTTATCCTCAACGATGAAAAGATGTGTCTACACACATCTCTTCCATCTCATTATTTTCAATGTTATAAGTTCTTAATAAAATTCAAATCCTGTTTCCGTAATGCCTTCTGTAACTTTTCGTTCTTTCTCTTCAGTTCCTTATTTTCTCTGGTTAGAGCTGCTACCTTCTGGTTCAGCAGTTCAATCTGTTTTCCATCGCCATGTTCAGAATTTCTCTTCTTGGATCTATCATTCCGGCCTGTTGCTCTACTGCTTGGTTCAATGTATCTCGGACGGTTGGATTTTTATAAAAGAATCCTCTCGACAATCCGGTTTTCTTCATCAGCTTTGGAACACTGATACGTTCTTTATTTGCCAGCATATCTTGTATTGCTTGCAATGCCAGTTCAATTTTCTCTTTACTTTTTCTCTGATTTTCCTCAATCATCTTGTCGTATTTGCTCATATTCTTCACCCCATCCTGCCAGACTCATATATATGATGTCACTCATCATCTGTCTTACTTCTCTGGTTTCGTCTGCCATTCTTTGATTGCTCATTTTCCGGTAATGCTGTACATTATTCAGTCTTTTATGCCCCAATAGTCTCGCTATCGTCCAGTCATCCAGATGCATTTCTGTAAGTTTGACGCCATAGTAGTGCCGGAACATGTGCGTTCCAAACCCGAATAATTCGCCATGATCATCTTTCAACTGCTTTTCCTGTATCATGGACATGACTTTTGTTTTTATAGCCATATACTGCATCGGGCGGTCAGGTTCTTTTTCATTAACAAATATGTATTCTGTATCACCGAACTTTTCCTGTGTATATTCAATAGAACTCTGTAACAGTTTTGCAAGTTCTTTACTGATCGGTTTTTTATATCTTTTAGTTTTAACTTGATATATTTCAATCATATCTTGGCCATTTTCTCTCGTCAGACAATCTGGTCTCAGTGTAAGGGTATCTGATATCCTAGTTCCAAGCATCTGATGTATCAGAAGACATCTTGCAATCTGTACATCCATCTGTGTAATTTCCGCATTCAGTCGTTTCATTTCATCATCAGAATACACTCTAAATTCTGCATTTACTTCCGGTGGAATATCCGTATTAATAAATAAATGCTCCAATCTTTCATAGCTGTAAATTTTTCCGATTGTCTCTAACTGTCGTCTTAATGAAATTACATAAGAACTATTCGCACTATGGGAAGTATCTTTTGTTGACAGATGTATCAAAAATTCTTCCAACACTTCTCTGTCTATTTCACTGCAGCTTTTTATTTTGGAATACTCTTTTTGGAGATATTCTGAGAATATCCTCATTATTGTCAGTTCTCCCTGTACAGTTCCTATTGCTTCATACTGTAGATTCATATAAACAGCTTTCTTACATTCTTCCCGGATATCTGGCTGATATATTTTTCTGAAATCCAGTGTTTTTACATTATAAATTGGATTGGATCTGATTTTAATATCCAGATTTTTTAGTTCCCAAACATCTTTTTCTATCTCATCCCGTAAATCTTCTGGCTCTAAAAATTTCAGTACGTTTCTGAAATATAATATCGTCACTGCTTCGCCATAGCTTACTGTACCATACACACTCTTCTTTTCTTTTACAATAGTTATTCCCTGTTCTAACATCCAGCCTTTTAAAAGTGATATCCATTTTTCTGGATTTCTATCTCCAAGGCTTTTGATTCTCCGATTTATTCTGCTGTTCAAAAACTTTGCAATATGATTATAAGCTGTTCGATCCTGAATCAATGCTCTAACGTTCCGTTTTTGCAGCGATACATAATATAACCTCGAAACTCTTCCTTTAATTCTTGCGTTGGAAGCAACGTTAAATCAAATTTTCCATTATCCTTACGTGTCCCTGTTTCTTGTAAATTGGGGAAATCGCTGAAGTATATAATATCATTTTCCATCTTTTTCCTCTTTCTTTAGCCATGATGCTAAACTACTTCCTTGCATTTCAAAGAACTCATCATTTGCTTTTGCAATCCTTTGCGGCATATAATCAATATACTGTCTTGTCATCTCTTCATAAGTATGTCCAAGATAATCCCTGATACTTTGCAGTGATACATGACTGTCATAAAACATAGTTGCTACTGTATGTCGATAATCGTGTGATTGAAATAAATATTCTCCATTTGCAATCTTATTTTCCCGGCACGCTTCTATCATCTGAGTTCGGAATGTACCATATAGACAAGCACCACCTCTGCTGTTTTTAAAAATGAATTCTTCAGGCTGAATTTCATGTTTTTTCAAGTATACTTTCATAATCTGATAAAGTGCCTGTGGGATTGGAATCCTTTTATAATTCTTCATTTTGACCTGATACACCTGAATCCAATAATCCTCGCCCTGCTGATAATAAGCATTTCCTTTCAATGTACACACTTCACTCGCCCGTAATCCTAGACACCACAGATGTAGGAACATACATCGTAATCGCTCTGGAAAAAGATATAATTTTTTCAAAATTTCCATATATACTGTTTCCTCAACGCTACGATCATGATGTACTATTACTTCTTTTTGTTGGAAATATTCAATTCGGAATGGCATTCTTGTAATATACTGTTTAACTTCCATGAATTTATAAAAATGACCGATACCGAAAATTCTTTCATTAAATCCCTTTGCCTGTATTCCCCGTTCTCGCAAGCCGTCTGCATACTTTTTTACTTCTGCGACAGTTGCATGAATCGCCAGTATCTTTTCTTGTTCCAGCAGTTCAATAAAATTTCTAATACATACAAATCTTCGTACAATCGTGCTGACTGCCTGTCCAGTAATTCCCAGTTCATATTTCATGTATGCCTGTAAAATTTCTCGATTCTGTATTTCCTTGACTTCCATAAAAGAAATGCTAATTAAGGATTTACTTTCGTCTATCCGATGTTTTCCAAGATGTAATCGTTCCAGATACCATACATTTGCTTCCCATTGGATCTGTTCCTGCTGCATAAACGCATCTCTTCTGCATTCACCTAAAATACTTCGTTGACTCGTTTCGGGAAAATTCTTTAAAATAGTTTCCACTTGTTCCATTTCCAGCAATCCAATATCCGTAATATTTAACTGAACACAAGAATCATAAAGAAGTTTTAAGGATTTTAACCTGACATTTCTATAAGCCTTAGACATTGAAGTATTGGCAATGATACGACTCAACGTATAAAAAATTTGTTTCTTTAAAACTTCTGAACAATTTTGTGTAAAATCCCACACCAATAGGTTTGTTTTATAAGAAGTTTCAAAGGTCTCAGCTATTTCCTTTTCCGGATAATACTTCAGAAAATAAATTTTATTTTGATATTTCCATTCATATATCCGCTTTCCATTTAGCGTCTGCATTTGTTGATAGATATGTTGTTGTTTTACCGTATCATATATTTTCAAATAGAAAGATACAATTTGTGATCGTATCTGTCCTCTTAAATATTGTTCATACGAATTTCGCAAAGGATAATCCATTTCTTCCAGATGCCAGATTTTTCTATCTGCCAAGAACTTTTTCAATTTGTTAATTCTTGAATCGCTTTTTATTCCAAGTGCATCAATTTCTGAATATAGTTCCTGCTTTTTCTTCTCAATATCTACTTCAGATTCTGTTATGTGTTCTGCCTGTTGCAATAAATATATAGGTATTTCTCACACCTCCCTACTCCAGCAGACGTTCCGCCCCATAAATAGCAGTGTGTTGTGCATAAAACTCATTACTTGCTTCTATCAGTTCATCATCCAGCCAGTCCAGATACTTTATAGTCGTATCCAAATGTTTATGCCCCAATGCCTGACTGATCATTTCCAGTTCCCATCCTGCCTGCTTTCGCATATTTGCAAAATAGTGACGTAACATGTGGGGTGTGATTTTAACTCCGGTTTTCTTTTCCATTCGGTCCAACATATCATATACACTGTCCACTCTTAATGGCTTTCCAATGTTCTCACCCATGATATTCACAAACAGGTAATCCTGATGTTGCAGGATTTTCCGATATTTTGCCAGATAATCCATGAGAAATTCAAACGTATCATTACTTATCTTGGCACTTCTGTATTCCGCATTTTTGGCTCTCGCTTCATTTTCATTATCTTCCCGGAAGCATACCCTTATCATGTGATTCCTATAATCAATATCTTTGACATATTTTACTCCCAGTAGTTCCCCAATTCTGTATCCGGTTTCTGCTAACATAAGTAACAGAAGCTGATCTCTTCGGTTCGTACAGGCCTGTAAAATTGTAATAATCTGATTTTCTTTTGCTGTTCTCCCACGATGTTCCTCTTCCTTCAGATAGGCTTTAAAAGAATGATTCCGCAGTACCTTTTTTACTCCCACCTGATTAACCGCTATAATCTGGTTATACGATAAGGTTTTGAGACTTCCGTACTGTTCATATTCTGCCTCTATAAATAAATAGAACCTGAACACATCTTTTAAGTATGCGTTGCAGGTTCCTTCATTCGGACACTTCTTTTCTCCAGCCGTTTGCTCTGTATGGTTTCCGGCTTTAAGCAGTATAAAAATTCCACAAAGTGTTCTGTCTGTTTTTCATAATCTACTGATAGACTTCTGTGAGTTCCATTTCTTTCTCTGCCATATATTTCATATAATAGCAGATTGAAAATGCTGTGCGTTTCACTGTATTTGGTGAACGTTTACATTTAATCTTATGCATTAGATATTTACTTGGCAGTTCTTCAATACTCATTGTTTCCAGATTTCTGATGAAAAATATTTTTCTGTTCCATCTTTTATCGTTTCCACCTTGTATATCATAAGCTGCCTCCTTTCCTCTAACGCTATACACAGTATACCCACTTCATGCCGAAATAGCTATTCATCAATACCAACAATCCCACCGAAAACGCCCTTGAAATACCACCAAACTTTTCGTGCAAAATCTGCTTTTTCTGTAGCAGAACCACGAACGGTTACAGGTAGTATTCCACGCCTTTCCGGTTTCGAATAAAGTGCTGGACATCCTTGATATCTTTTGCCATCTTGCAGCTCGGAAGCGCACACATTACTTCCTCATGATACCTGCCACCTTCTCCTGCACGCTCGTCTAAAATGGACACGACACAAGTATCTGTCTCGGTGCGGAGAGCACGTCCGAATCCCTGTCTTAGTTTTTTCTGCATGTCTGGAACAATCACTGCCTGAATATAATCTTTCAGGCTGGCATATTCCTTCTTCTGTGCTTCACTGATGGGATCAGGAACAGCAAAGGGCAGTTTTACTATAATCAGCGAAGATACCATATCTCCAGGGAAGTCTACTCCTTCCCAACAGGAGCCGGCTGCAAAAAGGACAGCATTGTCCATCTGTTTAAATCTTGTGATCTCTTCCGGTGAATGTCTCCACACCTCTATCATCGGGAACGGAATTTCATCCCTTAACATCTGGTAAACGTTTCCCATCAAATGATAAGATGTAAACAGCACTAGCGTATGCCCGTAAGTCGAACAGATCAGTGAATGGATATGGTCTGCTATCATCTCTGCCTCTTCCTGACTTTCTCTTCTGCATGTCTTCAAATTCTTTGGCAGATATAACAGACAGTTCTTCTGATATTCAAACGGGGAGTCTGCCACATATTCCCGGACTCTCCGCACTCTCTGTAATCCTGTCATTTTCCGAATGTGGGAAAATCCCTGTCCGGTTTTTAAAGTTCCGCTTGTCAGAATCGCTCCCATTCCTCTGCTCCATAACATCTGGTCCAGATACTGTGGAATCCGTCTGCTGGATGCACACAATATAATCCGGTGGTCATGGTCCTGCTTCAGATGCAGCACATACTTCTTATCCTGATGGAAAAAGCATTCCAGCACACTTTTGGTTTCTTCCAGCTTGTTTCTGATCCACTTTGGAATCTTCTTTTCTAATTTTTCTATGATCTTATTCATGGTCTGTATCCCCTCATATAAATACATTGCACACTCTTCTGTCATGTGGAATTCTTCTTTTATCCCATATCTGGTTCTGTGGTTTTCTCCTATGATGTCCAGCACCATCCGGATCGTCCCGGACAGTTTTCTTATCTCCGGGCCTTGGTACTCATTCCCAAGATAAAAGCAGATTTCTCGGATATCGTCATAACAGAGGCTCTTCCCAAACATCTGCTTTGCCGCATCCGGCAGCTTATGTGCTTCATCGACAATCAATGCTCGGTAGTCTTTTAATAACGGGCGGTAATCCTGCAGCCTGTGATAACCATCAGCCAGCAGATAATTGTGATTACAGATCTGAATGAACATTTCATGATCTCTGGAACGCTCCAGATACTGCTGATACCTGCATGAGCCTCTTTTCGGGCAGTCTCCCGAACAGAACTTCGGTACACTCACCATCCTTCTGTCAAACCCACTTAAGTTGGACACTTCGTCCATATCATAATGTTCTTTCAACGACAGCAGAGCTTCTTTCTGCAACGCATTTTTGTTTTTTTCTTCGATTGCAACGATTCGGTGCTCCAACCTCTCATCGCAGACAAAATGCTCTTTCCCTTTTCGTATCACAGCTTTAATAGGGGCCTGAATCGTCCCGTTCTCCTGAAGAATCCGGGAGAGAAAAGGGATATATTCTGTAAGAATTGCTTTCTGGAGTGCAATGCTGGAAGTGGATATCACGACCGGACGCTGCTCATAAGGGGAACATCCTTCTGCAAGGAGGGAATATTTTCTCATCAGAACACAGGCCACCAGATAGGCATACGTCTTGCCGATACCGACACCCGCGTCACACAGTGCTATGTTTCTTCCCAGCAGGTTATCCAGCATTTTGTGGCATAACATAATCTGTTCTTCCCTTACTGCCATTCCATGTTCCGGGAACAGCACTCGGAAAATAGTATCAATTTCTCGATGCGCTCTATTGAGATATTCTCTTGTGTAATACATAATTTGTTACCTGATATGCGTGCTGATATCACATCAATACGGCTGTAAAGGATTTCTCCCTACAGCGTATGTATCTGATATCAACGACACATTCTTCCTTGATTTCTTATACTTTTGATTTTTGGCGTTGTATTTGTCCTCGACTCCCCCATTGCCTTACGGGAACATTACAGGCGGATGCTTGGCATTGCACCGCTCACGGATTTTCTAAAAGTCTTGCTGATTACAACCCAAAGTCCATCCTCTGCTCACTGGCAGTTCCTATGTATCATTATCCCCTCGTAAGTGATCCTCGCAAAAGACCGCCACGGTCCTGTTTCAGTTAAAGATGATTCGCTCGAAACGAAAACGCCACAAAAGAACTCTGCCTCTCACTTTCTGGTCTAATTTCTTCCATGCCCTTTTCATCTGTCCTCGCGTCTTCCTGCCACGCTTCTACTTACGGGAACGTACCTGTAATGCTGGTATGAGGTTGTCAAAGTACACTGGCAAAATTTACCTGCCTATTAAATAGCCGACGAAAAACGCCATAATTATTCAATTTTGATAAATTTTTAATTTTTTCTCAAACGGTTTCTTTTGGTATAAATCGTCTGTTCTGCCATTCCCATAATCTTAGCAACTTCTCTTCCAGAATATCCCCATGTACTGAGTAAGAGGATTTCCAGTGTCTGATGCTCCGTTTCTTTCAATAGTTCATAGATTCGCTTATCACCTATGTGATCCAGAAGCTCCTTTACATCCCTTGCAAACAGCTCGCTGTCCTTTTCTTTTATGGAATCCATATCCTGCATCGTTTCATCCAGATGTTCCCGGTATCTGCGCTCTTCCAGAAAGTCTTCCCTGTCCATCTGGCGCAGCTTTTGGATCTTCTCTTCTTCCATTCCCAGTTCACGCAATTTCTTTTCTTCCTGTTCTTTCCAATAATTCCACTTTCGTTCTTCACTTGTCTTGTTATAAGCCATTTATCTTTCCTCCGATCTGATTTTTGATATAGAAATCAAATCGGAGCATGGCGGTGACCGGATAGGTACGTTATAATGTTCGAAAAATGTCGAAGAAAAAAATGCTGCAACCTTCTTCGATTACAGCACTTTTTTCCATCTTACGTGAATATTTCTTGTTGGTTCATAGGAGATTCCTTCTTTTTCTCATAATGAATAAAAGACTCTTGTCATCCATTATTTATTATAATTTTTCTACTATTACAATAGCTTTTTTAACAAGTTTTCTTGTCTTGGAGTTTAAAAGAAAGCTACCAGTTTTTTTTCCTCTGATAGCTTTCCATTCATTCTTATTCTGTTGGGAACATCGCTGCTTCCAACTTATTCATCTCTGTATCCAAAAGACCATATTTTCCTGAGTTATCTTTTTCCACGGATACGTTTACAGTAACAGCTTTTCCATATCTGTTCTTTTCAAGACTCTTCTGGACACTTTCTGTTAATACAGCTGCAAAGACTTCCGGATCATTTCCATCCAATCCCTGCTTTATTTTTTCATTGCTTACCTCTGTAGAGCTTTGTTGCAATGTCTGAAATACATTGGATGGTTCAACTTGTACACTTACTGTATAGACTCCATCCTCTTCTTTCACATCTTGTACTTTGTATTTTGCCAGTTTCTTTACTTCTGTCAGTTTTTCCGCATAATCAGCAATTCCTTTATCCGTAATGTTATCGGAATCATCAAATTGCTGTTGGATACTCTCATTAAAATCCTCTTCGATTTCTTTCTTGGCATCTTTTTCCGAGATTTCTAACAGATTCGCATAGTCCTTATATTCTCCATGATAGTGTGCATCAAGAGAACTTTGGACGTAGGATTTGGCATCAAAGTCTGGTTGTCTGGAGCAAGCTGATAACAATATACATACTATAATTCCTATACTTATGCACAAAACACAATTCTTCTTTTGCATATTCTCTCCTTCACGCTTTATTTATCTTCAATTTTTATCGAAAATAACATTTTTAAATACTGTTCTATTGACTCCTTTTGAACTTTTCTTTCAATATTATATGGAATGCACATAAAAAACTCCACATAACCATTATCAATAAAACTCAGCAATACTTCTCCATTTTCTGTTAAAAAATGTACATATTTTTTATTACATTTACTTTCAAATTTAATATTCGACATTTGCTTGTATATTTTTTTGTAATGATTTTTTATGCTTACTTCATCTGTACAATCAGTTCCATCACCTATCAAAAAAAGAAATATACAACTTATCATAATCTTCATTTCTATATGTCATATAAGAATCTGTATGACCATCACCAATATTTTTATAATGCTCATTTGGAATCGAATAACTAATTATTTTCCCCTCTAATGTTTCAAATCTTTCTGTTTCATCAATTCTAATTTCACATGGTTCAAACATTTTTTTTTATAAACAAGCCCAATTCATAATCCGACATTTCTATAAAATTAATATAATCTTTTTCTTCCGTTTTTCGCGAATATCCCCCTCTATTATTCCGTTCCCATCTTCTAATTTCTAATTCATCTCCATTTTGTTTCAAATCAATTCTTTGATAATTCTTGGAAAATGTTGGAAAACTTTTATATTTTGTTTGTTTCCAAAAATTGTTTAATTGAGATTCGTCTACTTTTGGGGAACTTTCTGCAATTTTTATTCCTTTTCTAATTGCACAGCCTATCTTATCTATTGTTTCTTCAGCCATAATTTCAATTGTAGGTTCGATAGAAATATAACATCCCATAAACCTTTCAATGGCATTAGGCACAATTAAGAAACCATATTTTTGATTATAATATACAGAAATCATATCCGTTTTCTCCTCTCTATTACTTAAGGGGAATAAAATATTCCCCTTAAGCTATTTACTTTGCTATTATTTTCCTACTGTAATAATGAGTTTAACACCTTTATCAATACCATGTTTTGTAGCATTATTAACTGCATTTATCTGAGCTTCGCTTAATGTTACATTTGGAACAACTACTTGTAATTGTCTACCCACTATTTCTTCCGCATTAACAAATTTACCATTAAATGTTTCTCCTATAAATCCTGAAACTTTATTAATGTCCTTGACAATTACCTTTTCCAATTTATTACCATTTTGATAAGTCTTTGCACCTAAGTCTCGGCTTTTAACACTAGTCACAACACCATTTTCTACTTTATCTATGGTCGGGAAATTGTGTCCCAAGTTATTTCCCATAGCTTTGTCAATAATATCTCCTCGCTCTAATGGTGGTTTTTCCCAAGTGCCTTCTGGCAATTTTGTTTCGGTTACTTCTGCAACTAATTTTTTAAACGATTTATCAATCCCATCATTATGGGTACTTCCTGCACTCCTTACTACATTCAAAAGTTTCCCAGCCCCATAACTAAGGCCACCCATAACGCCACCTGTCACTGCTCCTGCAATACCACCGACTAACGTATCTTTTGCTACTTGTTTCAGACTATTTCCAGACAAACCTGAATTCACTGCACTATATGAAGCTCCACCAATAGCTCCAATAACTGCTCCTGAAACCATCGCCGTTCCTAAGCCACCCATTGCTGGCAATGCTGCCAGAACTGCTCCTGCAGCCAAACCGCCTGTTGCAGCAACTACAAGACCAGAAACTGTAACCGCAGTTATACCAATGGCTACTTTTTTCACCGCATTCCAGTCTACTTTTCCAAGCTTATCTGTAATACGATTTGTTGTCGTACACATATGTCGTACCACTTCTGAGCGGATTTCTGCCGTTCTTTCTGAAACATAGGATTTGAAAGATGTATAAGTTTTTCCAATTTTCTGTACCCCATTGCTTACAGAACGAATAAACTGACTTCCTCTGGATGTGATCTTTTGATATGTACTGCTACTGGTTACACGATTTTTCACAGATTGATATGTCTGTTTTGCATGTTTAGCTGCATTTTTGGCAGTTTTTGCTACCCCCTTCACTGTGTTAACAATAGTTTTTGCTGCTTTCTTAGCTGTATTTACTACTGTTTTGACTACCTTTTTCGCAGTATTAACGATTTTCTTGCCGACACTCTTGACTGCTTTCGCTGCTTTTTTAGCTGTACTCTTAATCCTGCTCCACAATGAATGTCCTGTCGGATCACTGTAATTCAGCGGATTATTGGTCGTATAATCGTAGCGGTTTCTGGTCAATGGATTTTCTGTCGTTCCAAGGTCACTATCTTCAGTTGTAAAGGTTCCGTTCTCTGCGTTATAGTATCTTGCCCGCAGATACTGAAGTCCTGTTTTTACATTTGTGGACTCCCCATTGTAACCGTAGTAATTGACACCGTCTGCTGTTCCTGATGTAAGGTTACCGTATGAATCATACTGATAACTGTTCGTCAGATTAGCTGTTTCGGTCAGGATTCCGGTCACGCTGTTTCTTCCGTCATATAAATAATAACTGCTTTCTTCCGATTTATCAACGCTTACCCGTTCTCCGATTCCACTTTCTCCATAAGTATAAGCCTGACGTACTTTCTCGTCTGCTCCATACTCTGCAAGGACTTCTGTATTCTCGCGATTGATATCGTTGATATACTCTGTCAGTGTGTATCCTTTGGCATTGGAACCGCCTTTTACCAGAGAGGCAAGCTGCTCTTTCGGGCTGTTTCCATCTTCGGTACGCTGGTTCGCCGGGATCAGGACTTCATCGCCATAGCAGTCTTCCCATTTATAGGTGTTATCAAGTTCGAATACCCGGTTGTTATCTCCATCGTACATGGCTGCCATCAGGACTGTTCCACCTGTTTTACTACTGCCAAACGATTCTCTGCTGTGTATTCATAAGTAACCGGATCTGCACTGTTTGTCTTATCACATTCCTGGATCAGATTGCCATCTTTATCATAGCTGTAGGTTGTTCCCGGATCGCCCAGATCTTTGCATTGGTGCGTTTGATGAGCTGGTTGGAATCGTTGTACTTATAGTTATATTTTGCTTTGCTGACACCATCCTCGATCTTCTCGTAAGAGGTCCGGTTTCCAATCTTGTCATAAGTATAATTATGGACTGTCTTTTTACCGCCCTCTGCTTTTTCTGTACAGCGTGTCAGTTCCCAGTTGTCATCGTATTCATAGGTACGTGTCGTCTGGATCTCTTTTTCCTGATGCTCACAGTCTGCTTTGTCTGTCTCTTTCTGTGTATCGCCCCAGTTGTACCAGTCTTCCCAGCTTGGCGTCTTTCTTGTTCCAGCTTCCAGTTCCGTAGCTGTTTCTCCAACTACATATCCCTGATCATTGTACTTGTACTCATAAGTACTGATTACTTTGCCGCAGGAACCACAGGTATTCACAATCTTTGTGATATGATCTTCTGCATCGTAAGATACTTCCGTCTTTGTTCCATTACTTCTAGTAACTTCTGTCACACGGTTCAGTGCATCATGCTTGTAAGTGGTTACTTTTCTATTACGGTCTGTCAGTTTTACCAGATTATCATTTAAGTCGTATTCATAGCTGATCTTTGTCCCATCCGGGTATACGATTGCCTGCAGATTATCTGCGTCATCATAAACGTAGCTGACATCCTTTTTCGAACCGCTTGTCACTTTGGTGATTCTTCCAAGTGCATCGTATTCGTAGCTGCTCTTGCCTGTCTGATCCTTCATGGATACCCGTTCCCCGGCACTGTTATATGCGTAGGTCACGTCCTTTTCGGATGTCTCGCCTTTTGCGTCCTGATAAGATTTCTCCAACAGGTCATTCAGTTTGTCGTAATCATACGTGGTTTTCTTGCCGCTTGCCTGTGTATGTCCGGTCAGTCTGCCTTTTTCATCATAGTCGAATTTCTCCGTTCTTCCTGCCGGATCTTTGATGGATGTCAGGTTGCCTTCTAAGTCATAAGTATAATTCGTTGTCTTATTTGCTGCATTGGTGAAGGTCACCAGGTTATCCATGTTGTCGTAACCATAAGTTGTTACACCGCCAAGGGCATCAGTTACTTTGGTCAGGTTGTCATTCTTGTCATATTCCAGATGGCTCTTTAATCCGGTCTTATCTGTAACAACCTGAATATTCCCATGTGCATCGTAATCAAATCCCGTTGTGAATCCACGCTTGTCTGTAATAGAAGTTACCCTGCTGTCCTTATCATAGGTATAGGATTCCTTCTGCCCCAGTGCATCGGTCTCTTCTGTTACACGGTTGTCTTTATCGTAGACTGTCTTTGCAACATAGCCCATCGGATCTGTTACAGATGTAACATTATAATTCTTATCATATCCATAGCTGGTCTTTCTTCCACCCGGTTTGGTGATCTCAGTAATATTTCCTGCCGGGTCGTAAGTGTAAGCAGTTATCTTACCAAGCGGATCAGCTGCAGAAGTCATCTGACCTGCCAGGTCATAACTGTAGGTATTGCTCCGTCCAAGCGGATCTGTCTCCTTCACCAGATTGCCATACTTATCATAAGAAAAGCTGGTTGTTCCATCCAGTGCATTGGTAGAAGACTTCATGTTATGGAGCTTATCGTAAGTATAAGTAGTGGTACTCTTTAAGCTGTCGCTTTCTTTTACCACGTTGTCCACTTTATCATAAGAGAAATTTTTAGTATAACCCAGTGGACTGGTCATACTCTTCAGACGTCCGGCTTTATCATAACTATAGGTATACTCTCCACCATTCGCCTGTGTCATCTTTGTGACATTGTCATTCAGGTCAACACTGTACTGTGTCTCATTTCCCTTTGCATCCGTTACAGAAATGACATTGCCATGCTTGTCGTAATCATATTTGGTAACTGCTCCCTTTGGAGAAATCTGTTCCGTCATGTTACTCAGGCTGTCATATTTGTATTCGGTAATGAGTCCCATCGGATCTTTTGATTTGGTAAGATTTCCAATGGCATCATAACGGTATTCATTTGTTTCTTTTAACGGAGAAGTCTCACCGATCTTGCGGTCCAGTTCATCATACTGGTAGGTTGTCGTATTTCCATTTCCGTCTGTCTGGGATACGAGATTGTCATTTTTATCGTAAGCATACTTGGTAACCGTACCGTTTCATCGACAGATTCCGTCACATTATCATTTCCGTCATACTTAAAGGTGCTGGATGCTCCCAGTGGATTTGTCTGAGAAATAACCCGGTCTTTCTTATCGTAAGCGTATTTATATGTGGCTTCCTCTTCTTCTGTCATGGATAACTGGTTGCCGACTTTATCGTAGGTAAAGGTTGTTTTATGACCTTCCGCATCCGTTACCGCTGTAATGCGGTCCATAACATCATATTCATAAGATGTGATACTTCCGTCTGCTTCAGTAAGTTTCAGGAGTCTGCCGTACTGATCGTACTTGTATGTTGCTGTCCTGCCAAGTTCATCGGTCTGTGTCAGTACATTTCCGGCACCATCATAAGTATAATCCATACTGTTTCCACCATTGTCGGAGGAATGGATCAGGTTGCCTGCTCCGTCATATTGATAGGTAATTACGAGTCCCTGTGCATCCGTACATTTTACAAGCTGTCCGATGGCATCGTACTCCATCAGCACCTTGTCCCCTGTCGGCAGTATTATGGATGTGTTATTTCCCTCTTTATCATACACATAACTATACGCATTGCGAGGGCATCTGTCATCTTTGTGCTGTTGCCCTGTGAATCGTATTCGTAAGTGGTCTTTCCTTTCAGGGCATCCACCGTCTGTTCCAGATTGTCGGTGGAATCATATTTCATTGCTGTAATGTTGCCCTTTGCATCGCTTACCGATGTCATGTTTCCATTACCATCGTAAGTCATGGTACTGGTATTTCCATTTTCATCGGTAGAGGATACCAGATTTCCATTTAAGTCATACTTCATGGATACGGTATATCCAAGGGCATCTTTGGATGTAGTCAGATTTCCTGCCTTGTCGTAAGCATAAGTATCTGTCTTCCCTCTTCATCGGTAGAAGATACCAGATTTCCTGCTTTATCATAAGTATATGTGGTAGTTCCACCTTCTGGTTGGTTTCACTTAAGCGGTTTCCTGTATTATCGTAGGTATAAGTCCAGGTTCTTCCACTGTCATCTGATTTTGATACCAGATTGTCTGCCGCATCATAAGTATAAGTGGTAACTGCACCTAATTCATCTGTCTCTTTAGCGAGTCTTCCGCAGTTATCATATTCCTTGGAATGGCTGCTTCCATCTCCATAAGTAATCTTGGTTTCATTTCCTAATGCGTCATATTCATATTTGGTTATATTACCAACTGCATCTTTGGACTGAAGCACCTGTCCAAGAGAATCAAACTTGGATACGGTTGCATTTCCATTTCCATCGGTATATTTTTTCAGATTTCCTGCTTTGTCATATTCATAGAGCTTTGTTCCAAAATCTTTATTACTCTCTTCTATGACACGTCCCATGCTGTCATACTTATAAGTAATTGTATTTCCTTTTGCATCGGTTGCTTTGACCTGCTGATAATTCTTATCATAAACGTAGCTGATCTGATTTCCTTTCGGATCTGTACCACTGGTCATGTTGTACATCTTATCATAAGTATAAGTGGTGGTATTCCCCAGTGCGTCAGTACTTGCTGTAATATTTCCCACACCATCCAGCGTATAAGCGGTCACACCGCCATCGGCTGCTGTCTTGGAAGTCAGATTGCCATTCGCATCGTAACTGTTCGAGGTTACATTTCCAAGTGGATCTGTCATGGTAACTGCACGATTCATCGCGTCATACGTGAATCCCCATGCTGCTCCATTTCCATCCACATATCCGGTCATGTTCGGTCCGTCATACGAATACGTTGTTGTGACACCTCTGCCGTCTGTCTGGGATACCATACGATGTTTGTCATCGTAAGTATAGGTAATGGCTGTTCCATCCGGTTTTGTAGATGTGACCATATTTCCATTACCGTCATAACTGTAAGTAACCGTTGCTCCGTTATATCCAGTTGCACTGGTCAGCTTATTCTGCTCATTATAAGTATAAGAGCTGTCTTTCCATCCTCTCTTGTCTCCGTTGCTACATTGCCAAATGTATCATAAGTGTAAGTTTTTGTTCCGGCTGCTGTCGTTTCGGAAGCAAGCTGATTCTCTGCATTATAAGTCTTTTCACAGGTTGTTCCATCCGGATATTCAATGGATGTTGTGCGGTACTGATCATCATAATGATAAACGGTCTTATTTCCTTCGTTATCCGTTGTTGTAGTAGAACTCTTTCCGTACTTGAAAGTTGCCGTTCCTTTTTCTGCATCAGTCTGCTCTACAACTCTTCCTTCTTTATCGTAAGTATTCTTTACAACCGTATTGCCATTCTCATCTTTCCAGCTTGTCATACGGCTGTCATCATCATATTTGTACTCTTTTGTTGTTCCATTCGGATCTGTTACAGATATCAGATTTCCCTGCTCATCATATTTGTAAGAAACTTTTCCACCATCTGGAAGAGACAGTTCCTTGATATGCCCGAATTTATCCTGTTTTACCCCGAATGTTTTTCCGGATGGTGTTGTAATCTTACTCAGATTATAATCATCGTCATAATCTAATACTGTCTTAAATCCATTCACATCCGTTACATAACGTAAAATTCCATATTTATCAAATGACCAGACGCTCTGATCCGCATCTGTCAGTTCCCATCCGATGTAGTCATGGTCTGTATCTTTATAGCTGACTGCTTTTAAATCATATACATAACCATCCGGAGCAGTGTAGCTTCCATCTTCATTCTTATCAAAGATCAGATAACTTCCGTCCCCTCTCATATACAGAAGACTTCCGTCCTCCATTTGAGAAAGTGACTGGTCATAGTTAAAGCTCCATCCACGTCCGAACATGGAATGCTGGTCTGTTCCTTTGGAATTGTAGCTTCTTGTAATGGAGAATTCTCCATTCAGTTCATTCATCGTCGCATCGGACTGATCCATGTAGAAGTTACCAGTATTTAAGTTGACTGGTTCAAATCCAAATTCACAGTGCAGGCCTCTTCCCATCAATGCTCCGTCAATCCGCATCTTATCCTGATCGGTAAGCGGTGCAGGACTATATGGAACATTTGTCTGTGGGTTACGGATAAAGATCGTGTTATTTGCGACTACCAGTGCGTCCATAACCTGATTGTCTTTCATAATGTTCTTAAGCGGAACACCATAATATTTTGCAATCTTCGGGAATGTATCAAACTGCTTCACTTCATAGATCACAAAGCTGTCACTGGTCACTTCTTTTCCTGTTTCCAGCTTTCCATCAATCTCTTTCGATGCTTTTGCTTTGATCTTATAAAGCTTGTCCTTCGTCAGCCCTGAATACAGTGCACTCTGCCAGTTGGAATCTTTGCTGTAATACTTATTCGCCTCCGGGAACTGCTTATTGTATTCAGTACTGTCTGGATAGGAATACAATGGTTTTGCATCTGTTTCGTGATGTTCTTCATTTTCCTCATCTGGAAGCAGATAATATTCTACTGTAGATTTGCTCTTTGCAATTCCGTCTGCAAATACGGCATCAAACTTCAGCTTTCCATTTGTATTCTTTTCTGTCATCGGGCGAAGCAGGATCGTTGTTTCATCCAGTGACATATCTCGCAGATATGGATCTTCAGCCGGTGACCACTGGATGCTGAGTTTCGGTCCATAAACGGATGCCCTGTTATTCAGTACCTCACACTGCATAGAAGCTCCAAGGTTATTTGCCTCGGCAATGGCTACCAGTGCAAATCCGTTATTCGCATGAGTTCCCTGCACCCAGTCATTGACAGATCTTTGACGTCATAATTGATATAGCTGTTCCTGCTGGTACTTGCATTCTGTACATCCTGAAACGTAAGATTTACTGGTTTTGTTTTCCATGTGATGGAGGTGTTCCACGACTGATCTACACGATAAAGTCCAAACTGGGATGCACCACCACTGTATGCAGTTTTCTGACTGACTGCAAATGTTGCACTGTCAATTTTGGAATCTTTCGGAATCTGACTAAAATTTGAATTTACTTTGATATAAGTCCGGCAGTTCTGGTGTGCAGTACCAAATCCTGCAAGTTCCCAGACTTAATACCATCATCAAATCCGACATACGGATAATTGTTGTCACCAATCTGACTGGTAGGACTTCCCTCTTCCACACCGATCATGTTAAAGGAACTCTTCTGAATCTCTACTGGTGTCGGATCGATCCTGACCGGATACTGACGTTCTTCTGCCGAAAGCCAATCCCTATCTGGTTTTACGGTCAGGATTGTTTTCCATCTTCTTCCCGAAGTTCCAATGTGATCAGGAAACTGATTTCCCCGGCAGCATCTTCCATTGATGGCGTCTCCAGAAGATACTTCGCATCTTTGATTGTCTTCCCTTCCGGATAGATATAGACCTGATTGTCTTTTACTTCTGCCTGATACCCCGGAATCTGCAGCTCGTATTCATAGACTTCCCTGTCTGTTGGCTGCTGAAGTACGATATCTTCCTTAATGCTGGAATCCAGTACTGTATACTGAACATCTGCGCCCTCGTAAACTTCATTATAAAGGATCGCATTGTCTTTAATAACGGAATGTGTATAATCTCCATCTACGGAATGATCCCGATTCTGGTCTTTCCATTTTCAATCGTTACACCATTCTCTTCTGACATCTGTTCCGGAAGAAGGATAGCATAATCGTTTGCCTTGTTCTGATAAACTTCTGTTTTCTCTTCCTTTTCTTCAGTTGCCACTACACTGCTGGCTTCCTGTGCTTCTTCGGATGCCGGAGTATCTGCTTCTTCTGGTTTTACAAGTGTATTATCAACCAGCTCGGTATCTCCATCCTCATTCTTATAAGTTCCGACATAACCTCCATAAACGGTTGTATACTGCTTGTCCCCTGTCTTATAAGTCTTGGAAATGGCATCATAATCAATCAGTTCACCTTCCGGTTCTTCTGGAATCGGATAGTAATCCTGTGGTTCTTTCAACTCCACTTCTTTTTCCTGCGGATTTTCTTCTGTTTCTTCCGCTGGAGTTGTCTGTTCTTCCTGCGTCTCTGTATCTTCTGATGGCGTCGTTTCATTTTGTACGTCCGCATCAGACTGCTGACTCTTATCTTGTTCTCCAGATGTGGAATCTGTAATCCCTGCTTCCTCTTCCGTCAAAGCCTCTGGTCTGGAGAAATCTGCATTCTTCTGTACATCCTCAATGGCCTCTTTTGCCTGTACAAAAATAGGCTCTGTTCCCTGTAGTGCCATCAGGAGTGCAAGTACTAAGCTATAGCCGACTTCGAAATCTCTTCATAGTCTCTTTCTCCCTCTTGTAATCTTTTTCTATAATTCCTTTACAAAATAACCGCTACCCTCCTTTTTTCTGACTTTGGCACTACTATAATCTAAAAAATCACAAAATTTTCATAAATGGTAAAAATGCCCCTTGAGGTGGCAAAAATAGACGAAATCGGTCGAAAAAAATAGTAAGACACCATCGCCTTACTATTTTTCATCTAATTTCATATATAATAATATTTTCACTTGAAAGGATTTCTCCGTATGGCAGATCTCCATCTGACCATGATATTTTTCTACTACGAGTTTCACATTTTGTAATCCTATTCCATGTCCTTCTTTCCTGCTTTTCGTTGTCAGATAAATTCCATTCCGCACTTTTGGTGTATCTTTTATGCTATTCTCAATCTGGATATTCATGATTCCTTTTCCATAATACATCTGAAACGATAATCTCCTTTCATCTGAAGCTGCTGTCCCACGAATAGCATTATCCATAAGATTTCCCACTATTATACTTATATCAAATAATTCTTCCCCTATATGATTCGGTATTTCTACAGAAATCTCCGGATTTTCAATTACTGATTTCGAATCTTCCAAAATATAATTCAGCAGATTATTCATATTACGGTTTTCTGTATATAAATGATGACATAAGGCTGTTCCGGCTATATTCTCCATTTGTTTCAGATACGATAGAATCTCTTCATTTCCTCCCGTTTTTGCCATTGCCCCTATTGTTGTAAGATGGTGCTTGTAATCATGATGTATCTTATTCAGCCTGTCCTGTGATTTCATCATCATCTCCAGTTCTTTTGCATACTGGCTCATCTGAATTTTCATCTCTTCCTGTTTTGCTGTTTCAATATAACTTTTCTGAACCTCATCGTGCAGATAGAAAATAAACACATTGATAAACAGTAAGAATAATACAATCGTAGACCGCACACCTCTTCTGTCTGGCAGCAATATCCTGATACAGACTATAATGCTGATCACCGGGACAGAAAGCATAGCAAGCCAATGACGGTTCTTTATATAATAACTTCTCTTTACACCTACTTTTCTTTCAATAATGACTTCCAGTAAAAAGAATATAAAATTTCCCATTACAATAGTTCCCGGTCCCATGTGATGATGCACCGGATTTCTTGCTACCGCATACCGTTGAAAGAACACGATTGGAATCCCATCACATAAAATTCCCATAATATATACCATAAGTGTATTCCAGACATGATGTTGCCAGTCTGCCTGATATGCCACTGTTATAATTAACAGAGCTATCAGCTCAAAGATCAGATCTCCGTACATCGTTCCCCACTGCATGCTTCCCCAGCATGAAAGCAGATATGCACAAAAATATGCAAATAGCTTTTGTGTATCCTCATTTTTGGATACAGGATGGTATTGTAACGGAACACAGTATAAATCCAGAATAATTTACTTGTCAGATAAGTGATCAAATGGATATTCATAATCTTTTCTTCTCCGTTTGTAATAGTCTTTCCCTGACCTTCTTGCGATTTGCTTTACTGATACTGAGACGTGTCTTGTCTTTCATAACCACGTTGTCATATTCGTAATGCTCCACGTGTTCCATATTGATGAGATAGGACTTGTGAATCAGTAAGAAATATTCTTCTGTTACATCCGCTACATCCTTTAATTTTCCTCGATATTCATATTCTTTTTCCGATGTCACGATATGTACTCTTTTTCCCAGACTATAAAATACAGGATCTTGTCATAAGAAATCTTGTGGATTCCTTTTGTATCCGTATATTCAAATATTTTCTTCCGTTCTTTTAACGGTTCCCGTAATTCACCTATCACCCGGAAAAGTTCTTCCTCTCGGATTGGCTTTACAAGAAAATCAAATGGATGAATACGGAATAATTTCATAGCATATTCCTGATATGTTGAAATATAGGTAATCCGCAGTTCTTTTCCATAATTTTTCTTTCGTATCTCCGTTCCGATATCAATTCCATTCTCATGTTCCAGACAAATATCAAGGAATAACATATCGTAGGATTCTTCTTCCAGCCTGTTAAGAAGCTGCTCCGCAGAATAGTATATTTCTATAGATATCTGACAGTCATTCGCTTTCCCATAATGGAGCAGCTTCTGTTCTAACCAATTACATAGGATGATGTCATCATCACAGATTGCAAGTTCTAGCATATTTTCTTACCCTCAGTCTTTCGTAACACGACAAATGGGGAAAAGAATCCCCTTCAATTCTTTTCCCGAATGGACATCACTAATTTTGTGTCATTTTTCCGATGCAACAGCACCACTTCCTTTGCTGTCTTATTTTGTCCTCTATATAATAAACACTTGAACAAGAAAAAACTGTCGCCATTTTATAATTTATTTATATTTTTTATGTTTTATTTATATTTTATCCAAATATTACAGCGATAACTAATAATGTCACCCCCTGCATTATTCTTTTTATTTTTAGCGTCATTTGATAAAACATCAACGTTTTTGATGGCAAAAAGGGAACCTGCAAAACCAGATTCCCTTTAAAATACATGCTCTTCTCTAAAAGGATGATAAATCCACCATCCTCTGCTTATTTTTAAAAACTTTTTCCTTTTTTACAATACTTATAAATATTAAATGGTTTTTCTTTTTTTCAAATAAAATCCCTGTTGTTTTAATAATTTTTATAAGTTCATCCGACTCCATATCTGTCGTTTTAAATATAAATATTTTCTTTTCATTTGTTATGAAAAAAAAAGAAGTTTTTATATAAGAACATTCTATCAATATTTTTAAATTCATAAATTTGATCTTCATCTATTTTAATTGCGTTTTCATCGATATCCACCGTTTCATATCCTGATCTACCCCAGACAAATTCATGAACATTTTTTTTTTTCAAAATTTTTACCAATCATTTGATACCAAATAATCCAAGCCACACAAGCCACACAAGTTCCAATCCCTATTCCAAACATCAAATAACTTTCCGACAGATAACAATTAATCGACAGTAAAAATTCTACAGGTGTAAAAATATAGATAATCATTCTACTTTTCTGTCTTGTTTTAAATAATTGATTAGGAATTATAAACCCAAGCGAAAGCATTCTTTCTAATTCTTCCCTATCCTCATCTGACACAATTGATTTAATATGCATTCTTCTTAATCCCCCTTTTGCCAGAGGTCCTCTTTATAAAATCGAACCTCTGGCCATTGTCTCTTTTATTCTTTTACAATTTACAGCGCTTGAATCAACAAACCAAAAACAGTACCTGCTCCAGCTGAAAATAAAGCAATAATTGACGGAATTGCATTTACAACTAATGCACCCGCAAGAACTAATATTACGGCTCCTGCCAGTATATTACTATGCTCTTTTGTGAATTCTACAACATTAAATTCAAGACCACTATTAGAATTTAATGTCATTGTAAAAATCAAAGCAACCGATATTGTCCACTCTTTTTCCTCTTCTGGCAGCAAATCTGATGTACTAAATACAATGGAAAACTCTACACTATTGGCAAAAACATTATTTATTTCAAAAGCAATATTACCAGATTTAACCGATAAAGCAATTTTTTCTATCGTATTTCCAAAGTTATCTGCTCCCTCTATACCTGTATCTGATAAATTTGATGAATCTCCATAATTTGATTTTGCAAGTTTGTGTCAATTCTCCATCATTTCCTATATCCACTTTTATATTATAAATTTTACCAGTTGAACTTTCAAGCGATGTGGATATTTTAGTAGAAATATCAATTGCTCCTTGAGGACTCATCATTGTTCCCAGTGAAATTTCCTTATCATACTCCACACCCACATCCATAATTTTATTCAGATAACCAAGCGGCTCCATTACATTATAGACATATTGATTTCGTGCTATTTTTACCTTTGCCCGAAGATTTTCTTGCGCTATTTCCTCATCTGTTTTTGTCGATACGGCATCGAACTTTTAAATCCAGTATCTCTCCCTGAATATGCATCTTTATCCAGTGGGAACGAAGGTGATGAAGAAAATGAGTTCAACTCACAAAATTGATCAAATGCCCAGTTCTTCGGCATCGAATATCCCAAATTACAGCTAAATCCAGTTGACATATCTGCCACAAATGATTTACTTGCCAATCCTGCTTCATAAACTTTAGTACATACATATCTTGGTGCATAAATGCCGACTTTATAATTTTTATCATTTGTCGAACTGAAAAAGATCATGTGAATCTGTTCAAAATAAGGTATAATAAATGTATCAATCTGATATGAATAACAATCAAAATCCACTGCAAAGTATATAGTCGTTCCACTTGGTATACCGATTCTCTCGGCTGCTAAAATTGCTGTCTGTGCATCAACACTTCCCTGGGACGGATCCTTAAAATAGTTTAATTCATATCCTCCATCCTGATATATCGGGAATACCGATAATCCTGCATTTTCAATGTTTTTCACTTCTGTTGATGTCAAATATTTCGGTGTATGTTCTTTTCCAACAGAACCTGTCAGATAACGTCCTACATGAGTATACCCTGCATTTTTTATATCTAATGCCTGTTGTTTATTTAATACTGTTGCACAGTCACACGCTTTTGCTGCCCTGTTTGTATCGCCTTTACTCGTAAGCAATGATTTCATAGTAGAAACATTTACTTTTCCTTTTGTTACAAGTCCAATTCCTGTCAGACCATAAAACTCCTGAAATTCTGACACCTTTGACTCTGTAGTCGAATCAAACACGCCATCGAATCTTCCCGGATTATATCCGTTAAAATATAGTCCGTATTGAGCAATCTTATTAAATGGAACATATTTCGTCGAGTTCTGTCCGTTCTGTAATGTACCCGGAAACGCATTTGTTGTTGCATCGCCAAAATTAACTGAATTCAAATCTGTAATTAATTCAGTTGTAACTCCTTCAGCCGCCTGCAATGCACCAACTAAAGACAAAATTGTCTGTCTTGAGGCAATTCCATCACAAGGTCCAACACCAATAACATCTGACCAGTCACTATTTAATTGCTGTTGAATAAGAACAATATTGGAATCCCCACCAGAAACCTTTGTAAACCAGTTTAGGGATAACAATCCAGACCAAACTTCCAATCAATTTTGCCCGTAACTTCCAGTCCTGCATTTTCCTGCATCTTTTTAACTGCATTTACTCCTGATGTATAATAAATTCCAGTAATTCCTCCAGCAGCATATCCTTTGCAAAACAGAGCACACTGAATCAAGCATACATTAACCTGCGGAGTATCATTCGGATCCATTTTTGTAATAATGGCTAACTTCTTCATGGTATTAATAGTAAGTGGTCCAACCGTTCCTGTAATCGTTGAGATTCCATTCTGAATCTGAAATGCACGAATGATTCCCTGCATCACGGCTGTTCCGGTCTTTCCATCTTCATCCAGTTTTACCCAATCCTTATGTCCACCAAACATCGCATTTAAATATTTTTGTGCTGCTTTTACATTCTGATCACTCATATTCACTACCTCCTAATTCAAGTCAATTATAAAGATTTCTAACTCTTTATATGTCTATCACTAAAAGTTACAATAACAATTTATCAATCAACTGTGCCTATTTTGTGACTATTTTCCAAAGAATTCATTAACTCCCTTATAAAATCCTTAACAAATTATGAAAGAAACCATCAATTTATCACCCCATATCCCATTATAGAACTGTAATCTACTGCATAATTTCTCTGCCGTACCTGATCACTGGAATTTCCCTCAATCGTGTAAACTCTTCCACCTTCACACTTTTCTACTATTCCTACATGATCCGATGTTCCATCATGATCCCAGTCAAAAAAGATGATCATTCCAGCTGTCGGAGTTGTTCCGCCACTCTGCCACTTATTCTTTCCCTGAAACCAGGACACTCCATCACTGCACAATGAGAATTTAGGAACATTCCCACTTGCAATCAGACCGCTCTGATCCGCACACCAGCTTACAAAACAGGCACACCATTCTACCGACTGTCAAATCCGTACCAGCTCCAGAACTTCTGACCGCCACTGTTTCCAAGCTGCCCCATTGCAACCGACACAATCTGCTGATTACCAAACAAACCAGCAAACAGGCTGCCACCGGAATAATACCGCATCACATGGGGAACGTATTGGGGATCTCCGTAACTGCTCCATCCATGCGAAGCTGCCTGTTCCTGTGAAAACTGCAATGCATTGGCTTCTGTATAACCGCCTCTTTGCAATGCCCATCCTATGTAGCCATTTCCATAGTTATATCCCTGCCATGCAAGTTTCAGCTTGTCCAGATCCTGTGGACTGCTGCATCCTGCCTGTCTGATACAGTCTGCAAAGGTCTGTACTCCAACCTCTATCGAATAATCCGGATCAGTAATAGAACCAGGAGTGTGTGGGAATCTTGTATTATATGGACTTTCCGAACACTGCATCGGGTCTGTTCCCCTGCCTCCAGATTCCTGCATCATGATGGCCTGTATCGCAGACACATATTCCGGAATGCCGTATTGGGATGCATACTGCTGTATCACAGAAGTATACGCAAGCACTTCTTCACTTAGGGATTCGGAGCTTTCCGAATTACTGCTGAAAGCTGCTCCTGCAATGATTCCCACAATCAGAATAAATACCAGAAGAAATGCACTACCTCCGGCAGCAATCCATTTTCCCATTTTTTCAAGAGCTACTACCCCTTTTTGAATCGCTGCTGTAATTCCCTGTACGGATAACTTTGAACCCTTTCCAGTTACCTGAAGGACTGCTTTTCCACTTTCTGCCGATGCCTGTGCTGACTTTCTTGCCATCTGGGCTGCTCTTGCTTTCTGCATCGCCTGAAGACTTTTTTCCATCTGCTGTTTCTGCATGGATGCCTGTGTCTTTATTTTTCTTGAGACAGACCGGATACTTTTACCACTCTCGGTGCTGCTTTCACCTGCCGTTTACCATTCTCCTTGGCAAGTGCTGCCTGCTCCGGTTTCAACTTGATTAATTTCTTTCCGCTTTCTGCCCCCTGCTCCATTGCTTCTTCGGCAGCTTTCGCTTCTTCCTGTCTGCTTTTTCTTTCCTTTATCTTCCTGTAGGTCACTCCAGCAAGTTTTTTTCCACCTTGATATGTGGTTTTCCCTATACTTTTTCCTGCCACACTCGCCGCTCTGTACTGTACGGATTCTATTTTTTCAGTTCCATACTGTGTTGGGGATTCTGACTGCCCACTGCTTTTTTCATGTAGTTCCCTTGGCTTTTCTTTTGCTTCCAGAACCGCTGAGCGAACCAGTTCTTTCGGAAGTCGGGCAGCCGGATTTCGAATCTTCGGATTCTTATCCCTTACCCGTTCCTTGATATCTTTCATCCGGTCACCCTCTTTCCGTATCTCTTATCTCATCGGCAACATCCCGATGTTTCTTTTTTTCCTGCTGTTTCTGCAACTGCTCCACCTGTCTGATTGCCTCATTTACCAGTGGATGTTCGTTGTAATATGGCACAAGTTCCAAGTCTCCCCTGTCTTTTGATGACAACGGTAATGGATATTCCATGTCTGAATAAATTGATTCTGGATCATGAATAGAAAACTCAATAGCCGGACACATATTGGCAGATGTTCTACAATATTTCTGGTACTTTTTATATGCCTCTTCCAGCGTTCTGCATTTTGTATATTCTCCTAAATCATGGAACTCACCGCACTCTGCAGCATAAAAAGTTATCGTTACTTCTGTTCTTTGACAATAATAAGTCATACTCCTTTCCTCGTTTTTACAATAAATAATTATACAAATTTCAAGAAACCCTCAATAGCACCACCTCCTTTACACAAAAAAAGATGCCATCACTTTTTTACGGCAATCGCATCTTTAATAGGCTTTTATTAGCTCCTGTTATTCAGTTTTTTCTGATTCAATGAATGCATATAGCCACTTTTACGAAATATATTCGTTCAACTAATCCATATATAGGAAATATCCCTCGTCTCAGGATACAATGCCCACCGAAAAGCAGGGTGGACTTCCCAATCATACCCAAAATCAACATTGTTATTAGTTATGTATTTGTTGTCCTCAAAATACTTCCTATTGATAAAACCACCAGGTTCCTTCTTTCTTGCATTCAGAAAATTAATTTTATACATAAAGGCAATCAATTCATCTATGCTGCATTCTTTTTCGTTTCAAAATAAAACTTTCCTTTCTGCATGAATTCCTTCTATTTTGCGGGACAGCCGTTCTTTATCATATTACTAAAGGCTATCACTTTTTTCATTTCATGGCTCGGTTTCATCCCCAACAATAACCTCTCTATATCTGGCAACTCATACTTATGCTCATTTATTGTATCCTGCAGCCTGCTTGTGGAGTATTGTTCAAAAATCTCTTCCCAGTCTTCTGTAATAATCAAATTCCTTCCCTTCGCATTTGCGTTACGTGCAGCCAACGTACACAAGTTAATAAGATCGCGGGGCCGTCTCCTAATAAGCGACAGAAAGATGTAACGAATCGGTTTGTTGTTCCATTTCCCGGCACCCTCAAACGTATCTGCCATTATGTCATCTAAATATGAAGCCATTTCATCCTGCTTCATGCTTATTAGGTTTCTCTCTGAATGTCATTGGAAAAATAATGCTGTACCCTTTTGACCAATAACGCCAACAGTTCATGCTCCGTCCATCTAAGCCACAGCACGTTTCCGTCTACCTTGTCCGTTGATTCGTCTGCCGTCCTTACCAAATAATAAACATCACTTCTCAGACTAATTCTAAAACATAATTCATTTGTTTCATTGCACATATCCCTGACGGCATTCAGTAAAGCCGAAATTCTAGATATATTCTGCTTCGACCCATTCCATGCCCTGTCTAGGTCATCAACATATATGACTATCTTATGATTTTTTAAATATTGCTCTGCAATGCTTTTTTGATTTCATCAACATCAACGACATCCTGTACCTTCTTTACTATCAACCCAATGCGTTCTGCCAGTTTCAATCCTTTGCTGGACACTTGATTAATGACATCATTTTCATTGCTGATATTGAAGTTTGAAATGATCTTTTCCACCAGCAACTCCTCTAAGCCCGATTTCCACTGCCGGATTAATTCTAAAGGATCCACATCGTCCCCGGCATTAGCCAACCTTAGTATGTCATCCGGCTTAACCCATATACTCAATACATTATCTTTAAGGTTCTCCAAATATGACATTCGGAAAACAGCGGATTTCCCTATCCCTTTGTGGGCAACAAGTATCCTTATAGGCAGAAAATTATGTATTTTTTGATATACATCTGTTTTTATGAAATAAGACCTAAACCTTTCCTTGTCTTCATCCTCAGCTGCAAGGTCTCCAAACAATTCCCTGATTTGTTGCTCTGAAAAATCTATTCCTTTTTCACAGAGTTCTGTTGAAGTGTCAAGAGTCACTTTTACAGCACTTTTTCCTCTATCGTGTTCTTCATATTCGAAAAGCACCTTAGTCCCTTTGGTTAACTGGTTGAATATTTCCCTATCCACATTGCTGACATGCACAAAAATACGTTCACCTGTCTGTGACCGTATGAAGCAATAGCCTTTTTCTGGTGCCTTGCATATGATGCCCTTTTCCATTTTCCAATTCCCTCCAAAAG